>LNFM01001063.1_pt1 | contig 64032 bp, 63 predicted proteins | sample 596031 | NCBI WGS metagenome assembly LNFM01 (sample SAMN04254537, study PRJNA301005) | activated carbon metagenome | isolation source: dual media filters at the Ann Arbor, Michigan drinking water treatment plant | place: USA: Ann Arbor
ACACTGCCAGCGCCGCCGCGGGAGCGGCCAATCTCCCGGCGTCCCGCGCGCCCCTCCGTCTCGGAGGGTGACGAGAGGACGAGGACCCGCCGGGGCGCAGAGCCCCGCGCATCGCACGCCTTCTTCCGGAGCCGATGGCGCATGCCCTGGAAATAAGGCCCGGTGCGTTTGCGTCGTCTCCCCTGCATGTCTATGGTGCCCGCCGCTCCCGAGGGAGCCGGATTCTCAGACGGTAACGGACCGAAATGTCGGATATTTTCAACGAGATCGAAGAGGACATCCGCAAGGAGCGGATGGAAAAGCTGTGGCGGCGCTATGGCCCGTTCGTCATCGCCGCGGCGGTTCTCGTTGTGCTCGGCGTGTCCGGCTGGCGTGGCTGGGAATGGTATTCGGCAAAGCAGGCTGAAGAAGCCGGCAGCCGCTACGAGTCGGCGCTGGCTCTGGCGCGCGAAGGCAAGGCCGCGGAAGCCGAGGCCGCATTGCGGGCGCTGGCCGCCGATGGGCCGTCGGGATACGCGCTGCTGGCGCGTTTCCGCTCGGCGACCGAGCTGGCGTCCACCGACAAGGCCGGTGCGGCCGCGCGCTTCGAAGAGATCGCCCAGGATATTTCGGTGCCTTCTGGTCTGCGCGATCTGGCGCGCATCCGTTCCGCGCTTCTCCTTGTCGATACCGGCAGCCAGTCCGATGTGGCGAGCCGGGTTGAGGCGCTTGCCGTTGCCGGCAATGCATGGCGTCATGCGGCGCGCGAGATTCTTGCGCTGGCCGCGTGGAAGGCCGGCAATGCCGCCGACACGCAGCGCTGGGCGCAGGAACTGATCGCCGATCCCGAGACGCCGCCCGGCGTTCGGGCCCGTGGGCAGCTTCTGCTCGACCTCGCGGCGGGCGCCGCCCCGCCTGCGCCATGATGTTCGGAGACAAGAAATAGATATGGCACGCTTCGCAGCTCTGCTTCTTCTGTCCGCCTCCGCGTTTGTCCTGACGGGCTGCGAGAGCGCACGCAGCCTCAATCCGTTCGCCGAGAAGGACAAGATCCTGCCGGGCGAGCGCCGGCCGGTGTTCGAGCAGGGCTCGGGCTTCGAAGGCCCGCGCAAGCTGCCGCCGCCGAACAGCGATTACATGGGCTCGACCATTGGCGCCAATCAACCGCCGCCACCGCCGGTGACGACGGCGCCAGCACCCGGAACCGAGCCTGCTCCGTCCGCGTCTCCGGCACGCTAGGCCGGGAGCCGGCATATGCACATCATCGCGATTGCCGGCCGGCCGAATGTCGGCAAGTCCACGCTGTTCAACCGTCTGGTCGGCAAACGCCTCGCGCTGGTCGACGATCAGCCCGGTGTCACGCGCGATCGCCGGGAAGGCGAGGCGCGTATTGGCGATTTCGAATTCACGGCTGTCGATACCGCCGGGCTTGAGGATGCGGAGAAGGCATCGCTTGCCGGCCGCATGACGGCGCAGACGGTTTCCGCCATTTCCGATGCCGACGCCGTGCTCTTCGTCATCGACGCGCGTGTCGGCGTTACACCGGAAGATCGGCATTTCGCGGACATCGTTCGCAAGTCGGGCAAGCCCGTTGTCCTCGTCGCAAACAAGGCCGAGGGCAAGGAAGGTTTGGCCGGCGCCTACGATGCCTTCAGCCTCGGCCTTGGCGATCCCGTGCCTTTGTCGGCCGAACATGGCGAGGGCCTTGCCGATCTCTATCAGGCGCTGCGGGGTGTTCTCGGCTTCGAGGACGACGACGAAGACGAGGAAGACGACGAGAGCGAAGGTCCGCTTTCCGTCGCCATCGTCGGCCGCCCCAACGCCGGCAAGTCCACGCTCATCAACCGTCTGCTCGGCGAAGAGCGTCTTCTGACCGGTCCTGAAGCCGGCATCACGCGCGACGCCATCTCTGTCGATCTTAAATGGCGCGGCAAGGACGTCCGCCTCGTCGATACCGCCGGCATGCGCCGCAAGGCGAAGGTCCAGGACAAGCTGGAAAAGCTGGCTGTCTCCGACTCGCTGCGCTCCATCCAGTACGCCGAGGTCGTCGTGGTCCTTCTCGACGCCACCGTGCCGTTCGAAAAGCAGGATCTGCAGATCGCCGATCTCGTCTCGCGCGAGGGCAGGGCCATCGTCATCGCGCTCAACAAGTGGGACCTGATCGAGGATCGCGTTGGTGCCCTGAAACTCCATCGCGAAGCCGCCGACCGTCTTTTGCCGCAAGTGCGCGGCATGCAATTGGTTGCGGTGTCAGGCTCCACGGGCGAAGGCATCGATCGCCTGATGCAGGCTGTCGTCAAGGCGTATGAAATCTGGAACAAGCGCGTACCGACAGCGCGCATCAACCGCTGGCTCGATGGCGTTCTGCAGTCCCATCCGCCGCCGGCCGTTCGGGGCGCGCGTATCAAGCTGCGCTACATGACCCAGACAAAGGCCCGCCCGCCCAGCTTCGTGCTGTTCGGCACGCGTACGAATGCGCTTCCCGAGAGCTATGTCCGTTATCTGGTGAATGGACTGCGCGAGGCGTTCGAACTGCCGGGCACGCCGATCCGGCTTGCTTTCCGCGAGCCGAAAAATCCGTTCTCCAATAAGAACGATTAAGCGGGCCGCTGAAACGCGAGAAACCTGGCCGACCGCGCATCGTAAAGCATGCCGGTTTCGGACAGAGCAGGATCAGCCAGCTTCAACACATGCGCCGCGATCTCTTCGGGAGTCGGCAGCGTCTCGGGATCTTCGCCCGGCATCGCCTGTGCCCGCATTTTGGTCCGCGTTGCACCGGGATTGAAGAGATTGGCGCGCACGGGCGTATTCTTCGTCTCTTCCGAATATGTGCGGACAAGGACATCGAGGGCGGCCTTCGACACCGCATACGGCCCCCAATAGGCCCGTACATTCGTCGCCGCGCCGGAGCTCATGAAGATTGCGCGGCCCGCATCGGACTGGCGGAGCAGCGGGTCCATCGAGCGGATAAGCCGCCAGTTCGCAGTGATGTTGACGGCAACCACCTCGTCCCAATTCTTGGGATCGACATGGCCGAGCGGACTCATCGGGCCCAGAATACCGGCATTGCCGAGCAGGATGTCGAGCTTGCCGAAGCGCTCGTACAGCGCACCGCCCAGGCGGTCGATGCCTTCGTAGTCCTTCAGGTCGAGCGGAACGAGCGTTGCCGTGCCGCCCTTCGTCCTGATGCGGTCGTCGAGCGCCTCAAGGCCGCCGGTCGTACGTGCAATAGCAACAATATGCGCGCCGGCCTGTGCGAGTAATTCCGCCGCTGCCGCGCCGATTCCGCGCGAAGCACCGGTTACGAGCGCAATGCGTCCGTTAAGGTCGAGTTGGGCCATGGTCGATGGTCAGCCAGCTTCCGCGAGAAGAGAAAGCTGCTTGGGGTGAGTCTCGCCGGTCACGTCGGTGAGAAGGGTCGGGTAATCGCCCGTGAAGCAGTGATCGGTGTAGAGCGGCCGCGCCGGATCGCGCGCTTCCTCGCCCATTGCGCGATAGAGCCCGTCGACGGACAGGAAAGCCAGGCTGTCCGCGCCGACGAATTTACGCATGCCCTCGAGATCCATGCGGGCAGCCAGCAGCTTGTCGCGCTCCGGCGTATCGATTCCGTAGAAGTCGGAATGGGTGATCGGCGGGCTGGCCAGACGGAAGTGAACCTCCTTCGCACCGGCATCGCGCATCATCTGCACAATCTTCACCGATGTCGTGCCGCGGACGAGACTGTCGTCGACAAGAACGATGCGCTTGCCTTCGACCTGCGAACGATTGGCGGAGTGCTTCAAACGCACTCCGAGTTCGCGAATGCGCTGCGTCGGCTGGATGAACGTCCGGCCGACATAGTGGTTGCGGATGATGCCGAGCTCGAACGGAATCCCCGTTTCCTGCGAGAAGCCAAGAGCGGCGGGGACACCGGAGTCCGGTATCGGCACGATGACATCGGCATCGACGGCGCTCTCTCGCGCGAGCTCGTGCCCCATGCGCTTGCGGACTTCATAAACGCTCTTGCCGCCGACAACCGAGTCCGGACGCGCGAAATAGATATATTCGAATATGCAGGGACGTGCTCGCTGCGGCGGAAACGGCTTGTGCGATTCAATGCCGTCTTCGCTGATGACAACGACTTCGCCGTTCTCGATATCGCGTATGTATTTTGCGCCGATCGTGTCGAGGGCACATGTCTCGGAAGCCAGAATGTAGCTGCCGTCGAGTTGACCGAGAACGAGCGGCCGGATGCCCAGAGGATCGCGCGCGCCAATAAGCTTCTTGGTGGATAGCGCGACGAATGCGTACGCCCCCTCAAGTTGGCGGACGGCATCGATGAAACGGTCGAGGAACCGGTTGCGCTGGCTGCGCGCAACGAGGTGGAGCACGACCTCGGTGTCCGTCGTGGACTGGCAAAGCGCGCCATCATGCACGAGCTGCTTACGCAGTGTAAGGCCGTTCGTCAGATTGCCATTGTGCCCGATCGCAAAGCCGCCGGTTTCTAGTTCGGCGAAGAGCGGCTGCACGTTGCGCAGAATGGTTTCGCCGGTCGTGGAATACCGGTTGTGACCGATGGCAGCGGAACCGGGAAGGCGATTGATGACGCTGGCATCGGAGAAGTTGTCGCCGACAAGTCCGAGACGCTTTTCGGCATGAAAGCGCTGGCCGTCATAGGTGACGATGCCGGAAGCTTCCTGACCGCGATGCTGGAGAGCGTGAAGACCGAGCGCTGTAATGGCGGCTGCGTCCGGGTGGCCAAAGATTCCGAAGACGGCGCATTCTTCGTTGAGGCGGTCGGATTCCAGCTCACGCCAGAATTCCTGCGCCGTTTTGGCTTCAGCCTCGCTTGTCATTCCGCACTCCGGGGACGGGCTTCCGTCCGTGGTCAATTCGGCGTCGTGGCATCCTGCAGACGTTGCAAGTCCTGCTGATCGGTCGGCCTGTATCCGGTGTCGCCGGGCGCGGGCTCCGTCGGCGGCACCCCTGTTTCAGGGGCCGGCGGCGTGCCTGGCGTCGCAGCCGGGTCCGCGTCAGGAGCCGATGCCGGATCTCCTGTACCGGGAATTCCTTTAAGCCGTTTCAAGATGGTGGCTTCGGGGTCTTCCGGCAACATGGCCAGCAGCGATTGTCCCGCGCCTTCAAGCAGCGGTTTGGACGCGGAGTTCGCGACCCAGGTCGGCTGCGAGCGCTCCGGAACCAGCCAGGCGAAGAACAGGAAGGCGATGATCGCCAGCAAAAGGCCGCGCCCCGCGCCGTAGGCGAAGCCAAGAGCGCGATCGAAAGGCCCGACACGGCTGTCCAGGATGAAGTCGGAGAGTCGCATCGTGAGGAGCGAAACCAGAAGCAGCGTGATCAGAAATATCGCAGCGCCGGCAATGACATCCGCAAGGATGGCCGGTTCGAGGGATATCTGCGTCCGCGCCCAGTCGCGGACATCCGGCAGGAAGTAGATGGTCGCCGCCGCCGCCGCCGCCCAGGAGGCGATCGACAGGACTTCACGGGTGAAGCCGCGGACCATGGCCAGAAGTGCCGAAAGAAGAATGACACCCAGAACGATAAGATCGAGAAGCGTAACCGGCATAAAATCGCCCTGGCGGTCGGAATCGGAAAGGACTCAGAGGTCCGGCGCATCGCGGCGCCCTTATAGCCTTGCCGGAAGAGCCAGTCACGCTTGTTTGCGGGACACGGAGCCGCGCCTAGGCCATGGCCGCCGCGCGGGTCGATCGGGAGCCCCGGGCGGCTATGTCCGCGACCAGCGAATCCAGCGATGTCAGCCCGTTAAGCGCCATTCCTCCATCCGCGTGTTCGAGCGGCCCCGCGGGGCCTATTGCCCGGGCAAATCCAAGGCGGGTGGATTCCTTCATCCTCAGTCCGGCATGGGCCACGGGACGGACGGAGCCCGACAGGCTGATCTCGCCGAAGAAGACGCTGTCCATCGGCAGAACCGCATTGGTGAAGGATGAAACGAGCGCCGCTGCGACAGCGATGTCCGCCGCCGGCTCCTGTATCCGCAGGCCACCGGCAACGTTCAGGAAGACGTCGTGACTGCCGAGCCGAAGCCCGGCATGGGCCTCAAGAACGGCCAGAACCATCGACAGCCGGTTGGAGTCCCAGCCGACAACGGCGCGCCTGGGCGTTCCCAGCGACGATGGGGCAACAAGGGCCTGGATCTCGACCAGGATCGGGCGCGTGCCTTCAATCCCGGCAAAAACGGCTACGCCCGGTGCCGCGACCTCGCGACTTGAGAGAAACAGCGCGGACGGATTTGCGACGTCCTCCAGCCCTCGGCCGGTCATCGAGAACACCCCGATCTCGTCCGTCGGGCCAAAGCGGTTCTTCTGCGCGCGCAGGATACGGAAGGCATGGCCTTGCTCGCCTTCGAACGAAAACACCGCATCGACCATGTGTTCGACGACGCGGGGTCCGGCGATCTGGCCGTCCTTGGTAACGTGCCCGACAAGAATGACGGCCGCGCCCGAGGTCTTGGCGTACCGGATCAGCGCCTGCGCGGACGCCCGAACCTGCGTTACCGTTCCCGGAGCGGAGTCGACGGTGGAGGTCCACATCGTCTGGATGGAATCGATTACGACAAGGCGGGGAACCGTGCCCCGGGAAAGGGTTGCGAGTATATCTTCGACATTCGTTTCGGCGCCGAGCTCCACCGGCGCGCCGGAAAGCCCGAGCCGGTCGGCGCGCATGCGGATCTGGGCCGCGGCTTCCTCGCCGGAGATATAGACGATGCGGTGTCCGGCCTGCGCCAGCGCGGCTGCCGCCTGAATAAGAAGAGTGGATTTGCCGATGCCCGGCTCCCCGCCCAGTAGCAGCGCGGACCCGTGGACGAAGCCGCCGCCCGTTACCCGGTCGAGTTCGCCGATGCCGGCCTGAAAGCGCGGCGCGGTCTCAACAGGCCCACCGAGGCTTTCCAAAGCCACCGCGCGGCCGCCCCGGGCCGTCACCACGCCACCCTTGCCGGAGGGTGCCATCGCGGCTTCCTCGACGATCGTGTTCCAGGCCTCACAGGCCTCGCATCGGCCGTTCCAGCGGTTATGCGTGGCACCGCAGCTCTGACAGATGAAAGTGGATCGGGATTTCGCCATCGTGAATCGCTCCGCCGCTCGAGCAGGATGCCCGAAGCAGTGCTCGATTGCCAGAGATACGTTCCTTATTTGTTCACTATCCGGGAATCTCGGCTTCGTGATGCGGCCATGGCGGCCCACGATGCGTAACTAGGCGTGAACACGAATGGAGATTTTCGATGATGACGCGGCGCCATGTTCTGTTTGCCGGTGTTGCCGGGGTCGCGATGGCGGCTGTATTCAAAGGCTGGATGCCAGGAGCGGATGCCGCCGAAGGCACGTTCGAGATCACGAAGTCGGACGAGGAGTGGCGCAAGCTCCTGACTCCCGAGCAGTTCGCGGTCCTGCGCGGTCATGGCACCGAACGGCCCGGATCGAGCCCGCTGAACAAGGAGAAACGCGCAGGGATTTTCACCTGCGCCGGCTGCGATCTCCCGCTGTTTTCGTCGGAGACGAAATACGAGAGCGGAACCGGGTGGCCCAGCTTCTGGAAGCCGCTGGATAACGCTATCGGTACAACCGACGACTTCAAGCTCATCGTCAAGCGCACGGAAGTCCATTGCCGCCGCTGCGGCGGTCATCTGGGTCATGTGTTCGACGACGGGCCGCAGCCAACGGGCCTGCGCTACTGCATGAACGGCGTGGCGCTTAAGTTCGAGCCGAAGACAGCCTAGGACATGTAGGTACGTTTGAAACGCGGGCCGAGGCTGGTGAGAACTTCGTAGCCGATCGTGCCGGCGGCGCGGGCGACATCGTCGATACCGATCCCGTCTCCGATGATCGTCGCGTAGTCGCCGCGCTTGATTGCTCCCGCCGGAAGATCGGTGATATCTACTGCCGAGAGGTCCATCGACACCCGGCCCACGAACGGGCAGCGCCGGCCCGCGATCACGGCGTCCGTACCTTTCCCCGTGTCACTCGCGCCTGCAGAGCGCAGCAGACCGTCGGCGTATCCGATCGACACGATCGCCAGCGTGGACGGCCGGCGTAAGGTCTGTGTCGCGCCGTACCCGACCGTTTCGCCCGCCCGCGCGGGTCTTATCTGCACGATGCGCGCCTGAAGCCGGATGACGGGTTGCATCGGATTTTCCAAGGCGGGAATCGGGTTGCCGCCGTAGAGCGCAATACCCGGCCGGCTGAGGTCGAACAGATAGTCGCCGCCCGTCAGCGTCGCGGCGGAGTTTGCAAGGCTTGCGGGAACGCCGGGAAATCGATCGCGGATCGCGGTGAAGGCATCGAGCTGACGCAGGTTGTGCGCATGACCGGGCTCGTCGGCGCAGGCGAGGTGGCTCATAACCAGCGCGGGCTTGAATCCGAGGGTGCCTTCCGCGACGCGGCCGGCGATCGCCCCGGCTTCATCGAGCGGGAGACCAAGCCGGTTCATGCCGGTATCGACATGGATGGCGGCGTCGCCATCGAGATTGTTGGAACGACAAAAGGTGGCCCATTCGTCGATTTCCGCGACGCTACCGAGCACGGGACGTGCATTCATGTCCCAGAGGATCGCGCTGGCGCCTGGCGTAAGCCCGCTCAGGACGTAGATAACGGCATCCGGCGCTGCGGCGCGGACGATCCGCGCTTCGCAGGGCAGCGCGACAAAGAATGTACGTGCGCCGGCATCCCAGAGCGCTTTTGCGACACTCTCCGCGCCGAGGCCGTAGGCGTCGGCTTTCACGACGGCGGCGCATTCCGAAGCTCCGGCCTTCTTGCGAAGGAAGGTGTAATTCGATGTGATGGCGGCAAGGTCGATGGTGAGCAGGCCGCCGGCCTCTGTTTCGGGAATGACCGGCGTCGTCACAATTTACGTCCTGCTCGGCATCCGGTCTTCGCGCGCAAGATTGCCGAAACGCGTGACTTCCGCGTCGAACTGTACCTGCACCGTTCCCGTAGGGCCGTGGCGTTGCTTGCCGATGATGATCTCGGCCTGTCCCATCAACTGTTCCATTTCAGTCTGCCACTTGAGGTGTTCCTCGGTGCCGGGCCGGGGTTCCTTGTTCTTGTGGTAGTATTCTTCGCGGAACACGAACATGACGACGTCGGCGTCCTGTTCGATCGAGCCGGATTCGCGAAGGTCGGAGAGCTGCGGGCGTTTGTCGTCGCGATTTTCGACCTGACGGGAGAGCTGCGAAAGCGCGACGATCGGCACGTTCAACTCTTTCGCCAGCGCCTTCAGGCCGGTCGTGATCTCGGTGACCTCCTGAACACGGCCTTCGCTTTTGCGCGCGGAACCGGACAGAAGCTGGATATAGTCTACCACGAGCAAGTCGAGGCCGCGCTGCCGTTTCAGGCGCCGGGCGCGCGCCGCAAGCTGTGCGATGGTGATGCCGCCGGTTTCGTCGATGTAAAGCGGGATCGCCTGCATTTCGCGAGCGGCATCCGACAGCTTCGCGAATTCGTGCTCCGAAATATCGCCGCGACGGATCTTGTAGGACGGAATGGACGACTGCTCGGCGATAATACGGGTCGCCAACTGCTCGCCCGACATTTCGAGCGAGAAGAAGCCGACGATGCCGCCATCGACGGTCTGCTTCGCGCCGTCAGGCATCTGCTCCGAGCGGTAATGCTTGGCGATGTGGAACGCCACGTTTGTCGCGAGCGATGTTTTACCCATACCCGGGCGACCGGCAATGATGATGAGGTCCGAGCGCTGTAGGCCGCCCATCATCTTGTCGAGATCGGCAAGCCCGGTCGATACGCCTGACAGCCCGCCATCGCGTTTGTAGGCGTTCGCCGCCATATCGACCGCCGTGAGCAGAGCGTCCGCGAAGCGCTGAAAGCCGCCGTCGTAGCGGCCGAGTTCCGCCACTTCGTAGAGACGGCGTTCGGCTTCCTCGATCTGCTCGCGCGGCGGCATGTCGACCGGAGCGTCATAGGCGACATTGACCATGTCCTCGCCGATGCCGATCAGCGACCGGCGCACCGCAAGATCGTAGATCGTGCGGCCGTAATCCTCGGCGTTGATGATGCTGGTGGCGTCAGCCGCAAGGCGCGCGAGGTATTGCGGCAGGGTCATGCCGCCGAGATCGATCTCGGCGTTCAGAAATGTTTTCAGTGTGACAGGCGTCGCGACCTTGTTCAGGCGAATGAGCTCGCCGACGGTCTTGTAGACTTCCTGATGGATGCGCTCGTGAAAATGGTCGGGCTTCAGAAAATCGGAAACGCGATAGTAGGCCTCGTTGTTCACGAGGATCGCGCCGAGCAGGGCCTGTTCAGCTTCCAGATTGTGCGGGGCCTGCCGGTAAGCGGCCTGCTGGATGTTTGCAATTGCGCGCGCGGTGTTGTCGCCGAAGGCCATGAAGACTCGTTTGTCCGAACTGGGGTAGATGCGACCGGAGTGTTGGCGCCAACCGCCGGCGATTCCGACTCGGAAACGTCAATCAACAGGGAGTTCACAGGCGAATTTGTGGCGCGACCGCTTGGCCCTTGATTACTCGGCGGCGATGCGCAGAGGCGCACGCTCCCTCTCAAGCAAACGTCTTTCCCGTTCAGCGATATAGCCTCGGGTTATGGGTAGCGTATCCACCTGCCTGGCGATCTGTATCTGGTAGACGACATCGTCGCCGGACCGGAAACTTGCCTCGCAAGCGGCCAGGTAAAACTCCCACATCCGAACGAATCGGTCGTCGTAGAGCGCCTTCACTTTGGCCGCATTGGCCATGAACCGCTCCCGCCAGTCCTTCAGTGTTTCGGCGTAATGGAGACGGAGCACTTCGACATCCGTCACCATCAGGCCGGCACCCTCGATGGCCGGAACGATCTCTTCCAGAGCCGGGATGTATCCGCCGGGGAAAATGTACTTGGCGATCCAGGGGTTGGTGGCGCCGGGGCCGCTGGTGCGGCCGATCGTGTGCAGCAGCATCACGCCATTGTCGTCGAGCAGGCGCGCGCAGTGTTTGAAGAAGGTTTTGTAATAACCGACGCCGACATGTTCGAACATGCCGACCGAGACGATGCGGTCGAACCGGCCTTGCATTTCGCGGTAGTCCTCGATGCGAAATTCGGCGCGGTTCTGAAGGCCGCGCGAAAGGGCGCGCTCCTGGGCAATGACATACTGCTCCGTGGAAAGCGTTATGCCGACGACATCGGCGTCCGCGATGTCCGCCAGATAAAGACCGAGCCCGCCCCAGCCACAGCCGATGTCGAGCACCTTGTGTCCCGGCTCGACCGCCAGCTTGGCCGCGATGTGCCGCTTCTTGGCGAGTTGGGCTTCCTCCAGACTTTGATAGGGGTGTTCAAAATAGGCGCAGGAATATTGCCTGTCCGGATCAAGAAACAGGTCGTATAGACCTGCGTCGAGATCGTAGTGATGCGCCACATTGTTTTTGGACCGGCGCCGGCGGTTCATCTGCTTCAGCCGCCGCAGCTTTGTTCGTAGGCGGTACCAGAGACGGGATGTCAGCGGGTAGGGGCGTCCGTGAAGGTTATCGATCGCGGTTTCGAGGAAATCGTAGATTGAGCCGCGTTCGATCGTCAGGCGGCCTTCCATATAAAGTTCGCCGAGTTTCAGTTCGGGATCGAGCATCAGCGCAAGAGCCGCCCGGCGGTCTGCGAGGCGAACCGTTACCGGCGGGCCCGCGCCATCGCCGAAGTGCCAGGTTTTGCCTGATGGGGAAACAAGGGTGACTGCACCACGGCGGATCGCGCGCCGGAGCATGGGTTTCAGCAGTACCATCATGTCAGCCTCGCCAAAGGGCGGCGCGACTGCGGTGCCGGCCCTTACAACATTGCCAAACGGGGTAAGCCTAGAATCGGATTCCGTAGAAATGCAACCGTAACTCCGCAACAAAAAACGCCCGGCGATGCCGGGCGTTCCGATAATGCGGAGGCCAGATGAGCGGCGCTCAGGCCTCGCTGTCGTCCTTTGCCTTCTTTTTCTTCGGCTTTTCGGCCGAGGCCTCGTCTTCGGCCGCCGGAGCAGAGCCTTCGGCCGCGTCAGGATCGAAGGTCTCGAACGCGACATCTTCCGCCCGCACCGTCAGGTCTTCGCCCTTGGCCTGACGCTCTGCCTCGGCTGCGCTACGCGCGACATTGGCCGAAACCTTCACTTCGATTTCCGGGTGCAACGCCACGGGAATCTCATGCAGGCCGATGGTCTTGATGGGCGTGTTCAGCACGATCTGCTGGCGCGCGACCGTGAAGCCGGCCTGATCCAGCGCTTCGGCGATGTCGCGGGTCGAGACCGAGCCGTACAGCTGACCGGTCTCGCCGGCCTGACGGATGATGACAACCAGCTGGCCATTGATCTTGTCCGCGAGCTTCTGGGCCTCGGCCTTGGTTTCAAGATTGCGGGCCTCGAGCTGGGTGCGCTGGCCTTCGAACTTCGCCCGGTTGTCGGCGGTGGCACGAAGCGCCTTGCCGTTCGGCAGCAGGAAGTTGCGGGCATAGCCGTCGCGGACGCGAACTTCGTCGCCCATTTGGCCGAGCTTTGCGATGCGCTCGAGTAGAATGACTTGCATTGGTAGTCTCCGTATTTTGAACTGATTGAAGGTTATTCCGTGGGCCGCGTCCGCGATGCCGCGATCCGTGCCCGTATTCCGAACAAAAATTCCATCACGCCGAGCGCCGCCACGATGACGACCAGCCATGTCTGAACCGCCATCAGGAAATAGGTCAGACCCAGCATGAAGGTGCGGCCGGTGATACCGCGCGTTCCGGCATGCAGCAGGGCGAGGCCGAGCGTTGTAAACACAACCGTGAAAGCAGCGCCGATCACGCCGGCGCCGAAGCCAAAGACACCCGGCAGCGCCGCACCAAGGACGCCGCCTGCGAATGCGATCAACGACAGGGGCGGGAGATTGAACGCAGAGAGATCCGGCCATGGCCGTGGTAGACGACCCGACGTACGGACAACGCGCCCGGCAACCCACAGATTGATAAGCGAAACGGTGGTCCACATCGCGGCGGCAAGCGGCGGCAGCGCGATGACCGCAATTTCGGTTATGCGCGAAGCGTCGCGGCCGCCCGGCAGCGTGATAGGTGCGTCCGGGGCTATGCCCGTTTCGGCGCGCATGAACTGCTCGAAGGTCGCGCGGAGCACGGCGCGATAATCTTCCAGGGAGCCGCCATGCATCAGGAGGGTCGCGATGACGAGCCCGCTACCGATTGCTGCGGACCAGACCGCCAGACGGCCGACCGGATACCACATCGCCCCGGCTTCCGGCTTTTCCGGATCGGCGGGCCGGCCGAGCAGCGCGAGATAGGCCAGCCACCACGCCGGCAGACCGACCGACAGGGCGTAGCTGCGCGCGGTGTCGAATCCCATCAATCCGTAGAGCACGAGCGCGCCGACGATCGCGCCGACGAGGCCGGCATGATGGCGCCAGCCCAGCGCGGCGATGAAAACGGGAAGCGGCGCGAACAGGAAAAGAAAGAGAGCGAACGCGGAGCCGGAAGCGAGCGCGGTGGATAGCGCTGCCGAGGCCGCGCCGCTGGCTATTCCGACAAGGAGGGTTGTCGCGTTCATTCGAAAAGCTGTCCCGCTCTAGGAGCGGTTAGAAGCGGATCGTTATGCCCGCCCCAACCAGGAATTGACCGGACGCCCGAAGGCGTCCGGTGGTGATGTCGTTACTTGATCACGTAAGGCAGAAGGCCGATGAAGCGGGCGCGCTTGATCGCCTTGGCGAGTTCCCGCTGCTTCTTCTGCGAAACGGCGGTGATGCGCGACGGAACGATCTTGCCGCGCTCGGAAATGTAGCGCTGCAGGAGCTTGACGTCCTTGTAGTCGATCGTCGGCGCATTCGGGCCCTGGAAGGGGCAGGTCTTGCGGCGGCGGAAGAAGGGCCGGCGGCCCTGGGATGCACCCATGCTCATGCGTCGTCTCCTTCGGTAGCGGGCTCTTCGTCCGTACGGGCCGGACGCTCGCCCTCGAAGTCACGCCGCGGGCGGTCGCTGCGCTCGTCGCGGTCGCGGCGCTGCATGACGACCGACGGTTCGGTTTCATGCTCGTCGACGCGGATCGTCAGGACGCGGAGGACGTCCTCATTGATCTTCTGAAGGCGCTCCAGTTCGGCGACGGCGGCCGGCGGGGCGGTGATGTTCATCAGCGTGTAGTGGGCCTTGCGGTTCTTCGCGATGCGGAAAGCAAGGCTCTTGACGCCCCAGTACTCGGTCTTGCCGACCTCGCCGCCGTTCGAGGCGATAACGCCCTTGAACTGCTCGGTGAGTTCCTCGACCTGCTGGGCCGTCACGTCCTGGCGCGCCAGGAAGACGTGTTCGTAATGCGGCATTCGGAAATAGCCTTTGTTAGTGCCATGCGACGCCCGCCGGCGCTGAGCCCTTCGAGCCCGGAAAAGGCTCGAACCACTCTCGAAGGCGGAGACACGGGACGACGGAACCGCGAAGGTCCCAACCGGCAAACCGGCCGTCCGTTCAGCCCCCGGCCGAGGCGTCACGAAGGCGCGGCTTATAGAGCCAAAGGGCGACCCGCGCAAGGCAAGTGCTAAAGGTCTGCGAGTTCTAGGCAAATTTTCGCAGCACACGAGATAAATCATCGGCTGCAAAGACATTCAAATTCCCGTGATGGTAGATGCGGCTTCGTAACGGGCACCAGGTAGATAGAGCAGGCCGGCCCGAACGGGGGACCGGCCTTTTAGCTCGGCGGACAGGAGATAAAGGCAGCACCTGGTACGCCATCGACTTGGAGATCTCCCATGACGATTTTTCGTAAAGTGCCGCTACTGGCGTCCTGCGCGCTTGTGCTCGCGCTCCCCACCGCCGCCTTCGCCGAAAACGACGGCAGCGATAATCGCGAACTGCAGCGCTCGATCTATCAGACGCTTCGCGGCGACTATTACGGTTATTACGGCCCGGCGCCCATCGAAGGCGGTTACGTCATGGAGGGCCGTGCCTCCGTGGCCGGCCCCCCGCCCGGCGAGCCGCGCCAGAACGAATGGCAGCGTTACGAGGAATCGAACACGCCGTTCGAGATGAGACCCGCTACCCGTCCTCAGGACTAACCTGACATTCCGTTTCCTCCCAACTTGGCCGCCCGTTTCCCCGGACGGCCTTTTCATTCTGGGAGGCGGCCATCACCGCGGTTTGATTGTAAATCTCACACCGCCGCGGGCGGACGGGTCGCCATCAACCGGTATGCTGTAAACCGCATCTGCATTGAGGCTGCCTGTGAAGTCGCTCGTGCCCAGGCGGCCGAAATCGGAGCTTGCCGTGAATTTCGGTTCAAGAGTGACAGAGCCGTCATTGGCGTCGAATTCGGGCAGCGTCGCGCGGGGCGTTATTTCCGCGCCAAGCTGAAAATTGTCCGCCGGATGCGCGATGCCGCGCAGGCCTGCATAGCCGGAAATATTCTCGACCATGCCGTCCGCAGTGTACGTGCCGGCAGTCGCGGCGCCATAAAACAGACCTGATGCATCGGCGCCCCGTTCGGCCTTCAGTTCCCAGTTCAGGATCGTTTCCGCGCTGCTGCCGGGTTGAACCATTTCCGTTGAGAGCTGGAACGGCGTGTCGGATGTCCGGACGCGAAGGCCGACGCCCCGGTCGCCGGGCCCGTCGAACGGGTTTCGTATCGGATTGGAAAGGGTCGGCGCGAGCCCACGGCCCGTGAACTCGTGTGTCAGGGCCGGCCGGCCGACAGGCGATTTCAATTGGGGGCGGCCGCTGCCGCTAGGATCGACCGGACGGGACATTGTATCGCGCCAGACGCCGTCGAAGCTGGTGCAAAGCTGCGCCAGCTCTTCGGGCATATCTTTTTGGCCGCAGTGAAATTCCGGCTCAGGCGGAAGAGACGCGTCCTCCTCCTGCGCGTAAGCAGAAGCAACCGACACGGCGAGTAAAACAGGCAGCAGCAAGGAAGGGCGCATGATGCGCGTTTCCGAAAGTTCGTGCCGCCCCCGCAGCTCGTGTCAGGCTACGGATGACGATGAATCGTGCAAGGCGGACGACGGAATAGCTGCGATGCGCTCGAGACGAACGCATCGTTAAGTTATGCGCGTTCGCGCATACCGGGTTTCGGCTCCTTGGCGCCGACGCGCCACACCCGGTCGATGGCGAGCGGAGCGTTGCCGGACTTCTCGGCGATCTCGCGATCCTGCTCCTCGATCACCCGGCGCGCGATGGCATCATCGTCATCAATGCCGTCGAACAGTTCGGCCGCCACGCGGCGGTTGGAGCGCTGTGAGCCATCCTCATAGACGACGTTGAACAGAACGAATTCGCTCTTCGAGCGGGGCTTTGCCATCTCGGATATCCTCTGGTGAGGGGGCGCCCGACGGCGCGCGCTGGACGGGGTTGGCCGGTTATGTAGGCGATCGGCGGCGCGAATGCGAGGCCAGAAATACAAAGGGCCGCAACTGGCGGCCCCGACACAATAACAATCGTTAGAACGGATCAGCTTACCCAACCCTCGTGGCGCGCGGCCGTCGAGAACTTGTCGATGGCCGCCTTGATGCTGTTTTCGTCCTCCGCCTGCAGCGCCGCTTCGACGCTGCGCGCGGCCAAGCCCCATTTGTCGGCGTGAGGGCCTCCCTGATTCTTCACCTTGGTGGCAAAATTGATCATGCCGCGATAGCTCGCGACAAACTTCAGGCCGTTGTCGGTCATCAGCCGGACCTGCTTCGGCAACAAATCATCCATCATCATCTCTGGCGGCCTCAACACGTCGGAACGTATCTGGACGCTAGCCGCATGTGGCGGGATTGCGGCAGGGGGGTGGAGATGGATGTGCACAGCATGTGCGCTCAAACGGTCACTTATTAACACTTTGTTAAGGGATTAAGCCGCGGCATCGCCCAGTGGACAGAGTCATCGCGGCGCGCCATAACCGCGAGCCTTAACCTTCCTGACCGCTTGGGAGTGCGCCTGTGAAATCGCTGATGACCCTCATCACCCAGATCTTTACCTGGTGGAACGGGCAGACGCTGGGCACGCGTTTCTGGACGTGGCGCAAGGGGGAACTGGTCGGTCAGGACGAGCTCGGCAACACCTATTACCGCGCCAGGAACACGCCGCTCGGTGAGCGCCGCTGGGTCATCTACAACGGGTATGCGGAAGCCAGCGCCATCCCGTCTGGCTGGCACGGCTGGATGCACCACACGGTTGACACGCCGCCTACCGAGGAGGACTACGCGCCGAAGGAGTGGCAGCAGGCGCACCGCGCCAACCCGACCGGCACGGCGGATGCCTACAGGCCCAAGGGTTCGACCATCAACGGGGGCCGCCGCGAGCGCACCACAGGCGACTACGAAGCGTGGACCCCGGGCGCCTGAGCGCGGCCGTCACAAATTTGCTCAACCCCGGCTTTAGCCGGATCGGGAAAGCGCCATACTGAATGGCGATTCCCGCCGTCCCGCTTACCAAGGCCCGCCATCCGTGATTTCCGTTTTCCGCGCCGTCGCGCTTATTTTCGGACTCGGGCTGTCGGCTCTTGCCGGCACGGCACAGGCGCAATTTTTTCAGCAGGTTCCACAGCCGGAAGCCCAGCAGCAGCAACCGCAGCAGCTTCCGCCGCCGCCCGCCGAGGAACAGGCTCCACCGCCGGAGCGAATCGAGAATCCGGTCGCGCATTTCTCCGGTCTCGACAAGGTCACCGGCCGCATCTTCGCATTCGATGTGAAGGTGGATGAGACCGTTCAATTCGGGGCTCTGCAGGTAACTCCTCGCGTCTGCTATACGCGGCCGCCGACGGAGCAGCCGGAAACCATCGCGTTTGTCGAAGTCGACGAGATCACGCTGCAGAAAGAGCAAAAGCGAATTTTCACGGGGTGGATGTTCGCCGACAGCCCAGGCCTCAACGCCGTCGAGCATCCAATCTATGACGTATGGATCACCGATTGCACCGGCGGCGAGCGCCGGGAGGCGCCGGAAGGGCCGAAGCTGGGGGAATAGGCGCGAACTTACCGCTTCGCCAGGGTTTCCATTGCCTCGCTACCTGTCACCAGTCGATCCTTCGGCCAGATGTGGAAATCCCCACTGGCCGCCAAGGCTTCCTCCAGAAGCTTGTGATAGGCGCGGCGCGGTACATCAACCGCGCCGAAACTCCGGAGATGCTCTGTTACGAACTGCGTGTCGAGCAGGGTGAATCCGCCTTTGATAAGCCGCGCGGCAAGATGGACGAGCGCAACCTTCGATGCGTCCGTCTCGGTATGGAACATGCTCTCGCCGAAGAAGGCGCCGCCCAGCCTCACTCCGTACAGTCCGCCGACCAGCTTGTCGTCCTGCCAGGCTTCGACCGTGTGGCAATGGCCGATGGCAAACAGGTCCGTGTACAGACGCCGGATACGCTTGTTGATCCAGGTCTTGCGCCGGCCCGGCGCCGGCTTGGCGCAGCCGTCGATCACCGCCTCGAAATTATGATCTATGCGGATTTCAAACCTGTCAGAACGCACGGTGCGGGCGAGCCGGTCCGGCACATGGAAGCTTCCGAGAGGAATGACACCGCGCCGGTCGGGCTCGATCCAGTAAAGCCCCGGGTCCGATGCGCTCTCGGCCATCGGGAAGATGCCGCAGGCATAGGCTTTCAGCAGCACTTCCGGCGTGATGTCGACCAGGACGTCGTTTATGCGCGTCATGGCCCTGAGTGTAGGTGTTTTCCGCTCCCGTTGGGAGAGGGGGGCGATCAACCGTCCATCAAGCCGTTGGCCAGCCGCTTTTCCAGCCAGTGGATATCGTAGCGGCCGTCCTGGATGTCCGGGTCGCGGACAAGCGTGCGAAACAGCGGCAGCGTGGTCTCGATGCCATCGACGACGAATTCGTCGAGCGCGCGGCGCAGACGCATCAGGCACTCGGTGCGCGTCTTGCCATGGACAATGAGCTTGCCCGCGAGTGAGTCGTAATAGGGCGGAATGACGTAGCCCTGATAGGCGTGGCTATCGACGCGGACGCCGAGGCCGCCCGGAACATGCCATTGCGTGATCCTGCCGGGCGACGGACGGAAGGTCGCCGGGTTTTCCGCGTTGACGCGGCATTCAATGGCGTGGCCGTTCAGCTTCACATCATCCTGGGTGAACGAGAGCTTGGCGCCGCCGGCGATGCGGATCTGCTCGTTCACGAGATCGATGTCGGTGATCATCTCGGTGACGGGATGCTCCACCTGGATGCGGGTGTTCATCTCGATGAAGTAGAACTCGCCGTTCTCGTACAGGAACTCGACCGTACCGACACCGAGATAACCGAGATCGGCCATCGCTTTTGCGCAAGTACTGCCGATACGCTCGCGCTCTTCGGCGTTGAGCGCCGGCGAGGGCGCTTCCTCCCACACCTTCTGATGGCGGCGCTGCAGCGAGCAGTCGCGCTCGCCGAGATGCACGGCATTGCCCTGGCCGTCGCCGATGACCTGGATTTCGATGTGGCGCGGCTTCTGTAGATATTTTTCGATGTAGACCGCATCGTCGCCGAAGGCGGCCTTGGCCTCGGAGCGCGCCGTCGAGAGCGCGACCGACATGTCGTGCTCGCCGAGCGCGACCTTCATGCCGCGTCCGCCGCCGCCGGCGGCCGCCTTGATGATGACGGGGAAGCCGATCTCCCTGGCAACACGCATCGCTTCGGCATCTTCGGTGACGCCTCCGTCGGAGCCGGGAACGACCGGGATGCCGAGGCGTTTCGCGGTCTGCTTGGCAGCGATCTTGTCGCCCATGACGCGAATATGCTCGGCCTTGGGGCCGATGAAGACGATGCCGTGTTCTTCGAGGATTTCGGCGAAGCGGGCGTTCTCGGACAGGAAGCCGTAGCCGGGGTGGACGGCGTCGGCGCCGGTGATCTCGCAGGCGGCCAACAACTGCGAAACATTGAGATAGCTGTCGCGTGCCGCGGGCGGGCCGATGCACACAGCCTCGTCAGCAAGCTTCACGTGCATGGCGTCGCTATCGGCCGTGGAGTGAACGGCGACGGTGGCGATGCCAAGCTCTTTGCAGGCGCGGAGCACCCGGAGAGCGATCTCGCCACGATTGGCGATGAGGACCTTGTCGAACATCGCCGCTTTATTCGACGATCATAAGCGGCTGGGCGAATTCGACCGGCTGGCCGTCGTCGATCAGAATCTCTTTCACCGTACCGGCTTTGGGCGCCGGAATGGCGTTCATGGTTTTCATCGCTTCGATAATGAGCAGCGTCTGGCCCTGACGCACCTGCTGGCCGACATCGACAAAAACTTTCGCGCCGGGTTCGGGCGAGCGATAGGCGGTGCCGACCATCGGCGACAGCACGGCGCCGGGCGCCTTGGACTTGTCACCCGATGCGGCTGCTGCCGGAGCCGCGGAAGCTGCGGCGGATGCCGCCGCAGGGGCCGGCGCTGAATAGACCGGGGCGTTGACGGTAATGGAACGCGCGACGCGGACTTTGAAGTCGTCGCGCTCGATCTCGATCTCGGAGAGGTCGGTTTCCTTGAGCAGTTTTGCGAGGGCGCGGATGAGTTCGTGATCCACGCCAGACTCGTCCTTCTTAACGTCCTTGGCCATTTCTTCTCTTCTCTCCGAAGGGCGTCAGTTCTTCGACACGATGCGCGCAAGACCCTCGAGCGCGAGTTCGTAACCGTAAGCGCCGAAACCGACAACAATCCCATGAGCAACCGGCGACACATAGGAATGGTGCCGAAAATCCTCGCGGGCATAGGTGTTGGACAAATGAACCTCGATCGCGGGTACCCCCACCGCCTTGATGGCGTCGTGCAGCGCAACCGAGGTGTGGGTGTAGGCGGCAGGATTGATTATCAACCCCTTGGCCTTGGTACGCGCTTCCTGGACCCAATCGACAAGCTGGCCTTCGACATTCGTCTGCCGGAAGTCGATTTCGAACCCCAATGTTTTGCCCCGCGCCCGTACCCGATCCTCAATGTCGTTAAGCGTATCCGAACCATAAACTTCCGGCTCGCGTAGGCCGAGAAGGTTCAGGTTGGGGCCGTTGAGGACGAAGATGGTCGCTGTCATCTGGCTTTATGGGTCGGGCGGGTAATCGGCGGTTCTTATACGGCCAAAGGGGGCAGGGGAAGAGGCCCACCCCCTAGGCCGTCAGCATTCCACTTTTCCGCACTGGCGCACGTTGGCGACCAGCTCTTTCAGCGTATCCGCGCCGACCGCGCCAGGAATGACCCGATCGCCAATCACATAGGTCGGGGTGCCGTTGATCCCGAGACTTCGCGCCAGCTTTTGAACATTCTGCAGCGTTGTTTCGATCCCCGGATCGGCGAGGTCGGCCGACAGGCGTTCGGCGTCGAGACCGAGATCGCGGGCAATGCCGATTGCAGTGGCCCCATCGGCGCCATCGGCGTTCAGGAGCTTGCGGTGGAAATCCAGATACTTGTCCGGGGCCTGTTTGGCCACGACCACCGCTACGCGCGCCGCATCGACCGACTCCTGGCTGAGAACCGGGAACTCCTTGAGAACCAGCCGGACCTTCTTGTCGGATTTGAGCAGCTCTTCGGTGTCGGCAAGCGCGTGCTTACAATATCCGCAGTTGTAGTCGAAGAATTCGACGATCGTGACGTCGCCTTTTGGGTCGCCGAGAACGACCTGATCGTCGGAATTGTAGACCTCCGAGGCGGCTGATTTGAACACTTTCGATCGTTCGGTTTCCGCGCGTGCCTCGTCCTTCGTCTTAAGACGGTCGGCCATCTCACGAAGAATTTCCGGGTTCTCCAGCAGATACTCCCGGACGATGGTTTCGATGCCGGCACGGTTCGGCTCCGACGTGCTGGCTTGCGCCGTTTGTACGGACGATGGCGAGCTGGTGTTCGCCATCAGATATTGCGGCAAAAGAAACAATGCGAGACAAGCGGCCGCGGCGAGGGCGAGCGACAGGATGCGGGTCGGGGTCACGTTGTTATCCTTTGCCGGAGATGCCGGAGTTTATTTTGTCTTGGGCGGACGGAAGTTGACGATGTCGTCAGCGCGCAGCCAGCCGGGCGAGCCGACCTTAAGCTGGCTCTTGGCGCGCGCCGCAAGCTGTTTCGCCGTGGTGTAGTCGCCGGAATGAAAATAGGATTGCGCTGACGCGACGTCGGCCTCGGCGTTCATCCCCTTGCGGCCGTATGCCACCGCCAGATTGCGATAGGCTTTTGGCGCACTGGGTTCGTAAGCCGTAGCCTGACGGAGCTCGGTGAGAGCCTGGTCGAGCAGCGCATTGTCGCCCGTAGCTACGAGCGCTTCACCAAGCATCATGCGGATGAGGCCTGACTTCGGCTTGATCGATATGGCGCGGCGCAACGGCTCGACCGCCTGGCGGGGACGGCCGGCTTCGAGCAGGGACTGGCCTTTCAGCTCCCAGAAGTACGGATTGCCCGGCTGTTCAGCGATCAACGCATCTATTTGTTTCTGTGCGTCGGCGATATTGCCGAAGCGATAGGCCGAAATCGCACGGGCGTAGCGCGCGGGGAGGGTCGTGTTGCTCGCCGGATATGCCCGCGCGACCGAGTCCGCGCCGCGCATGAAGGCAATGATCTTGGCGCGCGCCATTGCGTGGCGATGGATGAAATCCGGCTTGTCGGGCGCGTTGACGCTCGGGCTCGCATTCACAAGGCGTTCCAGCAGCGCGATGCGCTCCTGCGGCATCGGATGCGTGACGGCATAGGGATCGACGAAGCGCGCTGTAAACATCGACTTGTCGGCGAAGCCCTTGAAGGTCTCGAGCATGCCCTTGCCGGACTGGCCCGTCTTGGTCAGGTAGCTGACGCCGGCCTGGTCGGCGGCCTGTTCCTGCGCGCGGACATAGGCCAGGAGATCGCGTTGCACGATACTCTGTGGCGCGGAAACGGCCGCGTTGGCGGCGCCGGCGATGGTGTTACCGCCTGCTCCGGAGGCCGCTGCGCCAGCGACGGCCGCCGCGCCCAGCAGCATGGCGATGATGGCGCGCGTTCCGGCCGCATCCATCTTCTCGCGCAACGCCGACAGATGGCCGCCCGCGATGTGGCCCGTCTCATGCGCAAGAACGCCGATCAGCATGTTCGGCGTCTTGCTGTCCACGATGGCGCCCAGATTGATGAAAATCTTGCGGCCGTTCGCGACAAATGCGTTGAACGAAAAGTCGTTGATGAGCGTGATCTGCACCGCCGTCGGATCCAGGCCCGCCGCACGCAGTAACGGACCGGTGTAGTCCCGCATCAGCTCTTCGATTTCGGCATCACGAACAGGTGACAGCCGGTCCTTGGATTGCGCAGACGCAATCGTCGGCAAGGATGCTGACGCGACCGAAAACGCCGTGGCAAGAGCCGCGGCACGGAACAGACTGGACTTGCGCTTGGAGTCTAGGAGCGTCATAGCGCGGCGATGCACGAGAACAATGGCGCAAAAGGGGCACGGGCGCGTGACTGACAGGGAATACCGCGCCCGGCGACTTATCCATGCCCGGAGGGCCGATGTCGAGCCGTTCATCGCCATGGATGTGCTCTCTGCAGCGCGAAAGCTGGAAGCGCAGGGGCGGTCCATTGTTCATATGGAGATCGGGGAACCGAGCTTTCCCGCGCCCCAGGCGGCGCGCGATGCCGCGGCTGAAGCGCTGAAGGGCGGGTTGATCGGTTACACCGAGGCGCTTGGGCTTCCCGCGCTCCGCAGCCGCATCGCACGCCATTATCGGGACGTCTACGGACTGGACATCTCCCCGGCGCGCATCGCCGTGACGACCGGCTCGTCCGGCGGGTTCCTGCTGGCCTTTCTCACGCTGTTCAACCCGGGCGACCGGGTCGGCATCGCTTCTCCGGGTTATCCGCCCTACAGAACCTTCCTCACGGCTCTTGGGCTCGAACCTGTCGAGATCGATCTCGACGCCGAAAGCCGTTGGGCGCTGGATGCGGACGCGATCGAGAAGACCCACAGCAAGACGCCGCTTGCCGGCTTGCTGATCGCAAGTCCCGCCAACCCGACCGGAACAATCATCACGCCTGAAGCTCTCAAGGGCTTGTGCGCGACGTGCGACGCGCTCGGCATCAGGCTGGTGTCCGACGAGATCTACCACGGTCTGACCTATGGAGCTGAGGCCGAGACCGCGCTGCGGTTCGATGGCCGTGCGGTCGTGGTCAACAGCTTCTCGAAATATTGGTGCATGACGGGCTGGCGCATTGGCTGGCTGGTCGTCGCCGAAGAGCTTGAAAGGCCCGTCGAGCGGCTGGCGCAGAATCTTTTCATCTCGGCGCCCAAGCTCTCGCAAGTCGCCGCCATTGCTGCCCTGGATGCGAAGGAAGAGCTCGAGAATGTGCGTGCCGTCTATGCTCGCAATCGCGCGCGCCTGCTGAACGAGCTGCCAAAGGCGGGTATGGACAGTTTTCTTCCCGCCGACGGAGCGTTCTATCTTTATGCCGATGTCGGGCGCTTCACGAACGACAGCGTGGCGTTTGCCCGCGCCATGCTTGAAGAAGGAGGCGTCGCCGCAACGCCCGGGCTCGATTTCGATCGGGGAAACGGAAACCGGTTTCTGAGGTTCTCTTTTGCCGGTTCGGAAAGCGAGAGTGTGGAAGCGATTTCGCGGATCGCCAACTGGCTAAGCCGCCGCTAGAGGGTGTGGCGGCGAAAATACACTTTCGCTCCGCGTCCAGCATCCGGCTTGAAACCGCATCCTTGCAAAGACACCTGCAGCCTCAGACTGGAGTTCCAACAGGTGTTGATATGCTTTTGAAGATTGCCACGATGCTTGCGCTGACCGCGACTCTCGCGGCCTGCCACCAGACCGACATCGGCCGCAGCGTCGGCTTTCCGTCGCCGCAGGAGCGCAGCGGTCAGCCGTGATCCTGCACGAAAAACCCGGAGGCCGCTTTGCGTTCTCCGGGTTTTGTTTTCATCAGCCCTTGAGCTTGTTCCACCAGCCCATGCGTTTCGGGCGGTTCGGGTCGTCCTCGACCGGCGCCGGCGCGGGGCGCGTTCGCGCCGGACGGGCAGGCGGCGGCTCTTCCGTGACGGGTTCCGGACCGCTACTGGCGGCAATGGGTGCGGGTTCTTGCGCAGCAGCTGCTTCTGCCTGCCGCGTCGTCGGCGCTTCTTCCTCTTGAATGTCTCCCGGCATCTCGTCGGCGGCGCTTTCGGCCGAGTGGTGCGGAGCTTCCTCTCCACGCTCGCCGCGGCCGCGATTACGCCGCCCGCCACGCCGTCCGCGGCGTCGCGAGCGCCGGTCGTCGCCGTTGCGTTCGGGCTTGTCGGTCATGATCGCTGCGGCGGCAGATCCCTCATCCGCTTCAATGACGGCATCATCGCCTGGCGAATGCTCGGCGGACTGTTCATCGCGTCCTTCCCCGCGACCCCCACGGCCACGCCTGCGCCGACGGCGGCGACGGCGCAAATCATTTTCGCTCTCGGGACCTTCGCTGCTTTCGCCACGCTCCTCATCCGAACGGGCCTCGACGTCGTCCTCCTCGCCTTCGGCGATGTCGGGTTCGTCCTCCGCTTCGATGACCAGCGGGGGCGACGACGGGGCGAGCGGGGTTCCGGTCGAAGGTTCGCCGCGTGAAATAACGCAGTGTTCGCCGACGGCGAGATGCTCGTCGGATGTGAATGTGATCTCGACGCCGAACCTCGTTTCTATGTCGCGAAGATGGCCGCGCTTCTGGTTTAGTATATAAAGCGCGACCGCGTTCGTCGTACGGACGTTCAGATTGAACCCGGAATTCCTCAGCAGGTTCTCCTCGATCATGCGCAGTACATGCAGCGCCACGGAGGGAACGGCACGGACGCGGCCGGAACCCGCGCAAACCGGGCAGACTTCGGAGGAGCTTTCGAGAACGCCAGTGCGAATGCGCTGGCGCGACATTTCGAGAAGGCCGAAGTGGGAAATGCGGCCAACCTGGATGCGCGCGCGGTCGTGCTTGAGGCAGTCCTTCAGCCGTTTTTCGACCGCACGGTTGTTGCGGTTCTCTTCCATGTCGATGAAGTCGACGACGATGAGACCCGCGAGGTCCCGCAGGCGGAGCTGCCGGGAAACTTCCTCGGCGGCTTCAAGGTTGGTCTTGAGAGCCGTTTCCTCGATGCTGTGTTCGCGGGTCGCGCGGCCGGAGTTGACGTCGATGGCAACCAGGGCTTCGGTCTGGTTGATGACGATATAGCCGCCGGATTTCAGCGTAACGACATTCGAGAACATGGCGTCGAGCTGATTGTCGACGCCGTATTTCGAGAAGATCGGAACTGCATCGCGGTAGAGCTTCACATTCTTCGCATGACTCGGGATGAGCATGCGCATGAAGTCCTTGGCTTCCTTGAACGCGCCTTCACCGGACACCTGAACTTCGTCGATGTCCTTGTTGTAGAGGTCACGGATGGCGCGCTTGACCAGCGAGCCTTCTTCATGGACGAGCGCCGGCGCGGTCGAGGACAGCGTCTTCTCGCGCACCGTTTCCCACAGACGCAACAGATACTCGAAGTCGCGCTTCACCTCCGCCTTGGTGCGGTTGGCGCCCGCGGTGCGGAGAATGACGCCCATTCCCTCCGGCACATCGAGATCTTCCGCGATCTCTTTCATCTTCTTGCGGTCAGCCGCGTTGGTAACCTTGCGCGAAATGCCGCCGCCGCGCGCCGTGTTCGGCATCAGCACCGAATAGCGACCGGCGAGCGAAAGGTAGGTCGTGAGGGCCGCGCCCTTTGTGCCGCGCTCTTCCTTGACGGCCTGCACGAGCAGTACCTGGCGGCGCTTGATAACTTCCTGGATCTTGTAATGACGCGTGCGGCGCGGTTCGCGGCGCTGCGGCATTTCCTCGTCGACGTTGTCATCGGCGCCGACGGATTCAATCTCGTTTTTTGCCTCGTCCGTGACCTCGACGACGTCGCCACCCTCCGAGAGGTCGACGCCGGGCTCCGCGGTATCGGAGGCTGCCGCCGCTTCCTCAATGGCCGCGTCGAGCGCATCCTTCTCGGTTTCGCCCGCTTCGCTACTCCCGTTGCCGTCCGCCGATTCAAGTTCGTCGGCGCTCTCGGCGTCGTCGGCGTCATCCTCGGATTCGTCAGCCTCAGTCGATACTTCCTCGCTGACGGTTTCGTCCTTGGCGGCGTCCTTTGCCTTGCCGCGCCCGCGACGGCGGCGGCCCCGGCCGCGTTCCTTCTTCTCGTCCTGCTCCTCGTCGTCGGCGCGGGCATTGTCGCGCTCTTCTTCCGCGAGGAGCGCCTGCCGGTCGGCAACAGGGATCTGGTAATAGTCCGGGTGAATTTCGCTGAACGCGAGAAAGCCGTGGCGATTGCCGCCGTATTCGACGAAAGCCGCCTGGAGCGACGGCTCTACGCGCGTGACTTTGGCGAGATAGATATTGCCGCGAAGCTGCTTGCGGTTCGCGCTCTCGAAATCGAACTCCTCAATGCGGTTCGATCCACTGCGGACGACGACAACCCGGGTCTCCTCGGGATGGGCGGCGTCGATGAGCATCTTGTTGCTGGCCATATGAAACCTTCAATTCTGCGCCAGGCACGGCGGGACGCGGCGGAGCTATCGTCTCCGCCCGGCGTGCGGCCGGCGCTTTCTGCGCGATGATGTGGGAATGAGATGTGCAAAAGCATGGCCGGAGAACGGGCCGCGTGCGCGTCAGAATGAGACTGAACGCTCGCCATATCCGTATCCGACTCCAATCCGTTTGACCCGCCGGAGCGGGAGTAGTGCAGGGCTCGCAGTGCTACGCCGTGCGCGGGGGGAAGGCCTTGCGCCGAACCAGGCCGGGGGTTCCCGGCGGGCTGGATGGCGCCTCTGGAAAGGCTGATTCCGTAAACCGCCGCCAAAGCGCACAGAGAGCAGGGCGTCGGTCCATGATCGCGCAGAGAGCTAGGGCTATTGCCCCGCAATTTACGAGCCGGTTTCCTTCATATAGGAAAAGTGGCCTTTGACAAGCGGTTGTATTTTTTACGAAATACCCTCTTGGGTGGAATCGCCAGCTTCTACCGTGCTGTGCGGCCGCAAATTGTGATCGGAGCGAGTGCATTTCCGAGGGCTGGGGCCTGTTTCTGCCCGCATAATTGGGTTCTCCTCCCGACAATGACCAGATTCGCGCTCATCGCTCTGCTGGCCCTCCTCGGGGCGATTCCGGCTGCCGCGCAGAAGGGCGACCGGCTGATTTCCGCCACTGCCACCCAGCTGGGCGGGGACAAGAGCCGTACGCGGCTCAGCATCGATCTCAGCGATGTTGCAGAGCCAAGCGTCTTCACGCTTGCCGATCCTTATCGCGTGATCGTCGATTTGCCGGATGTCGTCTTTGGGGGCGGTGCTCTTCCGCACCAGGCGCGGGGGCTGGTTTCCGCCTACCGCTACGGGCTGATTGCGCCCGGCCGTTCGCGCGTCGTGGTGGATGCCACCGGTCCCGTGGCTGTCGAACAGGTGCGGACGGTCCAGATCGACAAGGGCCGCGTGCGCCTCGTCATCGACCTCGTCCCGGCCACGCGAGCTGCGTTCCTTCAGAAAATGCAGCGCGACGCGCCGAACGTCGAGCAACTGCCGCCCGCGCCGACGCCGAAACTATCGTCCGACGCCTCGGACAATCGCCCCGTCGTGGTGGTGGATCCCGGGCATGGCGGCCTCGACACCGGCGCCATGGGGGCAGGCGGCGAGGAAGAGAAGAACGTCGTCCTCAGATTTGCGACGACGCTCAACAATCTGCTCCTCGAAAGCGGTCGCTACCGTGTGCTGATGACGCGTGTCGACGACAATTTCGTCAAGCTGGATGACCGGGTGCGGATCGCGCGCGATGCCGCCGCTGACCTTTTCATCTCCATCCATGCGGATTCGCTGGCTGATCCGTTCGGAGTACGGGGCGCGACGGTCTACACGCTGTCGGAAACCGCCAGCGACGGGGAGGCCGCAAGGCTCGCGGAGAAAGAAAACCGGGCCGACATCATCGCCGGCGTCGATCTGGCCTCGGAAACCGACGATGTAGCGGATATCCTCATCGACCTCGCGCGGCGGGAAACGAAAGTCTTCTCAATGCGTTTCGCCCACAATCTTGTGACCTCGGTCAAACCCGTGATCCGGCTGAACAAGAACCCCACGCGCGCGGCCAGTTTCGTCGTGCTCAAGGCGCCCGACGTACCGTCCGTGCTGCTGGAACTCGGCTATATGACCAGCCAGGAAGACCTAAAGCTATTGACCTCGCCGGAGTGGCGGGAGAAGGCGGCCGCCGCCATGGTCCGGGCCATCGACGGCTTTTTCAGCGCGCGATCCGCGGGAGGTATGCTGCCGCCGGGATAACCGGACCGCGCCCAACAAAATCCACAAAAGGCTTCCAAGCCCAACACCATCGCCCGGTCTTAACGGCAGGATCCGGCGGCCGCCTCGGGGACATCAGCGTTCATGCGCCTGCTTCTGCGTTTCTTCGGATTTCTGTTCGCGACGGCGACGGTGCTTGGCCTCGTCGGCGCGGCGGCGGTCGGCGTCTACATCTGGCAGCAGGCGCAGGATCTGCCCGATCACGCGACGCTCGAGAAATACGAGCCGCCGATCATGACCCGCCTGCATGCCGTCGATGGCAGCCTCATCGCCGAATACGCCAACGAACGGCGGCTCTTCCTGCCGATCCAGGCCGTGCCGCAGACCATTGTGCAGGCCTTCATGTCGGCCGAGGACAAGAATTTCTACGATCACGGCGGCATCGACCTAACGGGTATCGCACGTGCCGTCGTGACGAACCTCGAGAATTTCGGCCGCAATGTCCGCCCGCAGGGCGCCTCGACGATCACCCAGCAGGTCGCGAAGAACTTCCTCCTGACGAACGAGACGTCCATCGATCGCAAGATCAAGGAAGCGCTGCTGGCAGTGCGGATCGAGCAGACCTTTTCGAAGGACAAGATTCTTGAGCTGTATCTGAACGAGATTTATCTCGGTCTCGGCAATTACGGCATCGCCGCCGCGGCCCTGAATTATTTCGATAAGTCCGTACACGAGTTGAGTGTTGCCGAGGCGGCCTATCTCGCGGCGCTGCCGAAGGCGCCGAACAACTATCACCCGTTCCGCTACCCGGATCGCGCGGTGGAGCGCCGCAACTGGGTCATCGATCGCATGGCCGATAACGGCTATATCTCGCGCGAGGATGCGGAGAAGGAGAAGGCATCGCCGCTCGGGGTTACCGCGCGCTCATCGCGGGCGCATGTCTATACCGCGCAATACTACGCGGAAGAAGTGCGCCGCGCGCTTTATGAACGGTATGGCGGCAAGGGCCTCTATGACGGCGGCCTCTCGGTACGTACCGCGCTGAATCCCGAAATTCAGGAGATGGCCAAGAAGGCGCTGGCGGACGGCCTTGTGAAGTTCGACGAGGCGCGCGGGTGGCGGGGGGCCGTGATGCGCATCGACGACCTCGGTGCGGACTGGGGCAAGGCTCTGTCGGAGACGCAGGCGTTTGGCGACATAGCGTGGAAGCTGGCGGTCGTGGTCTCGACCGAGGGTGACGGTGTTCAGATCGGTCTGCAGCCCGAGCGCGAGGCGTCCGGCCGCATCAAGGACGAGCGCGTTACAGGCACCATTCCCCCGGAAGGCATGAAATGGGCACGCTGGGCGAGCGGCGCGACCAGGCCGGAAGGGCAGAAGGGTCCGCTTGGCGTCGGCGACGTCGTGTATGTCGAGCCTCTCCAGGACAAGGACGGCAACGTCAAAGCCGGCGAATACAAGCTGCGGCAGGTGCCGGAGGTTTCCGGTGCCATCTGCATCATGGATCCGTTTACCGGCCGCGTCCTGGCGATGGTCGGCGGCTTCTCCTACGACCAGTCGGAATTCAACCGCGCGACGCAGGCGCTGCGTCAGCCGGGTTCGGCGTTCAAGCCGTTCCTGTACGCGGCCGCGCTCGACAATGGCTACACGCCGTCCTCTGTCGTGCTCGACGCGCCGATCGAACTTGAGCAGGGCGGCGGGCAGGAAATCTGGCGTCCGGAAAACTATTCCGGCGAGTTCTACGGTCCGCAAACGTTGCGTTTCGGCATCGAAAAATCGCGTAACGTCATGACGGTCCGTCTGGCGCAGGACATGGGCATGCCGATCGTTTCGGAATATGCGCGCCGCTTCGGCGTATCCGACAATCTGCCGCCGTTCCTGTCGATGGCGCTCGGGGCGGGCGAAACAACGCTGATGAAAATGGTCGGCGGCTATTCAATGTTCGCCAATGGCGGCAAGAAGGTCACGCCGTCGCTGATCGACCGGGTTCAAGACCGGTATGGTCACACCATTTACAAGCACGATGAACGCGAATGCGCCGACTGCAAGGCTGACAGCTGGAGCCACCAGACGCCGCCCGCACTCGTCGACAACCGCGAACAGGTGCTCGATCCGCTGACGGCCTATCAGATTACATCGATGCTCGAAGGCGTCGTGCTGCGTGGTACGGCTACGGTTCTGCGCCAGGTGGGCAAGCCGATGGCGGGCAAGACCGGCACGACCAACGACTACAAGGATGCATGGTTCGTAGGGTTCTCGCCCGATCTCGCGGTCGGTGTTTACATCGGTTACGACAAGCCGCGCGGCATGGGCCGCGGCACGACCGGCGGCGAACTGGCGGCTCCCATCGTCGGCGATTTCATGAAAATGGCACTGGCGGAAAAGCCGTCCGTACCGTTCCGTGTTCCTCCGGGCATCAAGCTTGTCCGGATAAACCCCGTCACGGGCATGCGTGCGGCACCCGGCGATCAGAAGGTAATTCTCGAGGCTTTCAAGCCGGGCACAGCACCGCCGGATTCATATTCGGTTATCGGCTATTCCGGCAATTACGGTAGCGATCCCAACGCTCCTCCCGGCTATGGCGGCGGCGGAACCGTGCGCGGCGGGACTGGCGGCCTCTATTGAGGACGATGCTGGCGGTATTGCTCGGCGCGGCCCTGGCCGCGCCGTTTGCGTTTGCGGACGCGCCAAGCACGAGACCAATGAAACCGGTTGCGGAAACGAGCCTCCAACAGGCGATGAAAGCCGACCTGGTCTGTAGCGCATTTACAAACGGCTGCGAGGTTTGCGTGCGTACGGACGGCGCCGCTGCCAGCTGCTCGGTGCCAGGCATTGCTTGTCAGCCTCGGGCATGGGCCTGTGACACCCGCAAATAACCCCAAAGAATCGGGATTTGTTTAGAGTTGACCGCGCGTTAGCGATTGTGGATAAGTTGAGGCAATGCGGCATAGTGCTGCCCGGAAAATGAGCGGTGAGGCGCTCATTTGCACGGGTTGCATGTTTCGGTCTGGGGGGACCACCTATGCCTGTATTGCGTCGCGGCGCCCTCGCGCTTCTCACTTCGCTTGCACTCAACTCAACTGCGCTAGCGCAGGTTGTAGTTCCGAGTTACGGCAATTTCACGCCCGATCGCAATCTTGAGACGGATGCCTCTCTCGGCGGTACCGTCAACGTCGATACCGCCGCGCTGCAAAGCCAGATCGAGGCAATCATCGATGGCGACGGTACGGACGAAGAGAAACAGGCCGAGATCGAAGCGCTGATCCAGGCAAATACGGGCGCCAGCGGCACCGGCACGGCAAGTTGCGCGGAACAACTCGACGATCTTTCGTATGGACTGGAAGTTGCGTCCGTAGGCGTCGAGCTTGGGGGCACCATCGCCGAAGCCATCGGCGCGGCATTCATCATCACGGAAATCCCCGGTGTCGTCCTGCAGGCGGTGGGCACGGGCCTTGCGATCGGCCAGACGGCCGTCACCGGCGTTCAGAACTCGCTCCCGAACTGCAACGCCGAGTTTACCGGCACGGTCGAGACGTGGGCGAACGTGGCCGCGGGCCAAGGCATATCAGCCTTCCAGGACGCGATCACGATCGGCAATCCGGACGGCGTCAGTTATCTGGAAGGCATTACGCTCGGCGGCGGCTCGCTGGCCGGCGCGGGTACCGGCGGCGACCAAGCGTATACGGATAACGTGACCGCGATCGCCATCGGCAATGGCGCGGAAGCGTGGGGAGTAAACGCCACGGCGTTCGGCACGAACGCATATGCGAACGGTATCGGGGCGACTGCGCTTGGCGCGGAATCCTACGCTAACGGGGACGGCGCTACGGCGGTTGGCTACAATTCCACGGCCGACGGCGAGAACGCCACCGCGGTCGGCACGGATTCCAATGCCGCCGCGGATGGCGCAACAGCGTTGGGCTACAGCTCGAACGCGACCGGGGAGAATTCCGTAGCCATCGGCAACTCCGATGCCACTGCGGAGGGCGCGTCCGCGCTGGGCGAGGGCGCCAATGCCGGAGGTGCAAACTCCGCAGCGCTGGGCGCCGGCGCGAACGCGACAGCCGCGAATGCGGTTGCCGTCGGCAATTCGGACGCCACGGCCTCGGGCGCGACGGCCGTCGGCAACACGGCGAACGCGAGCGGCGCGGGCGCCGCGGCGCTGGGAGAAGGCGCCACGGCTTCGACGGAGGACTCCGTGGCAATCGGCGATGCGACCGCAAGCGGCGGCGCGGGCGCGACCGCGGTCGGCAACAACAGCACGGCCTCCGCCGCCGGCGCCACTGCGGTTGGCGAGAACGCCAACGCCACGCAGGAAGACGCCATTGCGATGGGCGATGCGGATGCGACGGGCTATCGCTCGCTTGCCATCGGCAATGCCAGTTCGGCAACAGCGTCCGGCGCGGCAGCCTATGGCAGCACGACGAGCGGTTCCACGACGGCATCGGGCATCGACTCTCTGGCGATCCAGGGTGGTGCGGCCTCGGGCGACGCGTCGTTCGCGGCCGGCATGGGCGCGATGGCGGGTGCGCAAGATTCGCTCGCTGTCGGCACAAACGCAAATGCGTCCGCGCAATCGGCAACCGCTCTAGGCTACGGCTCGACAGCCAGCGCGACCGGCGCTGTCGCCATCGGCGATGCGACGGCCAGCGGCGCCAACTCGATCGCCATCGGAACGGGCGCGACCGCAACCGGGTCAGTCGCGGTGGGCTATCAGGCCTCGGCCTCCAATGGCGGCGCCGCTTTCGGCGATTTCAGCGCCGCCACCGGTACTAGCTCGGCTGCCTTTGGCCCTTATGCGACCGCTACCGGTCAATACGCCACCGCAGTCGGCTACGGCGCGAGCGCTGCGCCGAACGGCGCTGTTGCCGTTGGCGCGGACTCGTTCGGGGGAGCCGCGACCGCCAGCCTGTCCGACCAATTCGTGCTCGGCACGAGCAATCATACCTACACGGCGCCGGGCATCGGGTCAGAGCTCAGCAAGTCACGGCAGGTGGGCCAGGTGAACGTCGTGACCAACGACGCCCAGGGCAATCTTGCCGACGACGGCGGCGAAATCTTCCGCCGTCTCGACGAGCACGACTCGGGTATAGCGATGGCTACCGCGATGGAAAATCCAAGCCTGGTCCAGGGCGAGAGGTTCGGCGTTGCCGCGGCGTGGGGTCATTACGAAGGTGGCAATGCCCTTAGCGCCAGCATCATGGGCGTGGTTGCAGAAGACTTGCTGACCGCAGGCGACCGGATCGCGGTATTCGGCGGTGTGGGCGTCGGCTTCGAACAAGGGCGAGGCGAAACCACGTATGGCGGCCGCGCGGGCTTCCAGTGGACGTACTGAAACGCACGGGTGATATGTAATGCGTAAAGGAACAGCGGCCGCGATTGCCGGTTGTCTTATCCTTGCCTGTGCAGTGCAGGCGCGGGCCGAAATGCCCGCGCCTGTTCTTCTTGCTGAAGCGCCGATGCCGATGCCGCGTCCTGAGGCTGTGGAAAAGGCTTTTGCGCATTTTTCAGCGCCGGCGGGCCGCGCGTCCCCAGCTCGCCTAAAGGGCGTGCCGGACGATTTCAAACTGGCGATGCTGATCCGGACGTCGCTGATCGCACTCAACCAGGCCAATCTGACCGGGAACTACACGGTTCTGCGCGATCTTGGCTCTCCAGCCTTCCACGCCTCGAACGATCCGGCGCGGCTTGCCGGGCTTTTCTCCAACCTGCGGGCCCGAAGGATCAATTTTGAGCCGATCCTGGTGGTCGAGCCGAAGATTGCCGAACCGTTCATCAACGATCGCGGCATGCTGCGGCTGAAGGGTTTTTTCCCAACCCGGCCGGAGCAGGTGAACTTTGAGTTCGCGTTCGAGAATGTGTCTGGCGACTGGCGCATATTCGGCATGGTCGTGACAACCAGCAGCGCCGAACCGGTGGCCAGCGCTGAGGCTGCGCCGGTCACGGCGAGGCAATAGAGCGCGGGCGGTTTACAGACGCGCTCTGGATGCCTAGGTTCCCGCGACTTTCGAACCGGGTTGGGCGATTCATGCGGGCCGAGACTTCCAGTATTGTGGACGAACTCAAGCAGTCGATCGGACTGCTGAGGAGGCATCTTTGACTGGGATGCAGCCAACAACCGCCTGCGCGAGCTGAACGCGCTCTCCGAAGATCCGACGCTTTGGGATGATGCCGACCGCGCGCAGAAGTTGATGCGCGAGCGGACGGACCTTGAATCGCGCATCGACCAGATCAAGCGCATGGAGCAGGAACTCGCCGACAATATCGAACTGATCGAGCTCGGTGAGGCCGAGAACGACCAGGGTGTGGTGACCGAGGCCGAAACGGCGATCAAGAACCTGCATGCCGAGGCTGCCAAGCAGCAGATTGAAACATTGCTGTCGGGCGAGGCCGACGGGATGGACACGTATCTCGAAGTCCATTCCGGCGCCGGCGGCACCGAATCCCAGGATTGGGCGGAAATGCTGCTGCGCATGTACACGCGCTGGGCGGAGCGGCGCGGCTACAAGGTCGAGTTGATCGACCGCCAGGAAGGCGAGGGCGCCGGCATCAAGGGCGCGACGATTCTGGTGAAGGGGCGCAACGCCTATGGCTGGATGAAGACGGAAAGCGGCGTCCATCGGCTTGTACGCATTTCGCCGTTCGATGCGAACGCGCGCAGACAGACGAGCTTCGCCTCGATCGACGTCTATCCCGTGGTCGACGACCGGATTCAGATCGACATCGACGAGAGCCAGGTGCGGGTCGATACGATGCGTTCAGGCGGCGCGGGCGGCCAGCACGTCAACAAGACGGAATCGGCGGTGCGCCTGACGCATATCCCGACCGGCATTGCCGTCGTCAGCCAGGGCGACCGCTCGCAGCACAAGAACCGGGCAACCGCCTGGAATATGCTGCGCGCGAAACTCTACGAGCTGGAGTTGAAAAAACGCGAAGAACAGGCGATGGCGGAGCAGGCGGCCAAGACCGATATCGGCTGGGGCCACCAGATTCGCTCTTATGTGCTGCAGCCCTATCAGATGGTGAAGGACCTGCGCACCGGCGTGACATCGTCTGATCCGGATTCCGTGCTGAACGGCGATCTCGATCCCTACATGGAAGCGGCCCTGGCGCAGCGCGTCTATGGCGGCGGACCGGACAGCGTCGAAGACGTCGATTAGTTCAGCTTTTCGCCTGCTTTCAGGAACTTGCGCGGATCAAGCGCAACATCGTTGAGGCGCGTTTCATAATGCAGATGAGGCCCGGTCGAGCGGCCTGTACTTCCGGTCCGGCCGATGATGTCTCCTGTATTTACGGTTTGGCCGGGCGAAACCTCGACTGACGACAGATGCGCATAGCGCGTCGTGTATCCATGGTCATGCTGCAATTCGACCATCAGCCCGTAATTTCCATTCCAGCCGGCGGAAACGACGGTACCGGCCGCCGTTGCGCGCGCCGCCGTTCCGGGGCCGGCGACGAGATCGAGGCCGCTATGAAAGGCGAGCGTGCCGAGAAAGGGATCCGTTCGCGTTCCGAAGCCGCTTGAGAGCGGCATTCCTGGCGTGGGGCTGCGCAACGGAATGCGATCCAGCGCCGCACGAAGGCGCGAAGACTCGGCAGCTACGGTTTCGAGATCGGCGACATCGTCCGACGTGCGTCCCATTCCGATTTCGAACGGGATGTACAGGCCGCCCATCGCGGCTTTCACGGGCGCTGCGGGCAAAGACAAAAGACCGAGGTCGGAATAGATCGCTGCGAGACCATCGCGTTCAGCTTCGATTTTGCCTTTTAGTCCAGCCAATGCGGCTTTCTGGTCGCGCTCCAGTTCGTCATAGCGTTCGCTCAGGGATGCGGCGTCGGGACGAATGCCGGAAGGCGCGGCGTTTCGTGCTTCCTTTCCGAGACGCAAGCCGTCATCTGGCCCATCTTCCGGCAACGGTGCGGAATCGGTGTTCAGAGTAGAGAACAGGCGTTGCCGGCGTTCGGCATCGGCCTGGCGGCGGGAGAGCACCTCCAGTTTGGAGGCAAAGTCCTCTCGTTCCACCAGCAGCATGCTGCTGGCGCGCTGTACCTCCGCGCGAAGGCGGGCGATTTCGGCACTGGATACGCGCTCGGCCGCGGAATGGCGCGCGACGATCTGCATGAGAAACTCGTCGCGGAACAGGGCATAGCTCGTTGTCGCGCCGGACCATGCGAGAAGCGCTATGAAAACGAGGGCGAGGGCCCCTGCGACAACCGGATGAAGATTGATCTCGATGGTGCGAACCGGACGGCGCACGACGGCATAACGCATTGGAGCATTCTGCCAATCGGCCATGCGATCCTCCCGAAACCAGCAAGCTCTGCCTGTGTGGAGGAATATGGTTAATTTGAAGTAACTATAACGCCTTAGCGGCTTCAAGAACCTCCGCGGCATGCCCGGGTACGCGGACCTTTCGCCAGATCCGCGCGATTCTGCCGTCTGTGGCGATCAGCATCGTCGTGCGTTCGATGCCCATGAATTTGCGGCCATACATGCTTTTTTCTGCCCACACGCCGTAAGCCTTGAGCATTTCGAGTTTCTCGTCCGACGCGAGCGTGAAGCCGAGCGCGTGCTTGGCTTTGAATTTGTCATGGCTCGCGGGGGAATCAGCGGAGACGCCGATGATCTCGGTTCCGGCCGTGGAAAAATCGGGACGCAGGCCGTTGAAGGCGATTGCCTCCTTGGTGCAGCCTTCGGTGCCGTCCTTAGGGTAGAAATACAACACGATTTTGGGACCACGCAGGTCCTTCAGGCGGACCCTTCCGCCGCCGTCCGAAGGGATATCGAAATCTGGTGCGGGATTGCCCGGTTCCAGCTTTGTCACATGCCGTCCTTTCGTCTTATTCCTAAGGCCAGTGGTGCTGAGTATTCGAGATTCCGGCAAAAGGCACGCGTAGGCAAAACGCAGGCTGATGCCGCCAGACAGGGCCGGGGAGGCTATGTCCGAAAAGGGGGGAAGGCGCCGTCCGTGGCGTAAGCGCCGCGTTCGCCACCCAGGCCACCCCAAAAGGCCCGGGTTGCTGGCGCGTGCCCAGAAATGGTTCGACCGCCGCACGCGTAGCCAGCGCATCGCCATGCATGTCGGAGCCGGCATATTCGCGAGCGTTGCCGTCGCCGCGCTCGTCCTGCTGTCGCCGATCGCCTCTGTTTTCGTTACGCCGCGCATCGCCAGCGCAATCGAAGCGAGGCTCGGGCCCGGTTATGACGTCCAGATCGGGTCGAGTCATGTCGATGTGAGTCCTCAAGGGCTCGATATCCGGCTCAATGAATTCGAAATTCGAGACGCCTCCGGTACGCGCCTGCTCGCGGTGCCCAGCGCGGCCATAGGTCTCAACGGCACGATGATTGTTGGCGGCGATATCTCGTTGCGCCGCCTGCGTCTGACACAGCCTCACCTGACCCTGCGGGTTGAAACGGGCGGTGAAGTTACGCTTGCTGGCGCGGAAGGCGGACCGCCGCTGTTCAGCCTCCCTGCGTCCGATGTTCCGCCGGCGGCGCCTGCGGAAATATTCGGTTTCATTGCGGCGTCCGACGCGCTGATGCGCGAAAGCGGGCCGTTGCGGAATTTCGAGCTTGCGGAAATCCTCAGCGCCGACATCACGATCGACGATCGCCGGCGCGAGCGCATCGAAAAACTGGGAGGTATCGACGTACGCATTGTGCGCGGTCCGGACAGCCTGAAGGCCAGCGCTTCGTCTGCGGTGCCTCATGATAACTGGTCCTTGAATGCGACGCTGACAGGCAAGCCCGGCGCCGACCGCAATTTCGATCTCGGTTTCGAAAACCTCTCGCTGCCGAGAATTCTCTACGAACTTATGCGGGGCAAAAGTCCGGCGGATTTCACGGGGCAGTTGTTCGGGCATATGTACGCAAAGCTGGATGCCAAGGGTGGTGTGCCGGCGGCGGAAGCGCGTGTCGACGTCGTTGGCTTCAGCGTGGTGGAACGCGAAAAGCCGGAAGCGAGGATGTATGTCGAACGCACGCGTCTGCAGATCGCATGGAATGGGGCGGAGCAGCGCCTGCGCATCGCACCGTTTGAAGTGTTCGCGCAGAACTCGCGTTTCGTTCTGGCGGGGCAGGCACATCCGGCGGACGACGCGGCGGATCACTGGAATTTTGATATCACTGGAACAGAACAGCCCGTACCCGGCGCCGACCCGACTTCGCACGCGCTCCGCTTTGATCGGATAGAAGCGCAGGGTCGGGTGGAACGAACCGCGCGCCGCATCATCTTCGACAGGGCTGCCGTGCAAGGCCGGCTGCTGTCCATCGCCGGCTACGGCACATTCGATTTTAGCGGCGAAAGGCCTATGGCCGATTATGCGCTCGCGGGTTCACGCTCTCCTATTGCTGCCATTCTGCGTGTGTGGCCGGGCCTCGTCGCGCCGAACGCGCTCAAATGGGTGAACGATAATGTTCACCGGGGAATGATCGAAGAACTCACCATCGCAATGCGGGGGCCGCTTGGCGGCAGGATGCTGCATCGAGATCTGGCACTCGACGCAAAATTCAGTGGTGCCGTTGTGAATTATCTCAATGGTGCGCCGCCGGCGGTTGGGGTGCACGGTCGGGTGCATGTCGCCGACGAGCGAATGGAAACGATCATCGACGGTGGCCGGGTCGAAGTGGAAGGCTCCGCGCCTCTCTCGATCGGCGGCACGCGGTTTTCAACCGCCGACCATCGTCCCAATCCGTTTGTCGGCGAGCTCGCGACCAACATCGAAGGGCCGGTTTCCGCTATAGGTGCTCTCATGTCCGCGCCACGATTGGCTCAGATGGCGCCCGGTGTCGCCCCGCTGATGCGCGGTGACGGCACGGTGTCCATACTTCTTACATTGGCCGGCGACTACGGGAAAGACGCGGATTATTCCAAGCTCGAGCCACGCATAAATGCCAGCCTGACTGGCTGGTCCATGGCGAAAGCGTTCGGTGGACGCGACATCGACAACGGCAATTTCAGTCTGAATGTAGAGCCGGCGGCGGCGAGCTTCCGTGGTGAGGTGCGGCTGTCGGGTGCCCCGCTTGCGGTCGAAGCGGTCGTGAACAGACCATCGCCGACAACCTTCGGTGAAACCGTCCTTCGGTTCTCGATGGACCCTTCGAAGATGAAGGGCTTCGACACCGAGGCGCTTCGGATAGCGGGGCCTATTTCGGCCGAACTGGTTCAGGATGCTCCGGGCGTACTGACAAATTCGCGCCTGCGCGCGGATCTTAGCGGCGCTACCGTCAAGGGGCCTATCGGTATTTCGAAAGCGGCCGGGGCGGCAGGTCAGGTCAGCTTCGACATCCAGCCGAGCGGCGACAATTGGCGTCTGGATAATTTCGTGGCCACCGGTAGCGGGATCGACATTCGCGGCGCGCTCGATATCGCCAAGGCAGGCGGTCTTGCTTCGGCTCAGTTTACAAAATTTTCTGCCGTGCCTGGCGACGACATGCGCCTCGACATTGCCAAATCCGGAAATACATACAAGATCGCGGCGCAGGGATCGGCGTTCAATGCGCAGACCTTCCTTAAGGATGTCGTCTCCGGAGAGCCCGAGAAGCGGCCGCTCGATTTCGATCTTGATGCGAAGTTCGGCACTGTGCTTGGGCACAACGGTGAAGCTCTGACGGGCGTCGGTTTCAAGGTCAGCCGCCGCAAGAACGTAACAACAGGGCTATCTCTTTCGGGCCGCCTCGGCAGTGGAGGCATTGAGGCCGACTCGGCGGGGCAGGAACCGCGTACCATCAGTCTGCGGGCGGCGGATGCCGGAGCCGTCCTTCGTTTCATGGATATTTATAAGCGCATGCGGGGCGGCCAATTGCTGCTCGATGTCGTTCCCGGCGATTCCAGCCTGGGCAAGCTCAGGATAAACAGCTTCCAGGTCGTCGGAGACCAGCAGTTGGCATCGGTCGCCAGCAACCGGTCGGAACAGCGGCAAGCCAACGGAACAATGACCTTCACGCGTATGGACGCAACGTTCCGTTTGGGCGGCGGCAGAATTCTCATCGACGATTTCGAGGTGTACGGAAACGAGCTTGGCGCGACGATGGGCGGCGAGATCAACTATGCCCAGGACCGTGTCGGTATCAGCGGCACATTCGTGCCGGCTTATGCACTCAACAACCTGTTCGGCAAGTTGCCGCTGCTTGGGCCTATCCTTGGCGGCGGTTCGGATGGTGGTCTAGTCGGCGTGACCTTCGCTATCGATGGTCCGTGGTCGTCGCCGGTCATGCGGGTCAATCCGCTGTCGGCCGTCGCGCCGGGTTTCCTGCGAAAAATCTTCGAGTTCCGCAACCAGAACCCGGGCGACCCGAACCAGCAGCAACAGCAGTATTCGCCGTCGAATATCAGCGGCGGCCGCCCGCAAAATCCGGCACGCTAGCTATTTCGGCCTCAGAAGGACGTGACGTTTCTTGCCGAGCGAAAGCTTGATGACGCCTTCCGGCGTGAGATCCGATGGTTTCAGAACCGCGCGCTCGTCGCTCACCGCAACATCGTTGACCTTCAGGCCGCCTGCCTTCACCTGGCGCCGCGCATCGCTGGTTGAGCCGACAAGGCCTGCCGTGACGAACGCCGTCAATACGCCGATGCCGGCGGAAAGATCGGATGACGCAACGGTCACGCCCGGCAGGTTCTCCGCCAATGCGCCTTCCTCGAAAGTCTTGCGCGCCGTTTCCGCCGCCTGTTCGGCGGCACCGCGCCCGCGCACAAGAGCGGTGACCTCGGTCGCGAGGCGCTTCTTGGCTTCGTTGATATCGCCGGCCGCCAGCGTATCTATCTCGCCCAGCGGAATGTCCGTGAACAGCTTGAGGAACTTTACAACGTCGTCGTCCTCGACATTCCGCCAGTACTGCCAGAAGTCATAGGCCGAGAGCATATCTTCGTTGAGCCACACCGCACCTTGCGCGGTCTTGCCCATCTTGGCGCCGGATGCCGTCGTCAGCAGCGGACAGGTCAGGCCGTAAAGCTCGATGCTGTGCAGACGTCGGCCGAGATCGATGCCATTGACGATATTGCCCCACTGATCGGAGCCGCCCATCTGCAGCCGCACGCCGCGCGTCTTCGCCAGTTCCGCGAAGTCGTAGGCCTGCAGGATCATGTAGTTGAATTCGAGGAAGGACAGGGGCTGATCGCGCTCGAGCCGCAGCTTCACCGAGTCGAAGGTCAGCATGCGGTTGACGGAGAAATGCCGCCCGATATCGCGCAGCAGAGGTATGTATTTCAGTTCGTCGAGCCATTCGGCGTTGTTGACCATCACGGCATCGGTCGGGCCGTTGCCGAAAGTCAGGAAGCTCTCGAACACTTTTTTGATCGACGCGATGTTCGCGCCGATGATCTCGTCGGTCAGAAGCTGGCGCGCCTCGTCCTTGCCCGAAGGATCGCCGACCTTGGTGGTTCCACCGCCCATCAGCACGATCGGCCTGTGCCCAGCCTGCTGAAGACGGCGCAGCATCATGATTCCCATCATGTGGCCGACATGCAGGCTCGGGCCCGTCGCGTCGAAGCCGATATAGGCCGTGACGGGGCCTTCGAGAGCGAGCTTGTCCAGCCCTTCCGGGTCGGAAATCTGGTTGATGTAGCCGCGCTCCGAGAGGAGCTTCAGGAAAGGCGAGCGATAGCTGGTCATGAAACTGTTGGGTTCTGGTCTGGCTGAGGCTGCGTCGTGTATCAGGTTCGTGGACGGATTTCACGCCTGACGGGGGCAAAGTGCGCGCGATTGGCATGATGAGCGGAACGTCGCTCGACGGGATCGACCTCGCCGTGGTCGAGACCGATGGTGAGACGATCCAGGCTTTCGGGCCTGTCGCGAGCTATTCCTACGAGGCGTTTCCGAACGAAAGGGCGCTGATTTTCCGTGCCATGGACGAGGCCTCGACGTTGACGGACCGCAATGCACGGCCGGGAAGTCTGGCCGAAGCGGAACAGGCCGTCACCCGCCTCAACCGCAACGCGCTGCTTGCCTTCCTGAAAGAGGCGGGCCCAACCGATGTTGTCGGCTTTCACGGGCAAACCGTTTTCCATCGGCCGGATATCGGTCTGACAATTCAGATCGGCGATGGTCATGCGCTTGCGCAGGCAGCAGGCGTCCCGGTCGTTTATGATTTCCGCGCCGCCGATATGGCCGCCGGAGGGCATGGGGCGCCGTTTGTGCCGGTGTTCCATCGCGCTCTCGCCGCCACCATTGAGCGTCCGGGTCCGGTCGCCGTTCTCAATCTCGGCGGCGTTGCCAACATTACCTATATCGACGGCGACGAGTTAATCGCCTGCGATGTCGGTCCCGCAAATGCCCTGCTTGACGACTTTGTGCGGACCAAGACGGGGCGGCCCTACGACGAAGGCGGCGAGTCGGCCTCGAACGGACGTATCGGTTCGATGGCGCTGAAACGGCTGCTCGCTCATCCGTATTTCGACGTGCCGCCGCCGAAATCTCTCGATCGCAATAACTTTCGTGCTTTTGCGCATGAAGTGGCGGAGTTGGGCGTACGATCGCTGGAAGACGGCGCGGCGTTGCTCACCGCTTTCACCGCGGCCGCGGTCGAACGCGTTCTGCCCCATCTGCCGAAACATCCGCGAAGCTGGATCGTGACCGGCGGCGGCGCGCGCAATCCGGTGATGATGCGGTTCCTGGCGGAAAATCTCGCGCCTGCGTCGGTCGTAACCGGCGAGAGCGTTGGCTGGTCAAGCGATCACGTCGAGGCGCAGGCCTTTGCGTTTCTGGCCGTTCGGTCGCTGAAGGGATTGCCCCTCAGCTTTCCGAACACGACCGGCGTTGCGGCGCCGCAGACCGGCGGCGTGATCGCGCGGCCCTAGCCGCCATAGCCCAGCAGATAGATCAGCACCGAAATCGTAATCACGGAACCGAGGGTCGAGTAAAGGATCGTTCGCGCGGTAATCGCGGCCGCATGGCCGTAATACTGTGCCAGCATGAAGGGGCCGGTGCCGGTGGGCAGCGCGGCAAGAAGGATGGCTAGATCGGCGCTTTGCTTCGGCTGCTCGAAAACGAAATAGGCCAGTACCCATGCTGCAAGCGGAAGCAGCACGAGCTTGAGCGAAGTAAGAAGGAGAACCTCGCCGGTGCCTCTCCTGTCATCGCTGGTCTTGTCGTCGGCCATGAACGTGCCGAGCGCCACCAGCGCGCATGGGCTCGCCGCGCCGCCGAGAAGGTCGAGAAAGGCGCCGGCGCTTTTCGGCATGGGCAATCCGCTCCACGCGTACAGCACGCCAAGCGCCGGCGAGACGAGCAGCGGATTCCTGATGAGCGACAGGGTGACGGAGCGCGCCATCGGCCAGAAACGGCGCTCCTCGCGGATGCCGATCTCGACGAAGACGATCGTCAGGCCGAAAAGCAGGCAAACGGTTATGATCGCGGATATCGTGACCAGCGGATAGCTTTCGGGACCGAAGATCAGAAAACCCAGCGGAAAGCCCATGTAGCCGCTGTTCGGATAGGCGGCGTTGAGCGCGTCGATACTGCCGTCGGCAAGGCCGCGCGTGCGGACACGCAGGATCAGAACGAGAAACAGGACGAAAAGGCAGGCCAGCGTGAATGCTGCTGCGAATGCGGGATGATAGAGGTCGTCCCAGCTTGCGCTTGCCGTGACGTCGAAGAAGAGCGCGGGAAGGCCGAGCCAGACGACGAAGCGGTTCAGTTCGGCGGTGGCCGCGTTGCCGAAGACGCCCGTGCGCCGGCAGATATAGCCGGCAAGCACGAGGCCGAATATTGGAATGACGACCGACAGCGTGGCGAGCATGCCGCCGGTCTCCGGTAATTACGCGGCGTTGACCGCGGCCAGCCGCTTGTCGAGATAGCTGCCGCAGCGCTTCAGAAGCTCTTCCGTCTTGCCGTCGAAAAAGTGGTTCGCGCCGGGGATGATGTCCTGGTCGATGACGATGCCGCGCTGGGTCTTCAGCTTATCGACGAGGGCCTGCACGTCCTTCGGCTGCGCCACGCGGTCGGAGTCGCCATGAATGATCAGGCCCGACGACGGGCAAGGCGCAAGGAACGTGAAGTCGAACTTGCCGGCCGGCGGGGCGACCGAAATGAAACCTTCGACCTCGGGACGGCGCATCAGAAGCTGCATGCCGATCCAGGCGCCAAACGATACGCCGGCGACCCAGCAGGCGCGTGCGTCCGGATTGATCGACTGCACCCAGTCGAGCGCGGAAGCTGCGTCCGACAGCTCGTCCTGGCCATGATAGATGCCCTGCGAACGGCCGACGCCGCGGAAATTGAACCGCAGGACCGAAAAGCCGCGCTCCGCAAACATGTAATAGAGCTGGTAGACGATGGGGTTGTTCATCGTCCCGCCGAACTGCGAATGCGGGTGAAGCACGATGCCGATCGGGGCGTTTTTCTGTTTGGCCGGATGGAAACGGCCTTCAAGGCGGCCGGCAGGGCCCGTAAAAATAACTTCTGGCATAAGACCTTGGTCTCGATTTTTGAGCTGCGCCCAAGGCGCTTAAACGTAGCGCCGCTCTTGCGAAAGTGTTAGAATTATTCTAACGGTTTTCGCCCGCCGCGGGCGGGAAGGCCGCACTCATATCATGCGGGCGGGGTCGCGGTGCAAGGTAATCTTGCATTCGAGCCTCAACGTGCGAACGAGATCATGACCGAACCTCGTATCTATATGGATCATAACGCGACTTCGCCTGTGCGCCCCGAGGCGGCGCGGGCCGTGGCGCGGGCGTTGGTGCGTGGCGGAAATCCGTCGTCGGTCCACGCCGAGGGCCGCAAGGCCCGAGCCCTGATCGAGGAAGCGCGCGAACAGATAGCAGCGCTGGTCGGCGGCCAGGCGAGGAATGTGATTTTTACCAGTGGCGCGACCGAAGCCCTGAATCTGGCGCTGACACCGGGTCTTCAGGCCGGCAACGACAGCCGCCCATGGCGTCTGTTCGTGTCCGCGACGGAGCATGCGGCTGTCCTCAGCGGTCATCGGTTTCCGGCGGAGAGCGTCGAGAAAGTGCCCGTCGGCGCCGACGGTCTGATCGATCTGACCGCGCTGGCGCAGGCGTTGGACACGCATCCGGCCAGCCGTCCTCTGTTGGCGTTGCAGCTTGCGAACAATGAGTCCGGCGTCATTCAGCCGGTCGCTGAAGCGGCAAAGCTTGTCCACGCGCGCGACGGGTTGCTGGTATGCGATGCCGTTCAGGCAGCGGGGAAGATTCCCGTCGATATGTTCATACTCGGCGCGGATCTGATGGCGGTTTCCGGCCACAAGATCGGCGGCCCGGCCGGTTCCGGCGCGCTCGTCTTCGCCTCTGAAGCTGTCCATATCGCGGCGCCGATGGTGCGTGGCGGCGGACAGGAACGGGGCGTGCGGTCGGGCACGGAGAATATGCCTGGAATCGCCGGTTTCGCGGCTGCGGCGATGGCGGCCAAGGCGGTGCTTGAGGACGAGGCGCGGCGGCTGTCCGGCCTCCGCGACCGTCTTGAGGCGGGCCTAGCGCTCCTTGGAGCGACCGTATTCGGCGCCAGCGCGCCGCGGCTGCCCAACACCACGTTCTTCGCCGCGCCCTGGATCAAGGCCGGAACGACGCTGATCTCTTTGGATCTGCAAGGGTTTGCGGTTTCCGGCGGATCGGCTTGCTTTTCAGGAAAAGTAAAGCAATCCCATGTTCTTGAAGCCATGGGCGTCGGTCCCGACATAGCGCAAGGGATATTGCGGGTCAGCCTCGGCTGGACCACTCGAGACGACGACATCGAGAAATTTCTTGAAGCCGCCCGTCGGCTTCATTCCAACACGGCAGCTGGAAAAACTCTGGCTGCATAATATAGACCCCGAACCCGCGGTCCTTGAAACCGCAGCGGAAGGAGAGGTTCATGCCGGCCGTCCAGGAGACGATCGATCAGGTTCGTTCGATCGACGTCGATCAGTACAAATACGGTTTCGTCACAGACATCGAATCCGAGAAGGCCCCCCAGGGCCTGAACGAAGACATTGTCCGCTTCATCTCGGCCAAGAAGAACGAACCCGCGTGGCTGCTCGAATGGCGTCTCGACGCCTATCGCCGCTGGCTGACGATGCGGGAGCCGACCTGGGCGAAGGTCGAGTACGATCCCATCCCGTATAACGAACTCTATTATTATTCAGCGCCGAAAAGCTCGCCGGGCCCGAAGAGCCTCGACGAAGTCGATCCGGAGCTGCTGCGTACCTACGAGAAGCTCGGCATTCCGCTGCGAGAGCGCGAAATCCTGCTCGGTGTAGAGCGGCCGGAAGGCGAACGTCGTGTCGCCGTCGACGCCGTGTTCGACTCGGTTTCGGTCGCAACCACGTTCCAGAAGGAACTGGCTGAAGCCGGCGTGCTGTTCATGCCGATCTCGGAGGCGGTCCACAAGCATCCGGAACTGATCAAGAAGTATCTCGGCTCGGTCGTGCCGGTGACGGACAACTTCTTCGCGACGCTCAACTCAGCGGTCTTCTCCGACGGTTCGTTTGTGTATGTGCCGCCGGGCGTCCGTTGCCCGATGGAGCTGTCGACCTATTTCCGCATCAATGAGCGGAACACTGGGCAGTTCGAGCGCACGCTCATTATCGCCGACAAGGGGTCCTACGTCAGCTATCTTGAAGGCTGCACGGCGCCCATGCGTGACGAGAACCAGCTTCATGCCGCGGTTGTCGAACTCGTTGCGCTGGAAGACGCGGAGATCAAGTATTCGACGGTGCAGAACTGGTATCCCGGCGATTCCGAAGGCAAGGGCGGTATCTACAATTTCGTGACGAAGCGCGGCGACTGCCGCGAAGCGAACGCGAAGATTTCGTGGACGCAGGTGGAAACCGGTTCGTCGATCACCTGGAAGTATCCGAGCTGTATTCTGCGCGGTGATAATTCCGTTGGCGAGTTCTACTCGATCGCGATTTCCAACGGAAAACAGCAGGTCGATAGCGGCACCAAGATGATCCATCTCGGACGCAATACGACCTCCAAGATCATCTCCAAGGGTATTGCCGCCGGCAAGTCCGAGAACACCTACCGAGGCCTCGTGTCCGCCCATCGCAAGGCGAAGAACGCGCGCAACTTCACGAACTGCGACTCGCTTCTGATTGGCGACCAGTGCGGCGCCCATACGGTGCCGTATATCGAGGCGAACACCGCGACCGCTAAGATCGAGCACGAAGCGACAACGTCGAAGATCGCAGAAGACCAGATGTTTTACTGCAAGCAGCGTGGTCTCTCGGACGAGGAGGCCGTGGCACTGATCGTGAACGGCTTCGTAAAAGATGTGCTTCAGCAGCTTCCGATGGAATTCGCCGTCGAAGCGCAGAAGCTGATCGCGGTCAGCCTCGAAGGTTCGGTGGGATGACGGTGAAGCGTGTCTGGCATGGATGGACCACGCCTGAAAACGCGGACGCCTACGAAGCGCTGCTGCAGAGCTTCGTCTTCCCGAGCATCGAAGCGGAGAAGATCGCGGGCTACCGCTCGATCGAACTGCTTCGCAAGGACAATGGAGATGAGGTCGAGTTCATCACGGTGATGACATTCGACAGCCTCGACGCGGTGAAAGCCTTTGTCGGGGACGATTATGAGACGGTGTACGTGCCCGACAGGGCGCGCGCCATTCTGAAACGCTTCGATCAACGCTCGCAACATTACGAGCTTGTCGAGACACGGACGTACTGAGGAAGAGACATGCTGTCGATCAAGAACCTGCATGCCCGTATCGAGGACAACGGGCAGGAAATCCTGAAGGGCCTGGACCTCGAGGTTCCGGCCGGTCAGGTCCATGCCATCATGGGCCCGAACGGATCGGGCAAGTCCACGTTGTCCTACGTGCTCGCCGGCAAGGAAGACTACGAAGTTACCGAAGGTTCGGTGACCCTCGATGGCCAGGACCTGCTGGAACTTGAAGCCGACGAGCGTGCCGCCAAGGGCGTGTTCCTTGCCTTCCAGTATCCGCTGGAAATCCCGGGCGTCGGCACGATGACCTTCCTCAAGGCCACGCTCAACGCGCAGCGCCGCGCGCGCGAGGAGGGCGAAGTTTCGACGCCCGAATTCATGAAACTCGTGAAGAAGACAGCCGATGAGCTTGGCATCTCGATGGAGATGTTAAAGCGCTCGCTGAATGTCGGCTTCTCGGGCGGCGAAAAGAAGCGCAACGAGATTCTTCAGATGGCGCTGCTCCAGCCGAAGCTTGCCATCCTCGATGAAACCGACTCGGGCCTCGACATCGACGCGCTGAAAATCGTCTCGGAAGGCGTGAACAAGCTGCGCGCGCCCGACCGTTCGTTCGTCGTTATCACGCACTACCAGCGGCTTCTGAATTACATCAAGCCCGACGTTGTCCATGTGATGTCGAAGGGCCGCATCGTTCGCTCCGGCGGACCTGAGCTGGCTCTCGAGCTTGAGAAAAACGGCTATGCCGAGTACGGGGAGGCCGCCTGATGACGGCTGTCATCCGACCCGTAAAGACATCTGCGGAAACCGCGCTCGTCGAGCAGTTCACGGCTGCCAAGGCTGCGCTGCCGGGAAATGCCACGCTGCGCGAGCAGGCCTTTGGCGCGATCGTCGAAGGCCTGCCGCATCGCCGCGTCGAGGAATGGAAATACACCGATCTCCGTGCCCTGATGAAGGATGCGAAACCGCTTGCGGTCGCCCCCGAGAAGGCGGAGATCGACGCTGCGAAAAAGGCCGTTCCGTTCGCGGCGCTGAAGGTGCCGGCGATTCTGTTCGTCAACGGCACGTTGGCTGAACAGGGCAAGCTGCCCGCGGGCATTGAGGCGCTTGCGCTCACCAAGGCCTATGCGACCGATCACGCGCTGCTGAAGCGCTTCGGCGAGTCCGGCGTTCCTTCGGACAACGCGGCTGTCGCCCTCAATACGGCCTTTGTTTCCGACGGCATTCTGCTGACGGTGAAGAAGGGCGCATCGGTTGAAACCCCGCTGCATCTTGCCTTCGTGCAACACGGTGCCGGTCATGCCGCCTATGCGCGCGTGCTGGTCGTCGTGGAGGAGGGCGCTTCGGTGACTCTCATCGAAAGCCATACAGGCAAGGGCGCGCACCAGACGAACTCCTACGTCGAGGTTCTGGCTGCGGACAAGACTGACGTGACGCTCGTGAAGCTGCAGAACGAGGATCTTGCATCGCAGCACCTCGCGACGCTTGCGATAAAGCTCGGCGCCGAAGCGAAGCTGACCACGGTGAACGTATCGCGTGGGGCAACGCTCGCGCGGCAGCAGATCCATCTTTATTTTGAAGGAGACACTACGAACGCCTCGCTGAACGGTATTTCGCTGTCAGGAGGCAAACGCCATCTCGATACGACGCTGTTCGTCGATCATGCATCTTACGGCTGCGAAAGCCGCGAGCAGTTCAAGCAGGTGCTGGACGGCCAGAGCCGTTCGGTATTCCAGGGCAAGATCCTGGTGCGCCAGAACGCGCAGAAGACGGACGGCCGCATGATGATGCGGGCGCTGATGCTGTCGGACGATTCCGAAGCGGATCTGAAGCCCGAACTTGAGATTTACGCGGATGACGTCCAGTGCGCACACGGCGCGACGTGCGCGGCGCTTGAGGAAGAGTATATGTTCTATCTCATGGCGCGCGGTATTCCCCGTGCCGAAGCCGAGGCCATGCTGGTCGAAGGCTTCGTCGGGGAAGTATTCGATTCCATCGAAAACGAGACTCTCAAGGAAGAATTGCTCGCCGTCACCAACGAGTGGCTGCGGGTAAGGGACTAGCTTTCACCTCTCCCATAGGGAGAGGTCGGAGTCGCGCGGCAGCGCGACCCGGGTGAGGGGTTAAGGACCGTCGAGGGCGTACGCCCTCACCCCGATCGGCCTGCCGGCCGAGTCGGCCCTCTCCCCACGGGAGAGGGGGGAGATCGAGAATGAACGCGCCCGTGCTGACAAAAACCGCCTACGACATCGATGCGATCCGGAAGGATTTTCCGGCGCTGTCGATGGATGTGAACGGCCAGCCGCTCGTTTATCTCGACAACGGTGCTTCGGCGCAGAAGCCGCGGCAGGTGCTGGACGCGATCCGGCATTCCTATGAAGCCGAGTACTCGAATGTCCATCGTGGTTTGCATTATCTCGCAAATGCCGCGACGGAAGCCTACGAAGGCGCCCGCGAGTCGGTGCGCGGCTTTCTGAATGCCCCGTCCACCGACGAGATTATCTTTACGCGTTCGGCGACCGGCGCGATCAATCTCGTGGCATCGAGTTTTGGCCAGTTCGGTATCCGCGAGGGCGACGAGATCGTCCTTTCCCTGCTTGAGCATCATTCGAACATCGTGCCGTGGCATTATCACCGCGAGCGCAGCGGCGCGGTTCTCAAATGGGTGCCAATTCTTGAGGACGGCACATTCGACCTCGATGCGTATGAGAAGCTTCTGACGCCGAAGACCAAGATCGTTGCATTGACGCATATGTCCAACGTCACCGGCACCGTCACGCCGGCGAAAAAGATCATCGAGCTTGCGCATGCGCGCGGTATTCCGGTGCTGCTCGATGGCTCGCAGGCCGCGGTTCACCTGCCGGTCGATGTGCGCGATCTCGATGTCGATTTCTATGTCTTCACCGGCCACAAGCTGTACGGGCCAACCGGAATTGGCGTGCTGTACGGCAAGAAGGAATGGCTCGAGAAGCTGCCGCCCTACGAAGGCGGCGGTGAAATGATCCGTGACGTCACCGTCGACAGTGTCACCTATGCCGATCCGCCCGCGCGTTTCGAAGCCGGGACGCCGCCGATCGTGCAGGCGGTTGGCCTGGGCGCGGCAATCAAATACGTCACCGCGCTTGGCCGCGACAAAATCCTCGCACACGAGACCGCGCTGCGGGACTATGCGCACGAGCGGCTCGGTTCGATGAACTCGCTCCGGATATTCGGCACCAGCCCGGACAAGGGGGCCATCCTGTCTTTTGAAATGCAGGGGGCGCACGCGCACGATGTGGCCACAGTGCTCGACCGGCAGGGAATTGCGGTCCGGGCCGGCACCCATTGCGCCCAGCCGCTCCTTAACCGATATGGAGTGACGTCGACCTGCCGGGCCTCCTTCGGACTGTACAACACGTTCGAGGAGGTCGATAAGCTGGCCGCGGCGCTTGAGAAGGCGCGCAGTCTGTTTTCCTGAGATAAGACCATGACCGATACCGCAACGACCCCGAATGCCGCCGCAGTGAACAGCGCTCTTCCGCAGGAAGAGCTCGACCGGCTGACGCAGGACATCGTCGGCGCGCTGAAGACCGTGTACGACCCGGAAATCCCGGTCGACATCTACGAGCTTGGGTTGATCTACAAGATCGACATCGCGGACGACCGCAACATTGCCATCGACATGACCCTTACAGCCCCGGCTTGCCCGGTGGCAGGTGAAATGCCTGGCTGGGTTCAGAATGCGGTAGGTGCGGTGCAGGGTGTCGGCGATGTGACGGTCAGCATGGTGTTCGATCCGCCGTGGACGCAGGCCCGGATGTCCGACGAGGCGCGCGTCGCTCTCGATATGTGGTGAACGGCTGACCAAAAGATTCGGCCGTATTTTCCTATAACTAAACAGCTTGTTAACCGAATGGCGGCATTACTTGCACGTTGAGTGGTCTAGTTGCGTGCGAGTTAGTCATGCGTATGTCGGTGTGTATTCGGGGTTCGTCCGCCCTTCGGCTGGCGGTTCTTGGCGTCGTAGCGATCTCTGCCTCGGCTTGCAGCCAGGCCGATCGATTTACCTACGACCCATTCTCCAATCCTTTTAACGGCAGAGAAACGACCGGCTCCGTAAGTGCGGCGCCGTCGGGCGGCGTCAGCTCGCAGCCTCTTCCGCCTCCGGGTGGTTATCAGAACTCCGGCTACACGGCGCCGGCTTATGCGCCCCAGCCGCAGCAGCAGTTTCCTTATTCTCAGCCGCAGTCGCAGCCTTACCGGCAAGCGGCTTACACGCCGTCGTCGATGCCGCAGCGCATGGCGCCGCCCAGTCCTCTGCCGCAGTATCAGACCCGGCCGGCGGAAAAGCCCGGCTGGTCGGCTCAGGGCGGTCAGCGCGTCACCGTCCAGGCAGGCGACACCGCGTATGGCCTCGGTGCGCGTTATGGCGTGCCGGCCAGCACGATCCTTCAGGCGAACAATCTGCCGCCGGGAGCGCAGCTTAACGCGGGCCAGAGCATCATAATTCCGGGCTATCGCGGCCCCGCGCAGGTTCAGCCGAACCCGCCCGTCAAGACGGCAAAGCCGAAGCCCGCGCCGGCCTCGTCCGGCAATGTCCATACGGTGCGCTCAGGCGATACGCTTTATTCGATCGCTCGTGAATACAATGTGCCGCCGCGTGAACTGGCGGACGCAAACAATATCGGGCTCGACTATCATGTCAGGCAGGGCGAAACGATCTCGCTCCCGCGTGCGCAGAAGGCCGTTGCCCGGGCTGACGAGCCAGCAAAGGTCTACCAGCCGGTCTACAAGGCTGAAGAAGACGCAAAGCCGTCATTTGAGCAGTCGCAGCCGGCCAAGCAGGAGCCGGTCGTGGCACGCGCGACGGACATGCCCCGCCAGGTCGCCGGTGGAACGGACTTCCGCTGGCCCGTTCGTGGCCGCGTAATCTCCGGCTTTGGCCAGAAACCCAACGGTCAGAGCAATGACGGTGTGAACATTTCGGTGCCGGAAGGCACGGAGATCAAGGCGGCGGAAGGCGGCGTTGTCGCCTATGCGGGCAACCAGCTCAAAGGCTTCGGCAATCTGGTTCTGATCCGCCATCAGGGCGAATGGGTCACGGCTTATGCCCACGCCAGCGAAATTCTGGTCAAGCGCGGGGACACTGTTCGCAGAGGCCAGGTCATTGCGCGTTCCGGACGTACCGGCAACGTGACCTCGCCTCAGCTGCATTTCGAAGTCCGCAGGGGCGCCAGCCCGGTTGACCCGCTCAGCCACCTGCCAAACGTATAACCAGAAGAAGCGGCGGACCTGAAAAGTCCCGCATTGAGGCACACTCGGCCGGGTTAAAACCCGGCCGATTTTTTTATGTGAGTTTGGCGCCGAGGCGGCCCGCCAGATCGACGATGAACTGCCACGCCGTGCGGCCCGAGCGCGACCCGCGGGTGGCCGCCCATTCCAGCGCTTCCGCGCGCAGATCGGTCGCCTCGATTTCCAGATTGTACCGCCGCACATAGCCGCGGATCATGTCAAGATAGTCGTCCTGGCTGCATGGATGGAAGCCGAGCCAGATACCGAAACGATCGGAGAGAGAGACCTTCTCTTCGACCGCCTCGCCGGGATTGATGGCGGTGGAGCGCTCGTTCTCGATCATCTCCCGCGGCATGAGATGACGGCGGTTGGACGTTGCATAGAAGATCACATTGTCCGGGCGGCCCTCGATACCGCCGTCAAGAACGGTCTTGAGCGCCTTGTAGGAGCTGTCGCCGACATCGAAGCTGAGATCGTCGCAGAACAGCACGAAACGATGTGGGGTGCCCCGAACCTCGTTCAGCAGAACAGGAAGGCTCTCGATATCGTCCCGGTTGATCTCGACCAGCTTCAACGGATGGCTTGCGCTCACCGTGGCGTGAACCGCCTTGACCAGCGAGCTCTTCCCCATGCCTCTGGCGCCCCAGAGCAGGGCGTTGTTGGCCGGCAGGCCGGCGGCAAATCTCTCGGTATTTTCGCGCAAAGTGTCGCGCGAGCGGTCGATTCCTTTCAAAAGAGCGAGATCGACGCGGTTGACGTGGAGTACCGGTACCAGCCTGCGCTCGGCAGCTTGCCAGATAAAGGCGTCGGCGCCTGCTAGGTCAGTTGGCGCTGCCGGAGGCGGAGAAAGCCGCTCCAGGGCGTCGGCAATGCGGCTCAGGGCTTCTGAAGTCGGGGGGATAACGGTCATGGGAAGGAGATAAAGGCGGTCATCCCGGCTGTCCACGGGGGGCGATTGCTTTCCCCCCGCTGGTGGCTATAGTCCCGGCCGCTTCGCCAAGCGCGATATTGCCAGCCAATTTCGAGGAGATTTCGATGTTTGTGACGCCCGCTTTCGCCCAGGCTGCCGGCGGTGATGCGGGACCGGGGCTGCTGATTCAGTTCATGCCTTTCGTCCTCATCTTCGTGATCATGTACTTCCTCGTGATCCGTCCGCAGCAGCGCCGTCTCAAGACGCACCGCGAAATGATCGGCGGCATCCGCCGGGGCGACACCGTGGTGACCACGGGCGGCATCATCGGCAAGGTGACCAAGGTCATCGACGAGCAGGAAATCGAACTGCAGATCGCCGACAATGTCCGTGTTCGCGCCGCGCGCGGCATGATCAGCGATGTCCGCGCCAAGGGCGAGCCCGTGAGCGGCGACGCCTGAACGGCGGCGAGTCTCCATGCTTCACTATTCGCGCACCAAGACCATCCTGACTCTCCTGTTTGTCGGGCTCGGTCTGCTCCTTGTCGTTCCGAACCTGCTGCCGCCCGAGACCCGGGCGAGCCTGCCGCATTGGGCGCAGCGCACGATCGTGCTCGGACTCGATCTTCAGGGCGGTTCGCACATCCTGCTGGAGGTCGATGCGAACGCGCTCCGCGAGGAGCGGCAGGAGGGCCTGCGCGATGAAGTCCGCAACGCGCTGCGTGATGAACGCGTCGGGTATAGCGGGCTCGGCAATTCTGGTGCCGGCGTACAGGTGCGCCTGCGCGACTCGGCCGATCTCGACAAGGCAATGACGCGCCTGCGGCAGCTCGCCCAGCCAATCTCCAATTCGCTGATTGGCGGGGGCGGCGCGCAGACTCTCGATATTGCCAGCACGCCTGACGGCGTCATTACACTGACCCCGACGCAGGCTGGTCTCGACGACACCATCCGCCGCGCGGTCGATCAATCCATCGAGATCGTGCGCCGCCGTGTCGACGAACTCGGCACGACCGAACCGAGCATTCAGCGTCAGGGTGCGGACCGTATCCTCGTCCAGGTGCCCGGCCTGCAAGATCCGCAACGCCTGAAGCAGCTCATCGGCACGACCGCGAAGCTGACGTTCCGCATGGTCGATCTGTCAATGCCGGTGCAGCAGGCGGAGGCGACGCGCCCGCCGCCGGAATCCGAAATCCTGCCCAGCGTCGATAACGAATCCGAAAAATATCTCATCGAGAAGCGCGTGCTGGTTTCGGGCGAGGACCTTATCGATGCTCAGCCAGGTTTCGATCAACGCAGCAACGAGCCGGTCGTCACCTTCCGGTTCAACGCGAACGGCGCGCGCCGGTTCGCCGCGGCGACGACGCAGAATGTCGGCAAGCCGTTCGCCATCGTGCTCGACAACAAGGTCATCTCCGCTCCGCGCATCAACGAGCCGATCACTGGCGGCTCTGGCCAGATTTCCGGCCAGTTTACCGTCGAAAGCGCCAACAACCTCGCGATCCTTCTGCGCGCCGGCGCACTGCCCGCGCCGCTGACCATCGTCGAGGAACGCACCGTCGGTCCGGGCCTCGGCCGCGACTCCATCGAGGCCGGCACGAAGGCGACGATCTATGCCGGCATCTTCGTCGTCCTGTTCATGTTCGCGACCTATGGCGTTTTCGGCTTCATCGCCAATCTCGCGCTGATCGTGCATGTCGGCCTGATCCTTGGCCTGATGTCGATCCTAGGGGCAACGATGACGCTCCCCGGCATCGCCGGCATCGTTTTGACCATCGGCACGGCCGTCGACTCGAACGTCTTGATCTACGAGCGCATACGCGAGGAGTTCAAAGGCGGGCGATCCGTCGTGAGCGCCATCCAGGCCGGCTTCGAGCGCGCGTTCGCGACCATTATCGACTCCAATTCGACGATGTTCATCGCGGCGCTGATCCTGTTCCTGATGGGGTCGGGTCCGGTGAAGGGCTTTGCCGTGGTGTTCATCCTTGGCATTCTGACGACCGTCGTTACCGCCGTAACGCTTACGCGCATGATGATCGCCCTCTGGTACCGCTGGACGCGTGCCAAGACGATTCCGTTCTGAGGAGAAGAAGGTGCGCCTTTTAAGACTCTGGCCGGAAAACAGCGCCGTCCGCTTCATGCGCTGGCGGCATGTCAGCATGCCGTTCTCGGCGCTGATGTCGCTTGTTATCGTGGCTCTGTTCTTCACGCACGGCCTGAACTTCGGCATCGACTTCAAGGGCGGCACGCTCATGGAGATTCATGCCAAGTCCGGTACGGCCGATGTTGCGTCCGTCCGCGAGCAGGCCAACGCATTCGGCTTCGGCGAGGTCGAAGTCCAGGAGTTCGGTTCCGAGGGCAATCTGTCGCTGCGTTTTCCGATCCAGGAAGGCGGCGAGGCGGCGCAGAGCGCCGTGGTACAGAAAGCGCGTGACACTTTCAGCACCGCATATGAATTTCAGCGCGTTGAAACCGTCGGCCCGCGCGTGTCCGGCGAGCTCGTGCAGGCCGGAACCGTCGGTGTCGTGCTGTCGCTCGTCGCGGTGCTCGCCTATCTCTGGTTTCGCTTCGAGCGCAATCTGGCGATGGGCGCGCTGATCGGCACGCTGCATGACGTGCTGCTGACCTGCGGCTTTTTCATCATTACGCAGCTCGAATTCAACATGACGTCGATCGCCGCGATCCTGACCATCGTCGGCTATTCGCTGAACGAAACCGTCGTCGTGTTCGACCGCACGCGCGAACTGCTACGCCGCTACAAGACCATGCCGGACGTCGAACTGCTGGACTTGTCCATCAATACGACCATGTCGCGCACCGCCATCACCTCGATGACGACCTTCCTGTCGTTGCTCGCACTCGTCGTTTTCGGCGGCAAGGCGATCGAGGACTTCGCCGTGGTGATGCTTATCGGCATCGTCATCTGTACCTATTCGGCGATTTTCGTGTCGTCGCCGTCGTTGATCTATCTCGGTCTGCGCCAGGGCAAATTCCAGAACGTTCCGGAAGCTGCGCCGGCGCGGCCCTGAGCCGATGGCGAAGTCTCCCGAAACCGCGCACTTCCCCGGCAAGGCGCCGCTCGACGCCTACGGCAATGGCGGCTTCCGCTTCGCGGACATGTCGCATCGCGGCTCCATTCTCTGCCTGCCCAGCGGCATCTGGGAATGGGACGCGGCGGACGCGTCCGGCATCACGGCCGACAGCCTGGCCCGCGCCATGCAGGAGGCGGCGGACATGGAGATCTTCCTGATCGGGACCGGCGACCAGCATGTTCCGCTGGCTCCCGCCCTTCGTGACGCGCTGCGCGAGGCGGGCCTGCGTGTCGATATCATGGCAACCGGACCGGCGGCGCGTACCTACAATATTCTGCTCGGCGATCAGCGCAAGGTGGGCGCCGCGCTGATCGCGGTCGAGAACGTTCGATGATGGACACGGCTGTTTACTGCCAACGGCTGGTCCGTGAGCAGGATCCGGACCGTTACTTCACAGCGTTGTTTGCGCCGGAAGCGCGGCGGCCGCATCTCTTTGCCTTGTATGCCTTCAATTCGGAACTGGCGCGCGTGCGTGAAAGCGTATCGGAGCCGGGGCCGGGTGAAATCCGCCTGGCCTGGTGGCGCGAGGTCTTCGAAGGCCGGCGCGGCGAGGAGGCCGGTGCCCATCCGGTCGCAAGCGCCATGCTGCAAACGATTGCGGACAATCGTCTGCCGCGGGAAGCTTTTATACGCATGACGGAAGCGCGGGTATTCGATCTTTACGACGACCCGGTTCCGACCCTGAACGATCTCGAAGGCTATGCCGGAGACACGTCCTCGGCGTTGATCCGTCTGGCCTCGATCGTTCTGGCTGAGGGCCGCGAACCGGGCGGTGCGGAAGCCGCCGGCCATGCGGGCGTTGCCTATGCGATAATCGGGCTTTTGCGTGCGCTGCCGTTTCAGGCCCAGCGCGGGCAGGTGTTCCTTCCGGCCGAGGTGCTTGCGCGCCATGGTGCTCGACGCGATGACATCTTGCACGGTGAGGCTACCGACGCGGTGCGCGCCACGTTGGCGGACATGCGTGCGCTGGCGCGGAGGCATCTGGAGGCGGCGCGAAGCGCGACGCACGGGCCGGAAAGTGCACCAGCTTTTCTGCCGCTGGTGATCGCCGAGCTCTATCTGAAGAAGATGGAACAGCCGGGTTACGAGCCGTTCCGGACGCCGGTGGAAATAGCCCAATGGCGAAGGATGGCCGCGCTTTGGTGGGCAGCGCGCCGCCGCCCTAAGGCGTAGGCGGTTCTCAAGGCGCGCCGAACTCGTGTACAATAGGGGCGTCGATCGCGACCCGCTTGCATGCGCCGGCCGGCGCAATTAAGTGGTCTTGTGAACGCCGGGGTGCCGCGAAATGCGGCTGAGAGCAAACCCGACGAACCTGATCTGGGTCATGCCAGCGAAGGGAGCGTGGATGGAAAAGATCATCAATATCAATGAGCGTAAGCCCGAAGGCAGCCGTTTCGACGTGGCCATCGTCGGCGGCGGCATCATCGGCCTGTCCGTAGGCTGGAAGCTTTTGCAGCGCGGCCTGTCGGTCGCGGTTTTCGAGCGTGACCAGGTCGGTTCCGGCGCCACGCGCGCGGCCACGGGCATGCTTGCGGCGCGCGCCGAGGTCGAGCCGGGCGAGGACGATCTGCTGCCTTTGACGTTGGCGAGCCAAAATCTCTGGCGCGGCTTCACGACCGAGCTTGAGACGGCCAGCGGCCAGAGCATCGATTATCGTGATCACGGTACGATGATTGTCGCTCTCTCGCGCGACGAGGTCGACCGTCTGCGTTTCCGATATGACCTGCAGCAGCGGCATGGCCTGGACTCGATCTGGTTGAGCGGCTCGGCGGCGCGCGAGCGCGAGCCGGGGCTCAGGCCGAATGTCGTCGGTGCGGTTTTCTCGCCGCAGGATCACCAGGTCGATGCACGCCTCGTGGCATCCGCGCTCAAGACGGCCTTTCTGAAAGCCGGCGGCGTTTTGCACGAAAACGCGCGCGTGGTTTCGCTGGAGCGCAGCTGCGGCAGGGTTACAGGACTGTCGACCGGGAACGGCAGTTACGCTGCCGGAACGGTCGTTCTTGCAGCCGGTGCATGGTCGCCCGAATTGCTGCCCGGTTTCGATCTGCCCGTGCGGCCGCTGAAGGGGCAGGCGCTCGCCTTGCGAATGGACCCCCGTATGCCGGCCCTGACCCACATCGTATGGACCGAGCAGATTCACATGGCCCCGAAGGGCGACGGACGGTTGATCGTCGGTGCCACGGTGGAAGACCGGGGTTTTGACGCGGCCAACACGGCCGGCGGTCTTTTCGCGCTGCTCGAAGCCGCGCGGCAGGCGCTGCCGGCGATGGAAGAACTGGCAATCGACGAGATCTGGACGGGATTCAGGCCGACTTCAATGGACGACGCGCCGATCTTCGGCGAAGTTGGCATCGAGGGGCTGGTCGTCGCGACCGGCCATCATCGTAACGGCATCCTGCTTGCGCCGGTGACGGCGCGGGCCATATCGAACCTGATCGCGGACGGGCGTATGGAAGGGCCCGAAGCGGCGTTTACATACCAGCGGTTCCAGAAGAATTCGGGCCGGCTGAGCGGAGGTGCGTAGGATGGATCTTCTTGTGAACGGAGAGGCGCGTGAGAGCCAGGCGGCGACCGTGGCCCAGCTTCTTGCCGAAGAGCTTGAGGAAGGGCACACCGGCCGCGGCATCGCCATTGCTGTCAATGGCGAGGTTGTGCCGCGCACCGAGTGGCAGAACGCACGTATTCACACAGGCGACCGCGTGGAGATCGTCCGCGCGCTGCCGGGAGGCTAGAGAATGGCCGAGACCACGATATTCAACGATCCGCTTGTCGTCGCGGGCGAAAGCTTCAACTCGCGCCTGTGGATCGGCACGGCGGGTTATCCGAACCAGAAGGTGCTGCTCGACTCCGTGAAGGCAAGCCGCGCCGAAATGGTGACGATGTCGATCCGCCGCGTCTCGCTCGCGGGGCAGGGCTACGACACCGTGAAACTGCTGAAGGACTACAGGTTCCTGCCGAACACGGCCGGCTGCGAGACGGCGCGCGACGCCATCCTGACAGCGGAGCTCGCGCGCGAGGCACTGGAAACGAATTGGATCAAGCTCGAAGTCATCGGCGATCGCGAGACGCTTTATCCGGACGTTCAGGAACTGCTGAAGGCGACGGAAGAACTGATCTCGCGCGGTTTCGTCGTGCTGCCTTATTGTAACGACGATCCTGTGGTCTGCCAGCGGCTCGCGGATCTCGGTGCGGCGGCGGTCATGCCGATGGGCTCGCTCATCGGTTCCGGCATGGGTGTCGCCAATCCGGCAAACATCGAACTGATCTGCCGCCGTTCGCCGGTTCCGGTCGTCGTAGACGCAGGCATCGGTACCGCGTCCGACGCCGTGATCGCGATGGAACTCGGCGCGTCGGCGGTTCTGCTGAACACGGCTGTCGCCAAGGCCGCTGATCCGGTGCGCATGGCGGCCGCGATGGGCCATGCAGTCGATGCCGGACGTTTGGCCTATGTCGCCGGGCGTATTCCGCGGCGTGGCCGCGCGGAGCCGTCGAGTCCGCAACTCGGTCTCGTCGGGTCGTGAGCAAGTTCCCGCGCATCCTCGTCATTACGGACCGTACCCAGGCCCGTACGACCATCGAGAATGTCGTCAGGGAACTTTGCGATCAGGAGGGCTGCAGCTGGATTCTTTTCAGGGAGCGCGATCTGCCGCCCCTCGAGCGGCGCAGCATGGCTGAACGTTTGCGCATCGTGACAAACGAATGCGGGGCAAAGCTGTCTGTCAGCGCGGATGCTGCGCTTGCGGCGGATATCGGTGCCGACGGCGTACATCTTCAGCGCGTAATGGACATTGCGGGCGTACGAGCGATGATGCCGAAGGGCTGGATCGGCGTTTCTGCGCACAACCTCGCGGACGTACGCATGGCGAAAGAACACGGGGCTGATTACGTCACTCTGAGCCCGATTTTCCCGAGCGAAAGCAAGCCCGGATACGGCCCCCCACTTGGGCTCGAAACCATTCGTCAGGCGGCAAAAATAGGTATTCCTGTTCTGGCCCTGGGCGGCGTCACCCCGCGCTCGGCACAGGCATGTCTCGAAGCGGGGGCGCATGGTCTTGCCGTCATGGGCACCGTGATGCGGGCAAAGGAACCCGGTGAAGCAATACGCCGTTACGCAGCCGCCTTCGCTACATGCTCGCGCCCAGACGAATGATGCGGCACGTCTCACCCGCTGCCTTGGCGGGATCGTCGGCCGGCCGAACGATGAGGCAGGTCGATTCCGCGAGATCGCGCATCATCGAGGAGTCCTGACGTCGAATTGGTGTCGCGACTGGACATCCGTCTTCGCGGAAAGTCAGCATGGATCGGAGATGATCGGCGCGCCAGTCGTTGGCGGTGAGAGGCGCGCCAAGGATCGCTTGTTCGAGCGTGTGATGAATCTCGGCTCGGCCGAGCAGGGCGCGGATCAACGGCACAAGAAACAGCGTTGCGCCCGCGCAGGTCGAGACCGGATTTCCGGCGAGGCCCATGACGCGGGTTGTGTCAAGTCGGCCATACATCATCGGGCGGCCGGGCCGCATCGCGATGCGCCAGAAGTCCAGCGCCATCCCGATATTCTTCAGTGCGTCCTGAACGAGATCATAGTCGCCTACGGACGCTCCGCCGATTGTCACAATGATGTCGGCGTTGTCCTCGGCGGCCCGCCGGGCGACGTCCTCGATGGCGTCGGTGCGATCCGGCGCAATGCCGTAATTCAGGGCTTCGCCCCCGGCGTTCTCGATCGTCGCCGCCAGCATGACGGCGTTCGAGGCCACGATCTGGCCGGACGCGGGTTCGGTTCCGGGCGGCACCAGTTCATCCCCCGTCGCGATGACCGCGACACGCGGCCTGCGGGCCACGCTCACTTCGACAAATCCGGCAGAGGCGGCGAGACCCAGCGCACGCGGCGTAAGCACGGTTCCGCTCTCGAGAACGGTATCACCTGCTCGGAAATCGATCCCGATATTGCGTATGTGCTGGTTCTGCTTTACAGGCCGTGAGACACGGATAGCCCCGGTATCGCGCGTGCTGTCTTCCTGAATTAGAACCGCATCGGCTCCTTCCGGCACTGCTCCGCCAGTAAAGATGCGTACGGTTTCCCCGGGCCCGACGGTCCCCGCGAAGAGGCGGCCAGCGGCCGCCTCGCCGATCAGTTTGAGCTCGGCCCCTTCGATGGCGTCTTCGGTGCGAACCGCATAACCGTCCATTGCTGATGCATTGAAAGGCGGCTGAGTGTGCCGCGCTACCAGCGGCTCGGCCAATGTGCGACCGTTGGCGGAAGGAAGGCTCACAGTTTCGGATCCGAGGCGCGATGTCCCGTCGAGCACCCGCTTCAGTGCTTCCGATACGGACATCAGGTCTTTGGACATGTTATTCCGCCGTCCAGTCGCCTGAACGTCCGCCGGATTTCGCGAGCAGGCGGATATTCTCGATGCGCATGCCGCGGTCGGCCGCCTTCGCCATGTCGTAGATTGTCAGGCAGGCGACGGATACGCCTGTCAGTGCTTCCATCTCGACGCCGGTCTGGCCTGTCACCTTTGCCGTGCAGACAACCTGCAGGCCGGGGAGCGACGGGTCGGGTGTGATGTCCAGTTCCACTTTCGACAGCATCAGCGGATGGCAGAGCGGAATAAGGTCCGATGTGCGTTTGGCCGCCATGATGCCGGCGAGACGCGCCGTGCCGATCACGTCGCCCTTCTTCGCATCGCCGCGCAGAATGAGGTCGAGCGTCTCTTCCGCCATGACGACGCGGCCCTCGGCCCGTGCTTCGCGCAGAGTGTCCTGTTTGCCGGATACGTCGACCATACGGGCTTCGCCGGTTTCGCCGATATGGCTGAGCCTGGCCATCTTACTCGGCCGCCTTCGCTGCGGGCCTCAGCAGCGCTCGCGTGGCGGCTTCGACATCGTTGACGCGCATGAGGCTTTCGCCGACGAGTATGGCGCGCGCGCCGGCTGCGGCCAGCCGCGCGACATCGGCGGGTGTGAAGATGCCGCTTTCGCCGACCATGATGCGGTCCGCGGGAATTTTCTTCGCGAGCTTCTCGGTGACTTCCAGCGAAACCTCGAAGGTTCGCAGGTCGCGGTTGTTGATCCCGATCATTTTCGCATCGAGTT
>LNFM01001119.1_pt1 | contig 64014 bp, 69 predicted proteins | sample 596031 | NCBI WGS metagenome assembly LNFM01 (sample SAMN04254537, study PRJNA301005) | activated carbon metagenome | isolation source: dual media filters at the Ann Arbor, Michigan drinking water treatment plant | place: USA: Ann Arbor
GGGGTGGCCGAGTGGCCGAAGGCGGCGGTTTGCTAAACCGTTATAGGATGTCAAGTCCTATCGTGGGTTCGAATCCCATCCCCTCCGCCAGTCCTCCCTCCTAACGCCGCGTCGCCTCCAGCGCCGCCAGCAGCCGCCGGCGCTCCACCGGCTTGGCGACGTGCGCGTCCATGCCCGCCTCCTGCACCGCCTGCAGGTCCTCCGGGAAGACGCTGGCGGTGACGGCGATCACCGGGGTGCGGCCCAGCGCGCCGGGCAGGGCCCGCAGGCGCCGCGTCGCCTCCAGCCCATCCATGCCCGGCATCATCACGTCCATCAGCACGGCGTCGAAGGGCTCGCCCGCCATGTCGGCCGCCTGCACCCGCGACAGGGCCGCGGCACCCGATTCCGCCACCTCCACCACGTGGCCGGTGGTGGAGAACAGCGCGCGGATGACCGCGAGGTTGGCCGGCGAATCATCCACCGCCGGCACCCGCAGCCGGCGCGGCGCGGCCGGCGCGGCCTCGGTGGGCAGCGCCGCCTCGACCAGGGGCAGCGTCACCACGAAGCGCGCGCCGTGCCCGCCGGGGCCCTCGCCGGCGGCGATCGTGCCGCCCATCAGCGCCACCAGCCGCGCGGAGATGGCGAGGCCCAGCCCCGTTCCCTCCGCCACGGCGCCCGGCAGGCGGCTGAACTCGGCGAAGAGGCCGGCGCGCGACGCCTCGGGGATGCCGGCGCCCTCGTCGGTCACCTCGACGCGGAGCCGGCCCTGCGCGGCTTCGGCGGCGAGCGTCACCTGGCTGCCCTCGGGCGTGAACTTCACCGCGTTGCCCAGCAGGTTCAGCAGGATCTGCCGCAGCCGGGTCGCGTCCGCGCGGATGGCCGGCGGCAGCGCGCCCGGCACCAGGCGCAGCTGCACGCGCCGCGCCGCGGCGGCGGGCGCGATGATGCGCAGCGCGGCCTCGAAGGGCTCGCGCGCCGGCACCGCCTCCTCGTGCAGGGTGAGGCGGCCGGCCTCCATCGCCGCCAGGTCCAGCACCTCGTTGTTCAGCGCCAGGACGTGGCGGGCGGCGGCGTCGGCGGTCGCCGCGCGCTCCCGCGCCTCGGCCGGCAGGCCGGGGTCGGCCTGAAGCGCCTCCGTCATCCGCAGCAGGCTGCCCAGCGGCGTGCGCAGCTCGTGGCTCACATGCGAAAGCAGGCGGGAACGCGCCTGCATCGCCCCCGCGGCGGCGTCGCGCGCCTCGGCCAGCTCGGCCATGATGCGCTTCTGCGCGGTGATCTCGGTGTGGATCCCCACCATCCCGCCATCCGGCAGCCGGCTCTGCGCGACCAGCAGCCAGCTGCCGTCGGGCATCTCGCGCTCGAACGGGCGGTCGAGGATGGCGTGCTGGCGCATCCGCTCGGCCAGCTCGGCCTCCGCCAGGGGGCGGCCGCGCAACGCCTCGCGCGAAAGCTCCTCGAAGGAGCGGCCGGGCCGGAAGGTCGCCGGCACGCAGCGGTACAGGTGCAGCAGCCGGTCGTTCCACAGCACCAGGCGGTCCTGCGAATCCCACATGGCGAAGCCGTCGGGCATCACGGCGATGGCGGTGCGCAGCCGCTGCATGCCCTGCTCGGCCGCCGACGCGGCCCGGTGGCGCATGATCGCCACGACCGCGAGCAGCAGCGCCAGCAGCCCGACCAGCAGCATGAAGCCGGCGGCGATGGCCGGGATGCGCCAGCGCAGCCCCAGCCACGGCGCCATCCCCTCGCCGTCGGACAGCACGGCCACCACCCACATGCCACCGAAGCCGATGGGCTGGCGCGCGGCGTGGCCCATCCCCCCGGCCTGCCGGTCCACCCGGTGCAGCGCCTCGCCATCCGGCGCCCAGGCGACGGGCGGGAGGAGGCGGGTGCCGATCAGGTGCTCCTGGCCCCCGGAGGCGGCCAGGACGAGCCCGTCCTCCGTCTCCAGCCGCACCCGCAGGCCGCGCGGCTCGGCCAGCGGGAGCAGGGCCGCGGCAAGCTCCCTCGCCGGCAGCCGGGCGCCGAGCAGGATAGGGATGCCCTCGGCCAGCGCCGCCTCGCGCAGCAGCAGCAGGGTCCACTCGCCGCTGCGCGGGTCGCGCCACGGGCCGGCGAGGCTCAACCCAGGCTCCTGCCCGTGGGTGCGGCGGATGGCGGGGTCGGGCGGGCGCAGCGACCCCGGCTCATGCAGCTCCAGCCCGGCGCCGAGCATCTGCCCGCGCAGCGCGCCGTTCCGGGCGGGCAGCGCGCCGGAGCGCAGCACGGTCTCCAGCGCGTCCAGGCGCCGGGCGCTGGTGGTGAACTCGCGGTCCAGCACGGCGTGGGCGAGCTCGGCGCCGCGGCGGGTGGACCCCGCGGCGACCGAGGCGGCGAGCGAGTCGCCGCGGCTGAGCAGGCGCTCGGCGGCGAGGCCGATCAGGGCCAGCACCACCCCCGCCAGGGCCGCGAGCAGCAGCAGGGTGCGGCGAAGGGGCATCCCGCGATGCTACCGCAGGGCGAGTGGAACGGAAAGCGCCTCGCGCCCTGCGGGAAACCCCTAGGGCTTGATGAGCGTCCCCGCGCCCCCGTCGGTGAACAGCTCGCGCAGCACGGCGTGCGGCACGCGGCCATCCAGGATCACCGCGCCCTTCACGCCCTGCTCCACGGCGTAGATGCAGGTCTCGACCTTGGGGATCATCCCGCCGGCGATCCAGCCATCGGCGATGCCGTGGCGCGCCTCGGCCACCGTCATCTCGGGAATGAAGCGCTTGTCCGCGTCCAGCACGCCCTGCACGTCGGTGAGCATCAGCATGCGCTCGGCCGCGAGCGCCCCGGCGATGGCGCCGCTGACCGTGTCGGCGTTGATGTTGTAGGTCTGCCCGTCCGCGCCGACGCCGACCGGGGCGACGACGGGGATGATGTCGGCGCCGATCAGCAGCTTGAGCACGCGCGTGTCCACGCTTTCCGGCTCGCCCACCAGGCCGAGGTCGAGCACCTGCTCGATGTTCGAGCCCGGGTCCTTTACCGTGCGCGTCGCCTTGCGCGCGCGGATCAGCCCGCCATCCTTGCCGGAGATGCCGACAGCCAGCGCGCCGGCGCGGGTGATCGAATCGGCCACCTGCTTGTTGACGGTGCCGCAGAGCACCATCTCGACAACCTCCACCATCTGGGCGTCGGTGACGCGCAGCCCCTGCACGAAGGTGGACTTCACCCCCAGCCGGCCCAGCATGGCGTTGATCTGCGGCCCGCCGCCGTGCACCACCACGGGGTTCACGCCCACCTGCTCAAGCAGCGCGATGTCGCGGCCGAAGCGCAGCGCCGTCTCCTCCTCGCCCATGGCGTGGCCGCCATACTTCACGACGACGATCTGGTCGTCGTAGCGCTTGAGGTAGGGCAGGGCGCCGATCATGGATTCCATGGTCTGAACGGCGTCGGTCATCTGGCGTGGTCCCGGTGTGTCGCCGCCTGTTTCCGGGGCGCCGGGCAGGACGTCAACCCTGGGCGGACAGCGCCGCCAGCTCGGCCCGCAGCTCCTCCATCCCCATCCCCGTCTCGGCGGAGGTGACGATGACCAGCGGGTGCCCGGCCGGATGCTTGCGGGCAAGGGCCTGGATCTCGGCCAGGCGCTTCGCGAGGTCCGGGGGCTTCACGCCGTCGGCCTTGGTGAGGATGAGCTGGAAGGGCACGGCCGCCTTGTCCAGCAGCGTCATCACCGCGCGGTCGGAGGACTTGGTCTCGATGCGCGCGTCCATCAGCAGCAGCACGCGGCGCAGGTTGGGGCGGCCGCGCAGGTAGTCGAACATCAGCCCCTGCCAGTCCTCCTTGATGAGCTTGCTGGCCTTGGCGTAGCCGTAGCCGGGCATGTCCACCAGGGTCAGCGGCACCTCGGGGGCGGAGAAGAAGTTGAGCTGCTTGGTGCGCCCGGGCGTGACCGAGACGCGCGCCAGCGCCTTCTGCCCTGACAGCGCGTTGGTCAGCGACGACTTGCCGACGTTGGAGCGCCCGGCGAGCGCGACCTCGATCCCCACCGGGTCCGGCAGGTGCTCCAGCGTCTGCGTCGCCGTGCGGAAGTCCCACGGCTTGGCGAAGAGCAGGCGCCCGGCCTCGAGGAGCGCGGCGCGCTCGCCCGCGTCGCGCGCCTCGGACAGGCCTCCGGCCGGAAGCTCGCTCACGGCTTGGCGCCGCCACCCTGCGCGGGGCTGAGCGCGGCATCCGCGCGCTTCTTGTCGAGCCGCATGATGTAGCCCTGCTGCGCGATGGAAAGCAGGTTGTTCCACGCCCAGTAGATGATCAGCCCGGCCGGGAAGGAAGCCAGCATGAAGGTGAAGATCACCGGCATCCATTGGAAGATCTTGGCCTGGATCGGGTCGGGCGGCTGCGGGTTCAGCTTCTGCTGCAGGAACATGGTCACGCCCATGATCAGCGCCCAGGCCGGCAGGTGGAAGAAGTCGGGCGGCGTGAAGGGCAGCAGGCCGAACAGGTTGAACAGGTTCGTCGGGTCGGGCGCGGAAAGGTCGCGGATCCAGCCGAAGAAGGGCGCGTGCCGCATCTCGATGGTGACGAACAGCACCTTGTACAGCGCGAAGAAGACGGGGATCTGGATGAGGATGGGCAGGCAGCCCGAGGCCGGGTTGATCTTCTCCGTCTTGTAGAGCGCCATCATCTCGCCCTGCATCTTGGCCGGGTCTTCCTTGTAGCGCTCCCTGATCTCCTGCATCTTCGGGCCGAGCAGGCGCATCTTGCTCATGCTCTTGTAGGCCTTGTTGGCCAGCGGGAAGAAGGCGAGCTTCAGCGCGAAGGTGAAGACCAGGATCGCGATGCCGAAGTTCCCCGTCGCGTGGAACAGCCAGTCCAGCGCGTAGAAGAACGGCTTGGTGATGAAGTAGAACCAGCCGAAGTCGATGGCCTTGTCGAAATCCTGGATCCGCAGCTCGTCGCGGTAGCGGTCCAGCAGCCGCACCTCCTTCGCGCCCGCGAAGAGGCGCGTGGCGAAGGCGTCGGTTGCACCCGGCGCGACAGTGGCGGCGGCGGGCGGGGCCACGTCCACCTGCCAGCGGTCCACGCCGTTCTCGGGCGCGTGGCGGAAGGCGGAGCGCAGGCGCTGGCCGTCCTCGACGCGCGTCAGCGCCGTCAGCCAGTACTTGTCGGACAGGCCGGCCCAGCCCTCGGCGGCCTCGGCCTCGAAGGCGGGCGCCCGCGTCCGGGTGGCCGTGTCCTTGCCGTCGGAATAGGTGACCTCGTTCAGCCGGCCGTCCTGCACGGCGATGAAGCCCTCGTGCAGGATGAAGAAGCCGGCGGTGGCGGGCGTGCGCTCGCGCCGGATGCGCGCCCAGGGCAGCAGCGACACGGCCTCGGTGCCGCGGTTGGTCACGCGCTGGCGCACCTGGAACATGTAGTTGTCGTCCACCGACACCACGGCCTCGAACAGCTGGCCCTGGCCGTTGTCCCAGGAGAAGGTGACCGGCGCGGCGGCGGAGAGCGGCCCGCCCGTCACCGTCCAGTCCGTGTTGTTGCCGGGCACGGCGGTGCGACCATCGGCGGCGGTCCAGCCCCATTGCGCGAAGTAGCCCTCGGGGATGCCGCGCGGCGCCAGCAGGCGCACCAGGGGCGAGCCGCGCTCCACCGTCTCGCGGTAGTCCTTCAGCACCAGCTGCTCGAGCATGAGGCCGCGCGCCGAGATGCGCCCCTCCACGCGGCCATTGGCCAGCGCCACGGTCTGCGCGGCGGCGGCGGGCGGCGCGGCGGTCACGGCGGTGGGTGCCGCGCCGGGCGTCGCCGGCAGGGCGGGCGCCGGCACGGCGGGCGCGGCGACCTGGCCCTGCGTGACGGCCGGCGGCGGCGCCGGCGGCGCCATCATCCGGGTGTACACGTCGAAGATCAGCAGGATGCCGACCGAAAGGGCGATCGCCGCCAGGAGGCGCTTCTGGTCCATGGGTGGTCCGATGTCAGCCTTGCCGCGGCGGCACGGGGTCGTGCCCGCCGGGATGCCAGGGGTTGCAGCGCAGGATGCGGCGCGAGGCAAGCCAGGACCCACGCAGCGCGCCATGCGCCGTGAGCGCCTGGAGCGCGTAGTCCGAGCAGGAGGGCAGGAAGCGGCAGTTGCAGCCCAGCACCGGCCGCAGCGTCCATTGGTAGGCCAGCACGGCGCCCTTCAGCGCCACGGTCCCGGGGTTCACCGCGCCGCGCCCGTGCGGCGCAGCGCCGCGCGCAGCTCGTCCAGCAGGGCGGGCCAGGGGCAGGCGCCGGTGCCGTCGCGCGCGATCAGCACCAGGTCGTGCCCAGGGGCCGGCGCCTCGGCCAGCACCAGGCGGGCGGCCGCGCGCAAGCGCCGCTTGGCGCGGTTGCGCGCCACGGCGTTGCCGATCTTCTTCGTGGCGGTGAAGCCGAGGCGCTGCGGGGCCCCGTCGCCCCTGGGGAGCGCCTGGAGGACCAGGTTGCGCCCGGCGGCCTTGCGGCCCTCGCGGGCGGCGCGCAGGAACTCGGCGCGCCGCGTCAGCCCGGCGCCCATGGGATGCGCCTCAGGCGGAAAGCTTGGAGCGGCCCTTGGAGCGGCGGTTGGCCAGGATCTTGCGGCCACCGGGCGTCGCCGAGCGCGTGCGGAAGCCGTGCCGGCGCTTGCGGACGAGCTTGGAGGGCTGATAGGTGCGCTTCACGACGGAACTCCTGCGGGCAAATGACAATGCGGGGCCGCGTCGCCGCGCCCCGTCCGGTTGGCGGGGTATAGTGAGGGGGGCGGGGCCGCGTCAACCATGCGGGGATCTCCACCGATGGACGCCGCGCCGTTTCCGCCCTATCGCAGCGCAGCAGCAGGAAGGCGCACCATGGAACAGACCCTTGCGGGCCAGGCGGCCCTCGTCACCGGCTCCACCTCCGGCATCGGGCTGGCCATCGCGCAGTTCCTGCACCGCGCCGGCGCCAAGGTCATGCTCAACGGCTTCGGCAGCGCCGAGGACATCGCCGCCGCCCGCGCCTCCTGCGGCGACGCCCCCTACAGCGGCGCCGACATGTCGAAGCCAGGCGAGGTCCGCGCCATGGTCGCCGAGGCCGAGGCCGCCTTCGGCCGGCTGGACATCCTGGTGAACAACGCCGGCATCCAGTTCGTCTCGGCGGTCGAGGAGTTCCCCGAGGCGAAGTGGGACGCGATCATCGCCATCAACCTGTCCTCCAACTTCCACGCCATCGCCGCCGCCCTGCCGGGCATGCGGTCCCGCGGGCACGGGCGCATCGTCAACGTCGCCTCCGCCCACGGCCTCGTCGCCTCGCCCTTCAAGACCGCCTACGTGGCGGCTAAGCACGGCGTGGTGGGGCTGACCAAGTCCGTGGCGCTCGAGGTGGCCGAGGCGCCGATCACCTGCAACGCCATCTGCCCCGGCTTCGTCCGCACCCCGCTGGCCGAGGCGCAGGTCGCCCCGCTCGCCGCCAAGCACGGCGTGTCCGAGGAGGTGGCGCTGAAGCAGCACCTGCTGGCCAAGCAGCCCTCCAAGCGCTGGATCGAACCCGACGAGGTGGCGCGCATGGCGCTGTGGCTGGTGGGCCCCGATTCCGGCGGGGTGAACGGCGCGGCCCTGTCCATCGACGGCGGCTGGCTCGCGGCCTGATGGACGCCGTCGCCGCGCCGCTGCCCGCGCCCCCGGTCGCCAGGCCCGTCCGCCGGCGCATCAACCTGGCGCTCCAAGGCGGCGGCACCCACGGCGCCTTCACCTGGGGCGCGCTGGACCGGCTGCTGGAGGACGAGACGCTGGAGTTCGACGGCCTGTCCGGCACCTCGGCGGGCGCGATCAACGGCGCCATCTTCGCGCTCGGCCTGCTGGAAGGCGGGCGCGAGGGCGCCAAGGCGGCGCTGGACCGCTTCTGGCGCGCGCTGGGCGCCAAGTTCGCCGTGTCGCCCTTCCGCTCCTCGCCGGTGGAGAAGGCGCTGTGGGGCTGGGACCTCAGCTACAACGTGGGTTGGAACGCCTTCGAGACGGTGACGCGTATGCTGTCGCCCTACCAGCTCAACCCCTTCCCGATGGAGTTCAACCCGCTCCGCAAGGCGCTGGACGAATCGCTGGACCTCGCGCGGCTGCGCGGCGACAAGAACGCCATCCGCCTGTTCATCTCCGCCACCAACGTGCGCACCGGCAAGCCCAAGGTGTTCACGCGGCCCGAGATCACCACGGACGCGCTGCTGGCCTCCGCCTGCCTGCCCAACGTGTTCCGCGCCATCGAAATTGATGGCGAGGCCTATTGGGATGGCGGCTACCTGGGCAACCCGGCGCTGTGGCCGCTCTACCACGACCGCCTGGCCTCCGACATCGTGCTGGTGCAGCTCAACCCCCTGCTGCGGCCCGAGCTGCCGAAGACCACGGGCGACATCATGAACCGGCTGAACGAGATCAGCTTCAACGCCTCCCTCATGAGCGAGATGCGGGCCATAGACTTCGTGCAGCGCATGCTGGAGGCCGGCCGGCTGGAGCAGCCGCGCTACCGTCGCCTGTTCCTGCACGCCATCGAGGACGAGGCGCGCATGCGCGCCTTCAAGCTCTCGACCAAGTTCAACGGCGACTGGGACTTCCTCCAGACCCTGCGCGACTACGGCCGCGACGCCGCCGACGCCTTCCTGCGCGACGGCGCGCACAAGATCGGCAAGGAAAGCACGCTGGACATCCAGCGTTACCTGTAGGTAAGCCCGCGCCATGGACACCGGCTTCATCCTGCGAATCGCGCTTTCGGGCATCCTGGCGCTCCTCGGGCTCCTCATGGCCACGCGCATGCACTTCACGCTGTCGTCCGAGACGCTGGGCGTGCTTCTCTTCGCGGGCGCGGTGCTCTTCGCCTACCGCAGCGTCGCGGCCTATTACGACCGGCGCGACGGGGCGTAGACCAGCAGCGCCGGGCGCCCGCGCCGCAGCAGCACGAAGGCGCGCTGGCGGAAGCGCCGGGCCAGGCGCAGCCCCAGCCGCCGGTCGCCCGGCGTGCAGGCGGTCCATTCCAGCCAGGGCGCGTTGCCCGACCATCCCTCCTCCACCGGCCGGCCGCGCAGGGCGCGCAGCAGCCGGGCATGCGCCGCGTCGTTCCACCGGCGCGGCATGGGGTGGCTCATCGGGTTCCAGGCGGTCAGCAGCACGGCCGACGGCGCGCGGTGCCGCGCCAGCCAGGCATCGGCGGAGGGCGATGGCTCGCCGATGCGGGTCGCCACCGGGCCGGCGGCGTAGCGGCTGATGCGGTAGCCGCGGTCCATGGCGGAAGGCATGGTGATTCACTCCTGGCGCGCAGCCGCCACCCCAACCCTGCGCCCGTCAATCCAGCTGGATGATCTGCGCCTTCAGGTAAGCGCTTTCGGGCAGCATCGGATGCACCGGGTGGTCCGCCCCCGCGCCGCCGCTCCACAGGATGCGCCCGGTGCGCCGGGCACGGAACAGCCCCTCGGCGACGGACAGGAAGAAGGCCCCCGCCTCGGCATGGTGCGAGCAGGAGGCGATGAACAGGAACCCGCCCGGCTCCACCAGCGCCGCCGACAGCCGCGCCAGCCGGGCATAGGCGCGCAGCGCGTTCGGGATGTCCTTGCGCGTCTTGGCGAAGGCGGGCGGGTCGCTCACCACCACGCCGAAGCGCCGGCCCTCCGCGCCCAGCCGCTCCAGCGCCTCCATCGCGTCGCCGCGGATCGCCCCGGGCGCGGGCAGGCCGTTGGCGGCGGCGGAGGCGAGCGCCAGGTCCAGCGCAGGCTGCGAGCGGTCGAGCAGCGTCACGTGGGCGGCACCCGCGCGCGCGGCGGCCAGCCCGAAGCCGCCGGTGTGGCAGAAGGCGTCCAGCACCGTGGCGCCGCGGGCCAGCGCCGCGACGCGGGCGCGGTTCTCGCGCTGGTCGAAGAACCAGCCGGTCTTCTGGCCGGACAGCAGGTCCACCTCGAAGGACAGGCCGTTCTCCTCCACCCGCGCCACGGCGTCCGTGCCGTGGGCGAGGCGGGTTTCCTCCGCCAGCCCCTCCAGCTTGCGCACCGGGCTGTCGTTGCGCAGCAGGATGGCGCGCGGGGCCAGCAGCGTCCGCAGCGCATCCGTGATCAGCGGCAGGGCGGCGTCCATGCCGGCGGTGTTGGCCTGCACGGCCAGCACGTCGCCGAAGCGGTCCACCACCAGCCCGGGCAGGCCATCGGCCTCGGCATGCACCAGGCGGCAGGAGCGGGCGACGCCCAGCCGCTCGCGCAGGGCCAGCGCGGCGCCCAGGCGCGCGGCGAACCAGGCAGCGTCCGGCGCCTCCTCGCGCCGGCGGTCCAGGATGCGCGCGGCGATCAGGCTGTGCGGGTTGAAGTGCCAGGCGCCGTGGCGCACGCCGTCCGCGCCCTCCAGCCGCACCGCGCCGCCCGGCGGCAGGGCGCGGGCGGCGGCGTCCATGACGACCTCGTTGGAGAAGACCCAGGGGTGGCCGTGCTTCACGCGGCGGTCGCGGTCGGGCAGCAGGCGGATGAGGGGGAGGGTGGTCATTTCCCGGTCTCCCCCGGCCGAAGGGCCAGCGCAACCCCGGCGATGGTGCCGGCCAGCGCCACCGCCTCGCGCCAGCCCACCGCCTCGTCCAGCATCACCACGCCGCCCAGCACGCCGATCACCGGCACCAGCAGCGTGCCCATGCTGGCGGTGCCGGCGGGCAGGCGCTGCAGCGCGCCGAACCAGCCCATGTAGGCCAGGCCCAGCGGCACCGCCGCCATCCAGGCCAGCAGCGCCCAGTCGCGCCCGGGCAGGTTCGCCCAGTCCACCGTCTCGAAGGCGAGCGACCACAGGAGCAGCGGCGCCATGCCGATGCCGAGCTGCCAGCCGGCCGCGGCGACGGGGTGCAGCGGCAGCGGCTTGCGCTTGGCGCGCACCGTGGCGAAGGCGAAGAGGCCGGTGGCCAGCAGCATGAGCGCGGCCCCCGGCAGCATCCCCGCCCCCACCGCCACTCCGCGCCCGGCGAAGAGCACGGTGATGGACCCCACCGCCAGCACCAGCCCCAGCAGCTTCCCGCCCGAGGGCCGCTCGCCCAGCATCGCCCAGGCCAGCGCCATGGCGATGACCGGCGTGAGCGAGCCCAGGATCACCCCCTCGGAGGAGGAAAGCCACAGCAGGGCCAGCGTGACGAAGGTCATCCACGCGCCCACGTTCAGCAGTGCGTAGAGCACCAGCCGGCCCCAGAGCGGCCGCGGCACGGCCAGCGGCACCTTGAACGCCCAGGCCCCCAGCATGAAGGCGCCGGCCGCCAGCAGCCCGGCATAGCCGCGGGTGGCCATGGGCGGCATGTCGGCCAGCAGCAGCTTCACCACCGGCCAGTTGGTGCCCCAGCCGACGGCGCAGAGCAGCAGGAACAGCAGGCCCGTCGTGCGTTGCGTCATGCGCCGCAGCCCGCCATGGCCCGCACCGCTTCCGGCGCGTGCCCCGCCTCGCGCAGGGCGCGCAGGGATGGCGCGCCGTCGCGCTTGGCCAGGCGCCTGCCGTCGGCGCCCAGCAGCAGGGGGTGGTGGGCGTAGCGCGGCTCGGGCCAGCGCATGAGGGCTTGCAGCAGGCGATGGATGGCCGTGGCCTCCTTCAGGTCGGCGCCGCGGGTGACGCAGGTGACGCCCTGGAGCGCGTCGTCATGCGCCACGCAGAGGTGGTAGGAAGCGGGCACGTCCTTGCGTGCCAGCACGACGTCGCCGTGGGCGGCCGGGTCGCAGGGGATGCGGCCCTCGCCGCGCTCGTGGAAGGACAGCGGGCCAGCCTCGGCCATCGCGCGCGCCACGTCCAGCCGCCAGGCGTGCGGCGCGCCTCCGGCCAGCAGCGCCGCGGCATCGGCGCGGCCGCGGCAGGTGCCGGGATAGACCAGCCCCGAGGGCCCGTGCTGCGCCGATGCGGCGGCGGCGATGTCGGCGCGGGTGCAGAAGCAGGGATACAGCAGGCCGCGCCCGCGCAGCGCGTCCAGCACGGCAGCATAGTCGGCGAAGTGGCGCGACTGCACGCGCACCGCGCCGTCGAAGGCCAGGCCGAGCCAAGCCAGGTCCTCCAGCAGCGCCGCCGTACATTCCGGGCGGCAGCGCGCGGCGTCTATGTCCTCGATCCTGAGCAGGCAGCGCCGGCCGAGCGCGCGGGCGAAAAGGGCCGCGCGGGCATGGCCCAGGTGCAGCAGCCCCGTGGGCGAGGGGGCGAAGCGCGTGACGTCCTCCATTGGCGCCACCATGCCCGTGACGGTCCGGTGAAACAATCGCGGGCCGCCCCGCCGCCGGCTGGCAATCGTCTTGCGGCGTTGTGGGATGGGTGGCATGCGTTGACCACATCTTGTGGCGGCCGACCGAATCCGGGGCGCAAGGACCCCGGGCCGCCGCGCAGAGCGGAGGCGAGTGATGTGCCTGATGGCAGTCTGATCCCGCAGATCCAGGGCCCCGGCGGCTTTCCGGCGCTGGTGCTCAACGCCGATTTCCGCCCGCTCTCCTATTACCCGCTTTCCGTCTGGGCCTGGCAGGATGCCGTGAAGGCGGTGGTGCTGGACCGCGTCTCCGTGCTGTCGGAATACGAGACGGAGGTGCGCTCGCCCTCCTTCGCCATGCGCCTGCCCTCGGTGATCGCGCTGCGCGACTACATCCCGGCGGCGCGGCGGCCGGCCTTCACGCGATTCAACGTCTTCCTGCGCGACCGCTTCGAGTGCCAGTATTGCGGCGACGCGCGCCCGACGCACGAGCTGACCTTCGACCACGTCATCCCCCGCTCCCGCGGCGGGCGCACGGGGTGGGAGAACGTGGTCGCCGCCTGCGGCCCCTGCAACCTGCGCAAGGCCGACAAGCTGCCGCGCGACTGCCACATGATGCCGCTGACCGAGCCGCGCCAGCCCACCTCCTGGGAACTCCAGGAGAATGGCCGCGCCTTCCCGCCCAACCACCTGCACGAGAGCTGGCGCGACTACCTGTACTGGGACAGCGAGCTGGAGCAGGGTTAGCGCGTGGTTTGGTTCTGGCTTATGGAGGCAAGTTCACGCCGCAACACAGAAACAACATTTTCGATCCATGTAAGATCGTTAGGTTTGATTTTTATTCCCATTAACGGCTCAGCGGCACTAATACATAGATAGATAAAGCTTGCGTAGATTATGTTGCCACCAGTTTTCACTATTGTTTTACGAGCTTCTTTTGTTGAATCTACCAGGAGATTTAGTGCCTCACGGGCTCCGGCTATCAGAAAATTTATCACACTATTATATGATGCGACTAAATATTTGCTCGATTTACTAACGCTTTGTCGGCGAATGAATTCAAAATATTCGCGGACCTTATCGTTAATTGACAGATTATTTTGTTCACTTAAAATTTTATCTATGGTTACTTTAACAGCCAACTCCAGTTCGGCTGTAAAATTTATTGTGTTGGCGTTGTTTATGAATTCTCTCCATTCAGAAAACTGTGCGAGATACATATCGATCTGTTTTGTATGGGAAAGTATTTGAGCATAGTCAAAATCACCAATCTCTTCTTTGGCGATGTCAAGTGTTTGAGAAATCATGAAATTATCTAGGCCAATTCCTACGACATTTCCGTCCGATTGGATTTTATCGGAAATAAAACGAATTTTTTCTATAAGTTTTGGATCACAGTTCGTCATTTTAAGGCGTTCGAGTAATTCACTTGAAGAAATAAGCAGATGATGTTTCGCAGCACTAAGAATTTCGCTACCAATAATTGATTTATCTTTATGCGCTTCATCTAGAAAAAATTTGTTATCACTTACGACAAAGTAGGCCGGAGATGGAGTTTGTTCAGGAATTATTTCGCGAACAGCATCGGCATTAAGTCCCTCGGTTCTCCACTCGGCGTACGATATGTACTCTGTTAGAATACTATCTATCAGTTTAAATAGTTGATTTAAGGAGAAAACCCGTTGGAATTGCGGTAAATTTCTCACAGCGCCACTAAAACTGATAGGAATACGCTCTAAAAATCTAGCACTTACATCATTCTGAAGTTTTTTCAGCCGCGTCCTAAGTATTAATGCAGATCTAACACTCTTAGAAGTAAATACTTCTTTTTCAAAAGCAGGGATATAGGTATCATAAAGATTTCTATACTCCATCGATAGACGAGAAAGAATAGGAGAATCTTGACGAGTATAGCTTTTGTTTGTCGAAAACCCAAAAATTCCTTGACTTCCAGCCTTAAATGCTTGTGCGAGTAGGATGCGCGCGTCACGTGGTGGGTGATTGCTAAGCAAGGGCATCAAAAGAGTGTGGCAGATTGCTTGATCGCTTGGAAGGCTTGTAAACCTTCAAGCACTCACGCTGCAGGTAGCTCGGATGAACCTAAAGATACGTATCACCGAAATATGGGACCGCCGCGACGCGCTCTCCCCCGCCACCACCGGCGCCGACCGCGAGGCGATCGAGGGAGCGCTGGAGCTGCTGGATTCCGGCAAGGCGCGCGTGGCAGAGCCGGGACCGCAGGGCTGGGTGGTGAACCAGTGGCTGAAGCAGGCCGTGCTGCTGTCCTTCCGCATCGAGGACAGCCGTATCATGGCCGGCGGCTGGGACAAGGTGCCGCTGAAATGGGCCGGCTGGGACGAGGCGCGCCACAAGGCGGCCGGCTTCCGCGCGGTGCCCGGCGCGGTGGCGCGCCGCTCGGCCTTCATCGCGCCGAACGTGATCCTCATGCCCTCCTTCGTGAACCTCGGCGCCTACGTGGATTCCGGCACGATGGTGGACACCTGGGCCACCGTCGGCTCCTGCGCGCAGATCGGCAGGAACGTGCACCTGAGCGGCGGCGTGGGCATCGGCGGCGTGCTGGAGCCGCTGCAGGCGAACCCGGTGGTGATCGAGGATGACTGCTTCATCGGCGCGCGCTCCGAAGTGGTGGAGGGCGTGATCGTCGAGCGCGGCTCCGTGCTGTCCATGGGCGTGTTCATCTCGGCCACGACGAAGATCGTGGACCGCGCGACGGGCGAGGTCTTCACCGGCCGCGTGCCGGCCTATTCGGTGGTGGTGCCCGGCTCGCTGCCCGGCAAGCCGCTGCCAGACGGCTCGCCCGGGCCGTCGCTCTACTGCGCGGTGATCGTGAAGCGGGTGGACGCGCAGACGCGCTCCAAGACCAGCATCAACGACCTGCTGCGTGACTGACGTCGTCCAACTCGCCCAGGCGCTGATCCGCTGCCGCTCCGTCACGCCCGCCGATGACGGGGCGCTGGACGTGGTGCAGCGCCACCTGGAAGGCCTGGGCTTCGCCTGCACGCGGCTGCGCTTCAACGAGGTGGACAACCTGCACGCCATCCGCGGCCCCAGGGGTGGTGATGGCGGCCTGCACCTGATGTACTGCGGCCACACCGACGTGGTCCCCCCCGGCGACGTGGCGCGCTGGACGGACGACCCCTTCGCCGCAGTGGTGCGCGACGGCGTGCTCTACGGCCGCGGCGCCTGCGACATGAAGGGCGGCATCGCCGCCTTCCTCGCCGCCATCCCCCCCACGCAGGAACGCGGCACCCTGTCCCTGCTCATCACCGGCGACGAGGAGGGGCCGAGCGTGGACGGCGTGAAGCGCTGCATGCCCTGGCTCGAGGAAAACAACCTTCTGCCCACCATGTGCGTGGTGGGCGAGCCGACGAGCCAGGCGCGCCTGGGCGACGTCATCAAGATCGGCCGCCGCGGCTCGATGAACGCCTTCGTCACGGTGCACGGCACCCAGGGCCACAGCGCCTACCCGCAGAAGGCCGACAACCCGGTGCACCGCCTGCTGCGCGCCCTGAACGCGCTGACGGCCGAGCCGCTGGACGAGGGCTCCGCGCATTTCGAGCCCTCCACGGTGCAGGTGACCGGCATGGCGGTGGACAACACCGCCACCAACGTCATCCCGGCCCAGGCCAGCGCCTTCCTCAACATCCGCTTCAACGACCACCACGACGGCGCCGGCCTCGCCCGCCGCATCGAGGCCGTCCTGGCCGAGCACGCGCCGCGCCACGAACTGCGCGTGGAGATCAGCGGGGAAAGCTTCGTCACCCAGCCCGGCCCTTTCGTGGACGCGCTGAAGCGCGCGGTCCACGCCGAAACCGGCCTGGACGCGCGGCTGGACACCGGCGGCGGCACCTCCGACGCGCGCTTCATCGCCCGCTACTGCCCGGTGGCGGAGCTGGGCGGCGTGGGGCACAGCCTGCACCAGGTGGACGAGAACGTGCCGGTGGCCGAGCTGCACGCGCTCACCCGCCTCTACGCCCGCGTCATCGCCGGGTGCCTAGCGGCGTGAGCGCCGCCGACGGCATCGCCGCCGCCCTGCTGCTGGCGCGCGGCCGTGCCGAGGGGCTGGCGCTGCTGCCATCCACCATGGAGGGCGCGGCGTCCTCGTTCCGCGCCGCGCTGGTTTGCCTGCCGGCCTTCCTCGCGCTGCGGCTGCTGGCCTGGTCGGACGGCGCGGCGCCGCCCGCGGGCATCGCGGTGGCGCTGGTGGCGGAGGTGCTGGGCTTCGCCATCTCCTGGGCCGGCTTCGCGCTGGCCTCGCTGGCGGTGGCCACCCAGGCCGGGCGCGCGCCGGCCTGGCCGCGCTTCATCGCCGCGTGGAACTGGACCAACCTGGTGCAGTACCTGCTGCTGGTGGCGCTGGCCGTGCCGCCGCTGCTGGGGCTGCCGCAGGGCGTGTCCACCGTGCTGGGGCTGGCCGCGCTGGGCTACGCGCTGTGGCTGGAATGGTTCGTCACCCGCTCGGCGCTGGCGCTGCCGGGTGCGACGGCCGCGATGGTGGTGGCGCTCGACCTCGCCATCGGGCTGGTCGCCAGCGGCTTCACCACGCGGATAGCGGGCGGCTGATCACGGCGCCCAGGGCAGCGCCTCGTCATACTCCACCGCCATGAAGCACAGGCCTTCCGGCGGCGCGGTCTGCCCGGCGGCGCGGCGGTCGCGCCCGTCCAGCACGCGGCGCGGCCAGCCCTCGTCCTGCACGCCGCGGCCCACCGCATGCAGCGTGCCGACCAGGTTGCGGACCTGGTGGTGCAGGAAGGAGCGCGCGGAGGCGTGGATCACCACCTCCTCGCCCTCCCGCGCCACGTCCAGCCGGTCCAGCGTCCGCAGCGCGTGCGCGGCCTGGCAGGAGGCGGCGCGGAAGGCGCTGAAGTCGTGCTTGCCGAGCAACTGCTGCGCCGCCGCGTGCATGGCGCCCGCATCCAGCGCCTGCGGGACGTGCCAAGCCTGCCCGTCCTCCAGCGCCGGCCGCGCGGCGCGGTTGAGGATGCGGTAGCGGTAGTGCCGCATCCGCGCAGAGAAGCGCGGCGACCACCCCTCCGGCGCCACCGCCGCGCCGCGCACGGACAGCGCGTGCGGCCGCGTGTGGAAGTCCAGCGCGGCGCGCAGGCGTTCGGGCGGCAGGGCGGCGGCGATCGTCACCTCCGCCACCTGGCCCGCGGCGTGCACGCCGGAATCGGTGCGCCCGGCGGCGGTGACGGTGGGCGCCACGCCGCCGTTCAGGCGGGCGGCCGCCTCCTCCAGCACGCCCTGCACGGAAACGAGGCCGGGCTGGCGCTGCCAGCCGCAGAAGCCCTCGCCGCGATAGGCGATCAGCAGGGCGTAGCGAGGCATGCGCCGAAGGGGAAGCCGCGGCGCAGCGCGTCGGCGTCCATTGCCGGGCGGCCAGGGCGCTGCATGCGCGTGAGGCGCAGCGCGCCGCTGCCGCAGGCCACCGTCAGCCCGGGGCCGGGCAGCACGGTGCCGGGCGGGGCGCTGCCCCCCACGGGTTCGGCGTCCAGCACGCGGATGCTCTCGCCGCCATGGGCGAAGAAGGCGCCGGGCCAGGGGTTCATCGCGCGCACGCGGCGGTCCAGCGCGGCGGCATCGGCGCGCCAGTCCAGCAGCCCGTCCGCCTTGCCGAGCTTGGGGGCGTAGGTCACGCCCTCCGCCGGCTGCGGGGCTTCGGGGGGCGCTTCCTCCAGCGCGCGCAGGATCAGGCGCGCGCCGATCCCGCTCAGCGCGTCGTGTAGCCATGGCGTGGTGGCGCGGGGGCCGAGCGCCACCGCCTCGCGCAGCAGCATCGGGCCGGTGTCCAGCCCCTCCTCCATGCGCATGATGGTCACGCCGCTTTCCGCATCGCCGTGCAGGATGGCGGCCTGGATGGGCGCCGCACCGCGCCAGCGCGGCAGCAGCGAGGCGTGGATGTTCAGGCACCCCTGCCGCGGAGCCTCCAGCATCGCCGGCGGCAGGATGAGGCCGTAGGCGGCGACCACGGCCACGTCGAGCGCCAGCGCGCGGAAGGCCTCGTGCTGCCCCGCGTCGCGCTTCACCCGCGCGGGCGTGCGGACCTCCAGGCCCAGTTCCAGCGCGGCGCGGTGGACGGGGCAGGGGGTTTCCTTCTGCCCGCGGCCGGCCGGGCGCGGCGGCTGGCAGTACACGGCCGCGACGTCGTGGCCGGCGTCGTGCAGCGCGCGCAGGGCGGGCACGGCGAAGTCCGGGCTGCCCATGAACGCCAGCCGCATGGGGCTAGTCCCGCGCCTTCAGCTTCTGCTCCTTGGCCAGCTTTCGCAGCAGCATGTTGCGCTTGAGCGCGGAGATGTGGTCCACGAACAGCACGCCATCGAGGTGGTCCACCTCGTGCTGGATGCAGGTGGCCAGCAGGCCTTCAGCCTCCATCTCGCGCTTCGTGCCGTCCAGCTCCAGCCAGCGCGCCTTGATGCGCGCGGGGCGCTCCACGTCGGCGTACTGGCCGGGCAGGGACAGGCAGCCTTCCTCGCGCAGCGCCGTCTCCTTGCTTTCGGCCGTGATCTCCGGGTTGAGCATCACCATCGGCGCGCGGCTTTCCTCGTCCTTGCCCAGGTCCAGCACCACCAGGCGCAGCAGCTCGCCCACCTGCGGCGCGGCCAGGCCGATGCCGGGTGCCGCGTACATGCTGGCCAGCATGCGCGGCGCCAGGTCGCGCACCGCATCGGCATCGGCCGGCGTCACGGCGCGCGCCTTCTGGCGCAGGCGGGCATCGGGGACGACGAGGATCGGCAGCAGCGTATCGGCGGACATGGTGGCGGAGGTAGCCCCGCGCGTGCGGGCTTGCAACGGCGGCACGCGCGCGCCAAGTCTGGGAAGGGCGCCGCTGCTTCGGGGCGGTGCCGCGCTTGCCATCACGGAGGCCCCATGTCCCGCTCCACCCTCTTCGGATCGCCGCTCTTCCTCGGCTTCGACCACCTGGAGCAGATGCTGGACCGCGTCGGCAAGAGCGCCGAGGGCTACCCGCCCTACAACATCGAGGCGACGGGCGAGGCGAGGCTGCGCATCACCCTGGCCGTCGCCGGCTTCTCCATGGAGGAGCTGGCGATCACGCAGGAGGACAACCAGCTCGTCATCCGCGGCCGCCAGAAGGACGACAGCGAAGGGCGGGTCTTCATCCACCGCGGCATCGCCGCGCGCCAGTTCCAGCGCGCCTTCGTGCTGGCCGAGGGGATCGAGGTGGAGGGCGCCTTCCTGGACAACGGGCTGCTGCACATAGACCTCAAGCGGCCGCTGCCGGAGGTGCGGGTGCGCGCCATCCCGATTAACGGCCAGCGCGCGGCGCAGCCGCAGCGCCTGCGCCCGGTGGCGCGCGAGGGGGATTAGCGTGTAGCCTCCGGTCCAAGAATCACCGGAGGAACCACCATGCGCTTCACCCGTCGCGCGGCGCTCGCCGCCCTCGCCCTGCCTGCCGTGGCGCGCGCGCAGGACTGGCCCTCCGGCCCCGTGCGCATCATCGTGCCCTTTGCGCCCGGCGGCTCCACCGATGCCGTCGCGCGGCTCGCCTCGCCGGGGCTCCAGCAGCGCCTGGGCGTGCCGATCGTGATCGAGAACCGCTCCGGCGCCGCCGGCTCGCTCGGCACCGCCGCCGTGGCGCAGGCGCGGCCCGACGGCAACACCTGGCTGCTGACCTTCGACAGCCACGCGACCCTGCCCGCGCTGCTGCCCAACCTGCCCTTCAACCTGACGCGCGACCTCGACCCCGTGCTGCTGATCGGCGGCGCGCCCTACGTCATCGCCACGCGCCCCGACAAGCCCTACCGCACGCTGGCCGACGTGGTGGCCGCGGCGCGCGCGCGGCCGGAGGCGATCAACTTCGGCTCCACCGGCAACGGCACGGTGGGGCACCTGGCGATGATCCTGCTCCAGGCGCGCAGCAACACGCGGATGGCGCACCTGCCCTATCGCGGCGGCGGGCTGGCCGTGAACGACACGGTGGCCGGCCATGTGGAGATGATGATCGGCTCCGCCGCGCTGGTGGCGCCGCACATCGCCGGCGGGACGCTGCGCCCCATCGTGCAGTTCGGGCCCGAGCGGCTGCCGGCGCTGCGCGAGGTGCCGACGGCCGCCGAATCCGGCTTCCCGGGCCTGGAGGCCGAGGCGTGGTGGGGCGTCTTCGCCCCCGCCGGCACGCCCGCCGCCGCGCAGGCGCGCATGCGCGCGGCCCTCGCCGAAAGCTTCCGCGAGGAGCGCGCCACGCGCACCATGACCGAGGCGCAGCAGGCCCGGCTGGTGCTGGGCGACGGCGACGCCCTGCGCGGCTTCCTGGAGCGCGAGATCGCCAAGTGGGGCGCCGTGGTGCGCGAGCACCGCGTGCAGGCCGACTGAGGAGCGATACAATCCCGGCATGGCTGCATGGCCGGGATTGTTCTTCCCAGCAAGGCCCGGCCGCCCCATCACCCCTGCCAGCCACACCGCGGAACGCCACCATGGACCACAACCTCCCCGCCGCCACCGACCCGCACGCCGAGATCCGCGCCGAGGTGCGCAAGCTCTGCGCGCGCTTCCCCGGCGAATACTGGCGCGGGCTGGACGCCGTGCGCGGCTACCCCACCGAGTTCGTGCGCGCGCTGACGGAAGCGGGCTTCCTGGGCGCGCTGATCCCGGAGGAGTTCGGCGGCTCGGGCCTCGGCCTTTCGGCGGCGGCGGCGATCCTGGAGGAGGTGCAGGCGCAGGGCTGCAACGGTGCCGCCTGCCACGCGCAGATGTACATCATGGGCACCATCCTGCGGCACGGCAGCGCGGCGCAGAAGGCCGCCTACCTGCCCGGCATCGCCGACGGCACGCTGCGCCTCCAGGCCTTCGGCGTCACCGAGCCGACGAGCGGCACGGACACCACCGCGCTGCGCACCACCGCGGTGCGCCAGGGCGACAAGTGGGTGGTGAACGGCCAGAAGATCTGGACCTCGCGCGCCGAGCATTCCGACCTGATGCTGCTGCTGGCCCGCACCACGCCCCGCGAGCAGGTGGCGAAGAAGACGGAAGGCCTGTCCACCTTCATCGTGGACATGCGCACCGCGAAGGGCCTCACCATCCGCCCCATCCGCACCATGATGAACCACAATTCCTGCGAGGTGTTCTTCGACAACATGGAGGTGCCCCTCGAGAACCTGGTTGGCACCGAGGGCCGCGGCTTCCGCTACATCCTGGACGGCATGAACGCCGAGAGGCTGCTGATCGCCGCCGAATGCATCGGCGACGCCAAGTGGTTCACGGAGAGGTCGGTGGCCTACGCCAAGGAGCGCGTGCTGTTCGGCCGCCCGATCGGCCAGAACCAGGGCGTGCAGTTCCCCATCGCCCGCGCCTATGCCCAGATGCGCGCGGCCGAGGCCATCGTGAGCCGCGGGCTGGAGAAGTTCGAGGCCGGGCTCCCGTGTGGCGAGGAAGCGAACATGGGCAAGATGCTGGCCGCCGAGGCGAGCTGGGCGGCGGGCGAGGCCTGCATCCAGACCCATGGCGGCTTCGGCTTCGCCGAGGAATACGACATCGAGCGCAAGTTCCGCGAAACGCGGCTGTACCAGGTGGCGCCGATCAGCACGAACCTGATCCTGAGCTACCTGGGCGAGCACGTGCTCGGCATGCCGCGCTCCTACTGAACCAACGACGATGGGAAGAAACGAACCGATGAACCGACGCACCCTTCTCGCCGCCGCGCCCGCGCTGCTGGCCACCCCCGCGCTGGCCCAGCCCGCCTGGCGGCCCGAGCGCGGCGTCACCATGATCTGCCCCTTCGCCGCCGGGGGCGCCACCGACGTGATGGGCCGCCTGGCCGCCGGGCCCATGGGCGCGCGCCTGGGCCAGACGGTGGTGATCGAGAACGTCACCGGCGCCTCGGGCGCCATCGGCGCGCAGCGCGCGGCCCGCGCCGCGCCGGACGGGCACACCATCTTCGTGGGCCATGTCGGCATCTTCGCGCTGAACCAGCACCTGTTCTCGCGCCTGTCCTACGACCCGCTGAACGACTTCGCCTTCATCGGCGAGATCGGCACCAACCCCATGGTGCTGATGGTGTCCCGCCAGTCCGGCATCACCAGCATCGAGCAGCTGCGCGCGCGCGCGCGCAGCGGCCGGCTGACCATCGGCTCCTCGGGCCTGGGCACCACGCTGCACATGGGCGGCGTCATGCTGGTGCAGACGCTGGGCGGGGCGGGCGACCTCATCCCCTATCGCGGCGGCGGGCCGGCCACGAACGACCTGCACGCGGGCATCCTCGACGTGATCGTGGACCAGGCGATCACCGCCATCCCGACCGTGCAGGGCGGGGCCATCCCGCTCGCCGTCACCGGTCCGCAGCGCCTGCCGCAGCTGCCCAACGTACCGACGGCGCAGGAGGCGGGCCTGCCCGGGCTCACGCTCCAGGTCTGGAACATCCTGGCCGCACCGCGCGCCACGCCGGCGCACATCGTCAACGCCCATGCCGAGGCGCTGAACGTGGCGCTGGACGACCCCACGCTCCAGCAGCGCTTCGCCACCTACAGCGCCATCGCCCCGCAGGGCGCGCAGCGCGGGCCGGAGGCCGCGGCCGCGCTGGTGCGGCGCGAGGCGCAGTACTGGGGCGACTTCATCCGCACCGCGCGGATCGAGCGCGAATGACGCCCGAGGGACAGGGAAGCCGCCCGCTGGAGGGCCTGCTCGTCGTCAGCATGGAGCAGGCGGTGGCCGCCCCCGTCTGCGCCGCCAAGCTGGCCGATGCGGGGGCGCGCGTCATCAAGGTGGAGCGCAAGGGCGAGGGGGACTTCGCCCGGCGCTACGACGGCGCCTGCAACGGCCAGTCCTCCTATTTCGTGTGGCTGAACCGCGGCAAGCAATCCATCGGCCTCGACCTGAAGGACGAGGCGGACAAGGCGCTGCTGCGCCGCTTGATCGCCCGCGCGGACGTATTCATCCAGAACTTCGCCCCCGGCGCCATGGCCCGCGCCGGCTTCGCGTCCGCCGACCTGCGCGCCGTCCATCCGCGCCTGATCACCGTGGACATCTCCGGCTACGGCGAGGAGGGCGAGTACGCGGCGATGAAGGCCTACGACCTGCTGGTGCAGGCGGAATCGGGGCTGGCCAGCGTCACCGGCCGCGCCGAGGGGCCGGGGCGCGTCGGCTTCTCCGTCTGCGACATCGCCTGCGGCACCATGGCCCACGCCGCGGTGCTGGAGGCGTTGATCGAGCGCGGCGTCACCGGGCGCGGCAAGGGCGTCGCGTGCTCGCTGTTCGACGGCATGGCGGACTGGATGAACGTGCCGCTGCTGTATTTCGAGGGCACCGGCCAGGCGCCGGCGCGCATCGGCCTGGCGCACCCCTCCATCTGCCCCTACGGCGCCTTCGGGACGCGCGACGGCGCGCTGGTGCTGATCTCCATCCAGAACGAGCGCGAGTGGCAGCGCCTGTGCGCGGCCTTCCTGGAGGAGCCGGAACTCCCGCGGCGCGAGGGCTTCCGCTCGAACGTCGAGCGCGTGGCGAACCGGGCGATGGTGGACGCGCATGTGGGGCAGGGCTTCGCGCGCCTGTCGCGCGCCGAATGCGCGGCGAAGCTGGGCGCGGCCGACATCGCCTTCGGCTTCGTCAACGGCGTGGACGGGCTGTCCACCCACCCCGCGCTGCGCCGGGTGACGGTGGGCACGCAGGCCGGGCCGGTCTCCATGGCCGCCCCCGCGGCGCGGTTCAGCGACGGCGAGCGCGCGCTCGGCCCCGTGCCGGCGCTGGACGAGCACGGCGCGCTGATCCGCGCGGAGTTCGCCGCGTAGCGCGCGGCCGGCCTACCAGCGCCGGCCGCCCCGCCAGCCGCCCCGGTGGCCCCAGCCGAGATGCAGGCCGACGCCGGGGCGGTGCCCGCCCCAGCCAGGCGCGCCCCAGCCCCAGGGCGCCGGCCGGTGCGCCCAGGCATAGGGCCGCCACGCCGGCGCCGGCGCCCACCAGCCGTGATAGCGCGGCCAGGGCCGGTAACCCCACCACCAGCCGGTGCCGATGCCGATGCTCACGCTCGGCGCCGCCACCCATGGACCCAGCGCGCTGCCGCCCCAGGCCCAGGTGGTGGCGGGCTGCGTCGCCCAGCCCGGAGCCGCCGCCCAGGCCCGGTCCTCGGCCTCCCAGGGCGGGCCGTGGTCCCATTCATGGGCGGTCGGCGGCAGGGCGGCTTCCTGGCCGCCGGGCGAGCCCGGGGAGGGCGGGGGGACGTAGGGGCCGGGCGGCGGGCCATCCACGGCGCAGCCACCCAGCACGAGGAGGAGGGCGAGGCGCTTCATCATGCCAGCCTAACGCCTTTCCGCCCCGGCTGCTGCGGTTTATCGGTGGACGGCGATGAACATCCTCTCCATCCAGTCCCACGTCGCCTTCGGCCATGTCGGCAACGCCTCCGCCGTCTTCCCGCTCCAGCGCCTGGGGGCGGAGGTCTGGGCGGTCAACACCGTGCAATTCTCCAACCACACCGGCTACGGCGCCTGGCGCGGCCAGGTCTTCGGCGCGGAGCTGGTGCGCGACTGCGTGCAGGGCATCGCCGAACGCGGCGTGCTCGGCGGCTGCGACGCCGTGCTGTCCGGCTACATGGGCGACGCCAGCATCGGCGAGGCGATCCTGGACGCGGTCGCCCAGGTGAAGGCAGCCAACCCCCGCGCGCTGTGGTGCTGCGACCCGGTGATCGGCGACGTGGGCCGCGGCGTCTTCGTGCGCCCCGGCATCCCGGAATTCCTGCGCGACCGCGCCATGCCGGCCGCCGACATCGCCACGCCCAACCGCTTCGAGCTGGAATGGCTGACCGGCATGGAGGTGCGCGACGCGGCCTCGGCCAAGGCGGCCATCGGGGCGCTCCAGGCAAGCGGCCCGCGCTGCGTGCTGCTGACCAGCCTGGAGGCGGGGCCGGAGGCGATCGGCATGATGGCGGGCGAGGATGGGCGCTTCTGGCAGCTGGAAACGCCGCTGCTGCCGCTGAGCGTGAACGGCGCGGGCGACGCCGTCGCGGCGCTGTTCCTGTTCCACCGCCTTCGCAGCGGCGGCGCGGGCGAGGCGCTGTCGCGCGCGGCCTCGTCCGTGTTCGGCGTGCTGGCGCGCACGGCCGAGGCCGGCTCGCGCGAGCTGCTCACCGTGGCGGCGCAGGAGGAGTGGGTGTCCCCCGCGCGCCGGTTCGACGCGCGGGAGGTGTAGGGGGCGATCAGCCCTTGGCGGCGCGCCGGCGGGCGACGCCGAGGCCCAGCAGCCCCATGCCCATGAGCGCCAGCGAGGCCGGCACCGGCACGCCCGTCGGCACGAAGGGCGCGAAGGCGACGTTGTCGAACTCGAAGGCGAAGGAGCTGGAGGTGAACACCACGCGGTCGAACGCGCTGGCTGCGTTGCTGGCCGAGAGGTTCACGTAGGCCGTGCCGTCCGCCGCCTGGCTGCCCGAGGGGATCACCGCGTTCACGTCGCTGCCCGTGATGGTCGCCAGCAGCGTGGCGCCGCTGTAGAACATGAGGGAGTTGTAGGTGTCCACCGAGCCCCACAGCACGCCGAGGTAGGACTGCGGCGCCGCGAATGCGAAGGTGATGGCCGAGCCGCCCACCGCGCCGGTCGAGCCGGCGGACAGGTAGGGCGTCGTGTTCACGCCGTCCGCCTGGTTGGGGGCGCCGAAGCCGTTGCCGTTCGCGCCCGACAGGAAGGGCGCCGCGTAGACACCGCCCAGGTTGCCCGTGGCGACCTGCCCGCTGGGCGTGATGGTCAGGGTGTAGCCGGCGCGGTTGAAGACGCCGCTGGCGCCGGGGGCGAGGTCGTCGAAGTTGTCGCGCGTCACGCCGGCAACGGTCGGCGCGCCGCCGATCGCGCTGTTGACGATGACGGCCGCGTCGGCCGTGGCGGCGGCGCCGATCGCCAGCACGGCGCCCAGCAGGGTGGCACGGAAGCTGCTCATGGTGACTCCATCTCAAAATGCGGAAACGATCCCGCAAAATTGAATAGCAAGTGCCATGCCAAGATCGCAAGCTTTTGATTTCGCACGAAACAGCGAATGCGCGTGCATGCAGTGCCGGGCGCTGTAAGGTTTTCCGACAATCCCCGCGTCAGGCCAGGACGTGCAGCCCCGCCAGCGCCAGCAGCGTGATGAACAGCGTGCTGGCCACGCCCAGCAGCAGCGGCCGCGCGCCGCGACTGCGCAGCGCCTTCAGGTCGGTCGAGATGCCCAGCGCCGCCACGGAGGCGGCCAGCATCAGCGGCACCACCATGCGCGACGCCTCCACCGCGGCCGCCGGCACCAGCCCGGTGGAGCCCAGCACCACCAGCCCCAGGAAGCCGAAGGCGAACCATGGCACCGGCGCCTTCACCCGCGCCTGGCCCGCCGCGCGGTCCTGCCGCGCCACCCACCAGCCCAGCGCCACCACGGCGGGCGCCAGCAGGAAGACGCGCGCCAGCTTCATCACCGTGCCGGATTGCGCGGCCTCCTCGCCGCCCGCCGCCGCCGCGCCCACCGCCTGCACCACCTCGTGGATCGCGGCCCCCGCCCACAGGCCGTAGGCGCGCCCCGACAGGCCCAGCACGTCGCCCAGCAGCGGGAACAGGATCAGCGCCGCGGTGCCGCACAGCGTGATGACGGCCAGCGCGTAGGTCACGTCCTCGTCGCGCCCGCGCGCCACCTGGTTGGCGGCGACGATGGCGGACGCCCCGCAGATCGCCGTGCCGGTGCCGATCAGCTGCGACAACGCCGGGTCCACCCCCAGCCGCGCGCCGAGCCACACCGTGAAGGGCAGGGTGAGCGCCACCACGGCCACGGCCAGCAGCAGCGCCCCCGGCCCGAGTGCGGCGAGCTGCCCCAGCGTGACCTGCAGGCCCAGCAGCACGATGGCCGCGCGCAGCAGCGGGCGCACGGCGTAGGCGATGCCCGGCTTGATGGAGGCCGGCCGCCCCACCGCCGCGCCGATGCCGATGCCCGCCGCCAGCGCGAGCACCACCGGGTTCAGCGCGGCGATGCCGGTGGCGTTGCGCAGCTGGATGCACAGCCAGGCGAGGAGCAGGCAGAGGAGGAGCCCCGGCGCGACCGCGCTCGCGCGGGCAAGGGGGGTGGACGCGGCGGAAGCGCCGGCGGGAGCGGCCATGGAACCTTGAGGGACGTTTCTGCCCTCACGGTCCTCCCGCCGCCCGCCTGCGTCAAGCCGCGGCGGGCACCTGCGCGAAGGCCTCGGCCAGCAGGGTGACGGAGCGGCGGCGCGCGGCCGCGTCGTGGCAGGGGGTCAGCACCGCCACCTCCTGCACGCCCAGCTCAGCGGCCAGCGCGGCGATGCCGTCGCGCACCCGGCCGGGGGTGCCCACCAGGGCGGTGGCGCGCATGCGCTCCACCCGCTCGCGCTCGGCCGGGGTCCAGGGGTGGGCCTGGGCCTCCTCGAAGGTGGGCAGGGGCGGGAAGTGGCCGCGGTCGCGGTGCAGCCGCCACAGGGCGCGCGGCAGGAACAGGCGGTCGGCTTCCGCCTCCGTCTCGGCCGCCAGGGCGTAGACGGCGACGGCGGCGTGCGGCGCGGCCTCGCCGCGGAAGCCCTCGCGGTACAGCGCCAGCGCCTCGGCCGCACCCCGCCCGTCGGTGATGAAGTGCGCGAAGCAGTAGGGCAGGCCGAAGAAGGCGGCGACCTGCGCGCCGTAGTCGCTGGAGCCCAGGATCCACGGCTCCGGCCGCGTCGCCACCTCGGGTGCGGCGCGCACGGCGCGGAAGGGGTGGCCCTCCGGCAGGCCCGCGCCCAGCCAGCCCAGCAGGTCGCGCACCTGGGCCGGGAAGTGGTCGGCGGCGCTGGCGGCGTTGGGGTTCAGCGCGTGCGCGGTGCGCCCGTCGCTGCCGGGCGCGCGGCCCAGGCCCAGGTCTATCCGCCCGGGCGCGATCGCCTCCAGCGCACGGAACTGCTCGGCCACCTTCAGCGCGCTGTAGTGCGGCAGCATCACGCCCGCGGAGCCGACGCGGATGCGCCGCGTGGTGGCGGCGATGACGGCGATGAGGATCTCGGGCGCGGAGCCGGCGTGGCTCTCGCTGTTGTGGTGCTCGGCCAGCCAGTAGCGGCGGTAGCCCAGCGCATCCGCGAGGCGCGCGACGGCGAGCGTCTCCTGGATCGCGTCCGCCGCGGTGCGGCCGGAGACGATGGTGGATTGGTCGAGGATGGAGAGCGCTGGGAGCATGGCCCGCCAAAGCTGGCCATGCCCCGCGCCGCCGTCCAGGGGGTCAGCGCCCGCCCTGGGAGTTCTGGCCGCCCTTCTTGCCGGCCTCGGACGCCTTCTGGCGGTCATTGGCGAAGTTGCCGGGGTTCGATTCCTTGCCGCCGCCGCCCTGTGACATCTGGCCGCCCTTGCGCCCGGCCTCGGAGGCGCGCTGCGGGTCCTGCGCGAAGTTGCCCCCGCCCTGGCCGCCTTGCTGCTTGTTGGTCATGTGCGTTGTCCTCAACCTGTGGTGCGCCGGCCCTTGCTGCGCCGGCATGGGGAAAACGGCGCACCCCTGCCGTTGGTTCGCCCCCGGAACATTACGTTTCATGCTTTTCATTTGGGTTTTGGATGCCAGCCGGGCATGCAATGCTTGGCCATGGACGACGAGACGATGATGCGCCGGGCCATCGCGCTGGCCGCCGGCAGCGCGGGCGGGCCCTTCGGCGCGGTGGTGGCGCGCGACGGCGTGGTGCTGGGGGAGGGGGCGAACCACGTCGTTCCCGGCCGCGACCCGACCCTGCACGCCGAGATCGTGGCGATCCGCGCCGCCTGCGCGCGCGAAGGCACGCATGACCTGTCGGGCGCCACGCTGTTCACCTCCTGCGAGCCCTGCCCGATGTGCCTGGGTGCGGCCTGGTGGGCGCGCATATCCTCCATCGCCTACGGCAACGGCCATGCCGAGGCGGCGGCGATCGGCTTCGACGATTCGGCGATCTACGAGGAGATGCGCCGGCCGCTGGAGGCGAGGCGCCTGCCGATGCGCCGCATGCTGGCGGCGGAGGCGTGGCGGGGCTTCCAGGACTGGGCGGCGCGGCCGGACAAGGAGCCCTACTGAGGGGCGATGGTGCTGCCAGAGAGGATTGAACTCTCGACCTCTCCCTTACCAAGGGAGTGCTCTACCACTGAGCTACGGCAGCAGCGGAGCGGTTCCTACCCACGAACGCGGCCCGCCGCAAGGGGGGCGGCGGCTTGCCCTGGGGGCGGGGCGCGTGTAATCCCCCGCCCTCACAGCAACACCACAGTGACGAAGGCGGCCGCCCATGGCGAAGATGCAGGCCAACCAGATGCGTGCCGGCATGGTCATCGAGTTCGAAGGCCAGCGCTACACCATCCTGAAGCAGAACATCATGATCCCCGGCAAGGGGAACGCGATCATCCAGGTGGACATGCGCAACATCAAGACCGGCGCGAAGAAGGACCAGCGCTGGCGCACCGCCGACACGGTCGAGCGGCTGACCACCGAGGACAAGGAGTTCACCTTCTCCTACGCCGAGGGCGAGATGCTGGTCCTCATGGACCCCGAGACCTACGAGCAGACGCAGGTCCCCAACGCCATCCTGGGCGACCGCCTGGCCTTCCTGCAGGAGAACATGGTGGTGAACGTGCGCCTGATCGAGGGCGACCCCGTCTCCATGGACCTGCCCGAGACCGTGACGCTCGAGATCACCGAGGCCGACCCCGTCGTGAAGGGCCAGACCGCGAGCAGCTCCTACAAGCCCGCCATGCTGGCCAACGGCGTGAAGACCATGGTGCCGCCCTTCATCACCGCGGGCGAGAGGATCGTCGTGCGCACGGAGGATGCGAGCTACGTGGAGCGCGCGAAGGGCTGATGTCCGGCTCCTCGCCCCGCCTCTCGCCCGCGCTCAACGTCGTCGTCGGCGCGGTCCGCAAGGCCTCCCGCCGCCTGCTGCGCGACTTCCAGGAGGTCGAGCAGCTCCAGGTCCAGTCCAAGGCGCCCGGCGATTTCGTCTCCGAGGCCGACCTGCGCGCGGAGAAGTCCCTGCGCGAGGACCTGTCCCGCGCCCGCCCCGGCTTCGCCTTCCTCATGGAGGAAAGCGGGGAGAGCGGCGACAAGGACTGGGAATGGCGCTGGGTGGTGGACCCGCTGGACGGCACCACCAACTTCCTGCACGGCATCCCCCACTGGGCGATCAGCGTGGGCATCGAGAAGCGCATCTCCGACGACAAGACGGAGGTCGTGGCCGGGGTCATCTACAACCCCGCCGCCGACGAGCTGTTCTGGGCCGAGAAGGGCATGGGCGCCTTCCTGAACGACCGGCGCATCCGCGTGTCCGGCCGCCGCGACATGCACCAAGCGCTGTTCGCCACCGGCATCCCCTTCGCCTCCATCCCCCGCAAGGGCGAGTTCGTGCAGACGCTGGCCCGCCTCATGCCGCAGGTCTCGGGCATCCGCCGCTTCGGCTCGGCCGCGCTCGACCTCGCCTGGACCGCGGCCGGCCGCTACGACGGCTATTGGGAGCTGGGCGTGAACAAGTGGGACGTGGCCGCCGGGCTGGTGATGGTGAAGGAGGCCGGCGGCTACGTCACCGACCCCGACGGCGGCGACGCCTATGCCGAATGCAACATCGTCGCGGGCAACGTGCCGCTGCACGGCAAGCTGCGCGAGGCGGTGCAGGCCGGCATCGCCGCCACCGCGGCCCGCGGCGCGAAGGGCGAGGGCTGAGGCGTGCGCCGCCGCGCGCTGGCCCTGCTGCCGCTGGCGCCCTTCGCCGCGCAGGCCCAGCCGTGGAACGAGCCCGCGCTGCCCCTGCCAGGCGGCCTGGCCCCGTTGCCCGGCGGCGGCTGGCGCCTGTCCTTCACGCCGGGCGCCGCCGAGCCCACCGCCGCCCATGCCGAGGCGTTGCGCCGCATCGCCGCGCGGCTGGCGGAGCGCACCAGCGGCCGCGTGACGCTCTGGGGCGAGGCGGCGGATGCGGGGGACGCGTCCGACACGCGCCGCCTGTCCCTGGCCCGCGCCCGCGCCGTCGCCGCGGCGCTGGAGGAGGGCGGGCTGGACCCCCGCCGGATGGACATCCGCCCCGCCGGCGCGGGGGGCGAGGTGGTGGACATCCTCCCCCCGGGCGTGGCGCGGGCGGCGGCCCCGCGGTAGGCTGCGCGCGATGACGCAGCCCCTCCTCTACCTCTGGCGCATGCTGGGCTTCCTCGCGTTGGTGGCGGTGGTGGCCGCGCTGCTGCACGCCGAGCTGCTGACGGCCTTCCTCGCCAACCCGGTGCTGAACGGCGTCATCCTCGCCGTGCTGCTCATCGGCATCGCCTGGAGCATCCGCCAGGTGCTGCTGCTGCGCGACGAGGTGTCCTGGCTCGAAGCCTTCCGCGCCCCGCGCGAGGGTGGCCGCGCGCGCGCCACGCCGCGGCTGCTGGCGCCCATGTCCTCCATGCTGGCGGCGCGGCGGTCCGAGCGCTTCTCGCTGTCCGCCGCCGCGATGCGCTCCGTGCTCGACGGCATCGCCTCGCGCCTGGACGAATCGCGCGAGCTGTCGCGCTACATGACCGGCCTGCTGATCTTCCTGGGGCTGCTGGGCACCTTCTGGGGGCTGCTGCTGACCATCGGCGCGGTGGCCGACGTGATCGGCGCGATGAACCTCGGCGCGGGCGACGTGAACGCGCTGTTCAACCAGCTGAAGTCCGGCCTGGCGCAACCCCTGCGCGGCATGGGCGTGGCCTTCTCCTCCTCCATGCTGGGCCTTGCCGGCGCGCTGGTGCTGGGCTTCCTCGACCTCACGGCCGGGCAGGCGCAGAACCGCTTCTACACCGAGCTGGAGGACTGGCTGGCCGGGCAGACCCGCCTGTCCTCGGGCGTGCTGGGCGGCGACGCGGAGGGCGGCAGCGTGCCCGCCTACCTCCAGGCCTTGCTGGAGCAGACGGCGGAGAACCTGGAATCCCTCCAGCAGGTGATGGCGCGCGGCGAGGAATCGCGCGGGGCCAACGCCCAGGCGCTCACCCAGCTGGCCGAGCGCATGGCCGTGCTGACCGACCAGATGCGCGCCTCGCAATCCCTGATGCAGCGCGTGGCCGAGGGGCAGGCCGCGCTCGCCCCCGCGCTGGCCACGCTGGCGCAGGGCTCGGGCGAATCCGCGCTGGACGAGGCGAGCCGCGCGCACCTGCGCAACGCCGAGCTCTACCTCGCCCGCATCCTCCAGGACCTCAACGAGGGGCGCGACCGCGCGACCTCCGAGATCCGCTCCGAGATCAAGCTGCTGACCCGCACCATCACCGCGCTGGCCGGGCCCGCCGATGGCCAGGGCTAGGCGCCCCTCCGCGCTGGAGCCATGGCCCGGCTACGTGGACGCGCTGTCCACGTTGCTCATGGTCACCATCTTCGTGCTGCTGGTCTTCGCCCTCGCCCAGGGCTTCCTGTCCTCCGCGCTGTCAACCCGCGACGCCGCGCTGGAGCGCCTGAACCGACAGGCCGCCGAACTGGCCGAGATGCTGGCCCTCGAACGCTCGGGTGCCGAGGAGCTGCGCGGCCTGCTGGCCCGCGCCAGCGAGGACCTGCGCGCCGTGACCGGTGCGCGCGACGCGCTGTCCGTCCAGCTGCGCGCCGCCACGGCGGAGCGCGAGCGCGACGCCGCCGACGCCACCGCCCTGCGCGGCGAGCGCGACCGCCTGCGCGCGCGCCTGGCCGACCTGGACGCCGCGCGCACCGGCACCGCCCAGCGCCTCACGGGGGCCGAGTCCCAGCTCGCCGAGGCGCTGTCCCGCGCCGAGGCGGCGCAGGCCGACGCCGCCCGCAGCCTCCAGCGCCTGAACGCCACCGCCCGCGAGCTGGCCGGCGAGCGCGACGCCCTGGCGGCCGAGCGCGCCGCCCGCGCCGCCGCCGACGCCCGCTTCGCCGAGCAGGGCAGGGCGCTTTCCGCCGAGCGCGCCGCCCTCGCCGACACGGGCAGCCGCCTGCGCGCCTCGGAAGGCGCGCTCGCCACCGCCCGCGCCGACCTCGCCTCCCTGCGCCGGGAGGCCGAGGCCGCCGCCGCCCAGCTCACGCAGGCCCGGCGCGACATCGCCGCACTCCGCGAGGCCCAGGCGCTGCTCGACCGCACCGTGCAGGCGGACCGCGCGACCATCGAGGCGCGCCTGTCGGACATCGCGCGCCTCCAGGCCGAGGTCGCCCGCCTCACGGCCCTGCGCGAGCAGGCGGAGCGCGAGGCCCGCGCCGCGCTGGAAGCCGAGCGCCGGGGCGCCGCCGCCGAGAACGCCCGCCTCTCCGAATCCGCCCGCGCCCAGGTCGCCCTGCTGACCCGCCAGCTGGAGGAGCTGCGCGGCCAGCTGAACCGCCTGGCCAACGCGCTGGACGCCGCCGAGAACCGGGACCGCGAGAACGACGCCCAGGTGGTGAACCTGCGCGCCCAGCTCAACGCCGCCCTCGCCCAGCGCGTGGAGGAGCTGCAGCGCTACCGCTCCGAGTTCTTCGGCCGCCTGCGCGAGGTGCTGGGCGACCGGGCCGAGCTGCGCGTGGTGGGCGACCGCTTCGTGTTCCAGAGCGAGCTGCTGTTTCCCCCCGCCTCGGCCGACCTGTCGGTGGCCGGCACCGCGCAGCTGCGCCAGCTCTCCCGCGTGCTGCTGGACCTCGCCGCGCGCATCCCGCCCGACCTGCCCTGGATCCTGCGCGTGGACGGCCATGCCGACCGCAGCCCGATCCGCGGCGGCCGCTTCGCCTCGAACTGGGAGCTGTCGGCCGCCCGCGCCATCGCGGTGGCGAACCTGATGATCGAGGCCGGGCTGCCCGCCAACCGCGTCGCCGCCGCCGCCTTCGGCGAGCACCAGCCGCTGGACCCCGCCGACACCCCCGACGCCTATGCCCGCAACCGGCGCATCGAGCTGCGCCTGACCGACCGGTGACCGCCATGTTCCGCGTGCCCGCGAACGCCCTGCTGCGCCACAAGCTGTCCCGCCTGCGCGACCGGCGCAGCGACAGCGCCACCTTCCGCCGCCTGCTGGCCGAGATCGGCGCCATGCTGACCGCCGAATCCCTGGCCGACCTGCCGGAAACGGTGGAGGCGCTGCACACCCCCGTGCAGGCCATGCAGGCCCCGGTGCTGGCCGCGCCAGAGCCCTGCCTGGTCGCCGTGCTGCGCGCCGGCCTCGGCCTGCTGGAAGGCGCGCGCATGATCCTGCCCGAGGCGCCCGTGGGCCACCTCGGCCTGGTGCGCGACGAGCACACGCTGGTCGCCAGCGAATACGTGGTGCGCCTGCCGCGCGACCTCGCGGCGCGCGGCGCGCTCATCCTCGACCCCATGCTCGCCACCGGCGGCAGCGCGGTGCAGGCGGTGGCGCGGGTGAAGCAGGCGGGGGCGACGGCGGTGCGCTTCGCCTGCGTCGTCGCCGCGCCCGAGGGCGTGGAGGCGCTGCGCGCGGCCCACCCGGACGTCCCCATCATCGCCGCGGCCCTGGACGAGCGCTTGGACGGGCGCGGCTACATCGTCCCGGGGCTGGGCGATGCGGGGGACCGCTGCTTCGGTACGGAATGATACATTCCAGGCATGTTCATGCTGCGGCGCATGCAACCTGAACGGAAGCTGACCGTTACACGCCTGTCGGATACTCACCGCCAGCCAGCGTGAACGGGCCCTCCAGAAGGCCGAGGAACGTGCGTGCCGGCGTCGGGTTTCCACCCACGCCGCAAAGGACCCGCACCCATGGATGGCTCCGCCCGCCCGAGCACCGATGCCCTGCCGATCTACTGCTTCTCGCACCTGCGGTGGGGTGGCGTGTTCCAGCGGCCGCAGCATCTCATGTCCCGCTTCGCCCGCACCCGCCCCGTCTTCTTCATCGAGGAGCCGGTGCATGGGAGCGAGGCGCGCCTGCACATGCAGCCCTGCCCGCGCACCGGCGTCACCATCTGCACCCCGCATTTGCCGCACGGCGTGGGCGAGGAGGCGCTGCCGGCCATGCTCGACACGCTGCTGGAGGCCAATGGCCCCGGCATCGCCTGGTACTACACGCCGGCCATGCGGTCCTGGTCCTCGCACGCCCGCTGGAAGGCGCTGGCCTACGACATCATGGACGAGCTGTCCGCCTTCCGCTTCGCCCGCACCGACCTGCCGGAGCTGGAGCGCAACCTGATCGCCGAGGCGGACGTGGTGTTCACCGGCGGGCGCTCGCTCTTCGAGGCGAAGAAGCACCTGCACGCCAACATCCATTGCTTCCCCTCGGGCGTGGACCGCGCGCATTTCGCCAAGGCGCTGGCCGGCCTGCCCGACCCGGCGGACCAGTCCCCGCTGGCCCGCCCGCGCCTGGGCTACTTCGGCGTGATCGACGAGCGGCTGGACCTGGATCTGGTCCGCGCCGTCGCCGCGGCGCGGCCGGACTGGCAGGTGGTCATGGTCGGCCCCGTGGTGAAGGTGAGCGAGGAGGAGCTGCCGCGCGCCGCCAACATCCACTGGCTGGGCGGGCGCGACTACAAGGAGCTGCCCGGCTACCTCGCCAACTGGGACGTGGCGCTGATGCCCTTCGCGCTGAACGAGGCGACGCGCTTCATCAGCCCGACCAAGGCGCCCGAATACCTGGCCGGCGGCAAGCCCGTCGTCTCCACCCCCGTCGCCGACGTCGTCTCGCGCTACGAGGGGATGGAGGCGGTGCAGGTGGCCGGCTCGGCGGAGGCCTTCGTCGCCGCCTGCGACCGCGCGCTGCGCTGGACGGCGCTGCCCGGCCAGGCGCAGGTGGATTCGATGCTCGACGCGATGAGCTGGGACGGCATCCACGCCGCCATGGCCGCGCTGGTCCACCGCGCCGCCGCGCGCAACGGCGTCTCCGCCCCCGCGCTGCGCGTCGTGCCCTCGCGCCAGGCCGACTACCTGGTGGTGGGCGCGGGCTTCGCCGGCTCGGTGATGGCCGAGCGCATCGCCTCCGCCGGGCACCGCGTGCTGGTGGTTGACCGCCGCCAGCACATCGCCGGCAACGCCTACGACCACGAGGACGCGTCTGGCCTGCTGATCCACCGCTACGGCCCGCACATCTTCCACACCAACAGCGACGAGGTGCTGGCCTACCTCAGCCGCTTCACCCAGTGGCGCCCCTACGAGCACCGCGTGCTGGCGGAGGTGGAGGGGCAGCTGCTGCCCATGCCCATCAATCGCACGACGCTGGAGAAGCTGTTCGAGGTCAGCCTGGCCGACGACGCCGCGGCGCAGTCCTTCCTGGACAGCCTGGCCGAGCCGACGGGCGAGGTCCGCACCGCGAAGGACTTCGTGATCGGCGCCGTGGGCAAGCGCCTCTACGAGCTGTTCTTCGAAGGCTACACCCGCAAGCAGTGGGGCCTCGACCCCTCGCAGCTCGACAAGTCGGTGACGGCGCGCGTGCCCACGCGCACCAACACGGATGACCGCTACTTCACCGACAAGCACCAGTGCATGCCGCTGCACGGCTACACGCGCATGTTCGAGAACATGCTCGACCACCGCAACATCACCACCATGGTCGGCGTGGACTTCGCGGAGGTGCCGAAGGGCGAGTTCGGGCACATCATCTACACCGGCCCGGTGGACGCCTATTTCGGCCACCGCTACGGCGCGCTGCCCTACCGCTCGCTGCGCTTCGAGCACGAGACGGTGGACCATGAATGGGTGCTGCCGGTGGGCACGGTGAACCAGCCCGCCGCCGGCGTGCCCTTCACGCGAACCACCGAGTTCAAGCACCTCACCGGGCAGGCCCACGCGAAGTCCAGCCTGTGCCGCGAATACCCGATGGCGGAGGGCGAGCCCTACTACCCCATCCCCAACCCCGCCAACGCGGCGCTGTTCAAGAAGTACGAGGCGCTGGCGGATGCGGAGCGCAACGTCACCTTCCTCGGCCGCCTGGGCACCTACCGCTACATGAACATGGACCAGGTGGTGGGCCAGGCGCTGGCGACGGCCAAGCGGCTGCTGCCGGCGCAGGGCGGCGGCGCGATGCGCGGCGCGACCCAGGTGGCCTCCGCCGAGCGCGCCTGATGCCGTTCCGCTCCTTCGCGCTGGGCGGCTTCGAGGGATCCACGCATCGCCGGCGCGACCGGCGGCGCGTGGACACCATCGCGAGTTCCGCGCACGACACGCACGCGGCGCGCGACTACGCGCTGATGCGCGAGACCGGCATCCTGTCCACGCGCGAGGCGCTGCGCTGGCACCTGATCGAGCAGCGGGAGGGCCGTTTCGACTGGTCCTCCGCGCTGCCGGTCATCCGTGCCGCGCGCGACAACGGCGTGGAGGTGGTGTGGGACATCTGCCACTGGGGCGTCCCCGAGGGCGTGGACGTGATGGCGACGGACTTTCCCGCCCGCGTCGCCCGCCTGGCGCGCGCCGCGGTCCGCCTGCTGCGCGACGAAGGGGCGCCCGTGGCCGGCTGGGTGCCGGTGAACGAGATGTCCTTCTGGGCCTGGGCCGGCGGCGACATGGGCCATTTCGAGCCCTGGCTGGAGGGCCGCGGCGACGACCTGAAGCGCCAGCTCTTCCGCGCCCACCTCGCCGTCGTCTCGGAGCTGCGCCGCGCCGGCGCGCGCGAGCCGGTGATCGTGGCCGAGCCGCTGATCAACGTGGTGCCCGAACCCGGCGACCCGGAGGCCGCGCGCCTGGCCGCCGGGCACAACGAGGGCTCCTTCGCCATCGTGGACTGGCTGCTGGCCGAGGACCGGGACGCGATCGACATCGTGGGCTTCAACCACTACCCGCACAACCAGTGGGTCTGGGACGGGCCGCAGATCTGGTGGGATGACGGCCGCTTCCGCCGCCTCGCCGGCCTGCTGGCCGACGCGCATGCCCGCTTCCGCAAGCCTCTGATGCTGGCCGAGACGGGAGCGGAGGAGCCGCGCGGCGACATGTGGCTCGCCTACGTCGCCGAGGAGCTGGGCCGCGCGCTGGAGGCCGGCGTGCCGGTGGAGGGCGCCTGCATCTACCCGGTGATGGACTACGCCGGGTGGGACAACGACCGCCACGTGCCCTGCGGCCCCATCCTGCGCGACGCCGTGCAGCACCGCCACCTGCGCCCCGGCCAGGTGCGCGCCGTGGCCGCGCTCAACGCGCTCGCCACCCCCGCCCGCCGCGCATCCCGCGCGGCCTGACCAACGGAGAGACCTGCCATGCCGATGACGATGGACAAGCTGTTCCTGGACACGCTGAAGGACGTCTACTACGCCGAGCGCCAGGTGCTGAAGGCGCTGACCAAGCAGGCCCGCGCCGCCCAGCACCCGGAGCTGAAGCAGGCCTTCACCCTGCACAAGGAACAGACCCAGGGCCAGGTCGAGCGCCTCCAGCAGGTGTTCGAGATCCTGGGCAAGCGCGCCCAGGGCGTCACCTGCGAGGCGATGAACGGCATCCTGGAGGAGGCGAGCGAGCTGATCGAGGAGGAGCCCGAGCCCGGCCCGGTGCGCGACGCCGGCCTGCTGGCGGCCGCGCAATGCGTGGAGCACTACGAGATCGCGCGCTACGGCACGCTGATCGCCTGGGCGAAGGCGGCCGGGAAGCAGGATGTGGTGGGCCTCCTCGACCAGAACCTGGCCGAGGAGAAGCAGACCGACGAGCTGCTCTCGCGCCTGGCCGAGGCGGTGCTGAACCCCGAGGCGGCGGCGGACGCGTAGGGCGCGATCCGCCCCCTCAGAGGTCCTGCACGATGCCTTCCGCGAGATCCCCCAGAGTCTCGCGGTCCAGCACCCGCAGCTTCTGGTGCGCCGGCTCCTCGATCCACTTCGCCTTCTTGAAGGCGGTGAAGGTCCGGCTCACCGTTTCCAGCGTCAGCCCCAGGAAGTCGCCGATGTCGGAGCGCGTCATCGGCATGGGCAGCGGGTCGGGCACCGCGCCGCGGCGGCGGTACGCCTCCTCCAGCCCCAGCAGGAAGGAGGCGACGCGCGCCTCGGCGGAGCGGCGGCCGACGGTGACCAGCTGCTCCTGCGTCGCCGCCAGCTCGGCCAGGCACATGTCCAGCAGCCGGCGCTCCATCACCGGGTAGCGGCGCAGCAGCGCGTCGAGCCGCCGGCGCTCGATCTTGCAGAAGGAGCCCGCGGTCAGCAGCTCCGCGTCGTACGGATAGGCAGCGCTGGCGCCGTAGCCGACGATGTCGCCGGGGAAGCGGAAGCCCACCACCTGCTGCTTGCCGTCGGCCAGCAGGCGGGACAGCTTCACGATGCCCGCGCCGATGGAGAAGGCGCGGCTCGCCTGGTCCCCCTCGCGGAACAGCAGCGAGCGCGCGGGCTGCGCGAAGCGCTCGCTTTCCGAGGAGATGTCGTCCAGCGCCGCGGCGTCGAGCGGCTGGCACAGCCCGGTAAGGCGGCCGCCGCAGCCGATGCACGGGTCGGGCCGCGTGGCATCCCGCGCGGCGGTGCGCGTGGCGTCCAATGGGTTCACCGGCTCTGCTCCTCGTCCAAGCGGCAAAGTAGGGCCGGTGGGAGGCGCGTTTCAAGCGTCGCCATGGATGTCCCCAGCCCTGCGCGGCGCGCAGGGCCGGGGAGGGGCCTTATTCGCCCGAGATGGTGAAGGCGCCGGGGTTGATGGTCACGGTCCCCGGCCCGGCCACCGAGGCGGGCGCCGACAGCGCCGCCCAGGTCAGCGGGTTGCCGCCGGCCGCGGCGTCGAACAGCCCGGCATGGGTGAAGGTGCCGGCGGCGGTGGTGAAGGTGAAGCGCACCGCCTCCGCGTTGGCCTGCGTGCCCGTGCCGGTGAAGGTGACGCGCTGGCGGGCGTAGCCGCCGCCCACCGGCTCGCCGGACAGGCCGGCGGCGTCGCTCCCCCCGGTGCCGAGCGCGAGGAAGGCGCCGCTCGGCAGCGCGGGGGCGCGGCCGGCGACGGCGCGGGCGAGGAGGTTCTTGGCGTGGTCGGTCAGGCTGCTCATGTGCGTTCTCCTCAGATGTCGTCGGCGGTGGCGAAGAGGGGGGCGGCGCCGTCCGGTCCCGGCACGGCGCGGATGGCCTGGTAGATCTCGTCCATCGCCAGCCGGTCGGGGCTGGGCGTGGCGTCGCGCCCCAGGGGAAAGGCCAGGCGGAAGGCCAGGCGGTGCAGGGGCGCCTTGCCGGCGTGCCGGGCCGCCTCGTCGCGGAAGCCGTGCAGCGTCACTTCCGTGATGCCGGCGTTGCGGTCCATCTGCACGTGGGTGACGCGCCAGTAGGCGGCGGCCACCCCGGTGTTGTCGAATTCCAGGGGAAGCAGGAAGGCCATCGGTGTCTCCTCTTGGGGGTGGGTGGTCAGGCCGTGACTTCGACGGACAGGACGCGGGCGACCCAGCGGATCGTCCGGTTCGCCTCGCCCGTGCCGCTGACCGCCAGGCCGCCATTGGCGGTGTCGGCGGCCAGCGTCAGCAGCCAGGCGGCCGCCCCGGCGTCGCGCAGCCCGGCCGCGAAGCCGGCGCCCGGCGTCACGGCGGCGAGCGTGGCGCCGGAAAGGACGGTGCCGCCGACCAGGGTGGTGGCGGCCGCGTTGGCCCCGCGCTTCACCAGCAGGCTGGCCTCCCAGGAGGCGCAGTCGCCCACCGTGCCGGCCGCGCCCGCCGTCTGCTGCGCCACGACGAGCAGCCTGACGCGGCAGGTGGCGTTGTTGGGCAGGTTCACCGTGTTGGTCGCCCCGGGCGCGCCGGCATTGGCCGTGAGGCGCTGCGCCGTCCCGTCCGTGGTGAGGCGGCGCAACACGAACTCGCCGGCCTGGGCGTCCCCATTGGTGGCGAAGGCACCCTCGCCTGCCCAGGCGCCGCGTCCCATGTGCCCGCGCGTGGTGGCGTTCCACCCGCCCGGTATCCAGGAGCGGCCGCCACTGGCGATGTTGCCCAGGCCGCCCGACACCACGGCGTCGTCGCTGCTGGCCACGTTGTTGCGCCCGCCGCCCACCGCGCACCCAGTCACGCTCGCCTGGTTGCCCTGCCCGCCCGACACGGTGGCGAAGGAGCCGGAGGCGGCGTTGTTCTGCCCCCCGCCGATGCTGGCGCACGCCCCGCCCGCCACCTGCGACGGCCCGGTCCGGTCGGTCTGCCAGTCCACGGCGTTCGCCCCGCGCGCGTTGCCGCCGAGGGCGGAGGAGTCGGGCAGGTGGGCGGACAGCGCGCCCGTCCCCTTCGGGGCCAGCACCAGCCCGATGTTCGCGTCCGCCCCGGCCGCGCGCAGCGTCACCGGCGCCCCGGTCGCGCCGCCGGACAGCTGCACCAGGTTCACCGCGCCGGGCGCGTTGGCCACCAGCGCCTGGGTGCCCGCCCCGGTGCGCAGCTGCACCGCGCCCGCGCCCTTGGCCTCGAGCTGGAGGTCGAGGCTGGGATCCGCCCCGGTGGCGAGCAGCGCCGCCGCACCCCCGGACGCCGCCGCCTGCGCCCGCAGCCGGTTGGCCGCGTTGGCCGGCGTCTGCACCTCGAAGCCGTGGCCGCCCACCGGGCCGCCCAGCGTGGCGGTGCCGGCGGAAAGCCGCAGCACCTCCGCCCCCGCTACCGAGGCGGCCAGCGCGTTGGCCGCCGGCTGCGACAGCCCGGCATCCGCGCTGCCCACCGCCAGGGACGGGCGCGCCGCCGTGCCCGCCGGCGCCACCAGCCCGAAGGACGCGTTGGTGCCGGGGTTGAGCACCGGCCCGCCATTCGTGACCCCCTCCAGCAGCGGCGCCGCGGGCAGCATCACCCGGTTCGCCGTGCCGCTGGCGACGTTGGCGATGTGCACCGCCGCCGCGCCGTTGCCCCGCTGGTTGAAGTTCACCACCCGCAGCGCGCCGAGGTCGAGCCGGTTGCCGCTGCCCTCGACGCGGATGGCGTTGTCCTCCACGTCGTCCACGCGCAGCTGGCCGACCTGCACGCGCGAGGAGGAGGCGGCGAGGAGCACGCCGGCCGAGCCGGGCAGCGGCGCGCCGGCCGCGTTCCACAGCTCGCACTGCACCGTCATCGCGTCCACCTGCCCGTCGGTGCCCGCGGCCTCGATCCAGATGCCGTGACGCACGAAGTCGGCATAGGCCTGGCCGATGGAGAACTTCTGCGTGAATCCGGCGGGCGAGGACGCGAAGCGGAACATGGACCGCGCGCCCAGCACGAAGGCCTGGTCCACGAAGACGCCGTCCACCCGGCGGAACACCAGCGCGTCGCCGTTGAGCTGCTGCCAGCGCACCACGTTGTCGTTGGCCGACCAGAAGGGCCAGAAGTGCAGGGAGGCGATGCGCGCGACGTCGTAGATCTCGTCGTACTCGACGCCGGTGGTGAAGCACTGCCCGCGCAGGCGCCGGATGTCGGTGCGGCCGGAGTTGCGCACCAGGATGCCCTTGTTCACGGGCGCCAGCATCACGTTGTCGAAGTCCACCCCGCCCAGGCAGTCCAGCACGCGGAAGAACCACTCGTAGGGCGTGGGCGCCCAGGTGCCGCTGAACGCCGCGCCATGCGCCTCGCGCACCGCCAGGTCGCGCACGCCCGCGCCGCGCGCGGCGGCACCCTGGAAGGTGATGGGGAAGATGCCGGGGGAGGAGCAGGTGAGCCAGGTGCCGTCGCCCGGGTTGCCGCCCTCGCCGAAGCCCTGGCCCTGGATGCGCACGGCGGCGTTGGCGATGACCACCGGCGTGCCGATGCGGTAGGTGCGCGCGCCCAGCTGCACCGTGCCCCCGCCGGGCGAGAGCGCGTTGACCGCGGCCTGCAGCGCCGGCCCGTCGTCGGCCGTGCCGTTGCCGGCGGCGCCGAAGTCGCGGATGTGCACGCTGCGCTCGCTGAACATGTGGCCGCGCAGCTGGGCCAGGGTGGCGCGGCGCGTCACCAGGCTGCCGCCGCCCTGCACCAGGGCCGTGATGTCGGTCTCGGCGAGGCTCGTGGCCGCCGGCAATTCGCTGATCTTGAGATCGGGCATGGGGCTCCGTCCGTGCTGTGGTTGCGGGTGGGGGCGGGCCTCAGCCCTGGAGGAGGGCCGCGCCGTCCTCCTGCGCCAGCCGCAGCCCGTCCTCGGACAGGATCAGCCGCAGGTCGGGCAGGATGGTGAAGGCGGGGGCGGCGGCCCCGACCGAAGGGTCCAGCACGTCCTCGACGCGGACGCGGTAGCCGGTGCCGACCGGCGGCGTGGGGACCGTGGCGGTGACGTAGCCCTGCGAGACGGCGATCACCTGCACGGGCGGGACGACCTGGCCCGCGCCGTTGCGCAGCGTCACCGTCACCTGCTGCACCGGCCCGTGCACCTGCGCCTGCACCGGGATGGCGGTGCCGACCACGATGCCGGCCATGATGGGCGCCAGCACCACGGTGCGGACCACCGCGCTGGCCGCCTGGCTGATGCCGAAGGCGTGGGCCAGCGCGCGGGTGAGGCTGACCGGCGTCACCGCACCGTCCAGCGTCACGCCCGGGCCGGTGAGGGCGTTGGAGCGCACCGGCAGCATCGCCATGGAGTCCGCGGCCTGGAGCACCATGATGTCGCCCGCGCGCAGCCGTGCGGCGGCCGCGTTGAAGTAGCCGGGGGCCGTGATGTCCACCCGCATGTCGTCGCTGCGGTAGAGCCACATGGTGAAGCCGCTGTTCTGCACGAGCGGGATCAGCGCGGTGGAGGCGAAGGGCATGGGCGTGCGTCTCCTGCCGCCGGCGCGGGGCGCGCGGGCGGGATTCGGTTGGATGCGGCGAAGCGCCGCCCGGCGGGTGCGCGGGCGGTGTCCTGGCGAGGGGATTGAGGGCGGTGCGGAGGGGCCGGAACGGCGTTGGACGCAGTTCGCCCCTTGGCCCGCGTGTTGTGCCGGAACAAACCAACAACGTCAAGGAAAATCGGCGCGGTTGCCTGCCGCGCCAAGCTGCGCGATGAACGGGGGCCCCGCCGGAGACCGCCGATGCGCCGCCTCGTCCTCGTGCTCGCGCTGCTGCTGCTCGCCGCGCCCTCGCGCGCGCAGGGCGTGCTGAACATCTACAACTGGGCGGACTACATCGACCCCGCGGCGCTGGAGGGCTTCACGCGCGAGACGGGGATCCGCGTGCGCTACGACGTGTACGACACGCTGGAAACGCTGGAAGGCAAGCTGTCCGCCGGGCGCTCGGGCTACGACATCATCGTGCCGACCTCCGAGCCCTCCTTCAACCGGCTGCTGCGGGCCGGCGCGCTGCGCCCGCTGGACCACGCGCGCATCCCGAATCTCCGCAACCTCGACCCCGCGCTGATGGGCGAGGTGGCGAAGCTGGACCCCGGCAACCGGCACGGCGTGATCTACCTGTGGGGCACCGTTGGCCTGGCCGTGGTGCCCGAGCGCATCCGCGCCCTGTGGCCCGAGGCGCCGCTGGACAGCCTGGACCTGATCCTCGACCCCGACAACCTGCGCCGCATCGCCCGATGCGGCGTGGTGGTGATGGACAGCGCGGTGGACGTGCTGCCCACCGTGCTGCGCCACCTGGGGCGCGACCCGCTTTCGGGCGAGGCGGCCGACATCGCCGAGGCGCAGCGCCGGCTGCTGGCCATTCGCACGCACCTGCGCGGCATCCCCAGCCCGCCCGCGATCATCGAGCAGCTGGCCGCCGGCGAGGTCTGCGCGGCGCTCACCTACAGCGGCGACGCCATCCAGGCCGGCGCGCGGGCGCGCGAGGCGCGGCGCCCCTTCTCCGTGCAGTACCTGCCGCCGCGGCAGGGCGCGCAGCTCTCCTTCGACATGCTGGCGATCCCGGCCGACGCGCCGAATCCGGACGCCGCGCACGCCTTCATCGACTTCGTGCTGCGGCCGGAGGTGATGGCCGGCATCACCCGCCAGGTGCGCTACCCCAACGCCGTTCCCGCCTCGCGCGCGCTGCTGCCGGCCGAGATCCGCGACGACCCGTCCATCTTCCCGCCGCCGGAGGTGGTGGCGCGCTCCTTCCTCGCCGGCACGCCGCCCCAGGCCGCCGAGCGGGCGCGGGCGCGGCTCTGGGCGCGCTTCAAGGCCGGGCGGTGAGCCTGCTGGCGCTGGAGGGCGTGACGAAGCGCTTCGGCGCCGCGCCCGCGCTCGACGGGCTGTCGCTGGAGATGCGCGAGGGCGAGTTCCTGGCGCTGCTGGGGGGCAGCGGCTCGGGCAAGTCCACCCTGCTGCGCGTCGTCGCGGGCTTCGAGCGCGCCGATGCCGGGCGCGTGCTGCTGCGCGGCCGGGACATCGCGCGCCTGCCGCCGCAGGCGCGCGACGTGGCCATGATGTTCCAGTCCTACGCGCTGTTCCCGCACATGAGCGTGTTCGAGAACATCGCCTACGGCCTGCGCCGCCGCGGCGAGGACCCGCGCGCGCGGGTGGCGGAGCTGGTAGCGCTGCTGGGCATCGAGGGGCTGGAGGCGCGCCGCCCGCACCAGCTTTCCGGCGGGCAGCAGCAGCGGGTGGCGCTGGCGCGCGCGCTGGCGCGCCGCCCCGCCCTGGTGCTGCTGGACGAGCCGCTGGCCGCCCTGGACGCCAACCTGCGCGAGCGCACGGGCTTCGAGCTTCGGCGCATCCAGCGCGCCACGGGTGCGGGCTTCGTGATGGTGACGCACGACCAGGGGGAGGCGCTGGCGCTGGCCGACCAGGTGGCCGTGCTGCACGAAGGCCGCATCGCCCAGCTTGCCCCGCCGCGCGAATTGTACGAGCGCCCGGCCAGCCGCGCCGTCGCCGCCTTCCTGGGCGCGGCCAACCTGCTGGATGGGCCCGGCGGCGGCTTCGCGCTGCGGCCCGAGCGCATCCGCCTGGACCCCTCCGGCCAGGCCGCGCGCATCGAGGAGGTCGCGTTCCGTGGCGCCGATGCGCTGCTGCTGGCCCGCCTGCCCGATGGCACGGCGCTGCGCGTGCTGCTGCCCGCCTGCGCCGCCCTGCCGGCCCCGGGCGATGCCGTGGCCCTGGCCTGGGACGCCGCCGACCTGGTGCCGCTGGCCGCATGATCCGGGCCTTCGCCTGGCTGTGGCTGGCGCTGCTGGTCGGGCTGCCTCTGGGGGTGGTGCTGCTGATGGGCTTCGGCGCCGCGCAGCCGGGCATCCCGCCGGTGCGCCCGCCCTTCGGCGCCGCGGGCTGGCAGGGCAGCCTGGAGGCCTGGGCGCTGCTGCTGGCCGATGGCTTCTACCTGGACGCCGCGCTGCGCTCGGCGCGGCTGGCGGGCGCGACGGCGGCGCTGTGCCTGGTGCTGGGCTTCGCCATGGCGCTGGGCATCGCGCGGACCTCGCGCCAGGGCGCCTGGCTGGCGCTGTTGCTGGCGCCCTTCCTGGTGGGCTTCGTGCTGCGCCTGTCCGCTTGGGTCGGGCTGCTGCGCGATTCGGGCTGGATCAACCGGATGGCGGCGGAGCTGGGGCTGGGGCCGTGGCGCATGCTCTACACCGACGGCGCGCTGCTGCTGGGCATGGTGCATGCCTACCTGCCCTTCGCCATCCTGCCGCTCTGGGCCGCGCTGGCCCGGCGCGACGTGGCGCTGGAGCAGGCGGCGGCCGACCTCGGCGCCTCGCCCTTCGCGGTGTTCCGCACGGTGACGCTGCCGCTCGCCGCCCCCGCCGCGCTGGCCGCCTTCCTGCTGGTGTTCATCCCGGCGATGGGCGAGGTGGTGATCCCCGAGCTGCTCGGCCCGCCCGACGCCACGCTGCTGGGCCGCGCCATCTGGGGCGAGTTCTTCCAGTCGCGCGACTGGCCGCTGGCCGCGGCGCTGGCGACGGCCCTGCTGGCGCTGCTGCTGGTGCCGCTCTGGGCGCAGCAGCGCCTGTCGCGGGGGCGGGCGTGATCCGCGCGGCCCTGCTCGGCGGGCTGGTCTTCCTCTGGGCGCCGGTGCTGCTGCTGGTGGCCTACGGCTTCTCCGGCGCGCGCGAGCCCTTCGAGTGGGGCGGCGCCTCCCTGCGCTGGTTCCGCGCGCTGGCGGGCAACGAACGCCTGCTGGAAGCGGCGTGGCTGTCGCTGCGGATCGCGCTCGCCGCCGCCACGCTCGCCACCGGCGCGGGCGCCCTGCTCGGCTGGGTGCTGGCGCGGCACGGGCGCTTCCGCGGGCGCGCGCTGTTCGGGGCGCTGGCTGGCGCGCCGCTGGTGCTGCCCGAGGTGGTCAGCGGCCTGGCCCTGCTGCTGGTGGTGGTGGCCTGCCAGATCCTCACCGGCTGGCCGGCGCAACGCGGGGCGGGCACGGTGCTGCTGGCCCATGCCGCGCTGGGCGCCGCCTACGCCGCCGTGGTGGTGCAGGGCCGCGTCGCCGCGCTGGACCCGCGGCTGGAGGAGGCGGCGGCCGGCCTGGGCGCCGGCCCCTTCGCCGCCTTCCGCACGGTGACGCTGCCGCTGCTGGCGCCGGGGCTGGCGGCGGCCTGGCTGCTGGCCTTCGTGCTGTCGCTGGACGACGTGGTGCTGGCCTCCTTCGTCTCGGGGCCGGGGGGAACCACGCTGCCGGTCTGGCTGTTCAGCCAGCTCCGACTCGGCCTGACGCCGGAGGGCAACGCGCTGGCCGCCGTGACCCTCGCCATGGCCGGGGTTGCGGCGACGGCGGCGGCCTGCTGGCACGTTTCGCGGAAAGGTTGAAAACATGCTTGCCCTGCACGCGCTGGCTTGGCCTTATTCACGCTGGGGAATGGAGTGAGGGCGATGGACGCTGTGCTGCACGTGGTGGATGACGAGGAGGCGGTCCGTCGGTCCGCCGAGATGCTGCTCGTCGCGTCCGGGCACCAGGTGAGCACCTACGCCTCGGCCGCGCCCCTGCTGAGCGCGGCGGGGCCGGACGGGCGCGGCCTGGCGCCGGGCTGCCTCATCCTGGACGTGCGGATGCCGGGCATGGACGGGCTGCAGCTGATGGAGGAGCTGGCGAAGCGCGGCGTGACGCTGCCCGTGGTGGTCGTCACCGGCCATGGCGACGTGGCGCTGGCGGTGCGCGCCATGCGGGCGGGTGCGGTGGACTTCTTGGAGAAGCCCTACACGGAGGAGCGCCTGCTGGAAGCCGTGCAATCCGCCCTGATGATGGGCGGCGAGGCGGCGCAGCGCCGGGCGGAGGTCGCGAAGGCCGGCGCGCAGGTCGCCACCCTCTCCCCGCGGGAGCGCGAGGTGCTGGGCTGCCTGGTGCAGGGCATGGCGAACAAGGTGGTGGCGCACCAGCTGGGCATCAGCCCGCGAACGGTGGAGGTGCACCGCGCCAACCTCATGGAGAAGCTGGGGGCGAAATCCCTGCCCGACCTGGTGCGGATCGGGCTTGCGGCGGGGATGTGACCCCCGCCTTGCGGTAGCGCCGGCCGCGCGGCGAGGAGTAGACCGGGGCCTGCGGCGTCGTCGCCGCACCCACCGCAGCGCCGCCCAGGCCGCCGGCCACCGCGCCGATCGCCGCACCCGAGCCGCCGCCGGCCAGCCCGCCGATCAGCGCCCCGCCGCCGGCGCCGAGTGCGGCGCCGCCCAGCGCGCGCTGGCCCGGGTCATAGGGGTTGGTGCAGGCGGCGGTGCCGAGGGCGAGCAGCCCGAGGGCGCCCATGCGGACGGACTTCATCATGCTGTGTTCTCCTTGCTTCAGGTGGAGCGCCGCAGCGCGCCCAGCAGGGCGAGCAGCACGACGGCGCCGATGGTGGACACGATGAGGCTGGCGATCCAGCCCTGGTAGGCGACGCCGAACAGCCCCGCCAGGAAACCGCCGAGCAGGGCGCCGACCAGGCCCACGATGAGGTTCACCAGCAGGCCGTGGCTGCGCCCCATGATCTTCTCGGCGATCCACCCGGCCAGCAGCCCGATGATGATCGCACCGATCAAACCCACACCACTCATGGTCTCAGCCCTCCTTGCTCTGCGGGCCGCGGAAGAGGCGGCGCGCGATGGCGACGAAGCCGGCGGTGGCGGCGACGCGCACCAGGCTTTCGGATTCGATGGCGTCGGGGCGCGGCGGCGGCGGGGTGCGCTCCGCCTCCTGGCGCAGCCGTGCGGCCTCCGGCCGCGCCTCCTCCTTGCCGGACCAGGCGCGCGTGAACTCGGCGCCCAGCAGGAAGATCACGGCGGAGTAGTAGATCCACAGCAGCACGACGACGAGCGTGCCGGCCGCGCCGAAGCCCTCGGCCGCGCCGCTGCTGCCGATGTACAGGCCGATCAGCGTCTTGCCGGCGGTGAACATCACCGCGGTGACGAAGGCGCCCACCAGCACGTCGTGCCAATGCAGGTCGCGGTCGGGCAGGATCTTGTAGATCGCGGCGAAGAGGCCGGTGATGATGGCGATGCTCAGCACGATGTTGGCCACGTGCAGCACCGCCTCCATCGCCGGGAAGCGCGCGCCGATCCAATCCCCGAACGCCGACAGCGCGGCGGATGCGGCGAGCGAGACCAGCAGCAGGAAGGCGGTGGTGCCGACCAGCCCCATCGCCGCGGCCTTGGCGCGCAGGAAGACGGTGACGGTCTCGGCCACCGTGTCGGCCTCGGGTGCGGCGGCCTTCCAGATGGCGTTCAGCGACCCTTGCAGCGCGCCGAAGGCGCCGGATGCGGTGAGCAGCAGCGTGCCGATGCCGATCAGCAGCGCCCAGCCGCCCTGCGCGTCGCCCAGCGCGCCGTCGGCCATCTGCTCCACCGTGCCCGCGGCCTCGCGGCCCAGCATGTCCTGCATCTGCGCGGCGAGTGCCGCATGCACCCGCTCCTCGCCGAAGATCATCCCGGCGACGCCCATGGAGATCCAGAGCAGCGGGCCGAGCGAGAACAGCGTGAAGTAGGCGATCCCGGCCGCGCGCGTCAGGCAGTCATCGGCGAAGAAGCCGGTGAGCGTGTCCTTGGCGATGGTGAAGGCGCGATGGAGCATGGGGATCCTCGTTCCCCATGCCAACGGCGCAACGTCCTGCGCGGTTGCCCGCTACCTTGGCAGGGCGGACAAGCCCTGCTCGAGGTCGGCGATGAGGTCGGGAACCGCCTCCAGCCCGATGTGGACGCGGAAGGTCGGACCGCCGAAATCGCCCGTGCCGGCGGTGCGCGCCACGAAGCCCGTCGTCGGGATGGCGAGCGACTCGAAGCCGCCCCATGAGGCGCCGATGCCGAACAGCCGCAGCCCGTCCACCAGCGCCATCATCTGCGCCTGGGTGTAGCGCGGCTGGAGCACCACGCCGAACAGCGAGCACGTCCCCGTGAAGTCGCGCCGGAACAGCGCGTGCTGCGGATGCGACGGCAGGGCAGGGTGCAGCACCTGCTTCACCTCCGGCCGGCCTTCGAGCCAGCGCGCCACCTCCAGCCCGGCCGCGCCCTGCTCCTTCAACCGCACCGCCATGGTCCGCACGCCGCGCAGCGCCAGCCAGCAATCATCCGGCGACGCATACTGGCCGAGCAGGGAGGCGGCGGCGCGCAGCACCAGGTGGTCCTCCTCCGAGTTCACGGTGGCGCTGCCCAGCAGGATGTCGGAATGGCCCCCCACATACTTGGTCAGCGCCTGGATGGAGCAGTCCACCCCATGCGCGAAGGGCTGGAAGTGGTGGATGCCCCAGGTGTTGTCCATCAGCACCTTGGCGCCGCGCGCATGCGCCGCGCGGGCGATGGCGGGCACGTCCTGCACCTCGAAGGTGTGGGAGCCGGGGCTTTCGGTGTAGACCACCTTCGTGTTGGGGCGGATGAGCGCGGCCATGCCCGCCTCGTCCACGCAGGGGTCGTAGTAGGTCGTCTCGATGCCCCAGCCCTTCAGCAGCGTGTCGGCCAGGCTGCGCGCGGGGCCGTAGACGCTGTCGGGCATCAGGCAATGGTCGCCCGCCTTCAGCCAGGCCAGAAGGGGGATCGCCACCGCGGCAAGCCCGGTGCCGAAGATGGTGCAGCGCGTGCCGCCCTCGATCTCGCAGATCACGTCCTCCAGGGCGTAGTGCGTCGGCCCGCCCTGGGTGCCGTAGGTCATGAACTGGTCGTAGCGCTTCGCAGCACCCGCCTTGCGCGAGTCGCAGTCGGGAAACAGCACGGTGGAGCCGCGGTGCACGCCGGGGTTCACGAAGCCGTGGATCTTCACGCCGGCCCGTCCGGCGTGGCTCATGCGGGTGGGGAAGCGGTCCTTGCCGTGCGGGGCCTCGGGCATCAGGCGGTCACCTTCTCGGTTTCGGGGCGCAGCGCCCATTCGGTCCAGGAGCCGTCATAGACGGCGGGCTCGGGCAGGCCGGCATGGCGCATGGCGAAGGCCAGCACGCAGGCGGTGACGCCGGAGCCGCAGGAGGTCACCACCGGCCGGGCGCCGTCCACGCCCGCGGCGGCGAACAGGGCGCGCAGCGCGGCGGGGTCCTTCAGGCGGCCATCCGGGCCGGCGACCTCGCCCATCGGCACGTTCGCGGCACCGGGCATGTGGCCGCCGGGCAGTCCGGCGCGCGGCTCGGGCGCCGTGCCGTCGAAGCGGCCCTTGGCGCGGGCGTCCACCACCAGGGCGGACCCATCGGCCAGCACCTGCTTCACGTCGCCGATGCCGCGCAGCATCCGCGCGCGGAAATCCGGCACGAAGCGGGCAGGGGTGGCGGGCGGCGCGTCGCCGGTCTCGACCGGGCGGCCCTCGCGCAGCCACAGCGGCAGGCCGCCATCCAGCACGGCGACCTTGTCGTGGCCGAAGAGGCGCAGCATCCACCAGCCGCGCGGCGCGGCGCGCCAGCCATGCTGGTCGTAGAACACCACGCGATGGGCGTTGGAGATGCCCAGCGCGCCCGCGAGGCGCGCGAAGCGCGCGGGGGTGGGCACCATGTGCGGCAGGTCCGTCTCGTCATCGGCGATGGCGTCGATGTCGAACAGGCGCGCGCCGGGGATGTGCGCGGCGCGGAAGCCGTCATGCTTGTTGCCCGCCTCGTTGGGCAGGAAGGTCGAGCAGTCGAGCACCAGCAGGTCGGGGGCGCCGAGTTCCGCCGCCAGCCACTCGGTGGACACCAGGTGCTGCATGCTCATTCCTCCAGGCCGATCAAGATGCGGCGGTTCTGCCGCCCCTTGCTTTCCAGCTTCAGCACGGTGACGCGCCCGATCTCGCCGGTGCGCGCCACGTGGGTGCCGCCGCAGGGCTGGAGGTCCACCGCCGGCTCGCCGCCGATCCGCACCAGCCGCACCCGGCCGGACCCGCGCGGCGGCTGCACGGACAGCGTGCGGATCATGGAGGGGTTCGCGTCCAGCTCCGCATCGGTGATCCAGGAGAAGGACACGGGGTGGTCCTCGGCGACCAGGGCGTTCAGCCGCTCGGCCCACCATTCCTTCGGCGGCGGCTCCGGCAGGTCGAAGTCCAGCCGCGACTTCTCGCCCCCGATCTGCCCGCCGGTGACGCCGATGCCGGGCGTGAGCGAGCACAGCAGGTGCATGGTGGTGTGCATCCGCATGTGGCGCAGGCGGCGCGCCCAATCGAGCGTCACCTCCACCTCCTCGCCGATGGCCGGCGCCTCGCCGGCGATGGGGTGGGCCACCGCCTCGCCATCGCCCTTCAGCGCCTCGGCCACCGGCGCCTCGCCGCGCGCCCAGCGCAGGTGCCCCGCATCGCCCGGCTGCCCGCCGGAGCGCGCGTAGAGCACGGTGCGGTCCAGCACGATGCCGGCGGGCGTGACGTCCACCACGCGCGCGGTGCAGGCGCGCAGGTACGCGTCGTCGAGGTACAGCTTCGTCGTCATGTCCAGTCCTTGCGCAGCCGCGCGCGGTGCGTGCGCAGCCAGAAGAGGCAGAGCGCGGCGGTGGCGTTCTGGATGCCGCCCTCGTCCAGCCGCGCGAAGGCGGCGGGGGCGGAGAGGTACAGGGGGCGGATGTCCTCGCCCTCGGCCTGGAGGCCGTGGGTGCGGGGGGCGTGCTGCGGCAGGCGCGCGCGGCCGCAATACAGGTGGATGTTCTCGTCCGAGCCGCCCTGCATCAGCATGAAGTGGCCGATGCGCTCCAGCCGGTCCACGTCCAGCCCCGCTTCCTCCTGCGTCTCGCGCCGCGCGCAATCCTCGGGCGATTCACCCGGCTCCAGCAGGCCGGCGACGCATTCGGTCATCACCGGCGGGAAGCCGGCGGCGTGGGCGGGCAGGCGGAACTGCTCGATGAGGCAGAGGCGGTCGGTCCAGGGGTCGTAGGGCAGCAGGGCCACCGCGCCGCCGCGGCGCCACAGCTCCCATGTCAGCTCGCGCGAGGGGGTGCCGTCGAAGCGCGCGTGGGTGAAGCGCACGCGCTGCACCGGGAAGCGGCCGTCGAAGGCGATGCTGTCCTCCCTCACCTCCAGCCCCGGGAAGGGCGGGATGGGCGGGGCCTTGGGCGGTCTGGCGCTCATGCGGCGCAAAGCCTAGCTTCGGGTCGAACGCCCGTCCACATGAGCACCCCCGATCCCCGCCGCGCCATCGCGGCCATCCTGCTGGCCAGCCTGCTCTACGCGGGCATGGGGGCCTGCGTGAAGGCGCTGGCCGGCGAGGTGCCGCTGGCGCAGGTGGTGCTGGGGCGCAACCTGTTCGCGCTGCCCGTGCTGCTGCCGCTGCTGCTGCGCGGCGGGCGCGCGGGCCTGCGGATGCGCGCCCCGGGCCTGCACGCGCAGCGCCTGGCCTGGGGCTTCCTGGGCATGGCCACCGCCTTCCACGGCTACGCCCACCTTCCGCTGGCCACCGTCACGGCGCTGGGCTTCACCATGCCGCTGATGCTGGCGCTGCTGGCCGTGCCGCTGCTGGGCGAGCGGATGGACCGCGCCCGCCTGCTCTGCGCCGCCATCGGCTTCGGCGGCGTGCTGCTGATGGTCCGCCCCGGCGATGGCGGGGCGGTCGCCCCTTCGCTGGTGGTGCTGGCCGGGGCCTTCGCCTGGGCCATGGCGATGATCACCATCCGCCGCATGGGTGCCTCGGGCGAGAGCGGGGTGGCGATCGTCTTCTGGTTCTCGCTCGGCAGCGCGCTGCTGGCGCTGGTCTGGGCGCTGCCCGGCTGGGTGTGGCCGACGCCGCGGCAGTGGCTGCTGCTGGCGGTGGTGGGCGGCGTGGCCGCCTTCGCGCAGATGCTGATGACGGAGGCCTACCGCTCGGCCGATCCCACGCTGGTCGCGCCCTTCGAGTATTCCGCCATCATCTGGACCACCGGCCTCGGCGTGGCCTTCTGGGCCGACTGGCCGGATGGGTGGGACGCGCTGGGCATCGCCGTGCTGGTCGGCGCCGGGCTGTGGCTGTGGCGTCGCGAGGCGGCCTTGCGGCCATGAGCGCCCCCGCGGCACAAGGCCCGATGCGCCGACGGTTGCCCTGGCTCCTCTGCCTCGCCCTGCTGCCCGTGCTGGTGCTGGCGCTGCGCTGGGCGTCCTTCCTGCCCTCCGTGATCGACTGGGACGAGAGCCTCTACCTCCTCCAGGCCCGCGAATGGCTGCGGGGCAACTGGCCGCTGTCCGGCGTGTGGGACATGCACCCGGTCGGCGCGCCGGGGATGATCGCGCTCACCTTCCTGCTGCTGGGCGAGAGCCTGGAGGCGGTGCGCCTGCTGGGCGCGCTGTGCGTCACGCTCACCGGCTACGCGCTGGTGCTGCTGGCCGCGCGGCTGGGCGCGCCGCGGGTCGTCGGGCTGGCGGCGGCGGTGCTGTATGCGGCGCATTCCATCCTGCTGGGCGGGCTGGCCTCGAACACCGAGATCCTGTTCGCGCCGATGGTGGTGGCGGCCCTCGGCCTCGCGGTCAGCCCGGGCGGCGCCTGGCCGCGGCTGCTGGCGATGGGCGGCCTGATCGGGCTGGCGATGCTGGTGAAGCCGGTGGTGGCGCCCGAAGGATGCCTGGCCTTCGCGCTGCTGGCCTGGCCGGTGCTGCGCGCGGGCGAATGGCGGCGCCTCGGCGCGATGGCGCTGGCCTATGCCGCGCTCTGCGCCGGGCCGACGCTGCTCTTCGGCATGGTCTACGCGCTGCGGGGCGAGTTCGGCATCTGGTACGTCTCCACCATCGCCGCGCCCTTGGAATACGCCGCCGGGCGCATGTCGGCCGGGCAGTCGCTGTGGCGCATCACGCTGTCGGCGCTGGCGCTGCGCTGGGTGCTGGTGCTGGCGCTGGCCAGCCTGCCGGCTCTGTGGCGCGCCGAGGCCGCGGCGCGGCGCGTGGCGCGCTTCGGCTGGCTGTGGCTGCTGGTTGCGCTGCTGGCCGTGGCGGGGCCGGGCCACTTCTTCGCGCACTACTTCCTCATTCTGCTGCCGCCACTCTCGCTGCTGGCGGGGCTGGGGCTGTTCCTGGCCGCCCGCGCGCTGGCCGGGGCGCGCCTCCGCGCCGCGATGGCGGTGGTGGTGGCACTGGCGGCGGCCGACGTGGTGGCAGGCGACCTGCTGCCCCGCCTGTCGCGCGGCTTCGCCATGGGCAGCCCCGACACGCCGCGCCGCATGGCCGCGCTGATGAACGAGGAGCTGCGCGAGGGAGACACCATCTTCGTGCCCAACTACCAGCCGGTGGTCTACTTCCTCACGGAGGCGCGGCTGCCGACGCGGTTTCCCTTCCCGGTCCACCTCACCGGCTCCTTCGCCTCGCTGGCCGGGGTGGACACGGATGCGGAGGTGAAGCGCATCCTGGACGGCCGGCCGCGCTTCGTCGTGCTCGACCGTTCGGAATGGTTCGCCATGCGGGCGTCCGCCATGGCGATGCTGAGCGAGGCGCTGGAGGAAGGCTACGAGCTCGCCGCCTCCTTCGTGGAGGAGCGCGGGACGGTGGAGCTGTGGCGCCGGGTGGAGGCGGAGTGATGGAGGACCTGCTGTTCTGGGCCTCGAAGGCGCTGTGGCTCTTCGCGCGGCCCAACACCTTCGCGCTGTTCCTCGCCGTGCTGGGGGTGGCGCTGCTCGTCGCCGGGCGGCGGTGGGGGCGATGGCCCGCCATGCTCGGGCTGGGCTGGTACGTGGCTGTGCTGCTGACGCCGCTCGCCGCTTGGCTGACCCTGCCGCTGGAGGACCGCTTTTCCCGCCCCGACGCGCCGGCGCGCGTGGACGGCGTGGTGGTCCTGGGCGGCGCGGTGGAAACGGCGCTGACGGAGGGGCGCGGCATCCCCTCGCTGAACGGCGCGGCGGAGCGGATGACGGAGGCCGTGGCCCTGGCCCGGCGCTTCCCGGGGGCGCGCATCGTCTTCACCGGCGGAACCGGCAAGGTGAACCCCGACGATGTGACGGAGGCCGAGGTGGCGCGCCGCCTCTGGTCCTCGCTGGGGCTCGAGGGCGGGCGGGTCGTCTTCGAGGAGGCGTCGCGCAACACCTGGGAGAACGCGACGCTGTCGCTGGCCGCGGCGCAGCCCAGGCCGGGCGAGACCTGGCTGCTGGTGACCAGCGCCTCGCACATGCCGCGCTCGGTCGGATGCTTCCGCGCGGCGGGCTGGCAGGGCGTGGTGCCCTGGCCGGTCAACTTCTCCACGCTGCCGGGCGGGCGGGGCTGGTTCGACAGCCCGCTGTCGCAGCGGCTGGGCCAGGCGGAATGGGCGGTGCGGGAATATGTCGGGCTGGTCGCCTACCGCCTGCTGGGGCGGACCGACGCGTTGTTCCCTGGCCCGCTATAGGTCCAGCACGCGCTCGGGCCGCATGCGCCCGCGCAGCAGGTCCGCCAGCGCCAGCAGGTTGCCGCGCAGCCGGCCGCGCCGGTCCACCTCCGGCTCCGGCCGCAGCGCCTTCAGCGCGTTGACCAGGCAGTGCCGCCCGGCCGAGGGGATGGCGTGCGACCAGGGAAACGACCCCTTGCGCGCCAGGTAGAGCGGGTTCGCCACCTGCGAGTAGCCCAGCCGCACCCCCGGCACGCGGCCCTTCTTGGTGCCCAGGTGCACGCCGCGCGCCGCGTGCAGCCGCAGGATCGCCCCGTGCGGCAGCAGCCGGCGCGACAGGTCGATGTCCTCGTACCAGGCGTAGAGCGGCAGCGCCTCGTCGAAGCGGATGGCGTGGGCGCGCATCGGCGCCAGGCGCAGCGCCATGTTGCAGCCATAGGCGTTGAAGGCGGGCGACGCCTCCAGCGAATCCGGCAGCGGCGGGGCCCGGGCCAGGATGGCGCGCGCGGCATCCACCGCGATGCCGGGGCCCTTGGCGCCGTCGGCCAGCACCACGCCGGTCGCCACCGCGCAGTCCGGCCGCGCGCGCAGGACCGCCTCAAGCACCGCCAGCCATTCGGGCGCGGCGAGGAAGTCGTCGTCGAAGAACGCCACGGCGTCGCAGTCGCCGATCGCGTCCAGGATGCGGTTGCGCTGCGCCGGCAGGCCGCTGGCGCCCGACAGGAACTCCACGCTCGGGAAGCGCGCGGCGATGCCCGCCACGTCCTCGGGTGCCGCGAAGGATACGAGGATGCGGTCGGCCGGGCGGTGCTGGCGGTCCAGCTCGGCCAGCGTCTCGGCCAGGATGGCGGCGCGGCCGCGGGTGGCGATGCCGACGGCGATCCTCATGCGGCCCCCGGTCGCCGGAGGGCGCAGGCCCGGAGGCGTGAACCGGCGGCAGTCACGCCAGCGGCCCCGGCGGCGGCGTGGGTGGCGCGCGCATCCCCTCCCAGCGGCCCTTCAGCGTGGCCCAGTAGTAGCGCGCGTGCAGCCCCCGCCCGCGCAGCAGGGACAGCGCCGCCCCGGCCAGCGGGCGGAGGAGGAAGGGCGCCCAGGTGGCGGCGGGCACGCGGTGGCGGCGCAGCGCGAAGCCCAGCCCCAGCCCGTAGCGCCCGGCCCGCGCGACGGCCTCGGGCGTCAGGCGCTTGTCGGGATGCACCACGCGCAGCGCCGGCTCGTAGCGCGCGGCATGGCCGGCGGCGAGCGCGCGGCACACCAGGTCGTTGCCCTCGGCGCTGCCGAAGCGCGCCCCTGGCCCCATGCCCTCGTCGAAGCCGCCCAGCGCCAGGGCCACGTCGCGCCGGAGCCACAGGTTGAACTCGATGACGCTGGTCCAGGCGTTGGCGAGCGTGACCGGCCCGCCGTCGGCGCGCCAGCGGCCGGAGCCCAGCCCGCCTTCCGGCGCCTCCGCCGGCCCGGTCAGCACGGCCAGCGACGGGTCGGCGAAGGCGTCGCGCACCTGGCGCAGCGTGCCGGGCTTCAGCAGGCAGTCATCGTCCGGGAAGGCCACGATGCCGCCCCGCGCGTGCCGCAGCCCGAGGTTGCGCCCCGCATTGGCGTTGGCGACGGGCGAGCGCAGGTGGGTGAGCGGGATGCGCCCGGACCATTGCGCCACCAGCGGTTCCAGCCGGGCATCGGCGTTCTGGTCCACCAGCAGCACCTCGAAGGCCTCGCCCTGGTGCTCCAGGCTCCCGAACAGCGCGCCGATCTCCGCGACGCGGCCCAGCGTGGCGACGACGAGCGAGATCACGCGCAGGCCTCCAGGAGCCGGGCGCGGAAGGTTTCCGCCGCGAAGCGCTCGGCGTTGGCGCGGCAGGCCTGGGGGGTGAAGCGCGCCTCGTCGGCCACGAAGCGGCGCACGGCGGCGACGACGGATTCCACGTCCTGCCCGTCGAACAGGATGCCGGTATCGGGCCGCACGATGTCGGCGGCGCCACCGCGGCGCAGGCAGACCAGCGGCGTGCCGGCGGCCTGCGCCTCGACCAGCGCGATGCCGAAATCCTCCTCCGCGGCGAAGACGAAGGCGCGGGCGGATTGCAGCAGCGCCACCAGCCCCGCCTGCGGCACGCGGCCCAGGATGGCGATGTTGGGCGCGCCCGCCGCCGCCTCGCGCACCCGCGCCGCCGAGGGGCCGTCGCCGGCGATGGACAGGCGCAGCTCGGGCATGCGGCGGAAGGCCTCGGCCACCAGCTCCACGCGCTTGTAGGGCACCTGGCGGGCGGCGACGACGAAGTCGGCACGCGGCCCGGTGCCCATGGGGAAGCCCGCCACGTCCACCGGCGGGTGCAACACCGCGGCCTCGCGCCGCCAGGCCTTGCGGATGCGCTCGGCGATCCAGGCGGAATTGGCCAGCAGCACGTCGGGGCGCTGGGCGCTGACCGCGTCCCATTGGCGCAGCCGGTGCAGCAGCCAGCGCGTGTAGGCGCCCTTGATGCCGCGCTCCATGCCCGATTCGCGCAGGTACTGCCCCTGCAGGTCCCAGGCGTAGCGCATCGGCGAATGGACGTAGGAGACGTGGCGCGTGCCCGGCCCCGTCACCACGCCCTTGGCGACGGCGTGCGATGAAGACACGACCAGGTCGAAGCCGCGCAGATCGAACTGCTCGATGGCGATGGGCATCAGCTGGAGGTAGTTGCGGAACATCCGCCGCGCGAAGGGGAGGCGCTGGATGAAGGAGGTGCGCGGCGCCTTCCCGCGCAGGAAGCCGCGCTCACCCTCCGCCATGAAGTCGCACAGCACGAACAGCTCGGCCTCGGGCCAGCAGAGCAGCATCTGCTCCAGCACGCGTTCGCTGCCGGCGTAGCCGTCCAGCCATTCGTGGATGATGGCGACCTTCATGGCGTGACGAACCCCAGCAGCCGCCGCGCGGCCGCGTCCCAGGAGAAGCCCTGCGCGCGGGCATGGCCGGCCGCGGCCAGCGCGGCGCGGCGCGGCAGGTCGTCGGCCAGGGCGGCGACCGCCTCGCCCAGGCTGGCGGGGCGCGCAGGGTCGAACCACAGCGCCGCGTCGCCGCACACCTCCGGCAGCGCGCCCATGGGGGCGGCCACCACGGGGCAGCCGCACCACATGGCCTCCACGGGCGGCAGGCCGAAGCCCTCGTAGCGCGAGGGGAAGAGCAGGCACAGCGCGCCCTCGTAGAGCGCGCGCAGCTCGGCGTCGCTGACGCGGCCCAGGGCGCGCACGTCGCCCGGCGCATCCGTGCCCGCGCGGAACACGGCCGCGTCCTTCGCGCCGGCCACCGCCAGCGCCAGGCCGCGCGCGTGCAGCGCGCCCATCGCGGCGTGCAGCGCGAGGAGGTTCTTGTGCGCCGCGCCGGTGCCGACCACCAGCGCGTAGCCGCGCGGCCGAAGGCCGTGCCGCGCCAGCACCGCGCCGTCGGCCGCCTCGCGCAGGATGTGCTCGCCGCCCTCCAAAGTCGCCGGCGGCTCGGGGATGCGCAGGTGATGGGCGATGCGCCCTGCGGAAAAGCGCGAGACGGACAGGATGCGCGCGCCCCGCCACGCCAGGCCGCGCTGCATGGCGCGGTACCAGCTGCGGAAGGCGAGGGAGTAGGATTCGGGCGTGTCGAATGCCCCGGCATCGTGGATCACCACCGCCTGCCGCCCGCCGGCCAGCAGCGGGCCGGTGTTGCCGAGGCTGAGCAGCAGCCCGCCGCGGGCCGCGCGCGGCAGCGTCCACTGCTCCCACGCCTGGCCGCTGCGGCTGCCGATGACGCGCGGGTCCAGGTGCGGGAAGAGGTCCAGGTCGCGCGCGCCGGGTGGCGCGACCAGGGTGATGGCGGGCCTGTCCGGCATCGCGTCCAGCGCGCGGGCGATCTCGCGCGCGTAGCGCTGCACGCCGGTGAGCCCCTGCGCCAGGAAGCGGCCGTTGAGGATGATCATGCGGACAGCAGCCGCCGCGCCTCGCGCGGGTGGCGCAGGGCGCGCCGCTCCTCGGGCGAGAGCAGGCGCGCCAGCAGCAGCGCCGCCAGCCCAAGGCCGAGCACCGCCGCGGCGGCGGACAGCGCGCGCGTCGGCGCCGCTGCCGTCAGCGCCAGCGCCAGCGCGGCCATCGCCACGGGGGCCACCAGCGCCCCCACCACCGGCCGCGCCGCGGGGTATAGGCGCGCTGCCAGCCAGGCCTTGCCGCCGCAGTCGGCCGCCGCGCGCAGCGCCCAGCACAGCGCCGCGCCCTCGATGCCCCAGTGGCGCAGCAGCAGCCACAGGATGGGGAGGAACACCGCCAGCTCCACCGCGATCAGCGCCGCCACCGCCTCGGGCCGGCCGATGGCGTCCAGCAGGGCGTTGGGCACGAAGGCGAGGCAGGAGAAGAAGATCGCGGCACCCAGGATGCGCGCCACCGTCCCACCCTCGGCGGCGAAGGACGCGCCGAGCCACAGGCCCAGCAGCCAGTCCCCCAACCCCGCCAGCAGCAGGCAGGCGGGCAGGGCGAGGCCCATGACCAGCAGCGCGCCGCGCCGCAGCAGCCCGGCGGTGACGGCGGGCAGGGTGGCGAAGGCGCCCGCCATCGCCGGCAGCAGCGCCTGCGCCACCGCCACGGGCAGGATCCACATGCGCATCACGAGGTCGAGCGGCGTGGCGTAGTGCGCCACCGCCGCCAGCGTCAGCACCGCGCCGATCAGGAAGCGGTCGGCGTAGATCAGCGCCTGGTTGAGGATGGAGGAGACGGTCATCCACCCGCCGATCCGCAGCAAGGGCAGCACCAGCAAGGGTGAGCCGACGCGCAGCCCGGGCAGCACCGGCCGCGCCAGCCAGGCGTAGGACAGGGTGTTCGCCAGCCGGCACGCCACCAGCACCAGCATCACCGCCACCAGCGACGGCCAGGCCAGCAGCGCCAGCACCGGGCCCAGGTAGTACATGATGGAAACCGGGATGGTGGCGAGGTTCGCCGCGCGGAATCTCTGGTGCGCCGCCAGCACGCCCCACAGCGCGGCGTTCACCACCACAAGGGGCGCGGCCAGCGCCAGGATGCGGAAGGCCAGCAGCGCCTCTCCCTGCAAGGCGGGCGGCACGTTGAGCGCGGATTGCACCAGCCACGGCATGGCCAGCCACAGCGCCGCCGCGCCGAGTGCGGCGAAGCCGCCCAGCGCCACCATGGCGGTGCCGACGAGGACGGGCGATTCGGCGCCGCGCCCCTGCGTCATGCGCTCGCTCAGCGCGCGCGTCAGCGCCGGGCCGATGCCGAGGTCGAAGATGCCGAAGACGCCGACCATGGCGAGCGCGAGGGTGAACAGCCCCCAGCGCTCCAGCCCCATCTGGCCCACCAGCACCGGCGTCAGCGCCAGGGCCAGCAGCAGCGGCAGGCCGCGGCCCAGCGCGTTCCAGATCATGCCGGAGACGAGGCGTCCCGCCCCGGCCCGGGCCTCGGCGCTCTCGCCGGCCATGCGTGCCAACCCCAATGGAGCGGGGTGTCTAGCCTAGTGCGCGCCCTTGCGCGACAGCACGGCGAGGGGCGTGCGTAGCAGGATGCGCAGGTCCGCCAGCAAGGAGGGCTGCGAGACATAGGCCACGTCCAGCGCCACGCGCTGGGCGTAGGAGGTGTCGGAGCGGCCGGACACCTGCCACAGCCCGGTGATGCCCGGGCGCACCGCGATGTAGTGCGCGGCGGCCGCGCCGTAATGGGCGTCCAGCTCCGCCTTGACCACCGGGCGGGGACCGACGAGGGCCATCTCGCCCCGCAGCACGTTCAGCAGCTGCGGCAGCTCGTCCAGGCTGGTGGCGCGCAGGAAGCGGCCGATGCGGGTGATGCGCGGGTCCTGCCGCAGCTTGCGCGTGGCGTCCCATTCGGCGCGGGCGGCCGCATCGGTGGCGAGCAGGGCAGCGAGGCGTTCCTGGCTGTCCGTCACCATGGAGCGGAACTTCAGGCAGCCGAAGATGCGCCCGCCGCGGCCCACGCGCGGATGGGCGTAGAAGGCCGGCCCGCCATCCAGCCGCACGACGAGCGCCAGCACCACGAAGACCGGGGCCAGCGCCAGCAGCAGCGCGCCCGCGCCCAGGACGTCCAGCACGCGCTTGGCGGCGCCCTGCCAGGCCGGCAGGTTCGCGGCGGCGACCATCTGCGGCGCGCCCGCGGCGGAGCCGCCGAAGGCACCGCTGGCGCGCAGGGTCATGTCACGCTGAAGGGACGAGAATGCGTCCAGCCCGGGCATCGCAGGGTTCTTTCCCACCGTGCCGCGGAACGGGCCACCCGCCCCGGGACACACCCGTCTTTAACCTTCCCGGATTGGCGGCTTTCCGACCGGGTTGCGGCGAGATTGTGGCGGCGCAACATTCCCCTCCGCCCTTGCCGGGGGGCGCCGGCGCGTCCATGCACCCGCCATGCGCGCCTACCTGTCCTCGGCCATCCTGGGAGCGATCCTCGCCAGCACGCTGTTCCCGCTGGATTTCCTGTGGCCCCGCGCGGGGCTGGACTGGCGCGCGGCGGGCGACGCGGCGCAGCACGCCATCGCCCAGCGGCACTTCCTGGCGGATGCTTGGCGCTGGCCGCCGCTGGATGTCGCCACGCTGGGCGGGGCGAACCTGGCGCTGATGGACGGCATCCCGGCGCTGGCCCTGCCGCTGAAGCTGCTGCGCGGCGTGCTTCCCGAAGGCTTCCACGGCGTCGGGCTGTTCTACCTGCTGGCCTGGGTGGCGCAGGGGCCGGCGGCGGTCTTCGCGCTGCGCGGATTCGGCGAGCGGCGGCTGCTGCCGGCGCTGGCGGTGGCGCTGCTGGCGCTGTCCATGCCGGCCTTCATCATGCGGTTCGGCCATGCCGCGCTGTGCGGGCATTTCGCCGTCCTGCTGGCGCTGGGCCTCTACGCCCGCACGCTGCGCGACGGGCGCTGGTGGGCGGCGGCGATCCCCTTCCAGGTGCTGGCGCTGCTGGTGCATCCCTACCTGGCGCTGATGGCGCTGGCCCTGCTGGGCGCGGCGCCGCTGACGCTGCTGCTGCGCCGCCAGCCCTGGCTGCGCGCCGCCGCGGGCGTGGCGGGCGCGGTGCTGGCGATGGGCGGCACGATGGCGGCGCTGGGCTATTTCGGCGCGACGGGCGATGGCGGCTTCGGCGATTACGCGCTGAACCTGCTGTCCCCCATCTGGCCGCACCGCTCCTGGTTCCTGGGCGGGCTGGTGGCGGCCGAGGTGGACGCCACCGGCTTCGGCGGGTGGGAGGGGTACAACTGGCTCGGCCTGGGGCTGTGGCTGGCGCTGGCCGCGGCCCTGGTGCTGCGCCGGCCGCGGCTGGCCGGGCATGGGGGGCTGGTGCTGGCCTGCCTGGGGCTGCTGGCGCTGGCCGTGTCCTCGCGCGTCGGGTTCGGCGGGGCGGTGCTGCTGGATGCCGGGCCGGTGCCGGCGGTGCTGGAGCAGTTCCGCGCCTCCGGCCGCTTCTTCTGGCCGGTGGGCTACGCGCTGCTGGTCGGCGCGGCGCTGCTGCTGCCGCGCGCCGGGCGGCGGGGCGTCGCCATCCTCTGCGCCTGCGCGGTGCTCCAGTTCCTGGATGCCATCCCCTCGCGCGCCGCGCTGCGCGGCTGGGCGCATGAGCGCCAGCCATGGGGCGTGGACGCCGCCGCCCTGCGCCCCATGCTGCGCGAGGCCGGGCGCGTCACCCTCGTCCCCGCCTGGCCCTGCGTGCCGCGCGAGGACTGGCAGGGCCGGGCGCGCCTGCTGGAATTGCTGCTGTTGGGCAGCGAATCGCCCCGCCCGGTGAACACCGCCTACGTCTCCCGCTGGCGGGGCGAGCCG
>LNFM01001064.1_pt1 | contig 64009 bp, 48 predicted proteins | sample 596031 | NCBI WGS metagenome assembly LNFM01 (sample SAMN04254537, study PRJNA301005) | activated carbon metagenome | isolation source: dual media filters at the Ann Arbor, Michigan drinking water treatment plant | place: USA: Ann Arbor
CGCCCGCGCGCTGCACGCCGGAGCCAACGAATACATCATGAAGCCGTTCGACAAGGACATCGTCGCCGCCAAGTTCCAGGAAGTCGGACTGATCTGATCTTGTCTCGATCCGGCGGCTGAACAGCCCTCGGCGTTATCGTTCTAGTAGTGTCGCGTTCGGCTGTACCCGGTGATGAATGAGTATTGCGTTGACAGGTTCCTCGACTTCGAATTCGACGCAGCAGGAGCCGTTGCGGGTGATGGTGGTTGACGACTCCGTCGTCATCAGGGGATTGATTGCGCGCTGGGTCGCAGCCGAACCGGACATGGTTGTCGCGGCTTCGCTGCGCACCGGCCTTGACGCCGTCAACCAGATCGAGCGCGTCAATCCCGACGTCGCCGTGCTCGATATCGAAATGCCGGAGCTCGACGGCATCGCCGCGCTGCCGCAGCTTCTTGCGAAGAAGCGCAACCTGATCGTCATCATGGCTTCGACCCTGACCCGCCGTAACGCGGAGATCAGCTTCAAGGCGCTGTCGCTTGGCGCGGCGGACTACATTCCGAAGCCGGAAAGCACTCGCGAAGCGGGGGCCGCCGACATCTTTCACCACGACCTGATCCAGAAGATTCGCTCGCTCGGCGCCAAGGTGCGACGCTCCGTTCCGGCTTCGCCACATCTTCCCGCGACGAGTCCGCCGCTGGCGCCAGCGCTGCCGCGCCAGCCATTGTCCCGGCCGCCGCTGACGCCGGTTGCGCATCCGCCGTTGACGCGCCGCGCGTTCGGCAGCCAGGCACCCCGCGCGCTTCTGATCGGTTCATCGACCGGCGGCCCGCAGGCGCTGATGACGCTGGTCGCCGAGATCGGCGCGGTGATCGACCGGTTTCCGGTGCTGATTACCCAGCACATGCCGCCCACCTTCACGACGATTCTGGCGGAGCATCTGGCGCGCTCGAGCCACCGGCCGGCACATGAGGCGGTCGATGGGGAAATCGTCAAGGCCGGCACGGTCTATCTCGCGCCGGGCGGCCGCCATATGCGGGTGGTGCGCCGCGGCGCAGAAGTCGCGATCGCCCTCGACGACGGGCCGCCGGTCAATTTCTGCAAGCCGGCCGTCGATCCGTTGTTCTCCTCCGCGATCGATGTCTGGCAGGGCGGCATTCTGGCCGTCGTGCTTACCGGCATGGGTTCGGACGGGATGCGCGGCGGCAAGGAGATTGTCGCCGCGGGTGGCAGTGTGATCGCCCAGGACGAAGCCACCAGCGTGGTGTGGGGAATGCCGGGCGCCGCCGCTAATGCGGGGATTTGCTCGGCGATCCTGCCGCTTGGTCAGATCGCGCCGAAACTGGTTCGGCTGTTTTCGGGAGATCGTTCGTGACGCCGTCGGACTACGAGTTCCTGCGCAGGCTGCTGAAAGAGCGATCCGGCCTCGACCTGTCTTCCGACAAGCACTATCTGGTCGAAAGCAGATTGATCCCGCTGGCGCGCAGGGTCGGTCTGCCCGGAATCGGCGAACTGGTGCAACAGTTAAGGGGCGGAGCCGAGCCGCTGACATGCGAGGTGGTCGAGGCGATGACCACCAACGAGACGTTCTTCTTCCGCGACAAGATTCCGTTCGATCATCTGAAGGAGGCAGTGCTGCCGGCGCTCGCGCAGGCGCGCGCCGGCAGCCGCGCCTTGCGCATCTGGTGCGCGGCGTCTTCGACCGGGCAGGAGCCCTATTCGATCGCGATGTGCGTGAAGGAGTTCGCCGCACTGGCGGGGTGGCGGATCGAAATCGTTGCCACCGACCTGTCGCAGGACGTGCTTGAGAAGTCCAAGACGGGAATCTACAGCCAGTTCGAGGTGCAGCGCGGCCTGCCGATCCAGATGCTGGTGAAACATTTCAAGCAGATCGGCGAACTGTGGCAGCTCGATGCCGATATCCGCGGCATGGTGCAGCACCGGCAGCTGAATCTGCTGCAGGATTTCTCCCATCTCGGAACGTTCGACGTGATCTTCTGCCGCAACGTCCTGATCTATTTCGACCAGACCACCAAGATCGGCGTCTTCGAACGCATGTCGAAAATGCTGGAATCCGATGGCGTGCTGGCGCTGGGAGCGGCCGAAACCGTGGTCGGAATTTCCGACGCCTTCAAGCCGTATCCGGAGCGGCGCGGGCTCTATCGCCCGAACGCGGCCCGGGCGCCGCGCACCGGCGCCGCGGCGCTGCCGCTACGGGCGGTTGCGGCGGCGACGCGCTGAGTTGCACTCGTCCGCTGCCTTGACGCGTTTTCCTCCGCGAAACGGTGTCCGCCCGCATCGGGTGCGGGGCAGGCTTTCGGTTGAGGGTGGCTTGGAGCGCCCGCGCCGGAACAGCGCAGCTTGGTTGCGAACGGATGGCCAGCCCGGAACACCCTTCCTTGGCCGCGCCCGATAGCTTAAGAGCGGCGCAACGATTTCCCTTCCCCTTAGGCAAAAATGATCCGTCTCGACAACATCTCCAAGCAGAATGGCCACCAGATCCTGTTCATTGAGGCCTCCGCTGCGCTCCAGAAGGGCGAGAAGGTTGGCCTTGTGGGTCCCAACGGGTCCGGCAAGACGACGCTGTTCCGGATGATCACCGGCCAGGAGCAGCCCGACGAGGGCCAGGTGGCGGTCGATCGCGGCGTCACCATTGGTTATTTCAGCCAGGACGTCGGCGAAATGTCAGGCCGCAGCGCCGTGTCCGAGGTGATGGACGGCGCCGGCCCCGTCAGCGCCGTGGCGGCCGAGCTGAAGGAGCTCGAAACCGCGATGGGCGATCCCGACCGGGCCGACGAGATGGATGAAATCATCGCGCGCTATGGCGAGGTGCAGGGCCGGTTCGAGGAACTGGACGGCTATGCGCTGGAGGGGCGGGCGCGCGAAGTGCTCGCGGGGTTGAGCTTTAGCCAGGAGATGATGGACGGCGACGTCGGCGCGCTGTCGGGCGGCTGGAAGATGCGGGTGGCGCTGGCCCGCATCCTGCTGATGCGCCCCGACGCCATGCTGCTGGACGAGCCGAGCAACCATCTGGATCTCGAGAGCCTGATCTGGCTCGAGCAGTTCCTCAGGGGTTACGAGGGCCTGCTGCTGATGACCTCGCATGACCGCGAATTCATGAACCGCATCATTACCAAGGTGGTGGAGATCGACGGCGGATCGCTGACGAGCTATTCGGGCGACTACGAATTCTACGAGCAGCAGCGCGCCCTCGGCGAAAAGCAGCAGCAGGCCCAGTTCGAACGTCAGCAGGCGATGCTCGCCAAGGAGATCAATTTCATCGAGCGCTTCAAGGCGCGTGCCTCGCATGCGGCGCAGGTGCAGAGCCGGGTCAAGAAGCTGGAGAAGATCGAGCGGGTGGAGCCGCCGCGGCGCCGCCACACGGTGCAGTTCGATTTCCTGCCGGCGCCGCGCTCGGGGGAAGACGTGGTCAGCCTGAAGAAGGTGCAGAAGGGCTATGGCAGCCGCAACATTTATGACGGCCTTGATTTCCAGGTGCGGCGCAGGGAGCGGTGGTGCGTGATGGGGATCAACGGCGCCGGCAAGTCGACGCTGCTCAAGCTGGTGGCGGGTTCCACGGAGCCGGATGACGGCACGGTCGCCGTCGGCGGCAGCGTGAAGATGGGCTACTTCGCCCAGCACGCCATGGATCTCCTGGATGGCGAGCGCACTGTGTTCGAGTGGCTGGAAGATTCGTTTCCGCAGGCCGGGCAGGGCAGCCTGCGCGCGCTGGCCGGCTGTTTCGGCTTCTCCGGCGACGACATCGAGAAGAAATGCCGCGTGCTGTCGGGCGGCGAGAAGGCGCGGCTGGTAATGGCGAAGATGCTGTTCGATCCGCCGAACTTTCTGGTGCTCGACGAGCCCACCAACCACCTGGACATGGCGACCAAGGAGATGCTGATCAGCGCCTTGTCCGAATTCGAGGGCACCATGCTGTTCGTGTCACACGACCGGCATTTTCTGGCCGCATTATCTAACCGGGTGCTGGAACTGACGCCGGAGGGTATCCACCAGTACGGCGGCGGCTACACGGAGTATGTTGCGCGCACCGGCCAGGAGGCGCCCGGGCTGCGCGGCTGAAACGACCGCCGGAACCTCCGCTTGGTGAGGTGGTGCCCTTGGCAGGGCGGCAGCACCTCCCCAAATCGTGTCAGACATGCGATCTGGCGTCGGCAGCGTCAGGTGGTCTAAAGCAATTGGATTCGGTTAATCGACCACATACCGTATAAGGGCTGCGAGTTCAGGGGCAAGGGAGATGGAAAGACGTCTGTCTGCAATCGTCTGCGCTGACGTCGCGGGCTACTCGCGGATGATGGGCGCCGACGAGGCAGGTACCCATGCCGCCTTCAAGGCGCATCGAAGCGCGGTCTATCCGGTCATCCTCAATCACGGCGGCCGGTTGGTGAAGAACACCGGCGACGGTTTCCTGCTGGAGTTTCCGAGCGTCGTGGGAGCGATCGAGTCGGCCGTCGGAATGCAGGCGCTGATGAACGAACGCAACGGCCAACTGCCTGCGGATCGGGTCATGCAATTCCGTCTCGGTGTCCACATGGGCGACGTGATGGCCGACGAGGACGAGGTGTTCGGGGACGGCGTCAACATCGCCGTCCGCCTCGAAGCGATCGCCGCCCCCGGCGGCGTGGCCGCCTCGGCCAAGGCCTACAGTGAGGCCAGCAAGCACCTCAGCACTCCCTTCGACGACGCCGGGATTCACCGTTTCAAGAACATCGCCGAGCCGGTCCATGTCTGGACCTGGGCGCCGGCCAGGTCCGAGGGCTTGGGGCGGCAAAACAGGAACGCGTCGAACCTGCCGGCCCAGTACCGCACCGCGATCGTGGGAGTGCTGCCGTTTGCCAACCTCAGCGACAGCGCCGACGAGTATTTCTCCGATGGACTGACCGAAGACCTGATCCACGCGCTGTCGCTGCAATCGTTTTATCGCGTGCTCAGCCGGAACTCGACCTTCGCGTTCAAAGGCAAGAGCCTGAGCACGCGTCTGATCGCGCGTGAAATCGACGCGACCTATCTGATCCAGGGATCGGTACGGCGCGCCGGCACCAAGGTTCGCGTCACCGCCGAGCTGATAGCCCCCGAGAATGGCGAGCAGTTATGGGCTGGTCGGTACGACAGGGACATCGGCGATCTGTTCGCGATGCAGGACGAGATCACCACCCATCTGTGCGCGGCATTGGCGCCGGAGATTTATCGCGCCGAAGCTTTCGCGCCCGCGCGATCGTCATCGACCGACCTGACCGCGTGGGACAGGTTCCTGCGCGGCCTCTCCCATTACTATAAGCCGACCAAGGGGGACTACGAAGCCTCGATCGACTTGTTCAGGGAGGCCATCGCGATCGATCCGGCGCTGTCCATTGCACGCGCCTATCTCGCAACCATCATGGTGCAGGGCGTACAGTTCGGATGGATCAAGAGCACCAGCGAATTGTGGAGCGAGGCGATGAGTCTCGCGGAAAGCAGCGTTCGGCTCGATCCCCGTTCGTCCTTCGCATTCTCGATTCTGGCCTACGTACATGCGATGGAGGGCCATCACGATGCCGCCATGGAAGCCGCGCGAAAGGCGGTCGAACTGAACCCCTACGACATGGGTGCGCAGGGCGTGCTCGGAATATGTCACATGGTGATCGGCGAGCACCGCCACGCCATCGAGCTGTTCTCGACGGCGGTGCAGCGCGGCAACAGCGACCCCAGATATCAATGGCCGGCATTGAATGCGTTCAGCCACTATTTGCTTCGGCAGTATGACGCCTCGCTGTCCTGGGCGCGTGAAGCGCTGTACCTGAATCCCAATCATCTCCAGGTGCTGTGCGTGCGGGCGGCGGCGCTGGCGCAACTGGAGCGGACCGAGGAAGCGGCAAAGGCGGTCGAGGTCTTGCTGGCCAGCTTTCCCGGCCTGACCGTCGAGCGGCATTTGAGGAACTTTCGTTGGAAAACACCGGCGGACACCGCTCACTACCGCGACGGACTCTTGAAAGCCGGCGTTCCCCTGAGCAACCTGGCCCTCGTCGGATCTGACTCAAAGCGGACGGCGAATTCCTGAAGCCGGCTTCGGTAGGGCCGCTGGCGACGGCCGCGATCTGGCCGAGCCGGCCTGGAAAGCCGCCCTGATCCGGCCGAAGCCGGGGAGCGCCCGGCGTGCTTCCAGCCTCCCCCCAAGTGTCCCACGCCAGTTGACTCATGTTTCAATTACGCCAAACTGCCGCTGCAGCTTTAGGTAGCGTGGCGCCGCAAAATCCGCCTTTTCAAATTGCGGCGAGTCGTTCTTATTTTAGCCGTCCGGTGCTTTTTCAGCAGTTCAGTATTTTTCAGGGTTGAGCTCCATGCAGGACGACAGCATTAGCCGAGTCGCGAGCGGCGCGGCCGCTCCAGGCCCCGAGGTTTCGCCCAATAATCCTTGCCCCTTCCTGCGCGCCGTGGTGTCAGAGGGTTTCGTCGGCGGCCACATCGTGCCTGTTTCAGAAGTTTGCAGGACGGTCGAGGCCGCCAGCGGCAAGACCGGGCTGCAGAAAAAACTGGTCGGCATGAAGACCTACCCGGTGGCCCTGATCGCCAACGGCCTCGGTCCGTTGCGGTTGTTGCGCAGCTGGTGGTCCGGCGCAGAGCTTGACGCGCTGCGCAACGGTCCCCTGGACAAGCATGGCGTCGGCTCGCGCATCCTGGACGCGAACGCAAAGGTGCACGAAAGCGAAATCGCGCGTTTTGCCGAGTTCGGGAAAGACCGGCCGGATCCGTGCGGCGGCGTCGAGCGCGGGCTAACGGGCGGCGAGATCAAGGCCTTCATGGACGCGAATTTCGCGCGCGCCAAGGGCCACAGACGCTGGTTCGACCGGCTGCTGATGAAAGGCGAATGGCCCGTTCTGCTGGATATCATGGGCAAGGGTGAGGGAGACGAGCGCTATCTCAGCGTGGCGGAGGTCAGAACGCTTTTCGTCGACCGGCGGCTGCCCGACCGCATCAACGCGCGGCTGGCGGCGCAGAAGGCACCTGCCGGCAGTGTATTACGCAAGCTCGCCAAGGCCGCGCTCGTGCTGGTCGCGTTGGGTGGCCTCTTGCTGGTGGCGATCGCCGAATTCCCCAACCAGCTCGGCAAGATCGTGCCGCCGCTGGCCAAAGTACTGCCGCCTCCGCTGCCGGAGCGCGCTGCCATCAGGGAGGCGCATTGGCTCGACCAGAACTGGTCAACCCAAAGTCGACACTGGTTCCATCACGCAAGCCAGGGCACGGCGACCTTCCCGGTGCCTTATGCCTGGTTTCTCGCGCTGGAGCAGCCGGGCATTCGCTTGTTTACCCGACCCGGCATGCTTGCGGACAGCAACTATCTCGAGCGGTTCGGCTTCCTCCCAAGCCCCAAATCCGTCGACACAGACGCCGCCAGCCTGCGCCGCTTTGGCTATGGGCCCGCGGCCGGCGCCAGAACTGAGCCGGCACCGACGTTGCCGGCAGGGCTGCAGCCGACGCCGGCCGAGAATTTCGACGGCTTGCCGGTTGGCTTCGCGCGAATGACCGCGGTCACCAATCCCGGTACGGGAGCGCCCGAAGCCGACATGATCGGACTGACATGTGCGGCCTGTCACACCGGACATATCAGCTACAAGGGCGTCAGCGTGCGCTTCGACGGCGGCCCTGCCGCGGTGAACCTGAAAAAGCTCGAGCTGGCGACCGGCCTGTCCATTGCCTACACCACCTGGGTGCCGGGCCGTTTCGACCGCTTCGCGACGCGGGTGCTCGGTCCCGACGCCGGCAAGGACCAGCGCGACAAGCTCAAGCAAGGGCTGAAGGAGGTTCGCGACTTCCTGCTTGACGAGGTCAAGATCTACCGGAAGACGATCGAGGGCAGGACGGGGTTCGATGGCAAGCCGCAGAAGGATACCGAGGAAGGGTTCGGCAGGCTCGACGCGCTCAACCGGATCGGCAATCAGGTCTTCTACACCAATCTGGCGGCGGCCGGTCTCGCCGGATATGAAAAGAACCTGTTCGCCGTCGATGCGCCGGTCAGTTTCCCCCCGATCTGGACCGTGCCGTGGTTGTGGTGGGCGCAATACGACGGCTCGATCGAGCAACCCCTGATCCGCAACGCCGGCGAGGCGCTCGGCGTTTCCGCGCTGGTCAATCTTTCGCCCAAACCTCCGCCTGAGGCGTTGTTCCGCTCGTCCATCGCCCTCAACAATCTCCTCTACATCGAAGACATGCTGCGTGGACCCGATCCTTTCCGCCAGAACCCAAAGGGTTTCGGCGGGCTGAAATCACCGGAATGGCCCTCCAGGATCTTTCCTAACGATCCGGCTTGGCAGATCAACCAGGCGCGCGCATCCAAGGGCCGCGCGATTTACGCCGAGATCTGCGCCGAGTGCCATCTCGGACCGGTCAATGATGCCGCGTTCGATGCGCAATTCCCCGACAAGAGCTTCTGGTCCTCGGAGCGCTGGAAGAACGTCGACGGTCCGAATCCCGTGCTGAACCCGGTCCAGAAGGGCGTGGTGGGCATGGGAACGGACCCCGCCCAAGCCAATGTTCTCGCGAAGCGGCCGGTCGAGGTTCCCGGCTTCCTCAACCTGCAGCCGGCGCGCGACCTCGACACGCGGGGGACATGCGGCGATCTGCCCGCCTACTCGTCGACGGAGATGTCGTTCGCCATCGCGCTCATGATCGTAACGGACAAGGTCGCCGACAAGTGGATGAAAGACCGCAAGCTTTCGGAGGCGGACCAGATCGCGCTGTGGGGGCCGCGAAAGAACTGTCCCAATCCCGCGCCGGGAGGGCCGCATTATCGCGCGCGCCCGCTGAACGGCATCTGGGCGACCGCCCCCTACCTTCACAACGGTTCGGTGCCCTCGCTCTATTGGATGCTCAAGCCCGCGGCCGAGCGCCCCAGGCAGTTCTGCATGGGAGCCCGCGACTTCGATCCGGAACACGTGGGTTTTCGCGTGACCGCCACCGAAGGGGCGTCCTGCAAGACCGGCGAAACCCTGTTCTCGATGACCGACAGCGACGGCAAGGACATCAAGGGCAACAGCGTTCTCGGCCATTCGCTGGAGGGAACGCCGGGTCCAGGCAAGAAGGGCGTGATCGGCCGGACGCTGACCGAGGACGAACGCTACGACCTGATCGAGTATCTGAAGACGCTGTAGAGGCAGCGGAAACAGTGGCCTCGATGCGCGCGGCCCGTCCGATCCCCGTCGTCGCGATCGGGTCGCGTCAGGTGCCGTGATGGCAATGGGCCCACGGAACTTAGCGCGGACTGATCCATTGAAGTATGCCGCGTTTGACGCGCGCCCTCACCAGTTCTGGAGACGTTCATGCTGTTACCCAAGGGAGCGACCGTGGCTGTCGCCGACGGTGAAAAGTTCAATCTCTTCCGCAATACCGGCGACGAGGCCAACCCCGCACTGACGGCGATGCCCGAACCGGACATTGAGAGCGTCAACAAGGGGTCGGGTTCAGGCCATCAGAGCAGTTCGGCAAATCCTGATGAAAGCCAGGCCGCCGAAGACGGCTTCGCTGGAGGAATCGCAGGCTTGCTCAACAAGCGTGTACTGGATGGCGAGATTGCCGATCTCGTGATCATCGCCGCCCCGCGGACCCTCGGCGAGCTTCGCAAGAGCTACCACAAGAAACTGTCGGAAGTGCTTCGTGGCGAAATCTCGAAGGACCTCACCGGTCACGCGCTGCACGACATCGAAAAAGCCATCGCTGCCGCGTAGTCGGACACAGCTGTCGCCACCAACAAAAACCCCGCCATTCGCGGCGGGGTCCAGTCGGGGAGGTGAGAGCGATCGGGCTCTCGGGTAAACCCAGCGATCAGGCGGGAATGCGCTCTTCGACCTCGTGCGGTTCGCGCAGAACGTAGCCGCGGCCCCAAACGGTCTCGATGAAATTGCGGCCCTCGGAGGCGTTGGCGAGCTTCTTGCGCAGCTTGCAGATGAAGACGTCGATAATCTTCAGTTCCGGCTCGTCCATGCCGCCATAGAGATGGTTGAGGAACATTTCCTTGGTCAGGGTCGTGCCCTTGCGGAGCGAGAGCAGCTCCAGCATCTGGTATTCCTTGCCGGTCAGATGCACGCGCTGGCCGCCGACTTCCACCGTCTTGGTGTCGAGATTGACCACGAGATCGCCGGTCTGGATCACCGACTGGGCGTGTCCCTTGGAACGGCGCACGATCGCGTGGATGCGGGCTACCAGTTCGTCCTTGTGGAACGGTTTGGTCATGTAGTCGTCGGCGCCGACGCCGAGGCCCTTGACCTTGTCCTCGATGCCGGCGAGGCCGGAGAGGATCAGAATGGGAGTTTTGATCTTCGAGACCCGGAGCTGCTTGAGCACGTCGTAACCGGACATGTCGGGCAGGTTGAGGTCGAGAAGGATAATGTCGTAGTCGTAGAGCTTGCCGAGATCGACGCCTTCCTCCCCGAGATCCGTCGTATAGACGTTGAAGCTCTCGGATTTGAGCATCAGCTCGATCGACTGCGCAACGGCGCTATCATCTTCTATCAGCAAAACGCGCATGCCAGTCCCCTATAGTCGCCGCTCCGGGCGTCAGGTCGGCCGCATTTGCGGCACTCAAAACGCCTTTGCACAACTGATTCGGATCCTGACGACATATGGTTAACAAAATCTGATTCCGATCCGCAAGCTCTATCCGTGCAATTTTTATCGAATCGCGCTAAGATATTGCGTCAAAGTAGATTTCTGTAACCGCTCCCGTTCAGGTTCCACATTAAGAGGCGGGCTTAACCGACTCCTGCGATTTGCCCGTCTTCTGATGGGCAAGCGCTTTCAGTCACCAAAGACAGTGACGTAATGATTAACGATGCGGGTAAACACGAAGTTAAGGGCCGGGCCCGAAACCGCGGAAACTTAAGGGTTTCGCAATGAAGGCGCTCGCCGAACAGATCGGCGATATCGACGGCGTCAACGTATATGGCCGCGTGGTCGGCGTCCGCGGCCTGATGGTCGAGATCGCCGGTCCGATCCACGCGATGTCGGTCGGCGCCCGCATCGTGATCGAAACCGGCGGCAATCGCTTCATCCCCTCCGAGGTCATCGGCTTCAGCGGCAACAATGCCGTGGTGATGCCGTTCGCCGGCCTCGAAGGCGTGCGGCGCGGTTGCCGCGCGGTGATCGCCAATGCCGCCAGCCAGGTGCGGCCGTCGCCGGCCTGGCTCGGCCGGGTTATCAACGCGATGGGCGAGCCGATCGACGGCAAGGGGCCGCTGCCGCAGGGGCCCTCGCCGATGCCCTATCGCAACTCGCCGCCGCCGGCCCATTCGCGCAAGCGCGTTGGCGCGCCGCTCGATCTCGGCGTGCGCTCGCTCAATACCTTCCTGACCTGCTGCCGCGGCCAGCGGATGGGCATCTTCGCCGGCTCCGGAGTCGGCAAATCGGTGCTGTTGTCGATGCTGGCGCGCAACGTCGATGCCGACATCACCGTGATCGGGCTGGTCGGCGAGCGCGGCCGCGAGGTGCAGGAGTTCCTGCAGGACGACCTCGGCGACGCCGGCCTGGCGCGCTCGGTGGTGGTGGTGGCGACATCGGACGAGCCCGCCTTGATGCGGCGGCAGGCGGCGTATCTGACGCTGGCGATCTGCGAATACTTTCGTGACGAAGACAAGGATGTGCTGTGCCTGATGGATTCCGTCACCCGGTTCGCCATGGCGCAGCGCGAAATCGGCCTGTCGGCCGGCGAACCGCCGACCGCCAAGGGCTACACGCCGACCGTGTTCACCGAACTGCCGAAGCTGCTCGAGCGCGCCGGCCCGGGGACCGGCGTCGGCACCATCACGGGTATCTTCACGGTGCTGGTGGACGGCGACGACCACAACGAGCCGATTGCTGACGCGGTCCGCGGCATCCTGGACGGTCATATCGTGATGCAGCGTTCGATTGCCGAACGCGGCCGTTTTCCGGCGATCAACATCCTAAAATCGGTATCCCGAACGATGCCCAAAGCGGCCGATCCGGCCTTCCTGCCGGTGATCACCCGGGCGCGCCAGGTCATGGCCACCTATGCCGACATGGAGGAACTGATCCGGCTCGGGGCCTATCGCCAGGGCTCCAGCGCCGAGGTCGATGAGGCCATCCGGCTGCATTCCCCGCTGGAGAGCTTTCTGCGCCAGGCCAAGGACGAAGTTACCGGCCTGGAGGCCGGTTACCAGCAACTTGGTCAAATCCTGCAGGATTTGGAAACGGAACGCTAACTTTGTCAGGCCATCATCCGGCCCACGTAAAGCTGCCGGCGGGGCCCTTATGAGTTCATTCGGGGGCCGGTACCGTCCCGCGTTCAGATTGGGACTTCTGGGGAGTACGAGTCGATGAAGTCACGTGAAACGCTGATCCGCCTGAAGAAGTTTCAGGTCGACGAGAAGCGCCGAAGGGTCGCCCAGATCGAGGGCATGATCGCCGACTTCCAGCGCATGTCGGTCGACCTCGAACGCGAAATCCATTCCGAGCAGGAGCGCGCCGGCATCAACGATCCCACGCACTTCGCCTATCCGACCTATGCCAAGGCCGCGATCCAGCGGCGGGAAAATCTGACCCGCTCCGCCGACGAATTGCGGATCCAGCTCGAAGACGCCAGGGGCCTGCTAGGAGAAGCCTTCGATGAGCTCAAGAAAGTCGAACTGCTCGACGAGCGCGACCAGGCGCGCGAGCGGGCTGAAGAGAGCGCCCGGGAACAAGCCGATCTCGACAGTATCGGCCTGATGCGCGCCCGGATCGGGGCCATTGCCTGACCGTTTACCGACGGCGTTTGCCAACGCACCAGCAGAGCCCGGGCCGCGAGGTCCGGGTTCGTTTTTTTGAGTATCCACAGAGGCCCGGTCAGGCGACTTGGTGGCTACCTCTGGTGCAAGGTATGATACGACATGCCGGGACCGCTGCTCCGGTGGCTGCGGAGCCATGGAGCTTCGCGATTTTGGGGACGCTGAATGCTGACGCCGGCTGAGCTGGTTTGGCTGATTGCCGCGGTTGCGAGGGGCGATGAGGCAGCTTTTGAGCGCCTTTACGCCGCCACGCGCGCGAAACTCTTTGGCGTGGTGCTCCGTATCTTGCGGCGACAGGATCTCGCCGAGGAGGTCATTCAGGAGGCCTACGTCAAGATCTGGAACAGCGCCGGGCAGTTCAATCCCGGCCTGTCCTCGCCGATCACGTGGATGGCGTCGATCGCCCGCAACCGAGCTATCGATGTCGTGCGCAAGCGAACCGAAGTGTCGATCGAAGAGGAGCCGTCGGCCATGGACGTGGCGGCCGACAGCCCTGATCCGCTGGCGCGCCGGGAGATGACGGAAGAGCTGAAGCGGCTTCTGGAGTGCGTCGGCCGCCTCGAGCCGGACCGGCAAAAGCTGGTGCTGCTGGCCTATTACAACGGCTGGAGCCGCGAGCAGCTGGCAACGAAATTCGAGACACCGGTCAATACGGTGAAGACATGGCTGCGCCGCAGCATGATGGATATCCGGGAGTGTCTTGGAGTTTAGGAGATCTTGGACGCTAGATGATGGCCTACAGTGAAGACCATATCGCGCTCGCCGCGGAATACGCCCTCGGCACCCTCGATGCCGACGAGCGCGCGCAGGTCGAGACCATGATGTCCGTGGACAAGGATTTCACGGCAATGGTCGAGGCGTGGCAGCAGAAGCTCGGCGTCCTGAACCAGATGGTCGGATCGGTCGAGCCGAGGCCCGAGGTCTGGGACAGGATCAAAGCCGCGATCGGGCACGCCGAGCCGCAGTCGCCGCTGGTGCTTCCCGCTGCGCCGCCGCAGCCAGCGCCCGAAGCCGGCGAGCTGGGCGCACCCGTCGACACCACCAACGTCGTCCGTCTGTCCGCGCAGGCCCGGCGCTGGCGCAATGTGGCGACGTTCACGACGGCGATCGCCGCGGCGCTGGTGGCGATGATCGCCACCCAGCTGTATGCGCCGGATCGGCTTCCCGACGGCCTTCGTCCGAAAGTGCGGACACAGGTGGTCGAGGTAAAGACGACGGTTGCCTCGCCACCGTCGGGGCAATATGTCGCCCTGCTGCAGAAGGACAGCAGTTCGCCCGCCTTCATTCTCACGGTCGATGGTGCCACCAAGAATTTCACGGTGCGCCGGGTCGGTGCCACCCCCGAGCCCGGCAAGAGCTTCGAGCTGTGGCTGGTCTCCGACAAGCTGCAGCGGCCGCGCTCGCTGGGCGTCATCGGCGGCGACGATTTCACCACGCGCCCGGCGCTGGCTTCCTATGACCGCGACACCGTTAACCAGGCGACCTATGCCGTGACGCTCGAGCCGGAAGGCGGCTCGCCGACCGGCGTTGCCACCGGTCCGATCGTGTTCACCGGCAAGCTGATCGAGGCCGTGCCGCCGGCGGCGCCGGCGCCTGCGCGGTAGGAAAATTTCCACCTCTAATGCTTCATCCGTCGAGTCCCTCCACGCGCCCTTGCGCGTGGCGGGGAGGGGTCGGTCGCGGGGGGAGGGGAGAAGAAAAGCGCGCTGGCTCCGGTGAACTGGAAAGCGCTCTAGACCGGCAGAGACGAAGTCCTTCAAGCGTGCGTCGCCGGCACAATGCGGACATCGGACTGTCATCGGCTGTCGCGCCACGCCATCAGGTACAAATGAGACCGTCGCGCTTCGACGGCGGCCGTCCTCGACACGCCAATATCGGCGAGCAGCCGGTCATCAAGCTCGAGGAGTTGCCTGTACTGGTACCTTTGCTCCCACCACACTGCCATTCTGGCCAGGCATGCAAGTGGACTTTTCCAGGACCATCCGAGGTCCGGAAAAGAGAGAGGAGTCGCGTCGAGAGTGTTGGTTGAACTGCAGGTCGTGCTGCCGCAAGACATGGTTTCACCTCCGTAATGGAGCGAAACAACGCTTGGCTGCGGGAGCTCATCGGGCGGTCGTCAATGACCCGAGTGATGTCTTTATCACGCCCACCTTCGATGCTCAAGCGAGCAACATCTCCCGGGAGCGCCGCGTGAGTAGCGCTCGTCCGCCACAACCACCCCAAAAAAGAAAACGCCCGTGGGGAGCGGGCGTTTTCGGTAGTCGACTTGGGGGTCGTTGGGGTCGTCTAATTATCCACGAGGCGACTTTGGGGGGCTGATAAAGAGCCGCGTGAATTCCTTGAATTTCGTTAGCGAACCGTCGAGGTTTCCGCGCTGGTGATCGCCACCGGCTTGCCGGCCTTGAGGACCCCCGCGGTCTGGGTGTATCCTTGGTCGGACGAGCTAACGCGTGCAGAGATGCCTAATCCCGCCACCGCGATGCCGGCTACCAGAGCCACGACCACGATCTTGAGATGGGTCGAGCGATCAGCGCTGTAAATCGAATGGTTCATGGAAGCCTCCTGCCACCTTCCTGTCCTGCGAATTGGTGCGGTGCATCCGCCGACAGGTTCAACATCTCATGGCAGAAAACGTAAGCACTCGGCTTTTGGTTCCTAAGGGGTGATCACAAGGCAGTGAAGTGAGTTGAAATCCCGCGACTGGAATCCTGGCCGAAGTAAGTCAAACGTCAATAGCATAGCAATTACAACAGTATATTTGCATGGTCGCGATCGGGGCAGAACCCGCGTCTCTGCCGCATCTGCCGACAAATCGTTTGCCTGTGGCGGAAAAGTCCCGCAGCCCGGCGCCAGCCTAGACGCTTCCGACCGTCTTGAGCCTCGCTCGGGGGTGGATTTCCGCCTGCGACAACACGGTGGTTTGCGAGCGGAAGCGTTCCACCAGCGAGCGCACGAATGGCCGGATCGCCGCCGAGGTCACCAGCACCGGCGCCTCGCCTTCGCGGGCGGCCTGCTCGAAGCGGTCGCGCACCACGGTCATGAACTCCGACAGTTTTGACGGCTGCATTGCCAGGCTGCGTTCCTCGCCGGCGCCGACCAGCGACTCGGCGAACGCCTGCTCCCATTTGGCCGACAGCGCGATCAGCGACAGGTAGCCGTTGTGGGAGGTGTTCTGCGCGCAGATCTGCCGCGCCAGCCGGGCTCGGACATGTTCGACCATGGTCGCCGGGTTGCGGGAGAACGCCAGTGCGTCGGCGATGCCCTCGAGAATGGTCGAGAGATCGCGGATCGAGATGCGTTCGGCCAGCAGCAGTTGAAGAACGCGCTGTATGCCCGAAACGGTGACCAGGGCCGGCACGATGTCCTTGACCAGTTCGCCCTGCTCCTTCGGCAGGTCCTTCAGGAGTTTCTGCACCTCGCCATAGGACAGCAGGTCCGACATGTTGGTCTTGAGCAACTCGGTGAGATGGGTGGACAGCACGGTTGCGGCGTCCACCACCGTGTAGCCCTTCAGCGACGCTTCCTCCTTCAGGCTGGCGTCGACCCAGGTCGCCGGCAGCCCGAAGGTCGGCTCGATGGTGTGGATGCCGGGGACCCCGACCTGGTTTCCGGCGGGGTCCATGACCATGAACTGGTTCGGCCAGATCTTGCCGGTGCCGGCGTCCACTTCCTTGATCTTGATGACGTAGGTGTTGGCTTCCAGCTGCACGTTGTCGAGAATGCGAACCGCCGGCATCACGAAGCCCATTTCGACCGCAAGTGAGCGGCGCAATGCCTTGATCTGTTCGGTCAGGCGGTCGGTGCCGTCAGGGCCGTTCACCAGCGGTAGCAGCGCATAGCCGAGTTCGATCTTGAGATCGTCGATCTTCAGTGCATTGGCGATCGGTTCGTCGGCCGCGGCGGCCGCGGCTGCGGCGGCATCCGGGGCGGCCGCCGCGACGGCGTCGGCCGCCGTGGCGGCATGGTTGCGCTTGCGCGCCGACACCGCCAGATAGGCCGCACCGCCGCCCAGCGCGAGGAAGGGGAGCATCGGAACGCCCGGCAGCATGCCCAGCACCAGCATGACGCCGGCCGACATGCCCAGGGCCTGCGGGTAGCCCGACAGCTGTTTCATCAACGCCTTGTCGGCGGCGCCGCTGACGCCCGCCTTCGAAACCAGCAGACCGGCCGCGGTGGAGACGATCAGCGCCGGCACCTGTGTGACCAGACCGTCGCCGACCGTCAGCAGCGTGTAGGTGCGTGCGGCATCGGCGAAGCCCATGCCTTGCTGGGCGACCCCGATGATGATTCCGCCGATGACGTTGATGAAGACGACCAGAAGGCCCGCCACCGCGTCGCCGCGCACGAATTTCGAGGCGCCGTCCATGGCGCCGAAGAAGCCGCTTTCGTCCTCGAGGTCCTTGCGGCGCTTCTTGGCGGCCGCTTCGTCGATCAGCCCGGCGGAAAGATCGGCGTCGATCGCCATCTGCTTGCCCGGCATGGCGTCGAGGTGGAAGCGGGCGGCGACTTCCGCGATGCGCCCCGAACCCTTGGTGATGACGACGAAGTTCACGATCACCAGAATCGCGAACACGATGATTCCGATCACGAAATTGCCGCCCATCACGAAATTGCCGAAGGCTTCGATGACGTGGCCGGCGGCCGCCGTGCCCTCGTGTCCCTTCGACAGGATGAGGCGTGTCGAAGCCAGGTTCAGCGACAGCCGCAGCATGGTCGAGATCAGCAGGATGGTCGGGAACGAGGAGAATTCCAGCGGCGCCTGGATGAACAGCGCCGTCATCAGGATCAGGATCGACAGGATGATCGAGATCGCCAGCAGAAGATCGAGCACCATCGCGGGCAGGGGCATGATCAGCACCACCAGGATGATGAGGATGCCGAACGCCAGCGCGAGGTCGCCGCGCTTCAAGATGTTGCCGATGTCACCCAGACTGGGAAATCCGCTGCCCGCTGCGCCCGTGCCCTGACCTGCCGTGACATCGACCATCGTAGCTGCTTCCCCCCGCGAATGCCGGTCCCGGGCGCCAAACGTCTTCGCGGCGGCCGAAGGGCCGCCGTTTCGAAAGTGAGGCACCGCACTGGCGTCCACGGGGGTTCTCCCGTTTTACGCGGCCGACGACACTCGACTCCACTCGGCAATTTTTGCCGTGTGTATGGTTAGGAAAGGGTTAACGAGGTCTTTCCGCGCGCAAAGCGAACTCCAGACGGAAATTCCACGTCGGGGAACCTCGATTCCGGGTTCGACGATGCTCGTTGTCCCGACGCCCGGTCTGTTGCGCTGCATCTGCATGCCCAATATCGCGCCATGTGGCTTGACCGGGAACACCGGGACGACGAAGTTGCGGCCGTGCATGCCCCCTCCCAGCCATCCCAGGATTCGCGGCCCTTCACCCCGGACTCGCGCCAGGCGTGGCTGCGGCTTGCGCTGGCGGTTCTGATCGGTTCCGTCGGCGCGGTCGGGATGTGGTCGGTCGTGGTGGTGATGCCGGTGGTCCAGCAGGAATTTGCGACCAGCCGCGGCGCGGTTTCGTTCGCCGCCACCATGATCTTCCTCGGCTTCGGTGTCGGCGGCGTCATCATGGGCAGGATCACCGACCGGCTCGGCATCGTGCCGGCGATGGCCGTCAGCATCGCCTTCCTGACCGGCTCCTATGTGTTGGCTGGCCTGGCGACCGCGCTGTGGCAGTTCATCGTCATTTCGTTCCTGATGGGCCTCGGCACCTCGGCCACCTTCGCGCCGCTGATGGCGGAGGCCTCGCACTGGTTCGAGCGCTATCGCGGGCTGGCGGTGACCATCGTCGCGTCAGGCAATTATGTCGCGGGCACGTTCTGGCCGCCGCTGATCAACTGGGGCACGCAGGCCTATGGCTGGCGCGCCACGCATATCGGCATCGGCATTGCCGTCGGCGTGTTGATGACGATCCTGCTCCTGGTGCTGCGCCGCGTCATGGGTGGCAGCGCGGCGCAGGATCACAGCAACGCGCTGCCGCCACGAATCGATCTCAAACTGTCGGCAAATACGCTGACGGCGCTGCTGTGCATCGCCAGCATCTCCTGCTGCGTGGCGATGGCGATGCCGCAGGTGCACATCGTCGCCTATTGCGGCGATCTCGGCTACGGCGTGGCGCGCGGCGCCGAGATGCTGTCGCTGATGATGGCGTGCGGCATCATCAGCCGGATCGGCTCGGGCTATCTCGCCGACAAGATCGGCGGGATCCCGACGCTGCTGATCGGATCCGTGGCCCAGGGCTTCGCCCTGCTGTTCTATCTGTTCTTCGACGGCCTCACGTCGCTCTACATCATCTCCGCGATGTTCGGCCTGTTCCAGGGCGGCATCGTGCCGAGCTACGCCATCATCGTTCGTGAATCGATGCCGGCGCGCGAGGCCGCGACCCGTGTCGGCATCGTGATCATGGCCTCGGTGTTCGGCATGTCCGGCGGCGGCTGGATTTCCGGCGTGATCTTCGACGCCACCGGCTCCTACGCCGCCGCGTTCTTCAACGGCGTCGTCTGGAACGCGGTCAACATCGTTATCGTGGTGGCGCTGCTGCTGCGGGCGCGCTCGCGCTCGCGGCTGGCGCTGGCGTAACGCCGGCTATCCCTTCTCGACTTCGCCGCCGGCATCGAGCCAGCCCTTGAAGCCACCGAGGTTGCGGACGTTTTCGTAGCCCATGTCCTTCAGCGTCTTGCCGACCAGCGCCGAGCGCCCACCCGACGCGCAATAGGCAACCACCGTCTTGGCCCGGTCGAACGCGGCGTCGTGCAGCGCGGAACCCGGATCGGCGCGAAATTCCACAAGTCCGCGCGGGACGGCGAGGGCGCCCGGCACCTTTCCCGATGTCGCGACCTCGGCCGGCTCGCGGACGTCGAGAAACAGCACGTCGGGTCGCCCGACCAGTCCCTTGGCTTCCTCGGGACTGATACGCGGCACCGCGGCTTCGGCCTCGGCCAGCATCGCCTGTACTGTTTTCATTGAAAGTCTCCTTCGGGATCAGGACGCAGCCATTCTCGTTCGTGGCGAGTAAGGCGCAAACTGCGGACGGTGGCAATCGCAAAAGATTCGCGCCAAAGATTCGCGGCGAACTCTGGCCGGAAGTTGTCAGGTGGCCGGCGACGCGATTGCGGCGCCAGGGGCGTCACACCGCCTGACCGGCCTTCAGCAGCGTGCAGCCCGAGATCTTGATGCTGCCGTCGGGCTGCAGCTCCAGCGTATAGAGCGCCTCCCACGGCACGCCTTCGGCATCGACGATGCGGACGCGCTGGGCGATCTTGCCGCCCTCGGCATGCGCCTCGCCGAATTCGAAGCTCTTGTGGCGGTAGACCGGCGCGTAGCTGCCGCGAACCATGGCCATGAAGATGTCTGGCGGGAACACTTCCTGAATCGCGGGCGCCGCATGGGAATAGGCCGCTGCCGCGTCGTCGCGGCCGAACGCCTCGACCTGGGAGCGGATCACCTTCTGCGCGGCGGCGACATCGTCGGCGGCGCCGGCGGGTGAACCGAGACCGATCAGCAATGCGATGAGCAGGACAAATGCGCGCATGACGGTGCTCCGCTTGGCGTTATCGTAGCTCAGATACGGGGCTTGCCCAGCGCAAGGTTCAAGGATTCTTCATCACGGCAACCGCGGCTTCGTTCCGGCGCAGGAACGGTATCGTGAAAGGGGCATCGTAACCGAGCGCATAGGGCTCGCCGGTCGGCTGCCATGACGATCCCTGGAGCTTGCCGATCAATTCGGACTTGCGCTGGGCAAAATCGGCGCCGGTTCCGGAGAACCGCAAGGCGGCGATCGTCTCGCCGGGCACCTTCACCACGCGCACGCGGGGATCCTTGGGTTTCGGCGCATTGTCCATGTTGTATTTCGCCGGCAGGAAGAACTGCATCCGCAGCCTACCAGATGCTTCCGAGGCCTGAACCGGTGTGGTCATCGCCAGCAATTCGCTGTCGCGCACCTCGACCGGCGTTGTCATGGCGATCATGGCACTGCCGGAAGTGGAAGTCTGGTTGCCGCCGGCGATATAGGCAAACAGCAGGCGGAAGGCTTCGTCGCGCCCGTTCTCGCCGGCGGCGGGCAGTTCCACTTCAGCCGCGAGACGGGGGCCATAGCGGCGAATTTCGACGCTCTCCGACGCATGATTGATCACGTCATACCGCGGCTCCTCGTAAAGCCGGATGCCGAACACGCCGATCATGGCCTCGAAAACCAGCGCAGCGTAATAAGTGAAAGTGGACCACATTTCTGCGTCTCGATGATAAGCTGGTCAATCGCGGGTCGCGGAAACTGGGCAAAGCAATCTGCGGCAAAACCAGATGTGGGACCGGGTAGCGCGGCGTTCAAGCGGGCTAGCGCTTTTTGTTCGAAATGCCCGGCTGTCCCTGCGCTGGATCAAACGCCTGAAGCGGGTAGGCGATACAGCTTTCGCCATGGGAGGCAGTTAGTCGTAACCCTCAAGGGATATTGGTAGCTTTCGGCTGCGGTTCCCACCAAAGTCTTCAAAGCAGGTGAAATGCCCGACCAGATGCCATTGACCGCCTCGATCCATGGCCTTGGCGCGGCAGACGCTGAGACCAGACTGAAGACTGAAGGCTACAACGAACTGCCCCGGCCGGACCGGCGCACGCCGCTGCGGATCGTCCTCGAGGTGGTGCGCGAACCCATGCTGGCGCTGCTGCTGGGCGGCGGCGCGGTCTATCTCGCGCTGGGCGACCTCAAGGAAGCCGTCATCCTTCTCGTGTTCGCGACCATGTCCGTGCTGATCACAGTGATCCAGGAAAGTCGCACCGAGCGCGTGCTGGAAGCGTTGCGCGACCTCACCAGTCCGCGCGCGCTGGTGATTCGCGACGGCGTGCGCAAGCGGATCACCGGCCGCGAAGTGGTCCGCGGCGATATTCTGGTACTCGCCGAGGGCGACCGGGTGCCCGCCGATGCGGTCATCATCGAATGCCGCGATCTGCAGACCGATGAATCGCTGCTGACGGGCGAGTCCGTACCCGTGCGCAAGATCGCGCGCGCCGGCGCCGGGCCTTTCGAGCGCCGCCGGCCCGGCGGCGATGACCTGCCCTTTGTGTTCTCCGGCTCGCTGGTGGTGCGCGGCACGGCAATCGCCGAGGTCGTTGCGACCGGCATCCGCAGCGAGATCGGCAAGATCGGCCAGTCGCTGAGCACGCTGGAGACGGAGCCTCCGCGGCTGCAGGCGCAGACCCGCCGCGTGGTGCGGGTCTTCGCCATGGCCGGCGCCGCGGTCAGCATTCTGGCCGTGGTGCTCTACGGCACGCTGCGCGGCGGATGGCTGGATGCGGTGCTGGCGGGTATCGCGCTCGGCATGTCGATGCTTCCGGAAGAGTTTCCGGTCGTGCTTGCGGTGTTCATGGCGATGGGCGCGTGGCGAATCTCGCAGGCGAGGGTGCTGACAAGGCGCGCCGCCGCCATCGAAACCCTCGGCTCCGCGACGGTGCTGTGCACCGACAAGACCGGCACCTTGACCGAGAACCGGATGACCATCGCCGAATTGCGGCTCGGCGGCGACGATACGTTCCGGCCCAGGGAGACCCAGGGCACAACGATGCCGGAGCGCTTTCACGCTTTGGTCGAGTGCGCAATCCTGGCCAGCGCGCGCGACCCGTTCGACCCGATGGACAAGGCCTTCCACCTTCTCGGCCGCGAGCGACTGGCCGGCACCGGGCATCTGCATGATCCCCCATGGAAGCTGGTGCATGCCTATGGGCTTCGTCCCGGCCTGCTGGCGATGTCGCAGCTGTGGCAGCCGTCCGATGACAGCCAGGCGTTCGTCGTCGCGGCCAAAGGCGCGCCGGAAGCCATCGCCGGGCTTTGCCGTTTCGGTCCCGCCGAGCTTGCCGCGCTGAAGCGCTCGGTGGACGCCATGGCGGCCGAAGGTCTGCGCGTCCTCGGCGTCGCCCGCGCGTCCTACGCCGGAGTCACCTGGCCTGCTTCGCAGCATGATTTTGCCTTCGAGTTCGCCGGGCTGGTCGGCCTCGCCGATCCGCTGCGGCAGAGTGTGCCCGCCGCCGTTGCCGAGTGCCGGTCCGCCGGCATCCGGGTGATGATGATCACCGGCGACTACCCGGCGACCGCCATGGCGATCGCCCGGCAGGCGGGTCTCGGCACCGATGAGCTGGTGACCGGAGAGCAACTCGAAACGCTGAGCGCCGACCAACTGGCGCAGCGTGTGCGGACCGCGACCGTATTCGCGCGCATCATGCCCGATCAGAAACTCCGCATCGTCGACGCACTCAAGGCCAACCGCGAGATCGTCGCCATGACCGGCGACGGGGTCAACGACGCGCCGTCGCTCAAGGCGGCGCATATCGGGATCGCGATGGGCGGCCGCGGCACGGATGTCGCGCGCGAGGCGTCCGCCATCGTGCTGCTCGACGATGATTTCGGCTCGATCGTGCGCGCAGTCCGGCTCGGCCGGCGGATCTACGACAACCTTCGCAAGGCGATGGGATTTATCTTCGCCGTGCATGTGCCGATCGCGGGTCTCGCGCTGCTGCCGCTGTTGTTTGGCCTGCCGATCATATTCGGGCCGATCCATATCGCCTTCCTCGAGATGATCATCGACCCCGTCTGTTCGCTGGTGTTCGAGGCCGAAACGGAAGAGGACGACGTCATGCGCCGTCCGCCGCGCCCGCCCGATCAGCCGCTGTTCTCGGGCAGCCTGATCGGGTGGAGCCTGGTGCAGGGGGCCCTCGCCTTTGCGCTGGTCGCCGTCATCTACCTCACCGCGCTGATGCGGGGCATGCCGGAGGCGGAGGTGAGGGCGCTGACGTTTTTCTCGCTGGTGCTGGTCATTGTCAGCCTGATCTTTGTCAATCGCTCGTTCAGCGCGTCGCTGGTCACGGCGCTGCGGCGGCCGAATGCCGCGCTTGCATGGGTGATGCTGGTCGTTCCGGTGATGCTGGGTCTGACGCTGCTGCTTCCGCCGGTCAGTTCGCTGTTCCGCTTCGGGCCGCTGCACCTCGACGATCTCGCATTGACGTTGGGGGCGGGGATAGTTGTGCTCGTGTCCCTGGAAGCCCTGAAGTCGGTCTGGCGCGGGCGCCTCGAGGTTGCGGTGATTTGACCATGGCAGTCGAAAACACACCCGAAGCGATCGAACTGCGTGTCAACGAGATCGCGCAGCTCTTTCACACCCTGGACCCGTCTCCGTTTCGCGATCGCGACCTCGACCGCGAGGCGGAGGAATTCATCGTCGGCTGGGCGCGCGAACTGCCCAAGGACATGCCCATCAGGATCATCGTCCACTTCCCGCTGAGCGAGATTCAGAGCAAGGCCGCGCAGGACCTGGCCGAAGCGATCCGAAGGTACTTCTCCTACCGGGCGACCGGCCTGCAGCGCGACCTCACCGAGCTGTTCCGGATTGGCCGCCGTGCATTGGGCATCGGTGTGGGGGTGCTGATCGTGTGCTTCGCTCTCGCTCACCTCGCCAACGGGTTCAACTTCCAGACCCCGCTCAGCCGGATGATCGAGGAGAGTTTCCTGATTCTGGGCTGGGTCGCGAACTGGCGTCCGCTCGAAATCTTCCTGTATGACTGGTGGCCGATCGCGCGTCGGCGCGATCTGTATCGCCGCCTTTCCCGCGCATTGGTCGAGGCGCGGTCGTTTCCGGCGGGCTGACTCAACGCGGGAGGCCGCCGGCCGGCGCTCGTGTTCCCTGAAGGAAACTCAGGCATGCACCAGAAGCCGCGCGCAATCGCCGGCGGCTTCCGCGCGTCGGTCAGGAACACTGGAGGGCTGCGGTGACCCCTGGTGAGCAGAACCCAGACCCGGATGCGGAGGAAGACAGGAGTCGAACCAGGCCAAGCATGGAAGCAGGATAAAGTACCCAGAGTGCAGCAGAAAGAAGCCTCGACTGAAGCCCCACCCCCTATGCCGATCTCAACGGAACCGGGAGAATCTGCATCCAGATGCGCCGCTGGCAAACAGCACGCCACGTAATGGCGGATCGCATGCACGCGTCGGCGCGTGTCGGGTGAAGAATCGGAACATCCGATTTGCCGTACTTCGTTTGCGCCGACACCCGACACGACGGGGAACGATCTCTTGCGGCGACGGTTGTTCGTGATCACTCAACTGGAAAACAAGGAGAACCGCAGTGAAGAAGCTTCTCGCAACAACCTGCGCGTTTACGGTTCTGACCGGCTACGCGTTCGCTCAAGGGTCGACCGCGCCGAGCCAGGCGCCGTCCCAGAAATCGGAGACGAGCCAAACCGGCACGACCTCTCCGGGGACGAAGGGAACCCAGGCGCAGTCCAGCGCTCTCCAGCGCGTTGATGCGTCATCACTGGTGATGACCTTCTATACGGCAAACCCCGCCGACACCCGCGCGACCAAGCTGATCGGCCAGAACGTTTACAATCTCAACAATGAAGATATCGGAGAGGTCCACGACCTCATCATCGACAGTGGCAAGACCATCAAGGCCATCGTCGTCGGCGTCGGCGGCTTCCTCGGCATGGGCGAACGCAATGTGGCGATCGCACCTGCATCGATCGTGATGAGCGAGACGGCAGACGGTTCCGCTCGCCTCGTAGTCAACACCACCAGGGAGGACCTCAAGAAGGTTCAACCGTTCAACCTGGCGGATGTGGACAAGGCCGGGCCGGAGGCTGGCAGCACGACGGGAAGCGCCGCTCCCTCCCAGACTCCCTCCCAAAACAGGTAAAGTCACCATCCTGGATGCGGCCGCCGCAGTTTCTCGCGGCGGTACCGCACCGGGGACATGGAGAAACCGTGCCGGCCGGGTCGACATGGCTCTCTGCCGCGGGCGAGTTTCAACTCATCCGATTTCCGTCGCCCGGTCGTGCGCGGTAGCTGGATAATATGATAAGTCATTTGGCCTGAACGGTTGCCAGAACGGGAAAAACTGGCGGAGGCCGGAAGCCGGCTCCCGGCAGGTGAGTCTAGGCTTCGGGAGAAACTCGATTTTCAGGAGAAGGCCCATCCGTGAAAGCGGCGGCTGAGTTTGCCGGACTAGCTCGGTTGCGCGGGGTAGAACCGGCGTCCTCAGTTGCGCGGGGTAGAACCGGCGTCGCCATAACAGCTCCTCTTGCGTTCGGGCAACTGGATTAAGGTTCATAGCAGGAGGCGTACATTCCAGCTTTCTTGTCCGACACTCGGTTGTTCAGCTACTGGGACCGGCTGCGGACCAGCTTCTGGTTCCTGCCGACGGCAATGGCCAGCGGAACCATCGCGTTCTCGTTCGCCCTGGTCGAGCTCGATGCAGCCGTAAGCGCGGACTGGATCGAGAAGCGCGGCTGGCTCGCTTCCTTCGGTCCAGAAGGCGCGCGGGCTGTCCTGTCGGCCATCGCAAGCTCGATGATCACGGTCGCGAGCCTCACCTTTTCGATCACGATGCTTACCCTTCAGCTCGCTTCGTCCCAGTTCGGTCCCAGGCTCCTGCGCAACTTCATGCGTGATCGTGGAAACCAGATCGTGCTGGGCACATTCATCAGCACCTTCGTCTACTGCCTTCTCATCCTGCGAACCGTGCGCGGTACCGAAGAATCGAGTTTCGTACCTCACCTCTCCGTCGCGTTTGGCGTACTGCTTGCACTGACCAGCATTGCCGTCCTGATCTACTTCATCCATCATGTAGCCACGGCAATCCGGATCGAATCCTTGCTCAAGATGCTCGCGCAGGAAACACGCGAGGCCATTGATCGGCTTTACCCGGAGTGCCTTGGGCGCGACCCACCCGGCAACGAGCCTTCGCCCGAAGAGGTTGTTCGCATCTCGAATTCGGATCAATCGATCTGTGCCGAAGCCAACGGGTATGTTCAGCGCGTGGACGTCGATGCCCTCATGGGGATCGCCACCGAGCATGATCTCGTTTTGGTCGTCAACACTCGCCCGGGCTGCTTTGTCACGGAGCGGGATGCCATTTTCAGAGTCCGTGCCGCCGATCGCGTCTCCGATAAAGTTGCAGACCTGCTGCGGGGAACCTTTGTCCTCGGCCAGGAACGCACGCCGGATCAAGATCTGGAGTTCTCAATCCGTCGTATCGTCGAGATCGCCCAGCGCGCGCTGTCCCCCGGCATCAATGATCCGACCACAGCGCTTTATTGTATCGACCGGCTCGGCGAAGCATTCAGGCTGCTGGCGGATCGGGACATCCCCGCCCCAATGCGCTTCGACGAGAAGCGCCATCTTCGGATCATTACCCAGGTGTATTCCTTTGACGAACTGGTCTGTCCCGCCTTCGCGGCAATCGCCCGATATGGCTTGGCGGATGCGGACGTTGTGATGCGTCTGCTCGACACCATGAATGTCGTGCAGAAGGCGGCAGGTCCCGAACAGAGTGTGAATCTTGCCATGCTCAGCGAACAGCTTCGCCGCGAATGCGAGGATCAACTTGACCTGGAGTTCGACCGTCGCGCCGTGCATGGGCTTGTCCGCGCGTGAGCTTTGCACGACAACCCGCCGCGAGGACGAAAACGATCCGTCTCTGCGCCCTCATTCAGCGCACTGATTTGGGGATTACGCTGATGGATCCGTCGGTTTCAAGAACGACCGCCGCTGCGTCCTCGACCGCGTCGATCTCTCTCCGCGCAAGGCGGCAAACACTTCAGCGCGCGTCACCCGCTGTTTCCGCATGGCACTTTCGAGAAACACCCCATGGTGGGTGAGCAGCGTTGGCTCGCTCTTGATCGCACGGCTGAACCATGGCAGTCGAACCGACGTCCATGTGATCGCGTACTGAAGGAATACGAGAAGCGCCATCGCCGAAACGCCTTCGGCCAGCGGCACGTCCTTGCTGAGCAGAACGGTCGCCAGCGTGGACCCAAGCGCCACCGTGACCACGAGATCGAACGCGTTGAGTTTGGTCAGCGTCCGCTTCCCGGCGGCCCGCAGTGTCAGCACGAGCGCACCATATCCCAGCACGCCGACAACAAGGACGCGTCCGACGCTTATCCACGAATCGAAGAACATGGAAGCGATGGAGGTGCTCACGTCCGGTCGGCCCTATCGTGGCCGCCTCTTGCTGTCGATTGGCGCTGGGCACCGCCTCTCCCGGAGGAGCGTTTGCTCGAGCCCCCGTTACCGCGTTCATCTGCCGATGAGGCGTCGCCGTCCCCGTCACGGGAGTTGACCTCGATCTTGTTGAGGTGTCTCGGGCGAGGCGGTCGGTCGCCCTCGGGCCAGCCCTCGCGCTGACGGGTCCGGTCGCCGTCCGTTTCCTCGGTCTGGTCGTGAAACAGCACGACGCGGGTAGGGAACGGCAGGTCGATCCCGGCGGACGAAAGTGCCTGCTTGATCGCCGACAGCACCAGCCCTTGACTATGAACGACCTCCGCTCGCCGCGAATCTGACCACCAGTACACCTTGATGTTCACGCTCGATCCGTCGAGGGCCCAGGCGAGCGCTTCGGGCGCCGGATCGGTTTCAACGCCTTCCACCGTTCGCAACGCCGCCAGAATTACCCGGCATGCGGTGTCGGGATCGTCGCCGTATCCGATGCCCACATCGTATTCGGAGCGTCTCTTGGGAAATGCGGTCCGCACGGTGACCGCGCGGGTGTAGATGTCGGTATTGGGTATCACCACGCGCTGGCCGTCGTAGGTCTTGAGCAGCGTTGCGCGGGCCTCCACGTGCTCGACCGTGCCTTCAAATTCACCCGATTTGATCTGGTCTCCCCGCCGGAACGGCTGGCGGTAAAGGATGAGGAGGCCCGAGAGCCAGTTCTGCAGGATGTCCTTGAAAGCAAAGCCGATCGCGACCGAGCCGAAGCCCATCGCGGCCAGAACGTCGGCGGGCTTGACGGACGGGAAGACGATCGTTGCGACTACCAGCAGTCCGAGCACCACAATTGTCCATCTCACGAAACTGCCAAGCAGGATGCCGAGGTCCCCGCGGCCGCGATGACGCGCCATGTTCGCGACAGTCCATTTGGAAATCCATGCGAAGCCCAGGAACAGCAGAAAAACGAGTAGCGCCAGACCGAGATTGGGCAGCAACCAGAAGAAGCCCTCGATGTAGGTCTCCATTTTGCGCACGGTCGGCTCAACGGTCTGGTTCACGGGCGGTCTCCAGTAACTTGTGCGCACGCGAAGAACGGTACGTGCGATCGGGTTGGAAGCATGAGCGCGGCCTCTGTTGCAGGTGATTGCGAGGGACCGCGTCGAAAACTTCGTTGAGCGAGGCTGTTCGTCCAGCTCACGCTGCTTGGTCGGCCACCAGATACCGTTGGGGTATCCACCCTCGTGCCGCGGTAGCGGAGTTCGCAGCAGCCCCACGCGCACCGTCCCGTGCCCGAAACTGCGTACTTGCCAGGAATAAGCGGCAAATAACGAATTGGTTCGAGGGAGCGACTTGGCCCGGAACGGATCAGCAAGGTGGGGCCGGGAGAAAGAATGTGTACTTGGGCACAGCTAGCACCATTTTCGGCGTATGATGTGCCGCCCGATGGAGAGCCCGGCAGGCCTGCGGTCGCCACGACCGCGGTCCATGTCAATTCAAGCACCTGCTGTCGCATTCTCGATCGCCGTCCTGCTTGGCGGGTTGTCGTTACGCTTGGGAAACCCAAGACCAGGGCACCCTTATCCACTTCGATACGAAAGAGCGTTCACGATGCGCTGGAACAGCAGCTCTTCAGCCATCCGCGCGAGTATCGGGAAAACGACGAACATCCCCAGCCACAGGAAGAAAAGCCATCCGGACACTTTCGCGGCACCGTCAGCCACACTGCTCCGTCCAAAGGAGCCTGCACCGCGGACAGGAGAAAAAAATCGATCCCCCTTTTGACATCGCCGGCTCGAACCGTCAGAGGTTCCGACCATTGCCTAAACGCGATGCTTTCTCGACCGTTCCATGAAAGAAACAGCGCCCAGGGAAGAAACGATTGTTGATGGTTCCCGATGAAGGAAGAATTGCTATGACAGCACAAGCGCTGATCGACTCGGCGAAGTTGCCGCCGGGTTGCCGGGTGCCCTGGCGGTGTTCGCTTGCCTCGCATCGGCCCGTCAGACTGTCGTCGGCTTGCGCTGATTGATGGCGTTAACGCGACCGGCCTGGCTTGCGAGCCGAGCGCGCTGGCGCGCGAAATCGGCGGTATGCCGAACAAGGAGAGCGTGATGTCTGTCGAGACGCTAGCAACGCGGAACGCCTCGCCGCGCCTGGTGCGATCGCTTACGCTGACGCATGCGGTGCTGTACGGGCTGGGCGTCACCATCGGAGCCGGCATCTACGTTCTTGTCGGAATCGCTGCGGGGCGCAGCGGAATGCATGCGCCGCTGGCCTTCATTGGCGCGGCAGTCGTGATGGCTTTCAGTGCGGCATCGTTTGCAGAATTGGGGACGCGTATGCCGGTGAGCGCCAGCGAAGCGGCCTATGTGCAAGCCGCCTTCCGGCGCGATTGGTTCAGCCTCGCCGTCGGGCTTCTCGTGGTTGCCACGGCAACGATCTCGGCGGCGACGATCAGCGTAGGCAGCGCGGGTTATGTTGCGGTGTTCCTGCCTGTCGCCGCTCCATGGATAATCTCCGGGGTCGTGCTTGCGATGGGCGCCGTGGCGTGTCTTGCCACGGTTCAGTCGGTCACTTTCGCCGGGATCATGACGGTCATCGAAGTGGCCGGGCTCGTGCTGATTATCGTCGCCGGTTTCAGTCACGGCACCGACGTGGTCACCCGCCTTCCGGAGATCTGGCCTTCTGCCGGTGATCCCAAGGTCTGGGTCGGAATAGCGGGAACGTCGCTCATTGCGGTCTTTGCCTTCATCGGCTTCGAGCATCTCGTCAACGTCGCCGAAGAGATGAAGGAACCGAGCCGCACCCTGCCGCGTGCGCTGTTCCTGACGCTCGGTCTGACTGCGCTTGTCTACGCCCTTGTTGTGTGGATTGCAGTGACCGCGGTGCCGCCGCAAGAACTCGCTCGCTCCTCGGCGCCGTTGGCGCTCGTCTTCGAGCGGCTTACCGGCTTGCCGCTGGTTACGATGAGCGCAGTCGCCATTGTCGCGACGCTTAACGGCATTATCGTGCATATGATCATGATTGCCCGCGTGATCTACGGCCTGGCCGATCAAGGCAGCCTGCCGAAGGCGTTCACACGATTGAACGGCGTGACGCACACGCCGCTGCTCGCGACAGCGATCGGTGTTGGCGCGATTCTCGTGCTTGCGCTGGCCGTCCCGCTTGCGGGCCTCGCGGATCTGACGGCGCGCTTTACGCTCGTCGTTTTCGTGGTGGTCAATCTCGCGCTGATCCGGATCAAAAGTGCAAGCGAGGCTCCACCATCGGGAGCGTTCATTTGTCCGGGATGGGTGCCGTTTGCAGGCGTCGTTTCCAGCGTCCTGCTCCTCGTGGTGGACTTCGTCGTCTGATCAACGATTGCCGGCCTCCGGGGTCGGCCTGGTCGGCGGTTCGGCGCTCCGGGTGCACGGCGCATTCAAGTCGCTTGCGGCCTGAGAAGATTGCCCGCGAGGTGGCGAAACCATTGGGCGACGCTGGGCGGGGCGGTGTTGCCGCTCAACAGGGCGGGAGAAAACAACCCGTCGGCGACGTGCACGCCGAGCTGATGGTAGGCCTCGAACTGCTCTTCGTCGAAGAACTGATCCAGCGTCGTCTGGTGCGGAAAATCCGGGTGGGTAATGCGATATCGCTTGATCAGCTCGGGCTCGTTGCCGGTCACGGACAGTTTCAGATACAGCAGCAGTCCGGTGGCTTGCGGCCGGCCGCGTCCTTCATCGGGGTAATGGACGCGGCAGAGCACCGCGTGGACGCGACTGGAGCCGGTCTCGGCATCGGGCTTCAATTCACCGAGGCTCGATTCGATGCGTATGCCGAAATCGATCTGCGCGTGCCGCGCCAGCGTCATCAGTCCCTTGAAGGTGAATTCCGGATCGGCTCCGCCGTCGACGCCGATCATGTACTTGCAGCGGCGGCGCAGCAATTCATAGACCGCGGTGTTTTCGATATGCCCACCGTCGGAAAGGTTGAGCCACGCCTTGTCCTCGGACAGCTGGATGCCGAACATCTCGCGGACCAGACACAGAAATCCCGGGGTCTGGAAACCCCGCCGGTCGGGATTGCGGATCCAGAAGCCGAGCCGGACATTGAGAAATGTCAGCAGTGCCGTGAGGCTGGGCTTCGAGGCGAGCCCCATATAGGACGACACCGCGGCGCCGGAAACCGCCATCGCGGTCGCGAGATCGGCCGGTGATCCATTGGTCTTCCAACTGGCGGTCTCGCGGTAACCGACGACGGGGGAACCGCACCAGTGCTTCGAGAACAGGAAGAAGTCGCATCTGCGGTCGCGCAGTGCGGGGCTGGTGCTGGACGGCAGATTGAGCGCCGCATTGATCAGATGATACGGCGCGGTGCTCCCGGGATTGATGGCCGTCAGGGGTATCGTCGGCTCGCCGTCCTCGTCCTTCTGAATGAAGCTCGCTGCCAGCCGGTCGCGGTAAAGCCGGTGCGGTGAGGTGAGGTTGACGTTCAGAACGGCCATCGCGATCACCGCCATAGCGATCGCGATGACCAGCAGCGCCATCGTGCCGTGATGATCGGCCATCCACCAGAACGCATAGAACAGGGCAAGCCCGCCGATCGGAATGATCAAGCCGGCAATGCAGAGCAGGACCTGGAGGGCGATTTTTCGAACCGCCGGCGTCTTGAGCACGGGTACGAATCGAAGCACCGCCGGACCGGCTACCGCGAGGCCGCCGATACCTCCCGGTATCATCCAGCTGGATTTGATCCAGCCGGGAACAGCGTGATATCCGGCGGCGATCAGCCAGGCGATGGCCAACAGTGCGGTTGCCGCGGCAAGCCCGCCCAGCAGATCGCCGCTCCATCGCGCGGTCGCCGTGCCCTTCCGCATCAGGTAGCCGTAGAGCACCAGCGCGGCGGCGGTCAGCACGCCCGTGATGGCGAGCACGACCGGCCACCACCGAGCGTCGGGGGAAACCTCGAGCCAAGCAGCCGCCAGCGCGGCGAGCGCGACCAGCAGGACCGGCGCCGACCAGTTCAGGATCATGCCGGCCAGCGTGGCGGTCACCATGGACCAGCGGTCCCTGAGGTCGAGGGCTGTCAGGAATTTGGCATGGTGGCGGAGATATCGGATCGGGCCGGGATCCGGCCCATGGGGACCGGCGACATCGCTGTACGGTTCCGCGTTTCCCAGTCGCGCGGTCAGGAAGCTGCCGGTGTAGCCGCCGCCGGAAACCGTCGACAGGAAATCCACATCCTTGAGCAGGCCGCGCGCCGCGAGCACCTGGGTGACGCCGAGACAGAACGTGGCGGAGCGGATGCCGCCGCCGGAAAGACCAAGGCCGACCGCGTTGCAGCCGTCGGGCGCCATGTGCCCGCGAAGCCTCCGGCGTTCCCTGACCTCGCTGGCTTCGGCCAGGTTGATGGCATCGATCGTTTCGGCCGGAACCTGGCGATGCCGGCCAAGGCCGAAGGCCAGATCTCCGAGGCATTCGTCCAGTTCGGCCGGCGAGATCACCGGTGGCGCCGAAACTTGCGGAAATGGCGCGCCGTAGGCCAGGATTTGCAGTTCGCCCGCGAACTCGCTCAGCCTTCGCTGAATCTTCGCCAGATCGCCACGAAGTTCGTCGGCGCCGTCGCGCGAGTTCAGAATTCCCTCTTCGTGAGCGCGGTGCCATTTCGCGGTGACCGGCCGCAGGTCCTGGTTCAGCATCCTGGTGACGGCCTCGGCGAACGCCTCGCAGCCCGGATAGGTCTTGATGACCTGGCGGGCGTGGCCGAACAGTTCCCACAGGCTCTCGAGCGCGCGCGTCTCGACGCCGTATTGATAGGGCAGCGGCTGCGTGGCGATGCGGGTAGTGAGTTCGGCAAGAAATGCGTGAGCTGCCGCTTTGTCCGGATCCATCGTCGGGGCGGCGGGCGTCGTGGCTCCGTTCACGGCAGATCGCTCCCATTTGCGGTTGCGCACGCGTTATTGCCGCGGAAACCGGTCGCGGCGCGCCCGATCGGCTGACGCGGGCGTTCGGCGATCTCCAAACGGGGACTTGATTATGGTTTAATACTTTCCTTCCCACAACCGGGCGCCGGCGTGAAGCGGAAGCGCGAGGTGGAGGATACCGATGCGTCGGGCCTATCCCTCCGCCACCGCGTCGCCCCAGGGGTGGGCGCTCTCGGTGGCGCCGCTGTTGGTATCGCCGTCGCGCAGCACGACGCTCGGGCAGGCGAATTTCATCGGGAAGGTCTGCACCCGCGCTTCCTCGTAATCGAAACCTGCGCGCAGCGCGTCGCGCACCGGCGGGGCTAAGCGGACGTCGCCGATCACCACGGCGCCTTCGCTGGCATCGATGCGCGGGGTGTGGATCGCCGCATCCAGGTCCATGCGGTAATCCATCACGAAGGACAGGAGCTGCGTCACCGCCGGCAGGATCCGCCGCCCGCCGGAGGCGCCGAGCGCCAGCCGCCTTCCATCGGCGGCCTGTGCCAGCACCGGCGTGTAGTTGGTCAGGCAGCGCTTGCCGGGCTGAAGCGAATTCGGCCCGCCGGGGGTCGGGTCGAACCACATGATGCCGTTGTTCATGGTGACGCCGCTTTGCGGCGTGACGAATTTCGAGCCGAAGGTCGACAGCAGCGTTTGCGTCACCGCCGCCATGTTGCCCGCGCGGTCCACCACTGAAAAATGCGTGGTGCAGGCCGGCGCCAGATGCTCGGCGCCGAGCGCGCGCCGTCCGTCGGCGTCGCCCATGTCCTGCAGGCGTTCGCGATAGGCCGATTGCAGCGCCAGCGCATATTCCATGTAGGCCGAGGCATCCGGCCCGCCGCGGCCGGGCTGCAGCTGCTGCTGCAGCAGGCGCAAGGTGTGCGCCAGCGTCGGGCCGCAGGTCAGTTCCGGCGTCGCGTAGACGTTGCCGCCGCGATAGGGAATGGCCAGCGCCTCGCGGCCATGGGCGCGGAAGGCGGCGAGGTCATCGACGTCAAGCGCGCCACCGGCGGCCTGGATGTCGGCCGCAATGCTGCGTGCGAGATCGCCCTGGTAGAAATCGCGCGGGCCTTCGGCGGCGAGATAGGAAAGCGTCGCCTTGAGCCGGTCCTGCGGCAGCCGCACGCTGGACTTGATGCCCCACGGCGCGTTTGGCGGCAGACCGTCCTGCAGATAGGCGGCCGCGCTGGCCGGGTAGCGCCGGAGGTCGGCGGCCGAGCTTGCAATCATCAGCGTGCTCCACCAGTCCACCGACAGGCCTTCGCTGGCGAGCGTGACGCTGGGGCCGAGCAATTCCTGCCACGGCATCGTGGCGTGGCGGCGATGCGCTTCCTCCATGCCCGCGACCACGCCGGGTACCGCGATCGAACCCGGACCATGCAGGTTGCGATCGTCCTTGACCCGCGGCCAGGGGAAGATGTCGGAGGCCGCACCATCGCCGGTCAGCGGATAGTCGGCGGGCCGCAGGCTGGTGGGCGCGCGCATGCCGTAGTCGATCACTTCGTAACGGTTGTCGCGGGCGCGGTAGAGCACCATCGCGCCGCCGCCGCCGACGCCGCTCATCCAGGGCTCCAGCACCCCGAGTGCAAACGTGGTCGCGATCACCGCATCGACGCAGTCGCCGCCCGCCGCGAGCACGGAGGCGCCGACTTCGGCGGCCTTGCGCGATTGCGAAGCGACGATGCCGCCCTTGGAGACCACGGCTGGTTTGCTGATGTGCTGGGTGTTGGAGAACTGGTCGCTCATGGGATTGCCTGCCTTTCACGTGGTGATGCAGTGATCGCTACTCATCGGCAGGGCGCGAAGCAACCTGCCTCATGCTGCTGCCGATGTCGGACTGCGCTGGATGCTGCTCGCATTGCGGGGTCGCTTAGGTTGATCGTCGATGGTCGAACTCGCTTTCGATACTTTCGGTCAATCGGTTTATGGATGGAACGAGGTCGCCCTGCATCCGTTGATGTCCGGTTGTTTTCTCTCACATTGTCCGCAAGAATATACCTGGATTGGCGATGCGCGATCATATTGGTGAAGGTTCCCGCGTCGCCGCGGTACAGGCGCAAGACTTATCGGCCTTTTCGGAAAGTCCTGACTTCAACGAGATTACATCGTTTGCGGCAGCGCTTTGCAACACACCGATAGCTGTCGTCAGCGTTGTGGAGGACCGGCAGCGATTCGAGTCCGGAACAGGCCTGGAAGCCTGCGAATCACCCCGCATGTCCGCTTTTTCGACGCATACCGGGCGTGAACGTGACCTGATGGTGGTACCGGATGCGGCGGAGGATTCCCGATTCGTAAACGATCCTCTGGTGACCGGTGACCCCTTCATCAGGTTTTGTGCAGCGGCGCCTTTGTTGAGCGACGACGGAACGCCATGCGGATCGCTTTGCGTCATGGACCGGCAACCGCGGGACAACCTGTCCCAGGTGCAATCGCACGGGCTGCGCGTGTTGGCCAGCCAGATCATCGTGATATTGCGCTCGCGAAAGGCAGCAAGGGGTCGGCTGCGGATGGAGGACGAAACCCGACAGACCCTGTCGCAGACCGAGCAAAAATTCCGGGTGCTTGCCGACACCATGCCGCAGATGGTGTGGTCCACTTTGCCTGACGGCCATCACGACTACTACAATGCCAGGTGGTATGAATTTACCGGAATGCCGGAAGGCTCCACCGATGGGGAAGGATGGAACGGCATGTTCCACCCTGAAGATCAGGACATGGCCTGGGCGAGATGGCGGCACTCGCTCCGAACCGGCGAGCCGTACGAGATCGAGTACCGGTTGAGAAACGCCCGGGGAGACTATCGCTGGACCCTCGGACGGGCGCTGCCCGTTCGGGACGGCGATGGCCGGATCACCCGATGGTTCGGGACCTGCACCGATATCCATGAGCAGAAGCTGCTGCTGGAGCAGCGCGAGATCGTCAGCCAGGAGCTGAGCCATCGTATCAAGAACATCTTCTCGGTTATTGCAGGTCTGATCAGCCTGTCAGCCAGGGCCCATCCGGAAATCAAGCGGCTGGCCAGCGATCTGCGCGCCCGCGTCATGGCTCTCGGTCAAGCCCATGATTTCGTCCGGCCGCACAGCGCACGCTCGAAACCCGCCAAGGAACCGACCAGCCTGCAGGGCATGTTGGCTGCATTGCTGTCGGCCTATCAGACGCAACAAGAAACGCGCATTTCCATCAGCGGCGTCGATGCCCGGATCGATGACCGTTCGGCAACGCCGTTGGCGCTGACATTCCACGAACTGGCGACAAACGCGGCGAAGTATGGCGCACTCGCCAATCCGGAGGGGCGTGTCAAAATCGAAATCGAGAATAGCGAAGATCACGTCAACATCGGCTGGAGAGAAAGCGGCGGTCCGGAAATCGATACGCCGCCACGGTGCGATGGCTTCGGTTCCAAGTTGATCGAGCTCAGCATCGCAAGTCAGCTCGGCGGCGTGATAACTCACGCCTGGAAGCCAAGGGGTCTGGAAGTGATGGTTTCGATCCCCCGGCGTTCTATGAGCCGCACTTCGATCGAAAGAACGTGACGTCACCCGATGAGGTCGCTTCCTTGGCTCCCGATGCATAGCCGACCGCGGCCAGGATCGCGGCGTCGGTGAACGGCTTCCGGATGAATCCTATTGCATTCCGAGCCCTTGGCTCTATCTGCGCCGGGTTGGCGGTCACGTAGAATATCTTGACGCCGTATTCGCGGGCAAGATCGCACGCAATTGCAGGCCCCGTCATTCCGTCTCTCAGATTGATGTCGACCAGCGCGATCTGGGCGCCGGGGGCCGCGGCCAGCGCTTCCGCACGATCCGTGGCGATGGCGGTGACCCGATAGCCCGCATCTTCCAGGATTCGCTCGATATCCGTAGCGACAAAGATTTCGTCTTCGACGATGAGCACGGCATGAGTCATTTTTTCTGCATCCTTCACCGTCAATCGGTCGATCAAGCTCGTATCGCTTATGGAGATAGTGAACGAGTAGTGACTTTCTATTGATCCGATTGAATAAGCATATCTGCCACTACCTTGTTCCAGGTTCGATCGAAATCAGTTTTGTCAGGGACACGATCACAACCACGTCGCTGATGGATACCTTGTTCATCATTCGCCCAGCTCCGCGGAGGGACGCGTCATGATCGAGTTCCGTTGCGCAATATTCCCTGGACCTTGCTGACGAGGGCTTCGACGGCAAAGGGCTTGGACATCATCTCCATGCCGACCTCCAGGAAGCCGTTCGCAAGCGTGGCGTTCTCGGCATAGCCGGTGATGAACAGGATCTTGAGGCCGGGTCGCCGCGCGCGCGCCAGATCGGCGAGCTGACGCCCATTGATGCCGGGCAGTCCGACATCGGAGATGACGAGATCGAGATGAACGGGCGATTGCAGGATCTTCAATCCGGAAGGCCCGTCAGCCGCTTCCAGCGCGTGATATCCGAGCTCCTTGAGCACCTCGACGACGAGATTGCGGATCACGGTTTCATCTTCCACGACCAGAATGGTTTCCCCTTCATGCGTCAGCGGCGTTTGATTGCTGGAGGAGGGGGCTTCTTCGATCTCGGCCGCGCCGATGTGACGGGGGAGATAGATCTTGACCGTGGTGCCCTTGCCCGCCTCCGAATAGATCTTGAGATGACCTTCGCTCTGTTTTGCAAAGCCGTAAACCATCGAGAGGCCGAGGCCGGTGCCTTGGCCCAGCGGCTTGGTGGTGAAGAACGGTTCGAAGGCCTGGTCCATGACAGCCGGCGTCATGCCGGTTCCGCTGTCCGTTACGCAGATGCAAACGTACTGGCCCGGCGTGACATCCCGTTGGGATGCAACATAAGCGGCGTCCAGCTGCGTATTGCACGTCTCGATCGTGAGCCTGCCGCCGTCCGGCATCGCGTCACGCGCGTTGATTGCCAGATTCAGGATCGCGCTTTCGAGCTGATTGGGATCGCAGAGCGTCGTCCAAAGTTCGCCGGCGGCCACGATCTCCAGCGCGTGCATGGGTCCTATGGTGCGGCGGAGCAGGTCCTCCATCGAGGCGACAAGCTGGTTGGCGTTGACCGGCTTGGGGTCGAGAGGCTGGCGTCGGGCGAACGCCAGGAGCCGATGCGTCAGTGCCGCCGCGCGCTGGGCAGAGGCCATCGCCGCTTGGGCGTAACGCTCGAGATTATCCGTACGTCCTTGCGCAAGGCGCGTCTGCATGAGGTCGAGCGAGCCGACGATGCCGGCGAGCAGATTGTTGAAGTCGTGTGCGATCCCACCCGTGAGTTGTCCGACCGCTTCCATCTTTTGAGCCTGGCGCAGTGCCTCCTCCGCGGTCTGCAGCTCGCGTGTGCGTTCCTCGACGCGCTGCTCGAGGGTCTCGGCCAGTTCACGCAGTTTAAGTTCGGCCTTTTTGCGATCGCTGACGTCCAGAAACGTGCAGACGGCGCCCTGCAGGCCGCCGTTTCGAATGATCGGATAAACCCAATACTCGACCGGGAAGCTTGTGCCGTCCAGACGATAGAAAGATTCCTCCATCACATGAGCCGGGGTGCCATTTTTCGCGCACAGGTGGATTGGACAGTCATCGACCGCGTAGTGACGGCCGTCGGCATGGCTGTGGTGGATGACGTCATGAAGCTTCCGCCCCACCGCGTCCTCCGCGCGGACGAAGCCGAGCATTTTGACAAAAGCCGGATTGCACAAGGTGGTTACCCCCTCGCGGTCCACCGCATAAAATCCCTCGGCGGTGGAATCGAGCAGCAGCCGGACATAGGCCTCGCTGTCGCGCACGGCGTCTTCGGCCTCGCGGCGCTCGTCGATGTCGATGACCGACCCGACATAGCCCAGAAACTCGCCGTCGGACCCGAAGCGGGGGCTCGCGGCATCCAGCGCCCAGCGGTAGGCTCCATCTTTGCGTCGCAGCCGGTATTCGACCCGGAAGGCAATCCGCGCGGCATTGGCCGACAGCAACGTTTCCTCGGCAAGCTTCTTGTCATCGGGATGGGTCGCGTCTGTCCAGCCCAACCCGAGCGCCTCGGTCTCGCTTTGACCCGTAAATTCGTACCAGCGCCGGTTCAGATAGGTGCATTGACCGCTCGGATCGGTCACCCACATCATCACCGGTGCGTAGTCGGCCATATTGCGGAATCGGACCTCGCTCTCGCGCAACGCTTCGGTCGCGAGATGGATCTCGGTGACATCGCTCCCTTCCACGAAGATGCCGGTGACACTGCCGGCGGCGTCGGTTACCGGTTGATAGACGAAGTCGACGTAACGCTCGTTGACGACGCGACCCGCGGTATCTCTGACCGCCAGTTTGGCGCCCGATGTACTGAAGGCCTTGCCGCTGCGATAAACCTGGTCGAGCAGTTCCACATAGCCTTGTTCGGCAGCCTCCGGGATGGCTTCTGCCACGGCCTTTCCCAGAACTTCGCGGTGGCCGATCAACCGCAGATAGGCGGGATTGGCGAGTTCAAATCGATGCTGCGGGCCGCGCAGCATCGCCATGAACCCCGGCGCCTGGTCGAACAGTTGCTCCAGCCGCTCCCGTTCAGCGATGTTGTGGCGCTCGGCGAGCACTTTCCGCGTGGTTTCGGAGCACGTGCAAAACATGCCTGCGACAGCACCGCTCTCGTCCCTCACGGGCGAATAAGAAAAGGTGAACCAAGTCTTTTCTTCAAAGCCTCTTCGGTTCAACGTCAGCGGCAGGTCTTCGTGATAGGTGGCCTGGCCCGCCATTGCGGCGTCGATCAGGGGACTGATGTCGGGCCAGATCTCTGCCCAGATGTCCTGGAACCGGGCGCCCAGGGCTCGCGGGTGCTTGGCTCCGAGAATTTCCGCATAGAGATCATTGTAGAGGAAGGCCAGTTCGGGTCCCCAGGCGACGAACATCGGGAATTTGGAGGCAAGCATCAGCCCTGCCACGGAACGTAGCGATTGCGGCCAGCGGTGGGGTGGACCAAGCGGGGAGGTCGACCAATCGAGTTGGTCGATCAACCCACTCACCGCTCCGCCGCCGGAAAACAGGGCCGGTCCGAGTTCGGGGTTACTGTCGTGCATACCTACGGTCTGTTCGCGTCTTCGTCGCCGGCGAAGCGCCCGTCTCGGCTGCTGCGGGTGTTATTCTTCATTTCATCCTTGCTGTGCCTGCAACAGCGGCAAGGTAGATACTCCCGATCGGACCATTGGTTCCATATCGGGAAAGACTGGACAATCGGGCCAGGTGCGGTGGGCGGCAGGGAGAATTGCGGGTGGAAACGCCGCGGGCGGGAAGCTGGCGCTTCGATCCCAGGCCGTTCATGAGTCGTTTTTCGACTGAAAACGTGATGGTCGCGGGATTTCAAGGATCGCTTGGCACCGGCGGCGTCCTGTCGAAATCGCGCGAGAGATCGCCGGTGATGGGCGGTCCCGTCATGCCGTCCTCAAAGAATATCGATCAAGCCCATCTGGGCATCCGGGGCCGCGGCCCACCTAGGCGACAAATTTGCAATTCATTCGCATTTGCAATAGGCTCCCATATTGTCCCGTCCAGCCATCCGTTAGCGAGGTTATTTCATGCGCTTGCTCCGTGTCCTGTCCATCCTGCTGCCGTTTTGCGCGTCGCCCGCCGCTCAGGCCGCCGGTAATCTGGCCGGCCAGGAACCGATCGTGGTTACGGTCGAACTCGGCAAGCCCGGCGAGCACGCCTTCGTGCCCAACAGACTGCGCTTCGAGACCGGCAAGCTCTACAAACTCATACTGAAGAACCCGAGCAACGATCCGCATTATTTCACCTCGCACGCCTTCAGCCAGATGGTGTTCACCCGCAAGGTCCAGGTGACGCAGCCGCGCGACGGCAAGAACGTCACTCTCGCCGAGTTCAAGGGCGCGATTCGCGAGATCGAGGTTTATCCCGGGCAGTCGGCGGAATGGTGGTTCGTGCCGGTGGCGACCGGGAAAGTCTCCGATCTGCGCTGCGGCATTTCCGGCACCGACGGCAAGACCCATGCCGATCACGGCATGGTGGGCGAGATCGTCATCGAGTGAACGCCTGTGCAAAGGCACGACTTTGCATTGACCGACATCGGCATCGAGTAGGTTCTGCTTCGGCAGGGCCGCCGATGATCTTGCGCCTTTGTCTTCTTCAGGCGGCGAGCGGGGCTGTGGCTCGATGCGGACTGCATCGCCTCGACATCGCCGTCGCGAGGGACGAACGACCACCGGCCGCTGGCTGGTGATGGCCGGGCCGGTGGTTCGACCGGCCGGTTCATTCGCTGACCACGTAAGTATGCAACCGGATGCGCCCGGACGCATCGACTTCCTTGTAGACGCCCTGAATCTCGACCTCGAAGCCGGGGAAGGTGTTGAAGCAGTTCTCGAACATCTTGAGGTAGTCGATCATGGGCTGCGCCCGCTCAGTGAGCCGCTCGCCCGGCACGATGGTCGCGATGCCGGGGGGATAGACCACGAACGGCGTCGTGGCAATGCGCCCGGCGATGGCGTCGATCGGCTGATAGTCGACGTCGTTGCGCACCAGATAGCGCGCCGCATCGCGCGGCGACAGCGCGATGTCGGGCAGGTGCTCCGCAAGGAATTGCTTGGTCTGCAGCAGGCTGACGCCGGCGTCGCGGAAGAAACGATGCATCTCGGCGCAGAGGTCGCGCAGCCGCACGCCGGCATAGCGCGCCGCGCGGCGCTGGTGAAACTCGGGAATCACCTCTTCCAGCGGCGCGTTGTCGTCGTGCAGCTTCTTGAAGGCGACAAGGCTGCTGATCAGGGTGCCGGCCTTGCTGGCCTCGACACCGGGAGTGAGCAGGAACAACAGTGAGTTGAGGTCGTTCTTTTCCGCCACGATGCGGTTTTCACGCAGATACTGCGCCACGACGGGGGCGGGGATGCCGTGGTCGGCATAGCCGCCTGTCGCGCGGTCGAATCCGGGCGTCAGGATCGTCAGCTTGTTGGGGTCCGTCATGGCGAAGCCCGCGGTCAGATCCGGGAAGCCGTGCCACCCCGCGTCCGGCGTGATCTGCCAGTAGGACGGGTCGGTGGCGAGCAGGTCGGTGCTGATGGTCTCCCAGGCGACGTTGTGCGCGCCGCCCTCGCGCGACACGTCCGGAATAGCCACGCGGTCGGGCACGAACGGCTCGAAGAACCAGCGGCGTTCCGGGCGCGTCTCCTTCTCCTCGAATTCGCGCCGCACCGCGCGCAGCTTCTTGCGCAGTTCGATTCCAAGGCGGATCGTGTCGTCCCACAGCACTTCGCCGGAGCGGCCCTTCATCATCTGGGCGCCGACATCCAGCGAGGCGAACAGCGGATAGAACGGCGAAGTCGAGGCGTGCTGCATGAAGCTCTCGTTGAAGCGCCGATGTTCGATCCGGCGCTTCTGACCGCGGATGTGGCGGTCCTTGATGTGGATCTGCGAGGCCTGCGAGAAGCTCGCCAGCTGCTTGTGGGTCGACTGCGTCGCGATGACCCCCGGCGCGTCGGGACCGAGACCCTGCAGCCCCATGGCGAAACGCCCGGCATAGAGCGGATGAAACTTCATGAAGCCGGCCCACGCCTCATCGAACAGGATGTAGTCGCAGAGATGGCCGATGGCTTTCAGGATCATCTCGGCACTGTGGATCGTGCCGTCATAGGTGCATTGTTCCACGACGGCGACGCGGAACGGGCGCGGCTTGCGCCAGGCTTCCGGGTCGCTGATCAGCGGGTGGTTGCGGATGCGCTCGCGCAGGGTCGTCTCGTCCAGCGCGTCCCAGCGCATCGGGCCGATCAGCCCCCAGGCATTCCGCACCGTCGGAATATAGACCGGAACGCCGCCGGCAATCATCAGTGCGCCATGATGCGCAGCCTTGTGATTGTTGCGGTCGAACAGCACGAGGTCGCCGTCGGTGACGAGCGCTCCCAGCACCACCTTGTTGGATGTCGAGGTGCCGTTGAGCACGAAGTAGGTTTTCTCCGCGCCGAAGATCCGCGCCGCTTCCTTCTGCGCCTTCAGCGCCGGACCTTCGTGGGTCAACAGGTCGCCAAGGTCGAGCACCGAATTGTCGAGGTCGTCGCGGAACACCGCCTCGCCGAGATGTTCCACGAACACCCGGCCGATCGGGCTGCGGCTGTAGAACACGCCGCCATTGTGGCCCGGGCAGGTCCACAATTGGTTGCCCTCCTCGGCGTAGTCGACCAGCGCGCCGAAAAACGGGGTCTTCAGCGTCTCGGCATACTGCTTCAGGCGGCTGATCAGGTTCTTGGCAATGAAGGGCGGCGTCTCTTCCGACAGAAAGACGTAGCCGTCGATGAAGTCGAGCACCTCGACCGGCAGGTCCTCGAACCGTTTGCGGCGAATCAGCAGGATGATCGGGAAGTCCAGGCCACGTCGTCGCATCAGGTTGATCAGCGCCGCGGTCTTGCCTTCCAGGCCCTTCTTGCCCCAGTCGACTACCATGCAGCCGATGGCGGCATCGGTCTGCACCGCGATCTCGGCGTCCTCCAGCCGGCGCGCCCTGACGACCTCGAAGCCGGAACGCTCGATCTCCGAGATGATCTGGTTGAAACGCAGCCCCTCCAGATCGTCGCTATCGAAGACGGGTGCTGCGAACAGAAAGGTGAAGCGCCGGAAATAGTCCATCATTGCCCTCGAATGCGTGGTGAAACCAGCTGTTGGCGCGTTCAATGACAAATCGATGACAACGACTTTCGATCCATGTGATTTCGGCGTAACTGCCTCGGGAAAGGGCCCTCCACTGCAGCGCCAGGCGCCTCCGCGATCACGCCACTCCGCCGAGATAGAGCCGCTTGACGATGTCGTTGCCTTGCAGTTCGTCGACCGACGCGGCCGCGACCACGATCTCGCCATGGACGATGATGTAGCCGCGATCGGCGATCCGGATCGCCTGGTTGAAGTTCTGCTCCGCCATCAGCACCGTCAGGCCGAGCTGCCGGTTGAGCTCGCCGATCTTGGCGATGGTCTGCGAGACCAGCAGCGGCGAAAGGCCCACCGAAGGCTCGTCGATCAGCAGCAGGCGCGGCGACGACATCAGCGCGCGCGCGATCGCCAGCATCTGTTGCTGTCCGCCCGACATGGTGCCGGCAAGTTGTTTCCGGAGCTCCTGGAGCGCCGGAAACGTCTCGAAGGCGAGCGCGAGGTTGCGATTGATGTTCTGCCGGGCGGCCTTGCGGAAGGCGCCGAGCATCAGGTTTTCCAGCACGGTCAGCTTGGGAAACAGCCGCCGCCCCTCGGGCACCATCGCCACGCCGAGATCGACGATGGCCTCGGCCGACAGCCGCGTCAGATCGTGCGCCTCGCCGTCGATCGTCAGGACCATGCTGCCGCGCTCCGGCCGGACCAGGCCCGCGACGCACTTCATCAGCGTGCTCTTGCCGTTGCCGTTGGTGCCCAGCAAGGCGACGGTCTCGCCGGCCTCGACATGGAGGCTGACGCCGCGCAGCGCCTTGACGGCGCCGTAACCCGCATCGAGATCCTTGATGGCGAGGCTAAGTGCCAAGGTAGGCCTCCTGCACGCGCTGGTTGGCCATGACCTCATTCGGCGTGCCGATCGCAATGATCTTGCCGGCCTCGAGACACATCACGCGGTCCGAAAAACGCATCACCGCCTGCATGATGTGCTCGATCATGATGATGGTGATGTCCTGACCCGCAAGGCTCATCAGCAGATCGAGCACCTCGTCGACTTCCGAGCTGGAAAGCCCGGCCATCGCCTCGTCGGATATCAGGAGCTTCGGATGGGTCGCCATCGCGCGCGCCAGCTCCATCTTGCGCAATTCCACCTGGCTGAGCTTGGTGGCCGACACGTTCGCCTTCGACGCCAGCCCCATCCGCGTCAGGATCGACATCATGGTGTCGCGCCGGTCGATGGCCGAGACGACGTCGTCGGTGGCCGCGGCGAAATCGAGCGCGACCATGAGGTTTTCGGCCACCGTCATGCTCCGGAACGGCCGCGGAATCTGGAAGCTGCGCGCGATGCCGCGGCGCGTGCGCACGTGCGGCTGCAGCCGCGTGATATCCTCGTCGCGGAACGTCACGGTGCCGGGCTCGGTACGGAACGCGCCGGAAATGCAATTGATCAGCGTGGTCTTGCCCGAACCGTTCGGGCCGATCAGGCCGAACCGCTCGCCCGCGGGAATGTCGACGCTGACATTGTCGAGCGCGGTGAAGCCGCCGAACCGCTTGGTCAGCGCGGATATCCGCAAGAGGGGTGCCTGGGTTTCGCCGGTCATCATCCTTCGCCCTCGTTGCGTTTGCGGCGAATCTTGCGGACCAGCCCGATGATGCCTTCCGGCGCCGCCACCACGAACAGCACCAGCATGACGCCGAGCACCAGCACGTTGACTTCCGACGAGATGGTGACGGTCAGCAATTGCTGCGTGGTGCCCAGCACGATCGCGCCGATCACCGGGCCCGCCCAATGCGCGGTGCCGCCGATCAGCGACATCGCCAGCGTCGAGACCGAGTAGTTGAGGTTGAAAGCGGAGGCGGGGTCGGCATATTGCAGGTACATCGCGGCGGGGGCGCCGGCCGCGCACAACAGCGCGCCGGAAATGACGCACGCCATCAGCTTCAGCCGCAGCGTCGGCACGCCGGTGCATTCCGCGGCGAGCTCGTCGTCCTTCAGCGCCTGCAGGCCGCGGCCCATCCATGATCTCTGGATGTAGCGCGATACCGCCACCGCCAGCACCACCAGCATCGCCTGGACGAAGAACAGCATCTCGACGTAATTGTCGAACGGCGCCGTCACCGCCGGCCGCTGCAGCTGGATGCCGGCTGCGCCACCGACATATCGCCAGTTGGTGATCGCTGTCTCGATGATGATCGTCGCTGCGATGGTCGCGATCGAGAAGAAGATGCCCTGCATCCGCAAGGTTAGCAGGCCCAGGGCGAACCCCATGAGGGCGCCGACGGCGGCGGCCGCCGCGATCTGCACGGGGAGCGGCGCGCCGAACGCCTTGAACAGGAACACGGCGGTGTAGACGCCCATGCCGAAGAACGCGGCGGTGCCGAAGTTCACGTAGCCGGCATAGCCGCCGAGGATGCTCCAGGCGACGGCGAGCACGATGAACTGCAGGATCACGTAGCCGGCAAAGAAGGGATACTGATTGCCGATGACCTGCGTCATCAGGAGGGCGGCGCCGAGAAACAGCGCCGCTCCGGTCCAGAAATAGATGCCGCTGCGCTTCATGATCGCCTGCCGAACAGTCCCTGCGGCCGGACGGCTAGAACGCCGAGCAGCATCGCAAAGGAAATGGCCGGGGCCCAGGAGGCGCCGAACAAAGTGAGGACGATGGTTTCGGCGACGCCGAGGATGATGGCGGCGACCAGCGTGCCTGACATGCTGCCGAGCCCGGCCATCACCACGACGCAGAAGGTCCGCCCGATATAGGTGCGGTCGAGCGTCGGCTCGACCGGAGCGACGATGATGAGCAGGGCGCCGGCGATGCCAAGCACGGCCGTCGCGATGCCGAACGCCCATTGCTTGATCCGGATCGGATTGGCGCCCATCAGCCGCAGCGCCTCCTGGTCCTGCGCCACCGCGCGGATCGCGCGGCCCATGAAGGTGCGCGACAGATACAGCGTCAGCAGGATCGTCAGCGCCACCGCGACCACGAATGCGACCACCAGCCGGAACGGGATCCTCATGTCGCCGAGCCGCCAGGATTGACCGACATAGTCCGCGGTGACCGAGCGCTGGTCGACGCCGAACTGAAGGATGATCAGGACTTCGATGATGAAGGCGATGCCGAAGAAGAACGCGATGCCGCGCACGCCGGCATCGCTGCCGCGCTTTTCGAAGGTTTCGTAATACAGCCGGTAGGCGAGCAGACCGAACAGAAAGAACAGCGGCGTGATCAGCAATCCCGCCAGCAGCGGATCGACCCCGTAATGCTCGTTGAGGAAGTACACGCCGTACGACGCCAGCACCAGGAAGGCCGGATGCGCGACGTGGGGAACGTCGAGCAGGCCGAACGAGATGGACAATCCGATGCTGACCGCCGCATAGAAGCAGCCGAGCAGCACCCCGATCACCACCGCGTCGAGCAGCAGTTCAAATGAAAACACGTAAGGTCCCCCCTGACCCGTCCTTCGGCCGCCGTTTCCCGGTCACGCCGTCCATCCCGTCGCGGTTGCCGAAGGCGCGGGTGCGCTGATCCGATCAGCGCACCCGCGCTCCGCCCGCGAGATCTACTTGCGCGCGGCCTCGAAGGGAGTGATCAGATCGCCCGATTTCAGTTTCGCCGGGAACAGGATCACCTGTCTGCCCGGGGTGCGGAACTGCTCGATGTTCTTGTCCTTGATTCCGCGGAACTGGGCCTGCACGACCCCGCTTTCCTTCCACTCGCCGTCCGCCGCGAACGTGATCGGCCCGACGATGGTCTTGTGGGTGTTCTCGCGCAGATATTTTGCCAGCGCCTTCTGGTCGAGCGACCCAACGGCCTTGATGGCCTGCTCGATCATCTGGCCGCTGGCGTAGCCGTAGGGTGCAAGGTAGTAGCCCAGCGGATCGACCTTGGCTTCCACGGCGCGCTTCGTATAGGTCTCGAAGAATGCCTTGGTGCCCTCGTTGTACATGTTGGGTTCCGGCAGCCATGTGTTGTAGTTGACGACGCCGTTGAGCAGGGAACCGAGGTTTTCCATGACGGTGCCGAACTGCAGGCCGACCATGCCGCCGCCGAAAAGCTTGACGTTGTCGCCGATCCCGATCTCGTTCACGGCGCGCAGGATTCCGGCCGAATCCGGCGGATAGGACGCGACATAGACGATGTCGGGCTTGGCGGCCTTGAGCGCGCGGAGGATGCCGGAGAACTCCACCGTGCTCGGCGGATAGGCCTGGTCGAACACCACCTGCATGCCGAGCTTGGTGGCGACTTCACGGGCGGTCTTGGCCAGGTTCTGGGCGAATTCCTGGTCCGCCGCGAGCAGCGCAATGCTCTTGCCGCCGGCCTTCTGGCCGAGATCGAGGAACGAAGACGCCCAGCTGTCGGCCGGTCCCCACGGCGCATTGTTGAACCACATGTCGTGGCCGACCTTGCTGTTCACCTGGAACGAGAAGTTGCCCATCAGCAGCATGCCGCGCTGCTTGACCAGCGGCATCAGCGGCGCCGTCGGCACGGTCGCGTAGGGCGCGAACAGGATGTCGACCTTGTCGACGTCCAGCAGCTTCGAGTAGATCGCCGGGGTTTCCGAAGCGCTCGATTTGTCGTCGTAGACGACAAGCTCGACCTTGCGGCCGAGCAGGCCGCCCCTGGCGTTGACGTCGTCCCGCCAGACCTCGATGCCGAGCAGCGAGGCCTTGCCGCCGCCGGCCAGACCGCCGGTTTGCGCCATGCTCATGCCGATTTTGATCGGTTGCTGGGCGAGTGCGGTCGAAGCCAGCCCGAACATGGCGACGGCGAACGTGCCGCCGAGAAGCGTCCTGCGTTTCATGTGATCCTCCCCTGTGTTTCGTTGTCGTTGCCGGCCCGCGTTCGGATGCTTCGCCCCGATTGCCACGGACAGAATCGAATAGTGACGTGCCGAAATCGGTTTCCCCGCGCCGCGCGCTCCCGTCTCACCGGCGCCGGGCTGGAGGTTAGAACTAAAGATGGCCAGGCCACAAGCCACCAGCCTCTATCGAAAGCAGAATGCCTTCATGCCGCGCCGGTGCAACTCTGGCCGACCGCGGTCGACCTCGCATCGCGATCCGGTCATACCGCGCAAATTGCCCGTATGACGAATTCAACCGGTGCTTGCCGCACTTTTATCGATGCGTTAGGCTCCGACCATGCGCGGGCGGTCGCCTGACGCGAGCGGCACGCTGATGGCGGCTCGGGGGTTGGCATGCGGGTTCTCGACGCGAAGACAAAGAGCGCCGTCCAGGCAGTCATCGATTCCAACCGGGCTCAACTCAGCCAGTTTCCCGGCTTCGTTGCTGTCGAACCCGGTTTTCCGATCATCGATGGCAGGGTACACAAGGAGCCCGCGATCATCGTGTTCGTCGAGCACAAGAAGCCACCGTCGCATTTGCTTCCTGAAGATCGCGCACCTCGTCAGATCGGGCCGTATCGCGTCGCGGTGATGCAGGCCGATCCGCTGCGCCAGTTGATGAATCTGATGGGCGACTCGCCGATCGCGCTGAGCGTCGAAGATTCGGCATCGGGCCTCACTTATGTGGGCCTGCCGGACGATCCGATCGACAAGCCGTTCAGGATTGCCAAGCCGATGCTTTGCCATGTCGGCCCCGATGCGGGGTGGCCCGTGCTCAAGCCGTTCCTGGAGGCGACCGAGCAGACGCTGACGGTCGCGATGTACGACTTCAACGTCGACTATATAGCCACGACCTTCATCGAGACGATACGCGACAAGGACATCAAGGCGATCCTTACCTGGGACGACAGCATGACCGCGCCGGAAACGACGATCCGCGCGCGACTCAGAAACAAGCTCGGAGACAATCTCGACGGCTGGATCGTGCGTTGCGGCGGCGGCCGCCGCTTTGCGAGCGCCTATCACGAAAAGGTCGCGGTGCGGGATTCCGAGGCCTTCTGGCTTTCCAGCGGCAACTGGAGCAAGCGAAGCCAGCCGGAGATCGACCCGATCGGAGATCCGGACTCCGCCAGAGGCATGTACAGCAAGGGCAACCGCGAGTGGCACATCATCGTCGAGGATGCGGCGCTCGCCGAACTGTTCGAAATGTACATCAAGCATGATCGCGACGGGTCCGAGGTGGAAGCGAACGCGGGCGAACCCGGCGTGGAACTGGATCAGCCGGAGCCGCCGCGGCTGCCGGACCTTTTCGTCCCGGTCGACCAGTTGTTCGACGAGGCGGAATTCGACGTGCCGACGCCGGTCGCGCCGCAGATACTGCCGACCACGCCGCGCGACGTCGTCGTCCTTCCGGTGCTGACGCCCGACAATTACAGCAAGCGGGTCCGGGCGCTGATCGGCGGCGCCAGGCGATCGATCTACCTGCAGTTTTCCTACATCACCTATAGCGAGAAGGAGGTCGACAGGGATTTCACGGCCATCCTCGAAGCGCTGGCCGAGTTGAGCAACAGGATCACCATGGATGTCAGGATCATCGTCGGCAGCACGGGCGCTGCCGAAAAAATCCGCAAGCTGGTCGAGGCCGGCTTCAAGGAAACCGTGTTCCGGACCCAGTCCAATGTCCACAACAAGGGCATCGTCGTCGACGGCGAGACGGTTCTGGTGTCCAGTACCAACTGGTCAGGCGACGGCGTCGTGCGAAACCGCGACGCCGGCCTGATCATCCACGACAAGGAGATCGCCGATTACTATCAATCCGTCTTCCTGTTCGACTGGGAAAACAGGGCCAACGCTTTTCTCGAAGACGATCCGCCGGTCACCATTGCGCCTGACGGTGCGGAGACGCCGCCCGGGATGGTACGGATGTCGTGGCGGGAGTATTATGGCTGAGCCGGCATCCGCGCCGGTTGACTGCATTTGAAGGAGTTGAGTACCCGTTATCCCGGCTGGTCAGACGAGCCCGGCTGATTGCTTTGTTGGTTTTGCAAGTTCCCGATTGAATCGCGCGGTGCGCCATTGCAGCAGGGGGAAGATCATGAGTAGCGAAGGATTTCTCACCGGCAACCTGTCCGGCACCACCTGGATCAAGCCGTTCGGCCATTCGTGGAAGGAGGTCACTTATTCAGCCGTCGATGGCCTTGCGGTGTTCGAAGGGTGCATCATCCTCGGCACCGTGACGCAGGCACAGGCCGTCAAGGAGTTCTTTGCGAACAACCCTGCTGCGACCCGGGAAGGTGTCGAAATGTTCGGCTCCGGAATTCTCGGCAAGCAGTTCCGCTGGGAAAACAATACCATCCCGTTCGAAATCGATCCCGCCTTGCCGAACCAGCAACGCGTGCTTGATGCGGTCGAGCACTGGAAGGACAACACCCCGATCAAGTTCGTGCCGCGGGTCGCCGACGACCCCGCGCACTTCGACTATGTCGTGTTCCGTTCCGGCGGCGGATGTGCCTCTGCCGTCGGCCGGCGCGGCGGGCGCCAGGACATCATTCTCGGACCGGCCTGCAGCACGGGTAACTGCATTCATGAGATCGGACATGCCGTGGGCCTGTGGCACGAGCAGAGCCGGAAGGACCGCGACGACTTCGTCGATATCAACTGGGCCAGCATCCGCCCCGATGCGAAGCACAATTTCGACCAGCATGTCCTCGATGGCATTGACCTCGGCACCTATGACTACGAATCGATCATGCACTATCCGAAGGACGCCTTCACGGCCGACGGTCAGGACACCATCGTTCCAAGACAGCCTGTCGAGATAGGGCAGCGCAGGAAGCTGAGTGCGGGCGATATTGATTCGGTTAAAAGACTCATCGCCTCGTGAGAGATCGACCATGGCTCTCGTCATCGACAACAGGGCGACAGTCAACGGACCCGGCGTCCACCTCCTGATCGTCGGCGTCAGCGACTACCTGAACCTGCCCGGCCATCAGGATATGCCGCGGGAGGAAACCTGGTTTCTGAACAAGCTTACCTCGCCGGCGCTGAGCGCCTTCAAGATCCACCAGTTTCTCACCAGGGGTCCGCTGGCGCTGCCGCTCAAGACGGCCAGGCTCCTGCTGTCGCCGTCCCAGGTCGAACTCAATGCCGCGCCGGCGCTCGCCACGGCGGGCGCCGGCCGCGCCAGCCGGGCGGAATTCGAAGTCGACGCCCTTGCCTGGCGCGAGGACGCCAAGGCGAATCCCGGGGATATGACGATCTTCTATTTCTCCGGGCACGGAATGCAGCGCGGGCCCGAGGACGGCGTGCTGATGCTCGAGGATTTCCTGGCCCCCGGCGGGATTCTGAACAAGTGCTTCGAGGTCAGCGATCTCAAGGCCGGCATGGCGCCATCCCGGACCTTTCCCGACATCGCTCTCACCCAGTTCTACTTCGTCGATGCATGCATGGCGCGCGAGGCGGTGCAAACGAAGTATGTCAGTCTGACGGTGCCGGAAGTGTTCAGCGCGGAACTCAATATCGTCGACAGGCGGTGGGCGCCGCTGATATTCAGCGCCGTGGACGGCGCGGTTTCACTCGGCCTCAACGGCAAGCCGAGTCATTTCGCCGAAGCGCTCACTTTGGCCCTGGAACGCGGAGCCGAGGAGGCGGTCGAGCTCAACGGCAATACGGTCTGGCCGGTCACTCCGCTGACGATCAAGACCGCGGTGGATCTGTACTACAGCAAACACAAACTGGGCGACGTGAAGCTCGGCGGAATTGTCGGCCAACCGGTCATTCGCTACCTTGCAGGCCCGCCGGACGTCGACATTTCCGTGGTGGTCAGGCCGCCCGATGGTCTGGGCAACCCCTGCGGCGTCTTCCTGTTCGACGACAATGGCGTCCCCGTGCCGGACTGCAACCCCATCGAGCGGACGCAGTTTGAAACCACCGTAAAGGCCGGGATATACCGGATCAGCGTGGATTCCGCGCAGCTCAGAGCCAGTCCGTACCGCTCGCCAAGCAAATATCTGACGCAGAAAGGGCCATGGCCCTGGCAGCACAATGTTACGTCCCTGCTGAGATGATGTCGTGCCGTCGCCGGAGAGAGCTTGTGTCATGGCAGATCCAATGGCTTCGCTGACCGTCAGACTGGACGCGCCGTCGAACCTGCGATGGAGCGGCACGTTCCCGGTCGAGGTGCGCGATTGCGCCAGATTGGTGCTCACCGCCAGGGGCGTCAGCGGGGGCAAGCTTGAAGTCCCTGCCGGCCGGTACTTCGTGACCGCGATGCTGCCGAACGGCCAGCAGGCCTCGGTCGACGACATCGTGGATCTGAAGGCCGGCGAAGATCGGGAGGTGAGGGTGTCGGTGACCGATCTCGATTTCCCGGTTCCCCTGCAGAACGTCACCACGCTGGGCGATTCCGTGCGGGAGTTCGCCCGTCCGGTGACGCAGTATTTTACCTCCCACAATGTCGCCATCCTGAAGGGAAACTGGCTCGCCGCCAGAATTGCTCCGAACCCGGCTCCGCTGCTGCGCGAACCGACGGCACGATCGAGCCTCGAGATCAGGTTCGCGGATACCGGCGAGGGGCGCGCCAGCTGGCTCGAAATCTCCGGATCCGGAAAATCCATCTACATCGCGGTGCCCGTCGACCAGGGTCGCTCCACCACCGTACAATGGGAACTGAACTCCAGGACCGAAGAACTCAAGCTGCGCTTCGATTTCAACGAAGGCGAGCTCAACTCGTTCTTCGACTTCATCCGGAGCGATCAGGCACGCGAGGCGAGGGCGATCGGACAATCGATCATCGCGCAATCCGAGCGGTACATGACCGACAGGACGCAGTCGCCGCTGCGGGCGATCCTGGGCGCCTACGTTCTGCTGCGCGCCGACGAACTCGACGGCATGAACCTTTGGACCGGCAACCTGGTCAATTGGTGCGGATGGTCGCCCGACGCGCTGGCGCTGCGAATCGAATATCTCGCGCGGGCCGGCGACCATGAGGAAGCCCTCAAGCTGCTGCTGAAAGTGCCGAATTGCGGAACGCCGTGGTTTCGCTCGGGCGTCGGCTATCTGGAAAAGCGGGCCAAGCTCTATGTCGCCGTCGCGGCCACGAAGCGGTCCAGTCTGCAGATCGGCCAGGCCGATCTCGATCGGATCACGCGGATTGCAACGGTGTTCGGCGAACTCGCCGCGGCGCTGGATATGGCGCATTCCACCAGCGTATTCCGCATGCCGCCCGTCGCCTGATGTGCTGCGGCGGTATCGAAGCGACGCCGGTTGCATGACGCGCCGGCCATGCCGGCCGATCGCCGTCATATCTGGCGTACGTCGATGATGTTTCCATCGACGTCGCCTTCGGTCCACGGAATTGCGGTAGTCGACAGAAAGTCGCCCCGCCTGAGCGCCCCCGGCCCGGATCGCCGGATTTCCGCCGACAGGGTGTAGGACGCCGACGTCGGAAGGCGTTTCGGAACGGCAAGGGAAAACGGAATCCGGTCGAGCGTGCCGCTGACCGGCGCGATCACGGTTTCGGCGATGCGGACCGAAGGCGCGTCGATCGTGCTGACGTCGTCGAGCCCGACAATGGCCGTCGCGCCGTCGAGCCATTGGGATGACGGCAGCCTGATCCATCCGGTGATGGTAAATGTCGCCATCCGAAATGCCCGTTGGCCGCAGGCCCATGGCCTGTCCGGCGAAACATGTATGGGCCCAGCGGGACTTGAACCTGCAACCAGGCCGTTATGAGCGCAGGACTCTACCGGCAAGTTCGAGCAACTTCAGCGTTTTCCGATCAAGATCATTCACGTGCGTGCGCGTTTGTACACGGGGTTTCTGGCGGATAACTGGTGGCATAGATGGCCGCCCGCCAACCGCTAAAAGGCCTCGACCGGACGGGTACGCGTTTCGTCCGTCATCCCGGATCCCGGCCAGCCATTCATTTTGCACTGGCGAAGCGGGTTTCAACGTCTTCAGCGCGCGAGGTGAGGTGGCGGGAATTTCCCGGTGTCCTGGGAGGCGCAACGGCGACGTGTCTGCGTCCTGCAGCAGCGCAGCAACCGGAACGCACGCAGCGAATCGGTGGCTCTTGCTTGCGGCGCCAAACGACCCGGAAGTTTCAGGCGGACGTCGGGGCGTTTGTGTGGGCATTGGCGCCAAGTCCTTACGGTCGATTCATTCTGACTAGGACAGCATTGCTGACTATCCGATGTTTTCTTATTCTGCTTTGCTCGCCTTTTTCTGTTTGGTATGTTTTTCCTCTTTCTTATGAAGATTATGGAGGACATCCATGACAGTGATCAGCGTCTCGCGACGTCAGGTCCTCGTGGGCACAACGGTGGCCCTCAGCAGCGGCGCTTTTGGCGGTCTACACATACGAACGGCGCATGCTAAAGCCCCGCGCGCCATTGACCAGGCACCGTGCTATTACCGCTTCAACCACGGTAAGATGCAAGCAACGATTGTCTCCGACGGGCCTTTGCGGCTCGGTGATGCCTCCGCAGGCTTCCTTGGAGCACCCAAGGAAGAAATCACGAAGATGCTTACGGATAATTTTCTGCCGCTCACCAACTTCATGCTCGAGCAGAATGTCTTGGTATTAAATACCGGTGACAAGATGGTGCTCTTCGACACCGGCATGGGATCATCGAGAATCTTTGGGCCGAGTACGGGCAAACTCCTCTCGACTCTCGAAGCTGCCGGTATAGATCCCAAGGATATCGACGCTGTGGTGCTGACGCATGGCCATCATGACCACTGCTGGGGGATTATGGCCGACGATGGCAGCAGCAATTTTCCCAACGCGCAATTCTACATCTCAAAAGCCGATTTCGACTTCTGGACCGACGCAGCCAAACTGGGCATGACGGACCCACCCTACATGAAAGTGACCGTGGCGGGTGCGCGCAAGCATTTGCTCCCAATCCGTGACCGAATGGTTTTCATCAAGGACGGGCAGGAATTCCTGCCAGGCATCCAGGCAATGTTGACGCCCGGTCACACCGTTGGGCACATGGTGTTCATGATCACATCTGACGGTAAGACGCTAGCTGTAATTGGCGACCTCACGCATCATCAAGTCCTGCTGATGCTGAAGCCGCGCCTCCAGTTTGTCAACGATACGGACCCCAAGCAGGGAGCCGATACGCGCGTGCGGGTGCTCGATATGCTTGCCTCTAACAGGATCCCGCTCCTTGGCTATCATTTCCCGTGGCCTGGAATCGGCCATGTCGCCAAGCTCGGCGAGGGATTCCAATACTTCCCTACTCCGATGGAGATGCTTGTATATCAGGATACGTGAGGAGGCGCGTCGACACGCCGCGGAGACATACAATGCCGTTGGATATGATCTCCGCTTGAGAGAGTAACCTCGCTGGATGCATTGACCGTGGCGCCAGGGCGCTTGAAGTTGTCAATCATTTTGTTTACCTCGTAGGACTAAGGGCGACGCCCTTGGTCCCGATGAACTAAGGGTAAGACTCAGGGTTCAAGCGTCCTCCCGACACGGAAGCCGACGTTGCCGATCCGGAAGAGAGTGATGAACCCGTTCCGGTTGGACGAGCGGAGGTGGTCTGGTTCGCCGCTCCAGGAACCGCCGCGATTAACCCGGCGACCGCAGGCTGTGGATGTAACAGCAGACCCGTCCGTGGGGGCGCCGCTGTAACTGTCCCCGTAGCAGTCCTCCACCCACTGCCACACATTGCCGTACATGTCGTAAAGGCCAAAGGCGTTGGGCTTCTTCGTCCCCACGGGTTGCGTCTTGCCATCAGAGTTCTTGCTGAACCAAGCGTACTCATCGAGCTGCGTCTTATCGTCGCCAAAGAAGTATTGGCCTGGGTTACCGGCTCGCGCTGCGTATTCCCATTCGGCCTCGGTCAGCAGGCGATAAGGCTTGCCTGTTTGTTTTGCTAGCCAAGTTAAGTAAACTTTCGCTTCATCCCAGCTGACATTGGTTACCGGGCGATCACCTCGACCCCAACCACTGTCGTCGGCTTTCGGGCAGGCGCCCACCGCTACGCAGGTATCCCATTCTGCGAAGGTTACTGCGGTCTTGCCGACCGCGAATGGCTGGTCGATCCTGACCTCGCGCTGTGGTCCTTCATCGTTATTGCGATCTTTGTCGCTCTCCGGTGAGCCCATCGTGAACTTGCCGGCTGGTACCACAATCATTGTTGGGCATCCGTTCGCGCACTCCTTGAAATCCGATCCCGGCTTCGCCGCTTTTTCCTTCTCCTGCTCGGCCGTGAGGACAGTTGGCCTCATTACTATGTGCCATTGGTAATGCTCGCGAAGGACCGCCTGATTGATGAAAGCAACCAAGCCCGCGATAATGGACAAGAATAAAGTGTAGATCACCGTTTGCACGATCCGTGCCCTGCGCCGGCCAGCCGCCGCCAGCTTCTGGCTGGCGGCAAGATATTCTGCAGTCGGCGCCATCGCTGCGACGAAGTCCGGATTGCCAAGCAGGTCTACCGCACTGACCAGCCGCGCGCCCCGGCGCACGAGAGTGTCGGCCTGCCGGCCACCGCTGTTCCACTCTTCAGCTTCGCGCATCACGTCGTCGCGCAGCTTGAGCGCGTCCTTTTGCTCTTCCAACCAACCGGCGATTGGTGGTCGGCGCAACAACGCCTCGTGGGCGACCTCCAGTGTATCCCGGTTGCGCACAAGCAGACGGGCCTTGACCAGTGCATACGCCAGCTGCGCCAGCGCGGTCCGTCTGCCACCGACTAGCTCGGCCTCCTTCGCCACTAGCCGCTTTGCTGCACCTGCCGCCGGATCCCACGTCGCAAGGCCCGGCACGATGAGCCGCCGCAGGGTTTCGTCGCTGCCGAGATCGGGTTGACCAAGAATGGTCGGTACGGTTCCAACGGACTTCTGCGCCTGCCTCAGCACGCGGGTGACGCAGCCGCCCATGCCGCCGATCTCGTTATACTGCGCCAGTGTCAGCTCATGTCCAGCCCCGTGAAGCTTGAATATATGCGACAGCGTGAAAGCGAGCAGCGGCAGCGCGTCGGCGCCCGTCGCGTCCTCCACCAGCCGGTCGACCAGTGCTGCCTCGATCGCAAGACGCTTGACGTTCCGGCTATAGACCTCAGCGGGCTTCAGGATCACGTCGCGATAGGCGCCGGGCGATAATGGCAGCAGGTAAAGTGGTTCGGGAGCTTCGAGATCCAGTTCGGCAATGCGCTGCAGGAGCCTCTCCACGCTATCGGCGCGGATTGTGATCAGCACATAGATGTCCACGCCATCCGATCCCCCTTTCAGCACGTCCGCGAGCAATTGCAAGAAGCGCGCGCTTTCCTGCGCGTCTTCCGCCGCAAACAGCTCCTCGCCCTGGTCGATGGCGATGAGTGGCGCGGGCGGGCGCGCATTGGGTGCCGTGGCACTTTGTGAGGCGGTGCAAACGGCGGTGGCCTCGGCGATTAACGCTCGGAATGCCTCAGTCGCCCCCGCGTCGCCGGCACCACCGACCGCGGCGTTTATCGCGCCCGGTGTCTTAGGTCTGCCGTATCGCGAGAACCATGGTGCAAGTTGGAAGCCGAGGCCATCTGGTCCCGTTAGGATGCCTTGAGCCGGGCGCAGGATGGCAAGCGGCACGAAATCGCTGTCGCGTTTCAAACGTGGCCATAGCCCGGCGCGGAGATATGACGATTTGCCGGCGCCGGATGCGGCCTCGATCACGAGAAGACGCGGTGAGCCGCGCCGCCGCACCAGATGCAACTTTGCCAGCCCACTCATGATGTCAGCGTCGCGGCCGAAGAAAATGCCGGCATCGTCCTCGCCCAGAGCCGACAGGCCGGGATAGGGCTCGGCGTTGGGCTTGTCCTTCGCCGGCCATGCGAAGCTGCCCGGAGCGACGCCGAGGTCCTCTAGTCGCGGCTTGATTGCCGCCAGCGTGATCTCGTAAACCCGCACCGGCTCGGCAATGTTCTTTAGCGTCTGGAAACCAATATCTCGGGCGAAGACATCAATCTTGCCGCGTATCTCCTGATAGACTTTGTCGGATATGCAGATCCCGCCTGGCTCAGCGATCGCTTCCAGTCGTGCAGCAATGTTGACGCCATCGCCGTAAATATCATCCGCATCGATGATGATGTCACCGACATTAATGCCGATACGGAATTGGACCCGCCGATCTTGGGGAATGGCAGCGTTACGTGTGGCCATGGCACGCTGGATCTCGATGGCACAGCGAGCTGCATCGACAGCACTTGCAAATTCGACCAGAGCACCGTCACCAGTGTTCTTGACCATGCGCCCGTGATGCTCCCCGATCTTAGGATCGATGAGTTCGCGCCGGCACGCCTTCAGCGTCTCGTGAGTACCTTCCTCGTCAACACCCATCAGGCGGCTGTAGCCAACAACGTCGGCCAAGAGGATGGCAGCCAGCCGCCGTTCTACCCGCGCCTTAGGCATAAAGATGGCCCCGCCCCGCCGTATCTCGAACTAAGCTTACGGTTACGGGCGGGATGTGTCTAGGAAGCAAAATGGCGTGGCGGACATGAAGGTCATGTCGGGGCAGAGACCAGGCTTTTTTGATTTCGCCCGATGGGTATGCGGTAACAAACAACCACGTTGTCGATGGCGCTGACAAGGTCGAAGTGACAATTGACGACGGCAAGATCTACAAGGCAGGGGTGATAGGCACTGACAAGTGCGCGGATCTCGTTCTTATCAAAGTTGAGCGCGGCTCGGAGGTTCCGTTCGTGAAGCGGTCAGACGCCAAGCCGCATATCGGCGATTGGGTGCTCCGGTCGGCAATCCGTTCGGCCTTGGCGGCACCGTCACGGCCGCGTCGTCTCGGCCAGCGGTCGCGACATCGGCAATGAACCAAATGAGGATTTCACCCAGATCGATGCACTCAACAAGGGCAATTCGGCGGCCTCGCCTTCAATACGCAAAAGGAGAAGTCGTCGTTGTGAACACCGCCATCTATTTGCCTCTAGCGGTAGCGTCGGCCACCGGATCATGAACAGCTTCCAGGTCCTGCAACAGCTCGTCGTCACGCAGGCGAAGGTGAGCCCCGGAGCCGAAGTGCGCACGGCGCTGGACAGCATTTCGGCACGTTTGTTCGCGCTGGCGGCCATGCATCGGCTCTTGCTTCGGGGCTTGCGGGAAAACCTGGAGATCACCGATGTAGCTGACTACCTCCCCGAACTGGTCGCGTCCGTCGACTCGGCGTTTATCAGCGGAGGAAGCCTCACCCTTGAGGTGGACGTTGAGCCCGGCGCGCACCTGCCGGCGGGTCAGGTGTCGGCCTTTGGGCTCATCGCGACCGAATTGATGATGAACGCCCTGAAACACGCCTCTCCGGACGGTCGGCAATGCCGGGTCGCAGTCAGCTTTGGGAAGCTGGCCGGATTGCACCGCCTTACGGTGTCTGACGACGGGGTTGGCCTCCCGCCCGAGATCGGACAGCCCAAGGCCACAGGCTTGGGCATGAAGCTGATCAACAACCTGGCTCGTCAACTTGGAGGGGCTGTCGAGGTAAATCGGACGCCGCCGGGCGTTTGCTTCCAACTGACGTTTCCCGCCCTGGAGACTTCGCAGCCTGGATCGCTTCGGTCGGCAGCCAGTTCCAATGGCGAGAACGCCGCCGCTGGCCAATTATCGATGGCCGTAATCTGAATTCTCTGAATGGTCCGATGTCGCCCTTGGCCCTTCTCGGACGCCAAGGCTGCGGCAGCGAATGTCTGGGTGAAATCAGACATAAGTGCCTGGTGGGCTCCACCATGCGGCGGTCCGGTTCGCCAAAGGAAATTACCATGACCAGTGTCATCGTCGTCATCGGTGCCGGACCGATCGGACCAGCCGTGGGATTCGGCCTTGCGAAACCGGATCATTTCATCGTTTGCAGCCATTTCCACGCGTCCCCCAGCACGGCCTGAATCTGATTGCGTTCGGCGATCGCGTCGCTGGTGAACAGGCCGTGCGTGCGCGCGTTCTGGTTTCCCGTTCGCGCGCCGGATCCCGGCGCACCGCCGTGCATGCGGCAGCGCCTCTTGCCGCGCACCGCCGGCGAACGGCACGATCCGCCGGAGCGGGTTCTTGCGCCGCAACGCGGGCTCGCCAGCATCGGAGTGATATCGGGCGCGTGATTGCTCAAGCCAATGCTTTCCGCCGCTCGGCGTCCACGTCCGCAACCATCACGCTGGCATGCTGCGTGACGTTGCCGACAATGGCGTTGCCGCCATCCCGCACCGACACGGTCTGCACGGTGACGGCAGGCTCGCGATTGCTGCGATAGCGGTTGAGCGCCTCGATCTGGGCCGGAAACGTCCGCGTCAGCCGGCCCAGGGCGCGCCCGGCGCTGTCCTGCCGGGCGATGTCTCCCGCGCTCGCGAACTGATGGGCGCATCGCATCGCCATCACGTGAACGGACACCATCTGCGCCACCAGCATGGCCTCGACGGAATCCCTGGGCCTGATGCTCTTCACCATCGCGATCATGAAGGCGAGGTTGACCGCGTCGGGCTTCCGCCCGATCACGCTGGCCCTCACCAATTGCCTCAGGATGCCATGCATCGCATCGCGATCGCCGACCCCCAAGGCGTCCGCCATCAGCTGTTCGCCAAGCTCGGGATCCGGATGGTCGATGAAGAATCCGCGCTGCGCGAGTTTGACTCGCGGGGCCGCGGCCGCCTTGTCTCGCCCGCTGGCGGTCATTGCCTTTGTCTTGTCGATCTCTGGAACCTTGTTCACGTCGATGTCTCCTCGCTCACGCGCATTGGAAAGCGCGCGGGTTACGGCAACGCGCAGGCGATCATTCGCCGGGGCGAGCCGGTGCAACTTCAATGGTGGGGTTTTTTGGCCGGTCATTGCGCCGAAGCGCCCGTGGGCAGGGCCGAAACGGGCGGTTCTGGAAATGGCGCCAGGCTGGAATAGTGCCGGTGATTTGCCCGACGTGTCAAAGTGTTTTCGCGGTGCATAACTTCCATGCCGTTCCCCGATGTCTGCTTTGCATGGGGTTGTTTTCGATATTTTGGTTTTGGAGCGACCACCGCGCCGGTCTCGCGGCCGTGAAGCGTGGTGGGCCCGGCAGGACTCGAACCTGCAACCAGACCGTTATGAGCGTAGTGACCTTACCGAAAACTCCAATAAAAATGGCCATTTCTGCTGATAAGCGGTGACGTTTTGATGCGTTCGAACACGTGGTTTCTGTGGGATAACTGTGGGGGCGGGAAGGCGGCTTCGTCAGGATAGCAGCGTTTATCTGATTTGACCGGCGCTTTCCCCATACCAACGTGCGGACACGCTGACGTGAGCTTGTCACGGCTCGCGATGAACTGAGTGAAACCGCCCGTCAGCCGCAACGCTGAACATTACTCACTCGCACTGATGCAATGCTCGCTCACTTTTTCTAACCAATTATCGTAATAATACCATTGGTTGTCCGCCAACTCGACTCCGTATCCATTCTTGGGATTTTTAGCATCAAGCTTGCGCCGAATTTCGGTGTGCTTTGACATATTAAACCACGCAAAACCGCGCTTCTTCATTTCTGCTACGATCTGAGCAGGTTTGTATTTTGCCCTTTCGCGATCCTTAAAGATGACCCGGTCGATCTCTTCCGCCGCTTCGGTTCCTGCGCGGATGAATTCAACTACCTTATCGGCCTGCCCCGGACGGTTGCAAGATTGTTCTACGAACAGAACATTGAAGGCGTATTTCGTGTCATTGAGAATTCGCTCTGGCAGTGAGCTATCAAGCTTAGCAATTATGGTCGAGATATTTGGATCGACCTCTTGCGCAGCATAAATGAGCTTGGCTTGGTCATGGCTGAACGAAGACATCTGAATCGCGACACCGAAGTCGCTGTCAATGCGATATTCGCCGCCGAATTGTTCGGCGATCCAACTGTTGAAATTCAGCGCGCAAGCCTGCAGTTTACTTGCGACTTTCAGGTCTATGTTTCCGGTAAACCTGTGGGCAATAGAATTACGGACGCCAATGATGAATCGCAGATTCTCTTTGACGGACTCAGAAAGGGGGCACTCTCCTACCTCGATGCACCTGCTGAGATCCCAATAGCGTTCCAAACCTTCGTTAGTACGATCAATAGATTTTGTGCCATCAAAGCCTCGAACGTAATACCTGTAATCTATTTCGGCCCGTTTATAGAATGCGTGGAATGCGTAGGTCCACGCGATGACGGAAAGAACGATATAGATTTCTGCACGAAATTGTATTGCAGGATTGTTGAAAATCTGAATAGCGGCAATTTGCGCCTCGCGAGCTTTCAAAACAAGCTCTTCGATTTCACGCTCAGTACCGCGTTTCACTGAGTAAGAGAACCAACGTTCTTTGAAAACGCGAAGCTCTTCCTCTGTCGCAACCTCGACATCAGAAAAATGACTGCCGACTCGGATTTCTGCGATAACACGATGATTTATTGACCGGCCCGGTCGGCTAAAATAGGGCAGGATTTCTTGGTCGTTCATGCCGGTGAAGCTCATGAAAGCTTTTATCAAGGCGATTTCCCAGACCGCTAGAGAGTCACGTGAAGCCACAAAACTCTCCTGCCGTTACTAAACCGCCGATTGGAAAATTCTTAGTTCGCAACGGCACTCAACGCCTTATCGAGCGAAAATCGATCTGTCGCTCCATCCTCAAACTGTATTCCAAAACATTTTGTCGTGAATCCTTTCCCAGTTTCGTTCTTGGGGAAAAACGCTCTGACCGGTGATTTAATGATCCAATTCGTCTTTCTACAGTACTCGTCGTAAAGGGCTTTTATATCTTGAAATTCTTGACCAGCGAAGTGCTTGCCCAATGCAGCGCCCTTGAGAATTGGCTCAAAATGCATTTTGCCAGCAGTTATGCTGTCAAATTGTAGCCCAGCGCCTAGGTGTGGAGCCTCAACAGGTTGTTCCCGGTTAGACCGAGTCTGCTGATCGGTGTTTGAGACTTTATCCCGCCGTGAGGCCGGTGCCAATTG
>LNFM01001065.1_pt1 | contig 63991 bp, 64 predicted proteins | sample 596031 | NCBI WGS metagenome assembly LNFM01 (sample SAMN04254537, study PRJNA301005) | activated carbon metagenome | isolation source: dual media filters at the Ann Arbor, Michigan drinking water treatment plant | place: USA: Ann Arbor
AATACTCGTCACTGGCAAGACAGCCGCCGAACTCAAGCCGGGTGCGGGTCCGGTCGGGCACCCACAGTTCAACTACTCGAATGAAAGTCTTCATCGGGACGCACCTGTCACTACGCCTGACATCAGCATCGGCGATTTGGCGACGATATGTGCGATCAAATTACAGGCAGGCCACGCCCAAAGATCGTGCGAGGACGGACGAGCCTTCAGAGCCGGAGGAAGCTCAATTCCGATATGACGGATCGGTGCGGTCGAGCTTGCGCAGCAGCGCCGGCCAGGCAAGGTCGCCGTTGCGAGCGTTGCGGCCGGGCTTCGGCTGCATCCTCTCGTAGGTGTCTTCGAGGATGCTCTGCGGCGGATAGACCAGCTTGGTGTTGCAGGACAGCGCCATGACCTGAACCTGGCAGGCCCGCTCGAGACGGAACAGCACGTTGAAGGCTGCAGGCACTGTGCGGCCGACGACGAGCAGTCCATGATTGCGCAGGATCATGGCTTCGTTGTCTCCGAGATCCCTGACCAGCCGCTCGCGCTCGTCGACGTTGTCGGCGATGCCTTCGAAATCGTGATAGGCGATGTGGAGAAACCGCATCGAGGTTTGCGCCAGCGGCAGCAAGCCGCATTCCATCGCCGAGACGGCCATGCCGGCCGGCGTGTGCGTATGCGCCACGCAATCCATGTCGTGCTTGGCCATGTGGATGGCGCTGTGAATGACGAAGCCCGCGACGTTGACGTCATAGTCGGAGGCATTGAGCAGCGTGTTGCCCTCGACATCGACCTTGATCAGGCTGGAGGCGTCGATCTCCTCGTAGAGCATCCCGTAGGCGTTGATCAGGAACTGGTCGGTCGTCCCGGGCACCCGGCAGGAGATGTGATTGGCGACCATCTCGGTCATCCCGTACATCGCCGTGAGGCGGTAGCAGGCCGCGAGATCGACCCGCGCCTGCCATTCCTCGGCGCTCACCTGTTCGCGAACCGATTTCACGACCTTGATGGCAGGCGAACTCACGGGGGGATTCATGGCGTTTCTCCACGGGACGGATTTATCGGGCCGCGCGGGGCCTCGGTCATTGACGGGCAAGATACCTGCAAAATTCGCTGCGCCGCAAGGCGGGCACTCTCGGCGTTATTGCAGGTCTGGCGGGTGAAATTCGAATGCGCCATGGCGGGCGCCATGATGACCGAAGGATGCTACGGGCTGATCGGCTCGACCGCATCGCCTTACGCCATCAAGTTGCGCGCCATCAAGCTCGCGCGCTGCTGCGGTTGCAAACAAAAACGAATGGGCCCCGGTGCGTTAGAGCATCGCGGGGCCCCACATCTTCGTCTCTGCGAAGGATTTCTGGTACACACCAGTAATGTCTCGGGATCCGATAGCGCGTGGCCTTTGCGCTCCAGTCCCGTGAATGTTTTCGAATTTTCGAAGGCGCAATGAGGCTGGCAGCTGCTTATGACCTCAACCGCGCCTGGACCTTGCGCTGAGCAAGGTCACCGGTTTGATCCGGCGGCGTCATGCTCCTCTCCAAGTGTGGGCTCACGGACTTGTGTCCGCTCCAACTGCGTGCCGCCCTGATCGTATGACCTTGGGCGTCAATGCCTGCGAAGGTGGGAGCCGAACGCTCCGTAACTTCGGCAGGTGCAGCGTGGAAATGCTGCGGCAGATATGGACAAGTGTCAAGTTATCTCAAAGGCGACATGCATCTGGTTCCGCACGCTGTCAGGCATTGGTGAGACGGTAATCCCTTAGATCCGGATCGTGCGTCATGGCCCAGTAATCCACAAAGCGCCACGGCATCGCCGAGAACACGCGGCCCTGGCCGTTGCGGTAGTAGGTGGTCATGCCGGGATGAGTCCAGATCAGTTGCTCATGTTCGGCGTCTACCTTCCGGATGTAATGATCGTGCGCTACCGCACGAACGTCGATAGCGGCAATATCACGCTCCATCATTTCGACGAGACAAGCGGAGATGTAGCGGCTCTGGCATTCCGACTGGAAGATCACGCTGCCGCCATGCGCGGGACCTGAATTGGGTCCGAGCATCACGAAGAAATTCGGAAAGTCCGGCACGGTGAGGCCGAGATAGGCGGTTGGGTTGTCGTCGGCCCATGCCGTTCTGAGATTCTTGCCATCGCGCCCGCTGATGTTGAGACGCGCGGCCATCTCCGTGACCTTGAAGCCGGTGGAGATCACGATGACGTCTGCCGGCCGCAATTTGCCGTCTGACGCAACGATGCCATCTCGCGCGAAATGATCGATCCCGTCGGTGACCAATTCGACGTTCGGCCTGGTCAGTGTCTTGAACCAGTTGTTGTCCAGCAGGATGCGCTTGCCGTAAGGCGGATAGGTCGGCACGCACTTCTCGATCAGGTCGGGGCGATCCTTAAGTTCGGAATGGATGAATTCCGTCAGCTCCTCGCGATGCCGGTCATTGCCCTTGTTGACGGCGCGATCGGGATGTGGCCATTCTGGATCCTTGCGCAGGAACGGCAGCAGGCCGTCGCCGTAGCGCCAGAACATGTTGAAGCGATACCATTGCACGTAAAACGGCAGGTGCGCGAGCAGCCATTGCGCGCCTTCGGTGATGGGATCGGAATAGCCCGCAACTGGCCGGGCCCATTGCGCAGTGCGCTGATAGACGGTGACCGACGCGACGCGGTCGGCAATCGACGGCACCAGTTGCATCGCGGTCGCGCCGGTGCCGATGACCGCGACGTGCTTGCCGTCGAGTTTGATGTCGTCCGACCACAAGGCCGAGTGCAGGGTCAGGCCCTCGAACTCCTCTTCGCCTTTGAAGTGCGCGGGGGAGGGGTCGTTGAGTTGGCCGATGGCGCTCACCAGCGTGGTAGATTCGAATGTCTCCTCGCCATTGGCGGTCCTGAGCGTCGAAATCCAGCGCCGCTTGCCCTCGTCCCATCGCGACGACGTCAGTTCGGTGTTGAGGCGGAGATGCTTTCGGATGTCGTATTCGAGCGCGACCTTCTTGAGGTAGTCGAGCAGTTCCTGGCGCTGGGCAAAGTAGCGTGTCCACGGATTCCGCGCGCCGAACGAGAAGGAATAGGAATGGTTCGGCGTATCGACGCCGCAGCCGGGGTAGCGGTTGACATACCAGGTGCCGCCGAGTTCGGCGTTCTTCTCGACCATGGTGTAGGGGATGCCGAGGCGCCCGAGCGCGACGCCCAGCGCGATGGCGCAGACGCCGGCGCCGACGATCAGCACGTGCTGCTGCGCGAGCTTCTCGGCGGAAGGCGGCTTGCTCCAGCGCGCTTCACGCGGGACGAAGCCCATTTCTTCGCGCATCAGCGGCGCATATTCCGGCGCGACGTTTTCGCCGAGCGTCGCGCGCATCATCTTCAGCATCAGCTCATCGCCGGGGTCGGTGATGACGGGCTTCGGGACGCCGTTTGCGAACAGCTTCAGCACGGCGGCGCGGATCTCGGCCTGGACTTCCGCAGGCAGTCCGGCTTGCGGATCCGGAATCAGGCGGACGTCGCGCTTCGGCTTATAGGGCGGTTCCAGCCAGCGCTCGTCTCCGGTCATATGGACCAGCACCATCAGCAGCACGCGGATATCGCCCTCGGCGATCGCCGACGATAGATCGAGTTTCTTGCGCGATACTCCGATGTTCATCCCAATGTCCTCACTTCGCGTTCGGTGCTTCGCGCAAGCCGCCATAGGCGGCCCAGGTGGTGCCTGCGACGTATCCGGCATCTACCGGAAGGTTGATTCCGGTGACGCCGCTGCTCATCGGCGAAAGCAGCCACGCGATCGCCTGCGCGACCTCGATCGGCTCGACCAGCCGGTTCATCGCCGTCGGGCTTTCGAGCAACTTTCTGTTAAGCGCGCCCGACGCAATGCCGGCCTCAAGTGCCGGCGTGCGCGTGAAGCCGGGAGAGACCGCGTTCACGCGCACGCCGGTGCGGCCCCATTCCGCCGCAAGCGTCTGCGTGATCTGGATGACGCCGGCCTTCGCGGCCGTGTAGGCATGGATCGGTCCCGACGTCATGCCTGCAACGGAGGCAACGTTGACGATGGCGCCAAGCCGACGCTCAGCCATCCTCACACCGACGCTGCGCGCGACCAAAAAGGTGCCGCGCAGGTCGATATTGACCTCGCGATCCCATTGATCCATTCGCACCCGCTCGATTGGGTGCATCTTGCCGAATACGCCGGCGGCGTTGACGAGGCCCGTGATCGGGCCGTGCGCGGCCTCGATATCGGCGATGCCGCTGACGACGGCGCTTTCGCTGGCGACATCGAATGGGGCAGGCCACAGGATTACTTCCGTTCCCGCCAGCGGTTCCGGCGCGATATCTGCCACCACGACACGCCGGCCTTGTCCGGCGAGAAGCGTCGCGGTGGCAGCGCCAATGCCGCGGCTACCCCCGGTGATGAGAACGATTCCTTCAGCGGCCATGGCCGTTGCCCCTATCTGGTGTGAACAGCCTGTATGTAACAAGCTACCTTTCCAAATCGTTCGGTGGAGTCAAGGCGACCGGCAGTATCATGCCTGGTTTTGGTGACGGACGGTTCGCTGACTGATTGCCCAGCAGGACATGCATTTTTGCCTTGGCCTTGCGAGCCACGCGACGGTTATCGACAAGGGCAAGATCGTCTACACATCCGGGATCGAAGAGCTGAAAGCCAACGAAAACATTCGTCAGCGCTACCCCGCGCTGTAGCTTTCCGCCCGATCCGGGAGAAGACATGGCCGTCGAACACAAGCTATCGCCGACGCATGAGGCACCGTATCGCGGCCTGCGCGTGCTGGATTTCGGGCAGGGTATCGCCTCGCCCTATTGCGCGATGCTGCTCGGCGTTTACGGGGCTGACGTCATCAAGGTCGAGCCCCCGGAGGGAGACTGGTCTCGATTTCTCGGCACGACCTACGGAAGCCATACCACGCTGTCGGCGGTCTATAACCGGGGCAAGCGCAGCCTCTGCCTCGACATGAAGCACAAGGACGGGATCGCAATCGCCCGGCGGCTGGCGGGGGAATGCGACGTTCTGATCGAAGGTTTCCGGCCCGGGGTCGCCGCGCGGCTCGGGATTGGCTACGAGGAACTGTCGCGCGACAATCCCGGCCTGATCTACCTCTCGGTCAGTGCATTCGGGCAGAGCGGGCCCTATTCAAAGCGGCCGGGCTCGGATTCGGTTGCGCAGGCGTTTTCCGGCCTGGTTTCGATCAATGTCGGTAACGACGGCACTCCGCACCGGGTCGGCACCACGATCTCCGACGTCGTTACCGGCGTCTATGCCTTCCAGGCGATCGCGACGACGCTGTTCGCGCGCGCAACCGTCGGCACCGGACGCTGGATCGACGTCAATCTCTGCCAGTCGACTTCCGCGCTGCTCGGCCACAAGGTCGCCGAACATATTCTGGAGGGCGGCGCGCCGCGCGCCCTCAATGTGCCGGCGGGGTCATACCAGACCACCGATGGCTGGATGATGGTTACGCTGGTGAACGAACCGCAATACAAGCGCCTGTGCGCAGCCATCGGACGCGATGACCTGGCCAACGATCCGCGGTTCGCCGATTTTTCGCGGCGTGCGGATGCTGTAGATGCGCTGATCCCGCAATTGCGGGAGGTGTTCCTGACGCAGCCGACGGATGTATGGCTGTCGCGGTTGCATGCCGCCGATCTGATTGCAGAGCGTATCCTTGATCCCGGCGAATGGCTGCGCAACGTCCATGTCGAAGCGACCAGAGCGGCGGTTTGCCAGGATACGCCAGGCGTTGGACCGGTGTACTCGCCGCGGACGCCGGGGATTGCCAGCCTTTCGGAAGACGGGCTATGCCCGGCACCGAACGTCGGACAGGACAGCATTGCACTCCTCGTCGAAGCCGGGTTGGATCGCGCCACAATCGATGAATTGTTGAAGGCCGGCGCGGTGCGTCAGGCCAGCGGAGGCGGAACATGAGTGCAGATTTAGTTCGTTATTCCGTCTCAGGCAATATTGCCGAGATCATGCTGGATCGCCCGCCGGTCAATGCGCTGAGCATGGGGTTGATCGATGCGCTGCTGGCAGCGTTGGCGAAGGCCAAGGAAGACGAAGCAGTTCGCGCCGTCATCATCGGCAGTGCGCACAGGGTGTTTTGTGCCGGGCTCGATCTGGACATCGTCCGGGGCAAGCCGGGAATCGAGACCAAGAAATTCCTCGAACGGCTGTATTTCGCGCTCAACGATACCCAGTATCGCATGGGCAAGCCGACCATAGCCGCCATCGACGGCGCGGTGCGGGCCGGCGGCATGACGATCGCGATCTCTTGCGACATGATCATCGCCGGCGATGCTTCGACCTTTGGTTATCCGGAGATCGACGTCGGATTGATCCCGGCGATCCATTTCGTGCAACTGCCGCGGCTGGTCGGAAAGCACCAGGCTTTTGGTCCGCTGTTCCTTGGCGAGCCCTTCGATGCCGCGACGGCCTTTCGCATGGGCCTTCTTAGTGAGGTCGTGCCGAAGGGAACGGCGCTGGACCGCGCGCGGGAGATTGCGCGCAAGCTTGCCGCCAAATCGCCTATTGTCATGAAGATCGGCCGCGATGCCTTCATGCGAGCGGTCGATGCTGACTTCCGCCGGTCGGTTGAAAATGCGGCCGAGAGTTTTGCGCTCGTCGCAACGACGGAAGATTGTCAGGAAGGCCTGAATGCGTTCGTCGAGAAGCGGACGCCAAGCTACAGGGGACGCTGATGGCGGGATTGTATTTCGAGGAATTCGAGGTGGGACGCGAATTCCATCATGAGTTCTCCAGAACTGTCACCGAGATGGACAACACGATGTTCAGCCTGCTGACCATGAACCCGCAGCCGCTGCATATCGATGCGCATTTCTCCGAGAATACCGAGTTCGGCCAGCGGTTGTTCAACAGCCTCTATACGCTCGGCATCATGATCGGCATGAGCGTCTACGATACGACGCTCGGCACCACGATCGGCAACCTCGGCATGACCGACGTCAAATTCCCGAAGCCGGTGTTTCACGGCGATACGCTGAGAGCGCACACCAAGATCATCTCGAAGCGCGCCAGCAAGTCGCGGCCGACACAGGGCATCGTCGAGTTCGAGCACACCATGACCAATCAGCGCGGCGAGGTGGTGGCGAGCTGCCGCCGGACCGGCCTGATGCACTGCAAGCCGAAGGCGTGAGACGATGATGAGATCGTTCCTGTTCGTTCCCGGCGACAGCCAGCGTAAGTTTGAAAACGCAAAAAGGACTGCGGCCGATGCGCTGATTCTCGACCTCGAGGATTCGATCGCGCCGGACGAAAAAGTCGGCGCGCGGCACACGGTTCGCGAGATGCTCGATGCAAGGAACCCGAGCCAGAAATACTACATCCGCGTCAACGCGCTCGATACCGGCATGACGCTCGGTGACCTTGCGGCCGTGATGCCGGGGCGGCCTGACGGGATCGTGCTGCCGAAATGCGCCGGCGCCGTCGATGTCAACCGTCTGTCTCTGTATCTCGATGCTTTCGAGGCTGCGGCCGGGATTGAGCATGGTGCCACGCGCATCGTGACCGTAGCGACGGAGACGGCGAGGGCCGTCCTCAAACTGCTCGATTTCGAAAACATGAGCCCGCGGCTGTGGGGCATGATGTGGGGCGCCGAGGATCTTGCGGCTTCGCTGGGCGCGTCGCGAAACCGGACCGCCGGCCGCTTCCACGGTCCGTTTCTGCTGGCGCGCGATCTCTGCCTGATCAGCGCGGCGGCGGCCGGCGTGGTCGCCATCGACACCATCGCCACCGACATCAACGACCTCGACGCGCTCCGGGAAGAGGCAACCGCGGCGCGGCAGGACGGCTTCCTAGCCAAAGCGGTGATCCATCCCAAGCATGTCGACGTTGTCAACGCCGCCTTCATGCCGACGGATGAGGAGATTGCCTGGTCGGAGAAGGTGGTCAAGGCGTTCAACGACAATCCGGCGTCAGGTGTGGTGAAGATCGACGGCAAGATGATCGACAAGCCGCACCTGCGCGCGGCGGAAAAGATTCTGGCGTTGCGGGGACGGTGACGAAATCCGGCTCCCCTGGATTGGATTGACTTTGTCGCTTGATCGGCTGCAAATGCCGCCAACCGACAGGCCTTGAGGGAAACACCATGGTTGACGCGCTGATCATCGATGCATGCAGAACGCCACGAGGTATCGGCAAGGCCGGCAGGGGCGCCTTGTCGGGCATCCATCCGCAGCAGCTCGGCGCGACGGTGTTGCGCGCGCTGGCCGAGCGTACCGGCATAAACACCGCCGATGTCGACGACATCGTCTGGGGAACCAGCTCGCAACGCGGCCAGCAGAGCGGCGATCTAGGCCGTATGTCGGCGCTCGATGCCGGCTATGACGTGCGCGCCAGCGCCGTCACGCTGGATCGGTTCTGCGGTTCCGGCATCACCAGCGTCAACATGGCCGCTAACTCCATCATGTCCGGCTCCGAGGATCTCGTGATCGCTGGCGGCACCGAGATGATGTCGATGGAAGGCCGTCGTGGCGAAGGGCCGTTCATGATGGACAACGGCAATCTCCGCCTCCGTGCCAAGCATCCTCAATCGCACCAGGGCGTCTGTGCCGACGCGGTGGCAACGCTGGAAGGCATCACGCGGCAGGACGTCGACGAACTTGGTCTCGAAAGCCAGAAGCGGGCGGCGGCGGCGATCAAGGGCGGCCATTTCGACAAAAGCCTCGTGTCTGTTCATCGCGAGGACGGCAGCCTCGCGCTCGACCGCGAAGAATATCCCCGGCCGCAAACCACGATGGAAGGACTGGCTGGATTGAAGCCGGCTTTCCCCGCGATTGCGGACTACGCGCTCGACGACAAGGGCACGACCTATCGAAAACTCATCCTGGACAAGTATCCCGATCTCGACATCAACTTCGTGCATCACGCCGGCAATTCCTCCGGCGTCGTCGATGGCTCCGCAGCCATCCTGCTGGCGTCACCGAGCTACGCCAAGGCGCACGGCCTGAAGCCGCGTGCACGCGTCGTTGCGATGGCGAATATGGGGGACTCCCCGACCTTGATGCTGAATGCGCCGGTGCCGGCGGCTCGCAAGGTACTGGCCAAGGCAGGGCTTACGCTCGACGATATCGACCTGTTCGAGATCAATGAGGCTTTTGCGGTCGTCGCCGAAAAGTTCATCCGCGATCTCAAGCTCGACCGCGACAAGGTCAATGTCAATGGCGGCTCGATCGCGCTGGGCCACCCGATCGGCGCGACTGGGTCGATCCTGATCGGTACCATGCTCGACGAACTGGAGCGGCGCGATCTCAAGCGCGGCCTGGTGACGATGTGCGCTGCCGGCGGCATGGCGCCGGCCATCATCATCGAGCGGGTGTAGACGGACAGGGCTTACGCCGCCGGGAACTGAAGTTCGAACGCCACGCCGGTGTCGGACGGCAACAGTCGGATCGATCCGCCATGGCTGGTCATGACGGCCTGGACGATCGACAGTCCCATTCCCGTGCCGCCGGTGTCGCGGCGCGTGGTGAAGAAGGCATCGAAGATCTTTTCCCGGTTCGGCTCGGAAATCGGATCGCCGTCATTGCTGACAGTCATCTTGATGGAGCCGTTGTTCTCGACCGCTTCAAGCCGCACCCGCTTCGCATTGTGACGGATAGCGTTGTCGGTCAGATGCGACAGTACGATCAGAGCCTTCTCACTGGACATCCCGATAGAGCGGTCGAGATCCGGTCGCTTCAATCGCGCGGGTCGGAAATCGGCCTTTCAATCCGCTCACAACCTGAGCGAGTTCCGTATTTTCGTTCTGCGGCGGCGCGGCTTCCGCGCGCGCCAGTTCACGCAACCGCTGGGTCATGGTTTCCAGGCGCCCGGTGTCGCCCAGGATGTTCAACACAAAATTCTTCTGCTCCATCCGGGTCAGATTGTCGGACTTGCTCTGTAGAGAATCTAGTCTAGCAGCAGCTCTGCGGCGCCCTTGATCGACGTCAACGGCGATTTCAATTCGTGAGTCGGGTGGGACGAGAAGGTCGCGATGTAGTCCGATCGCCGCGACAATTGCTCCGCGATGCCGAGAAAGCTGTGCGACAGTTGGGCAAACTCGCGGGTGCCGTAATGAGCGAGAGGCTGGAACGCGCGCGATCGCCGCGGCCGATGCGCGCGGCGCGATCGACCAGTTCGCGCATCGGGCGGGTGATGGTTCGGGAAAAGACCAGCCCGATGACGATGGTCGCTACAATCACGGTCAGGCCCGCCAGGATGAACTTGATGCGTTCCTGATAAAGGTTATCGAAGATGTTGCTGGGCGTTCGAGAGGTGTAGATAACAGCTGCCACGCGATTGCCGACGATCACGGGCATCGCGGAGAACACGTGCACACCGACACCGCGGCTGATCGAGTAGATCGGAGGCGGCGGCTTGTCGGGCTTGCGAATCCGCAGGACCGCCCGGTATTGCCCGTGCAACGCCGCGGTCACTTCCTCGATATGGGCGAGCGATTGGCCGACTTCGTTGCGGCCGGCGATCAAAGGATCCCTCGATAGGTTATTCCATCGCCTACCCGTTCGGCGTCATTAGAGCTCGGATCCCGCGACCTATCGCCGGGTGACCGACGCCGCGGGGATCGAGCACCCGAAAACCGGCAAGCGTGACTTTCTGCGTCTCCAGGATGATCGGCATCAGCCGGGCGCCGATCTCGACATAGCCCGGCGATGACGGCGCGCTAGCCGGAAGTGCGTTCGGCCGTCGCCGCAGCAGATCTGCGCCGGCGGCGAGATCGAGCGCGGGCCGGATCGGCGTCAGCTGGTCTTCGCGATCGGGCCGTGCCTCGGGTGGAAGTTCGGCGCCGAGCGCTATCCCTGTGTCGAGGCGGGCTTCGACGTCGCGCGCAAAGACCGCAGCCAGCACGCGGCTTTGCGCGATCAGTTCTGCCTGGGTCTGATGAATGAGCTGATTGTCATAGAGGCGAAAGAAGAATAGTCCGACCAAGGGCAGCGTCGCCGCCGCGGCGAGCGCGGTGAAAATGACCATGCCCACCGAAGGTCGCCATTTCTCGCGTTTGCGGGACGTCATGCCTTTGGCTCACATCGCCCGAGCTTGAAGCCGACGCCGTGGATGGTTTCGATGACATTGTCACAATTCGCGGCGGCCAGTTTTGCGCGGATGTTCCGGATGTGGCTGTCGATTGTACGATCAGACACCTGAATGTTGAGCTGATAGGCGGCGCTCATGATCTGGTCGCGGCTGAAAGCGAGCGTCGGTCGTGAAAGGAAGGCCCTCAGGATTCCGAACTCGATAGCGGTGAGGCGCAGTGGCGTGCCCGCGAATTCGGCGATGTGCTGCTCCGGGTCGATCGACAACCGGCCTTGTGAAAGCGCTGCCGTGGATGCCGTTGTGTTCGGCCCGCGCGAAGCCATGCGACGCAGGATGACATTGACCCGGGCGACAAGCTCGCGCGGGCTGAAGGGCTTGGTGACATAATCGTCACCGCTGATCTCAAGCCCCAGCACGCGATCGATTTCGTCATCGCGCGCGGAGAGAAACAGGATCGGGAGATCCGAAGACTTCCGGACTTCCCGGCAGACGTCGAGGCCGTCGAATTCCGGCATGCCGATGTCCAGAATGATCAGGTCAGGCCGGTCGGCGGCAAAGCGCGTCAGCGCTTCCTTGCCGTCGCGCGCCTCGAATACGGTCATCCCGGCTTTCCTGAGTGCGACACGGATAACTTCGCGGATGTGCAGGTCGTCGTCTACGATGAGAATGCGGTGTGTCAAACGTCTCTCCGGGAGGTCGGATTAGCCTGTAGTAGATTCTGCGGTTGGGCATCCAGAGCGCGCTGAGCCGCCAGCTCCGGAAGCCCCAGTTGCGCCAGGAGTTCATCTCTCTCCGCTGCTGTTTTACAAGGCAACCACGACGGGAAACAAGGGCGGGATCGTAGCCAAGCAGGACGATGGTCCTGTCGATGGCGCGCAAGGCCTGAGGGTCGAGGTGAAAGAGATAGTTCATGTCAATTGCGACACCTTGCCAGCAGCCTTGCGACTATGGCTGAAATTGTACTCGGCGATAAATAGCCGCGAAGTTCACAGTCGTTTTCACTGGAAAGAGGCTTTCGCTAGCGAAGCCGACGTCTGACGCCGGCGTGGTGAAGTCGGCCATGAGTGAGCTACCTGTCTGGAGGGAAAAATTGCAAGCCGGCGCTGTCGGGGAGACGCTCGCAGAGCCACCAACCGTTAGCCAGTGTGGGAATGGGCATTTGATGGCCGCCACTGATTTGCAGAACGGACTATCCAACGCCGTTGTGCAATTACATGGAATGCGCTCTGCAGGAGTTCAGGAGATTTATGCAGTTTCCGTGCAGCAGTGCTTCTGTACTCGCGTCCAAGCGACAAGTTTGATAGGGGCGATGCTCTCGTCTCCTTTCGCAGGCTCCATTCCCCCTCATGCAAATCCTCGAACGTATCGGCCTCGTCCTGCTCTGGCTATCCGGATTGGTCTTCGTGTTCGCCGCCGCCAGCAAAAACGATCCTTATTTGATTTCGCTGCGCGGGTCGGGAAACGTGGCTCTTGCCGCGGCGAGCATCGTTGCGGTAGCGGTCCTGATCCGCCGCGGCTATTGGAGAAGGGGGCTCGCCGGAAGGGCGCTCATCCTGCTGTGGTGCTTGCCGTCACTCGTGATGCTGGCGACGCATGCTTCGTACGAGTGGCGCAAGCGAAGCGTTCTGCAAACTGACGCCGCGCAGGCGCAGAGCCTCGGCCGACACTTCGTCGTGGGATACACGTCATTCCCCGAGGTGGCTTTGCTGGCCGAGAAGGGGCTGATTTCCGGTGTCTACATTACCAGGCACAATATCGTGGGATCGACGGTAGGGCGGCTGCGAGACGAAATCTCGGCGCTTCAAGCCAGGCGGCGGGCCGCCGGTTTGCCACCCCTGATCGTCGCCGCCGACCAGGAAGGCGGCATCGTATCGCATCTGGCGCCGCCCTTGACCAGGCTGCCGGCGCTATCGACGCTCGCGAGCCTCGCGCCGGATGTTCGGGCCAGAAAAGCAGAAGAGTTCGGGCGCATTCATGGGCAGGAACTGGCGGCGCTCGGCGTCAACCAGAACCTGGCGCCGGTGCTGGACCTGAGACCGGACCTGAAGCGTAACCGGTTCGATTTCAATACGCTGATCGGCCAGCGTGCGATCTCTGATGATCCGCTGATGATCGCCGATATCGCGCAGTCCTACGTAGCAGGGCTCGAGGCGTCCGGTGTCGGGGCCACGGTAAAACATTTCCCAGGATTGGGGCGCGTCCGGGCCGATACGCATCATTTCAGCGCCGATCTTGACACGCCGCTGCAGGAGCTCGAAGGGTCCGACTGGATACCCTTCAGGAAGGTGCTGGCCGGCACGAAGGCGCAGCTGATGATCGGGCATGTAACACTGACAACGGTCGATCCGGATCGCCCGGCATCGCATTCCCGGCGCGTCATCGATGGGATTGTTCGCAGGCAATGGAATTACCAGGGTGTGATCATGACCGACGATCTGGTGATGGGCGCGATCTATCAACGCAATGTCTGTACCGCGGTGGTCGAGGCACTCAATGCCGGCGTCGATCTGCTGCTGGTTGCCTTCGACGGCGCGCAGTTTTATCGAATCTTCGCCTGTGCAGCAGCTGCGTCGGTTCAGGGAAAGCTCGATGCCGCTACGTTGCGCGACAGCGAGATGCGGTTAATGGGTCGGTTGCTGGTGGATTGAGGAGACAGTCATCGATTGGCCGCGTGGTACGGGCTTGCGGTCCTGCTGTTTGGACCACGACGCGTAGTAGGCGACGGCGGTCATGATTGAAATCCCTGCGGCGCTGACCAGGACATGCATGGAAAGCAGGTTCGGTCCCGTAATCAGGACGAGATGGGCGGCAAACGAAAGAAACACCCCGGCGCAGAACACCGGTAGCCATTCCTCGCCGCATTTGATGACCGGCTGCAACGCTTGCCAGTGGAATCCGCGCCAGTACCGCGGCACCATGTAAGTGAAAAGAAATGTCAGCGCGAGAAAATGAAGTACCCGGTAAGGAACGAGGTTCTCCGGCTGGTTGGGAAGAAGAACATCGAGCAGATAATCGGGCATGATCCCGGCAATTTGTGGAAAACTCCCGGCCATCGTCACGATCAGCGCAAATATCAGATACAGCCACGCCGCAACGCGCAGGATCCCAAAATTCTGGAGCGCGCTCAGGGTATGCTTCTGCCGGACTCCGATCGAGGCAAGCCAGGTTCCGAACACAAACAGCAGCTGCCAGCAGAACGGGTTCAGGGACCAGCGCCCGTCGGGAAATGAAGACAGGTTCCAGTCCAGGTGCCGGGCGGCGAAGTAAAGGCTGATCGATGCCGCCATCGTCAGGTTCGGCCGGCGCATCATGCCAATCAGAACGAACGGAAAGAACGCCATCAGGACGATGAACAGCTGCAGCACTTCGAGATTGAGCGGCTTGGCCTGGAGCAGCAGGCCGTGAATCAGCGTGCGGATCGTATGATCGACGATGCCCGTCACGTTGAACTCGCCGATCAATGCGGGAGCGCTCGATTTCCCCGCAACATATCCGATCAATTCGATATAGACCACAAACAGAACGACATAGGCGACGTAAAGCTGCCACAGCCGCTTGAAAATGCGGGTCGCCGTCACGACCAGCCCGCGTTCGAGCATCATCCTTCCGTAGAGAATCGCGGCCGTATAGCCGCCGACAAACACGAAGAGATCGGTCGCGCCACTGAACCCGAAATTCCGCATGGTCAGCAGACTGACCGCGTTGTGCGGGACGTGATCCAGGAAGAGAAACCAGGCTGCGAGACCAAGCAGCAGATGGAGCCGGAGATCGCCGTCGCGGGCGGCCAACTCGGCCTTCATTGACGGATGCATGGGGGAATAAGAACTTTGCAGGCCCGAGGAATCGAATCGGCACAATAGCCCGACAGTCCACTCCGGTCGGAATAGACTTTGCGTGAAGAACAGTTAATCAGCCCCGCTGCAAATAAAGCGGGTCGACGATCACGATTGTTTGAGGGAATAGATGATCAAGCGGCTCAGAGACGCTCGTGCTTGCGTAGATCGTGTACGTGGTCGAGGTGGCTGGCCTGCAAATCGGCTTCCGCCGCGCCGATTTCCGGCACCGCGGCCTCGGTCAGAATGTCGGCGGTGACGTCTTCGACAGACGAGCCCGCGATTTCGTGGATGAAGCTGATGTTCTTGTACTCGCCGGATGCGACATGCTGGCTGTCTGCCCTCGGGCGGTAAACCTAGATCAATTGAAGTATTTCGGATAATCGTAAGTTAGTCAAGTTAAAAATTCGGAAAAGCAGAAATTGGTGATGGCCGGGCGAGTGTCTTGACTGGCTGGGGGCAGAATCAGTCAGACGACCAACCGCGACCGCCCTGGACTATTTATCGGGTGTGCGCCCACCCAGCGCCTTCGCCGCCTTGCGCGTCCGGGCTGCCTTGTTGCGCAGCCGCTCGATCTGTCCGCGGGGCAGGGTGACGCAGATCTCGCCGATCCATTCGAGTTTTACACCCGCGATCGGCTTGGCGTTGAAACTCGTGAGGTTGACCGACGTCGAGGATTTGCCCCGCTCGATCGTTTTCAGATAGCGCTCGCCGGTCTTCAGGCGAACGGCGGCTTCTTCTCCGTAAAAGCTCGACAGCGGATGGCGCTGCTCGCGATAAACCACGATGATATCGCCATTCTCGTATTTCGGCAGCATGGAATCGCCGGCCACTTCAAAGGCGATGGTCTCTTCGGCAATTGGGAAGGGAAGTTCGACCTCGCCGAGGCCTTCCGGCGGTACCTGCTCGTGTTCGGGTTCGATCGAGGCGCCGGCGCCGACACGGCCCATGATCGGCACCGAGTTCAACTCGAGATACTCCATGATGGGCGCGATTTCCGACGCCTTGATCAGGCGAACCCCGGACAGGATTTCGGACACCGCGCCGGGACGAACGCCCATCGCCGTCGCAAGTCCGCCCTTGGTCTTGCCCGGCTTTTCCAGTCCCCGTTCGATCAACCTGATATCCAGCATGGTCAGACCTTTCCGAATTCCAGAAACGATAGCAATTCCGATTATCCGAAATCAAGCTTGACTTTCATTTCGGAATATCAGAAATTACCTGAGGCGTCGGGCGGCGTCGACAAGAGCAGGAAAAACCATGGAACCCACCAACTGGGCGCCCGAGCATTCGGACGCCCTGCGAGAACATCTGGCCAAAGGCATGTCCTTTTCGGAGATCGCGAGGGCGATCAATACAAGGTTCAACACAACCTATTCGCGCAACGCGGCGCTCGGCCGCGCAACGCGTATGGGGCTCACAGGCGAAGTGCGGTCGAAATCGCCATCAGACGACAAGCCTGCAGCCGGGCAGGGAATTGGCGAAGGCCGTCCGACCGAGCCTCGGATGCCTGCGTTTTGGCCGGTCCCGGTGTTCAAGAGGGTCAAGCCGAAGAAACTGCGCTGCGTCGAAATCGAGCCGCGGCATCTCTCGCTGATCGATCTCGAGCACGGCGATTGCCGGTATCCCTACGGCGGAGACGAGGAGGGCGAGGCCATCACTTTTTGCGGCCACCCACGCCGCGCCGGTTCGAGTTACTGCTCAGCGCATTTCCATTTGAGCCGTATCCCAACCCCGCCGCTGGAGTGCGTGGTTAGCACCGTCTGGCTGCGAGTCGTCGCGGCGGCATGAATGTCACTTGACAACTTTCACACCCTTTCAGAGGAATATGTCACTCATGCCGAAAGCCAAACGTAAGAGGCCGCATAACCCCGCCAGGGTCCATGACCGCCGCGCGAGGGACCTACTGCGCAATGCCGAGGTCGCGACCGTCGAGGTCGACAATCCTCTCGGGCTGGAGCCGGGCGAGAAGATCGTCGCGCTCCGTTCGATCCGCAACGATCCGCTCGGCCGGCTGCACTCCCACCGCCAGATCGACGAGGCGCAGTATCAGGGCGGCCGGGCCTTCCAGGCCGATTGGGAGAAAGCCGAGCGTGGCCCGCGTGCTGTGGATCCGACCCGGGAGTTTGTCGATGGCGGGCAGGGGCGCGAGCCGATCACCGAAAGCCAGCGCAAGGCCGTGCTGCGGCTGAACAGGGCCGAACGCGAGTTGGGCGCCGACGGCTCAGCGCTGGTGCACGACGTCCTGGTCCAGGGTCTGACGATGGAGCAGGTCGGGTTGCGGCGGGGACTGCGCACCCAGCGCTGGAACGACTATTTCTCCCGGCGACTGCGCGAATGTCTCGACCGGTTGGCGTTACTCTATGGGTATGCCACCGAGCATCCGATCCCCGTCAAGAACGTCCCGCGTTGAGGACCTGCAGTCAAGGGTGGCGACGCAGGTCCGGACGGCCCGCACGACGCCCGGATCCGGCGCTTTACTCGAGCCCGGCGCGGCGAAAGCCTTCGAGGTAATGCTCGCGATCGGCGTCGAGCTTCCAGGGCAGCTGGGTCGCGATCCAGTCCAGTGAAATATTGGGCTGGGTCCGACGCAATTCCTGGAGCGCCGTCCGGGCAACCTCGATCTGGCCGGTCATCCCGGCAGCGACCGTCAGCACTCGATAGGCACCGCTGAGATCGCCGCGTTGCCTGGTCGCCTCGCGCGCCAGCGAAATCGCCTCCTGATAGTTCCTGCCGACGAACTGGGCATAGGCGGCGACGCCGTAATAAATCGCGGAAGAGGGATCGCGGGGGCTCTGGCGGATGGCGCGTTGCGTCGCCGCGTAGGCGTCCTGCCATCGCCCGCAGTAGGATAGCGCCAGGGCGTAGTATCCCTGCGCCAGAGAGAAGTTGGGATTGAGCTGCAGCGCCAGTTCGAACTCGGCAAGCGAATGATCAAGACGGCGGGTAGAGAAGTACACGCTGGCAAGCGCGGTGTGTGCCCACGCATCCTCGCCGTCGGCGGCGATGGCCGCCAACGCCGCCCGTTCGGCGGCGGGCGCTGCGACCGCTATGTCGTTCCAGCCCAGATGTACCCCGAACATGTGGTTGGTTGCGAACAGTGCCAGCGCCTGGCCGTAATGGGGATCGATCGCAATTGCCCGTTCCAGCAGGTTCTGCGCGGCGATACTGTCAGACTGTGTGATCCGCCAGTGATGCGACAGCGCGCGCATCACGAGGTCCCACGCATCCATGCTGTTGGGCGGTTTTCGACGGCTTCGAAAGTTTTCCGCAGCGTAAATCTGCGGTTCTATCGCCGCGACAATGGCGTCAGTGATCTCGTCCTGTACGGCGAAGACGTCAGTCAGGTCGCGATCGAAATGCTCGGCCCAGAGGTGGCTGCCGGTGGCGGTGTCGTTGAGCTGCGCGGTGATGCGCACGCGCTCGCCGCTCTTTCTCACGCTGCCTTCGAGCACGTAGCGTACGCCTAGCTCCGCGGCGACCTGCTTCAGGTGCACCGCCTTGCCCTTGTAGGTGAAGGATGAGTTGCGGGCGATTACGAAGAACCAGCGCAATTTCGACAGCGCGGTGATGATGTCCTCGGTGATTCCGTCGGAGAAATATTCCTGTTCCCGGTCGCCGCTCATGTTGTCGAACGGCAGCACGGCAATCGCCGGCCGGTCGGGCAGCGTTAGTGCGGGCTGCTGCCGCTCGGAGTTCGGTGATGGTGCGGCCTGGGCGTCGCGCGCTCCGTTGACGTTGCCGACGAAGCGAATCCCCTTGCGTGGAATGGTGCGGATGAGCCGCTGTTCCTTGCCGTTGTCGCCGATCGCGTTCCGCGCGGCGTTGATGCGGCTGTCGAGCGTCGAATCGGAGACGGTCCGGCCGCCCCACACCAGCTCGATGAGATTGTCCCGGCTGACGACCTGGTTGCGGTTCTTCAACAGGTGCACGAGCAGGTCGAAGACCTGCGGCTGCATCGCAACCAGTTCGCGGTCACGGCGCAACTCACGAAGATCAGTATCGAGGATGTGATTATCGAAGCTGAATTTCACGTGCGTTGTCGCAACTTTTCTAAAGAGAATCTCATGAAGAGATCAAGCGTCAGGCAAAGTCTTCGGTTCGCTTTTGCTGCATCCTGGCAGAACCAGGAATTTCCCCCCCATTGCCTGGAGCGGAGTTTTAGTCATGAGCGAGACCCAAGCCATTGGCCCGGCGACGCCGGGCAATCGAGTAGCAAAGAGCACTGCATTTTTGTTCGGCGCTGTGGCCTATCTCACATTTCTCATCACGATTTTGTACGCCATCGGCTTCGTATCGGGCCTCGTCGTGCCGAAAGACATCGATACAGGCGCGAAATCACCAGTATTTGAAGCAATTATCGTCAATCTCGCGCTAATGTCGTTATTCGCCATCCAGCATAGCGTGATGGCGCGTAAGTCGTTTAAGCAGTGGTGGACGCAGTTTATTCCGAAGTCGATCGAGCGCAGCACCTATGTGCTGTGCGCAAGCCTGACGCTTCTGCTGTTGTTCTGGCAATGGCGTCCGATGCCGACCGTGATCTGGAGCGTCGAGGAGCCCGGAATCGCGACCGCCATCGCGGCGCTGTCGTTCATCGGCTGGGTAATCGTGTTCACGAGCACGTTCATGATCAATCATTTCGAATTGTTCGGCTTGCATCAGGTCGCCAACAACCTGGTCGGCCGGGAGATGCCGGCGCCGGTGTTCCGCACGCCATTTCTCTACAGCTTCGTCCGGCACCCGATCTATCTCGGCTTCATCATCGCGTTCTGGGCCGCTCCGGTGATGAGCGCCGGGCACCTGCTGTTCGCTGTAGTGACCACCGCCTACATCTTCGTCGGTATTGCGCTCGAGGAGCGGGATCTCGTCGGCATGTTCGGCGATGAGTACCGTCAGTACCGGGAGCGGGTCTCAATGCTGCTCCCCTGGCGCAAATCGACCTGAGAACTATTCGATCATCCGCAGGGAGACATGAAGTGATGAAGCATACTGGAAGCTGCTTTTGCGGCGCGGTCGAAGTACAGGTGACGGGTACGCCGGAGGGAATGGGGTATTGCCATTGCCGTTCTTGCCGCTCCTGGTCCGGTGGCCCCGTCAACGCGTTCACGCTCTGGAAGCCGGAAGCGGTTCAGGTCACGGTCGGTGCCGAGCACGTCGCCACGTTCGCCAAGACGCCGATGAGCCAGCGCAAGTACTGCGCCAAGTGCGGCGGGCATCTGATGACCAACCACCCGACGCTCGGGCTCGTCGATGTCTTCGCGGCCACACTTCCGACCCTTGCCTTCTCGCCCGGCGTCCACGTCAATTACGCCGAGACGGTATTGCCGATGCGAGACGGGCTGCCGAAGCTGAAGGACTTTCCCGCCGAGCTCGGCGGTTCCGGTGAAATGATCACCGAATAGGTCGCGCTTCCACAGCGTCAGCAGCTTTGCGAACGACACCCACCGCTCGATCCCCGGATTGAGCGGTGGAGTCTTGGCCATGCCCTGGAGCTCAAGAGCTATGCCAGCGGCAGGTCCCGCCCTGCAAAATCGGGGTTTGGCGCATCCCGCCTGCTTCCGGTAGAAAGACCCCGAAGTTGCCAGTCGCGGCGAGAAGCCCGGTTTCATCAGGCAAAATAACAGAGGGAAGCGCCGGAAATGACTGCCAGACCGCAATTGCCGGAACGAACGCCGCGCGCGCAGGGCGAACCGAAAGCCCTCGATGGTCTGCTGGTCGTCGACTTCACCCGGGTTGTCGCCGGGCCCGCCTGCACGCAGACCCTGGCCGATTTTGGCGCCGAGGTCATCAAGATTGAGAACCCTGACGGCGGCGACGATACCCGCCACTATGAGCATGCGGAAATCGGCGGCGAGAGCGCGGCCTTCCTCAGCCTGAACCGCAACAAGCGCGGCATTGTCTTGGATTTCAACAATCCGGCGGCGCTGGAGGTTGCGCGCGAACTGATCGCGAAGGCCGACGTGGTGGTGGAGAATTTCTCCGGCGGCGTGATGAAGAAGTTCGGTCTCGACTATGCATCGGTCGCGCCGACCAATCCGCGCCTGGTCTATTGCTCGATCTCGGCTTATGGCCGCAAGGGCGAGTGGGCACTGCGCCCGGGCTTCGATCCGATCACGCAGGCCGAAAGCGGTTTCATGTCGCTCAACGGCTTTGCGGACGGGGAACCGGTGCGCACGGGGCCGCCGATCGTCGACATGGCGACGGGCATGTCGGCTTGCAATGCGATTCTGCTGGCATTGATCGCGCGAGACCGGCTGGGCCGCGGCCAGCAGGTCGAGGTCGCGCTGATCGACACCGCGGTGGCGATGACCGGATTTTACGGCATGGCCTACCTGATCAGTGGTGAGAACCCGGGCCGTTTTGGAAATTCGCCGAACGGATCGCCCACCGTTGGGGTCTATCAGGCTTCCGATGGACCCCTCTATATGGCCTGCGCCAACGACCGGCTTTACCGCCGGCTGGTGACCGAGGTGCTCGAGCGGCCGGACCTCGTCACCGATCCCGAATTCGCCCATCGGAGGCAGCGAACGGCCAACAAGGAAAAGTTGCGGGCCATTATCGCCAGTGTCTTTGCGAGCGACAGCCTTGAGCACTGGATGGCGAAGATGAAGAAGGCCAACATTCCGGTCGGCTATCTGCGGACCGTAGAAGAAGGTTTCAATGCACCGGAAGTACGCGACCGCCATCGCCTCAGCCGGATCCCGCACCCGACGGCTGGCACCGTGCCCAACATCGAAACGCCGCTTCATATGAGCCTGACGCCGACCATCGATCCGGTGGCGGCGCCACTGCTCGGCGAACATACCAGGGAAGTGCTCCGGAAGACCCTCGGTTACGATGACCGTCGTATCGCGGCCCTTGCCGAGGCGGGGGCTTTCGGGAAGGCGGGCAATACGGCTTGACGGCGGCGTCCCGGGGCCAGAATTCTGCCCCGATCAGATCGCCAGCGAATGGCAGCCCCCCGTTCTCGCATCCGTGTAACCCGTTCAAGGCGGTAGATTTTCCCGTTCGTCTGCGGCTAATGTGCCGCAAAACGGGAGAGAAACACCATGAATGAAGGGACGGCCATTCGGCCGGCGCGGAATGTCGAACTCGGCGCCAGTGGCGAGGAATTCCAGAACCTCCACGAATTCGTGCGGAAGGCGCGCTCCCGGCTCAACCAGAATGCCTGGGACTACATCGTCGGCGCGGCGGAGACCGAGACCACCATGCGCCGCAACCGGATGGCGCTCGACGAGATCGCATTCCGGCCGCGGGTGCTGCGAAATGTAGCCAAGGTCGACGCGTCCGCCGAACTGTTCGGACGCCGTTTGCGCCTGCCGGTCATGATCGCGCCGGTCGGCGCGCTGGAGATTTTCGATCCCGATTCAGGCGCCGCGGTCGCGCGCGGGGTAGGGCAGTTCGGTGCGTCCCACATGCTGAGTTCGGTGTCCGAGCCGGGGCTCGAGGCGACGGCGAAAGCCGCGCCCGACGCGCTCCGCATCTATCAGCTGTATGTTCGCGGCGACGATGCCTTTGTCGAAGATGTCGTCAGCCGCACCATCGATAACGGCTATGCCGCGTTTTGCCTGACCGTCGATACCGCGCATTACAGCAGGCGCGAACGCGATATCGCCAAGCGATACGTCCGCGAGAGTCGTATCCGCGCCACCGGCGGCGATTTCCAGAAGGGACTGGAATGGCGCACCGTGAAACTGATCAAGGACAAGTATAAAATTCCGCTTGTCATCAAGGGTATCGCCACTGCGGAAGACGCCAAAATTGCCCTCGATCACGGCGTGGAGTGGATTTATGTGTCCAATCATGGCGGACGGCAGCTCGATCACGGGCGCGGTGCGATGCATGTGCTGCCGGAAATCGTTGACGCCGTCGCCGGCCGTGCCAAGATCATGATCGACGGCTCTTTCTGCCGTGGCACCGACATCGTCAAGGCGATCGCCTCCGGTGCGGATCTGGTAGGGATCGGCCGTCTGCAATGCTGGGCGCTCGCCGCGGCAGGCGAGGCCGGCATCGTGCGGATGCTGGAATTGCTGGAGGACGAAGTTGTCCGTTGTCTCGGACTCCTCGGCGTCACCAGTTTCGGCGAACTGAACAAATCCTATCTGCACCCGGCGACACCGACGAATCCGCCGAGCGTCTTCAGCGCTTTTCCGCTACTGGATATCGAGCCCTATCGTTACTGATGAATTAGCCCGGCAGGCTCTGCGCCTGGCGTACATGTCAGGCGGAGTGCACCCGGGAAGGTGGTTCAAGCATTGTCGCCGCCCGGAACACGGCGGTGGTTGACGCATTATCATGCACGCCCAAAGAGGCGTTGCAGCAAGACGAATCTGACTCCGGCAGGCTGACGATCGAACGCCAATGGTGGACAATCCCTTTGCTGAACTCAGCCTCGAGAGGGCAATCGGTCTTCGCTGGACATTGCGGGACATACAGGCGCGCAGGCTGAAAATGTCGCCTGTCAGTGACGAAGATCTGACCGCTCTGAAAGACCTCGGCCTGATCGACGTGCGCGATGAAGGACCCGTGCTCACGCAGGCAGGCATTGCCGTGGTAAACGGCTAGGGATTTCGCTAGCGCGCTTTCAGGAAACTCTCGCCGGAGTCGCAGGGCGCGCACCGGTAGGTCAGCAGATCGTAGTTCTGGTCGCGTGGCTCGATCGCGGCCAGACGCATTTGTGCGCCGCATTTCATGCAGGGCATCTCTATGCTGGTTTGAAATCGCGTGCAGGTCGGTGTCGGCCGGAAAGATCGCAGCATCCTATCCCCATGTCCCAAGAGAGACGTATCCAGAGACGCAACGCCACAATCATTCTTCATCCCCGAATCACTATGCCACAGTGTTGCCACCATTGGAATCGGCTCAGTGCATGCAAAGGAAATCATTCCTTTAACTTTGGGCGATAGGGCGTGGGCCGGCCCCGGCAGCCGGACCGAACATTGGTTAATACGGCGAAGACGCGGCCGGGAATTATGCTAACTTGCCGAAGGCGACATTGGAGAAGGCGATCATGATTGAACCGAAACTCGAAGTTCCGGCCGAACTGCGCGATCTGGCCGAAAAAACCATCGATCAGGCGGAGAAGGCGTTTGGCATGTTCTTCGATGCCGCCGGCAAGTCGATGACGTCAATGCCCGGCGCAGGCACCGAGATCTCCAGACAGGCGCTGTCCTTTACCGAGCAGAACATGAAGGCCGCGTTCGAGCACGCGCGAAAGCTAGTGCATGCGACCGATCTTCAGGAGGCCATGCAGATCCAGTCGGAATTCCTGCGAAGCCAGTTCACCAATGCCGGCGAACATATGCGACAGATCACTGGCGGCGTCATGTCGGCGGCCAAGGACGCAACCAAGGGCAAATTCTGAGGCAGCGAGCGCCTACGGGGAGAGTTAGCGCCGCCGTGCGACCGCGACCCCGAACAGAAAAGCAACGAACAGACTGGCGAGCGGCGCTTCGCGGGTAATTGCGGCGATCGTCGCAAGCGGCTTTCCCGGTTGCCGCGCCGTCGCAATCGCATTGCTGAGACCGTCGACGGCAACACGAAGCGCAGTGGATGCCTCCGTAATCGTCCGGGACACGTCGGTTGCGGTGTCGATGGCGCGCTCCGCCATCCCGGGCTGCGACAAGTCTGATGGTTCCATGTTCACGGTCGCTGCTCACTACGGAACGGCGGGCTTGCCGGTGGCACGTTCACGCTTGATGCCTGAGAATGCGTGGGCAGCAGATTTGTTCCGTAAGCGCGTGGACTGCTCACGGAAGAAACAGCCGGAACTTTTCTCTCTTCAGCGATTTGAATCCCGCAGAGGAAACCGGGCTACGGCATTGAAAATGACGCAAGTTCATTTGAGCGAGACCAAGCGGAGGCGAAGCGGCGGCACGCCGTTGCTGGTCGCGATCGCGGTTGCCATAATTGGCACGCTAAGCATCCTGATCGTGGACTATGGGCCGTGGAACAAGCCCAAAGTGCAGCCGGCCGTCATCGCGCATTATAGCACCACCGGCGAGGCCGCTCGGGCAGCGGGCGCGGAGGTGAAGCCGACCGACCCGAAGCTGCAAGTGGAGCCCGATCCGGCCGGGCCGAAGCCCGTGCATCCTGCCGATCCAGCGCCTCGCTAGGATCGCATTGCCGTGGCGTTTGACACGTCGGGCAAATCAAGGGCACGACGCCATCATCACAAAAATTCGCCAGACTTCGAGACAGCCGGTCAGCGCACGCTGACGAACGTGGCCCAGCAGGCGGCCAGCCCCGCACCGACCAGCACCAGCAACGGACTGTCGCAGAACGGGCTGCCATATTGGCACATCGTGACGCCGAGCGAGCCTAGCTCGTGGCGGCTTGCCGCATAGAACATCCCTGACAGAATTGTGAGCATGGCAGCAACGAAGTACATCGAACGCCTCCTTGCGCTCCAGCCGGCCTCGCTCCGGCATCATTGATCTGGTCCGATGTCGCCGAACCCCACGATTGCGTCAGCGCTTGACGCGTCGGGCAAATCAGGGGCACGATGGCACCATCGCCGATATCGTTAGCCTGCGCCGAAAATCGGCCGCGGGTTTTCTTTTTGGGATGATCGCTCAAAGCAGTTTCAATTTGTCGAAACTGTTCGGTTGCATTTTATGCAGTTCGGTAACGGCTCGAAGATGGTTTGACACGTCAGGCAAATCACTGGCAGAATAGCATTATCGCGAAAATCTTAGAGCCCGCACGGAGAAATCCGTTGCGGGCTTTTTCTTTGAAATCTCCCAATCGGACGGCGGCTGCCCAGCACGACGCCACATCTCCCAACGCCCGTCGCCTGGGCGTCGTGGGCATGCCGTCGTCCGAGCCTCCCATCACCATAAGCAGTTGGCCGGCACGCGCGAACGTGCCGGCTTGCGGCGCGGCTCGTCACCCGCCGCACGCGGCCCCCAACGGGATAAGGTTCGCGCCCCAAATGGTCTGCGCCTGCACCGCGACCATGCCGCACGTTTCTTTTGGAGACGCCGATGACCGCTTGTCCGATATCGCTCGCGCTCATCGGTCTCGTCGTGATTGCCGTATCGGAGGAGTTCTTGTGAGCGAAATCATTCAATTGATGCCGCGGCCCAATCGCGACGACGCGCAGACGGACTTTCCGACCATTGCGTTCCGCTCAGCGGTGCCGGATCCCGTCATCGCGCACGCGGATGCTGACGCGGACCAGCATGTTGAAACGGAGAGGCGCTAGCGTGGGCAAGACTCTTGTTGAAATTCGTTCGCTCGCGCGCAGCCACACACGAACCGCGATCCGCGTTCTCGTCGGCATCATGCGGTGCAAGGATGCGACGCCTGCAGCCCGCGTCTCGGCCGCCAACGCCATCCTCGATCGCGGCTGGGGCAAGGCCACGCAGCCATTGGATAACAGCGATGGCGGAGCGCTCGAACTGATTCACCGCATCGAGCGGGCAATTGGGTATGACGATGAAATTGCGGATACGCTGGCCGAACTCCATCGGCTGACTTTCCTCGGTGCCGCGTCAGTTCCTAAGTTCGAGCAGGGTTACTGGTGGCTCGCTTTTCACAAGTTAGAGTCGGTCGCGTTTGCTGGCATCGTTCCCTCCACCCATATCTGCAATGCCGGCTATTTCTGCCGGGTCGGCGTCTTGAGCGAGCATTGGGGACACCGGCTTCAACTGCGACTGATGCGGGTCCTGGAGGCGCGGGCTCGCCTCAACGGCTGGCGCTGGATCGTTTCCGATACCACCGACAATCTATCGTCAGCCAATAACTTCATTCGGGCCGGCTATCATCTATTCGAGCCAAAGGACCCCTGGGGCTGGCCGCAAACTCTCTATTGGCGGAAGGTCATCAAATAGCTGACGGCGAGTTTCTTGCCGTCTCAATCGCGGCATTCGCCCGGTGGCCGCTTGGCTGCCGGGCTTTTTCCTGTTTTGGAGGATGATGAAGCTAATGCGGACTAGCCATGCCGGTCGCACGCCTTGATCATTGGTGACCAGGCGATAGACTGGCAAAGGCTCGGTTGCAATACGCCAAGTCGGCTGGGCAGTGAGGAAGACGCTTATGGTAGGGGACGGCGGCCGGCCGAACTCAGACGCTTTCGCGGGGCCTGATACGCAGGTCTATGCCGCCATGGTCGCGCGTGCCCGGGCGCTAATACCGGGATTGCGAGATCGTGCGTCCAGGACCGAAGAACTCCGGCGGTTGCCGCCGGAGACAGAGCGCGACTTGCATGATGCTGGCCTGTTCCGGATCGTGCAGCCCAAACGCGTGGGCGGCTCCGAGCTGGATTATGTCGCGCTGATTGATTGCGCCGATGCGTTGGCGCAGGCGGATGCGTCCGTGGCGTGGAATTTCGCCAACCTGGCCAGCCATCATTGGATGCTGGGCATGTTCGACCGGCTTGCCCAAGACGCGGTGTGGGGCAAAGATGCGAATTCGCTGATAGCTTCGTCGTTCATCTTCCCGGCCGGCCGCGCCAAAAAGGTGGATGGCGGCTATGTGCTGAACGGCCATTGGCCGTTTTCCTCGGGCGTGGAGTCCTGCGACTGGAATATGCTCGCCGGCGTGGTTTCCTCTGACGATGAGGCCGACGGCATCGAGTACCGTATATTTCTGCTCAACCGGAGCGAGTACAAAATCAGCGACACCTGGAACGCGACGGGCCTGTGCGGCACGGGATCCAGCGACGTCAGGGTCGCCGGCGCCTTTGTTGCAGAGCAGATGACGGTTGCGGTGAGCTATCTCACCGGCGGGCCAACACCCGGAAGCGACGTCAATCCAAGCGCACTTTATGCGCTGCCCGTGTTCTCGTTGTTTCCCTACGTCTTGTCGGGCGTCGGCCTGGGCAATGCGCAGGCCTGCCTGAACGATTACGTCGAGTTCGCGCGGCATCGGGCCTCGACCTATAACCGTGCCAAACTCGGCGACATGCAGACGACACAGATCAAGATCGCGGAGGCATCCGCCAAGATCGACGCGGCCCGGCTTGTGATGCGTACCAACTGCATCGATGCGATGGCCGATGCAAGGCGTGGAGTCGTTCCTGATCTATCGGTCAAGACCAGGCTGCGAAGGGACGGGGCGTTTTCAGTGAACCTTTGCACCGAAGCAGTCTCGCTGCTGTTTGCGGCTGCCGGTGCGCGCAGTCTGTTCACATCGGGCGCGCTGCAACGGCAGTTCCGCGACGCCCACGCGGTGAACTCTCACCTCGCATTCAATTTCGATGCGGCAGGAACCAATTATGGGCGTGTGGCGCTTGGTCTGCCGTCCGAAAATCTGACGCTCTGAGGCTGATGGATGTCCGACTCACCCAAACATCCGGCCGATCCGGCAAACGAACTTGCAAGTGGCAATTCGGCAATCGATCCCAGGGACTTTCGCAATGCGCTCGGTACCTTCGCGACCGGCGTCACCATCGTCACGGCAATGGCAGCCGATGGCAAGCCGTATGGGGTAACCTGCAACTCCTTTGCGTCGGTGTCGCTGAATCCGCCGCTGGTGCTGTGGAGCCTCGGTATGTTTTCGCAGGGCCTGACGACCTTCCAGAATGCCAGTCACTTCACGGTCAATATTCTCGGAGCCTCACAGCAGGCACTGGCCTCGCAGTTTGCGAAATCTTCAGGCGACAAATTTGCCGGCGTGAATTGGAAGCCGGGACTTGGCAATGCGCCGGTTCTGGCCGACAGCGTCGCCAATTTCCAGTGCCGGGCTGCCAACCGATATTACGGCGGAGATCACATCATCTTCCTGGGGGCAGTCGAGGCGTATGCCTATAATCACCGGGAACCGCTGCTGTTTGCGCGCGGCGGATTCGGTCAATTCATTTCTGGCGACGGCAATAAATCTTCGTGATTACATCCAAGCCCGGCGCTATTACTTTCCCATCTCTGCACGATACCAATCGCCAATCTCGCTGGCGGTCATCAACGCCACGCCGTCATGGCTGAGGACATAGTCGAGCAGCGCCTCCAGATACTTGATGCGATGGGGAACGCCCGTAATGTAGGGATGAACTGAGATCGCCATGACGCGCGCGTTCGTTGCGCCTTCCAGGTACAGTCGGTCAAACTGATCCGTGCATCGCTTAAGGAACTGCTCGGAAGGCAGGTGTTGCAGCGCGTGGATGACGATATCGTTGGTTTCGACTGAATAGGGGATGGTCGTGATGGTGCCGTGAGGCGTGGCGATGTCTTGCGGCAGATCGTCGATCACCCAGTCCGCTACATACTCGATGCCGTTGAGACGCAGCAGATCCAGCGTCTCCTCGGTTTCCGTCAAACCGGGGCTTTCCCATGAGCGTGGCTGCTTCCCCGTGAATTGCGAAATCGTCTCGACCGCGCGCATGATCGCATCGGCCTGGTTCTCGACCTTGTGCATCGGGCCCTGCACGAAGCCGTGACCCATGAATTCAAAGCCGGCTTCGAGCGCCGCGGACGCGACGCGCGGGTAGGTGTTGCAGACATTGGCATTGATTGCCAGTGTCACGGGCATGCTGCGATCGGTCAGCGCCTTGAATTGACGCCAGAAGCCGGCGCGCATCCCGTATTCGTGCCACGACCAGTTCGGTACGTCCGGCAATAGCGGCTGGCCCATGGGAGGGCTCAGCACGGTGCGAGGCATCGCACTCTCGATCCGCCATTCCTCGACATTGAGTATCACCCACACGGCGAGCTTCTTGTCGCCGGGAAGCTTTAGTTGCGGCCGGTCGATTTGTGCTTGATACGGGATGCGATCGCTGAGTGCCACGGTAGTTCCTTGAGTGACCCGGCTATTCCGCCGCCTTAACGTGGCCGGTCGTTCCGGCATTGACCTGCGGCATCACCTTTTCGGCCATCAGAATCATCGACTGGCGTCCGAGTTCTCGGTCCTTCCAATCCTTGCCGGCATAGAGCAGCGTGCCGAACGAGCCGGTCTCTTCCTGAAAAGCAAGGAGTTGGTCAGCAACGCTCTCCGGCGTGCCATGAATGATTAGCTTGTCGCAGACCGATTCCAGCGTCACCTCGTCGTCGGGCTGGTCGCGACGGGTCTTGAACAACTCGATGCGGCCGCCGCGCTTTAGCTTGGTGAAGAGTGAGCGATAGTAATAGACGTAAGGCCCGTTCGGATCGGTAGCGTAGGCTTTCGCGGTTGCTGCATCCCTGGCGACGAAGATGCTCTTGGCAACGCGCCAGTTTGACATATCGGCGGCGCGACCGGCCCGTTCGCAGCCTTCGACATATTTCGGCCAGTGGCTCTTCACCCATGCCGGCATCAGGAAGTTGGCCGAGATCGGATCCCAGCCACGCGCGGCTGCTTCCGTCACACCCTTGGAGAATGGAGCGACCGCCGTCACCACGATCGGCGGGTGCGGCCGTTGCAGCGGACGCGGGATGAAGCCCTGGCCGATCTCCTCGATCATTGTCTTCTGAACCGATATGTTCCAGTATTTGCCCTGCAGATTATACGGTGGTTCGCTTGCCCAGATCTGCAGCACCTGATTGATTGCTTCCAGGAACATGGCATTCCTGTCTGCCTCGAGATTGCCGAACACTTCGGCGTCGGATAGCAGTCCGCCAGGACTGATGCCGAAAATGAGGCGCCCATCCAGCATGTGATCGAGCATTGCGATCGAGGCTGCAACCGCAGCCGGATGCGCGTTCGGCATGTTGACCGTGCCGGTGCCAAGCTTGATTTTCCTGGTCGCCGCGGCGAGCCACGCGATGAAAGCTATGCAGGAGGTGATGTTCTCGGCCCGGTCGGTGACATGCTCGCCGACATAGGCCTCGGTAAACCCGAGCTCATCCGCCAGCAGAAAGGCTTCGCGATCCTCTTGGAGGGTGAGCCGCCAATCCTTGCCAATCGGGTGGATCGGCATTGTAAAGAAACCAAGCTGCACTGTCTGCGCTTTCCCGAAGTAGGCATTTTTCCGGCGCAGAACGTGCGGCCTTTGCTGGGCGAAGACAAGTCCAAAGTCGCTATAGTCGCACCATAACAACCTTGACCTTTGAGGGCTGCGGCCATCTAATCCAGTGAAAATTCAGTAATATGACCGGGGAGGGTCACGCCGAAATGAAGGCCTCGGCTTTCGCTTATGCCCGTGCAACCAGCGTCGCTCATGCGCTGGAATTGCTGGCAACGCATGGCGAGAGGGCCAAGGTCTTGTCGGGTGGCCAGAGCCTGATGCCGGCGATGAATCTGCGTCTCATATCTCCCGAGCTTGTCGTCGATATCGGCGAGTTGGACGAGCTTCGCGGTATCGCGGTGAAGCAGGGCGTTCTCACCATCGGCGCGCTGACGCGCCATGTCGATCTCCTGAAGTCCGCAGAAGTAAATACGCATGTCCCGTTATTGGCGCAGGCGGTCGCCCATGTAGCGCATCCGGCGATCCGCAACCGGGGCACGATCGGGGGCAGCCTTGCTCACGCCGATCCAGCCTCCGAACTGCCGGCCTGCATGGTTACGCTGGGCGCAACCATCATCACCCGCGGTCTGGACGGTGAGCGACGCATTGCCGCGAGTGCTTTCTTCACTGGCATCTACGAAACGGTGCTTTCGCCACAGGAGTTGCTCGTCGCGGTCGAGCTACCAGCGGCGCCAACTCATTCGAGGCATTTTTTTCATGAGTTCGCCCGTCGGCATGGCGATTACGCGATCGTCGGCCTGGCGGCGCAGGCGGTCGTGAACGGCGGGCAGTTCGCCGACATCCGCCTTGGCTTCTTTGCGGTCGGCGAACGTCCGTTACTTGCCAAGTCAGCCAACAGATTGATCGATGTGGTTATCACCCCTGCGGTTTTGTCTGAGGCGTCGTCATTGTTGGGTGAGGAGCTTGATCCGCTGGAGGACCAGCAGGCAACGGCTGCGATGCGCCGGCATCTGGCAAAAGTCCTGCTGGCACGCGGCGTTTCCTCTCTGCTTTCGCGTCCTGATCTCGGTGTCGGAGCTGCCGCGTGACGAGCGCCGTGACGATTTCGCTAGATGTGAACGGGGAGCGGATCGAAGCCGATGTGCCGCCGCGGCTGAACCTGTCGGATTTTCTCCGCGAGCACCTCAAGCTGACTGGCACACACGTTGGCTGCGAGCATGGGGTTTGTGGAGCTTGCACGGTGCGCGTCAATGGCGAGATCGTGCGTTCCTGCCTGATGCTCGCGGTGCAGACGCAGGACAGTTCCGTCGAGACGATCGAAGGCCTCTCTGATAGCGGTGAGATTGCGGATTTGCAGACCGCGTTCAGGGAGCGTAACGCACTGCAATGCGGCTTCTGCACGCCGGGCATGTTGATGGCGGCGCAGGACCTGCTCAAACAGTCTTCGCAACCGGATCGAGAACAGATTCGCGAGCACCTGTCCGGCAACTATTGCCGGTGTACTGGCTACCAGGCGATCGTCGACGCCATCGAAATCACCGCGCGGGCGCGCACCGGGCACCAGCCATGACGTCGGAACGGGTAAATCCCGAAACCCTTTCGGCGCTGGATCGGCCAAATTCCTATATCGGCAAAACAGTGCCGAGGCCCAACCTCGATCGTTTGATGCAGGGGCGCGGGGTCTATGTCAGTGACATCGAACTGCCGCGTATGGTGCATGTGGCATTCCTGCGCTCGCCGCACGCGCACGCGAACATCCGCGGCATCGATGTTTCGGCGGCCAAGCAGATGCCGGGCGTGGTCGCCGTGATTACAGGGCAGGAGTTAGCCGCCGTTATTACCCCATGGGTCGGCGTGCTCTCGCATTTGAAGGGCCTGAAATCCGCACCACAGAGCGCCATTGCGATCGACCGCGTGTGCTGGCAGGGCGAAGCTGTTGCGGCCGTGGTGGCGGCCAGTCGGGCCCAGGCCGAGGATGCCGCGGAGCATGTCCTGGTCGAATACGAGGAGCTTGATGCCGTAACGGATATGCAAACCGCACTCGATCCATCGACGCCCGTGATCCATGCCTCCCTGGGCGACAATCTTGCCTTCGAGCGCAATCACGACGCCGGCGATGTCGATCAGGCCTTTGCCGAGGCCGACGAGGTGGTCGAGGCGGATTTTGTTTTCGGCCGGCACACCGGCGTGACGCTCGAGCCGCGCGCGGTGGTGGCAGACTGGAATATCGCGGAAGCGCGGTTGACCATCTATCAGGGTACTCAGGCGCCGCACATGGTGCAAAATATCGCGGCGTTGCATCTTGGCTTGAAGGAGTCTCAGGTGCGCGTGGTCTGCAAGGACGTCGGCGGCTCCTTCGGCATCAAGGTTCACATCTATGCCGACGAGATGGCGACTTACGCGCTCGCGAAACTGCTGCGCCGGCCCGTAAAGTTCGTCGCAGACCGGGTCGAGAGCTTCAACACCGACATTCATGCCCGTGACCATCATTGCAAGGGAAGGATCGGAGTCGAACGCGACGGCACCATCACGGCATTCGAGATCGACGATCTCACGGGAATCGGACCCTATTCGATGTATCCGCGCACCAGCGCCATCGAGGCCAACCAGGTCGTCAATCTCATTGGTGGGCCCTACACGAACAAGAATTATCGTGCGCGGGCACGTGTCGTGTTCCAGAACAAAAACGTCATGTGCCAGTATCGCGCCGTCGGCCACCCGATTGCCTGCTCGGTAACGGAAGGCCTGGTTGATCTGGCGGCGATGAAGATCGGGATGGATCCGATCGAAATCCGACGCCGTAATCTGATTGCCGATGATGCTTATCCCTGTGCCTCGCCGTCGGGTTTGCGCTTTGAGCAACTGTCGCACCATGCTGCGCTGGCGAAACTCGTCAAGATGATGGATTACGACGCACTCCGCGCCGAGCAGGCGGCCTTGCGGGCGAAGAATATCCATCGTGGTATCGGCATCGCCAGCTTTATCGAAGTCACGAATCCCAGCGCAGCCTTTTACGGCGTGGGCGGTGCAAAAATATCCTCGCAGGATGGCGTCGCGGTGCGGCTCGACGCGCAGGGTTCGGTGATTTGCCAGACCAGTATCACCGAGCAGGGACAGGGGTCGGAGTCGCTCACCGCGCAGATCGTCGGCAGCGTGCTTGGCGTCTCGATGGATCGTGTTCGTGTCATTTTGGGCGATACCGACAATACGCCCTATGGAGGCGGCACCTGGGCCTCGCGCGGTGCCGGTATCGGCGGCGAAGCCGCCTTGCAGGCCACCAAGGTGCTGCGCAAGAACATTCTCGATGTTGCGGCCGCCATCCTGCAATCGACCGCGGGCGAACTCGACATCGCTAACAACAGCGTCGTAAATGTCGTCGATGGAGCTCCGCGGATCGAGTTGAGCGAACTCGCGCGGGTCGTCTACTTCCGCCCGGACACGCTGCCACCGGGCATTCAGCCCGAGTTGATGGCGACCCGTCACTTTGTCCCGCGGGAATATCCGTTCGCTTTCACGAATGGCGTCCAGGCCTCCTGGCTGGAAGTCGACACCGATACGGGTTTTGTAAAGCTGCTCAAGCATTGGGTTGTCGAGGATTGCGGCACCATCATCAATCCGCAACTGGTCGATGAGCAGATCAGGGGCGGGGTGGTGCAGGGCCTCGGCGCTGCGCTGTTCGAGAAATGCGTGTATGATGAGCGCGGTCAGCTTACCAACGCCAACATGGCCGATTATCTGGTTCCGATGTCCGGCGAGATGCCGGATATCGATGTCGGGCATGTGGTCTCGCCGACGCGGGAGTCGGAACTGGGCGCCAAGGGCGCAGGTGAAGCCGGCACGGCCGGGGCTGCGGCCGCCGTGACCAATGCGGTCAACGACGCGCTCAGGCCGTTCGGAGTGACCATCACGGAAATACCGCTGACGCCCCGGGTGATTTTGAGCGCGCTGGGGCGGATCTGATCAACTTTTCCTATAGTCGAACAAGCAGAACGAGAATCCACATGGATCAAGCTCAACGCGCAGTGCAAACCGAATCCAACGAAGTTCTGTATGACGTAGCCGATCATATCGCCGTCATCACGCTCAACGCGCCGGAGCGCATGAACACGATTTCCGGGCCTATGCTGAATGACCTCACGCGGCTGCTCATCAAGGCGAACGAAGACCGCGATGTTCGCTGCGTGATCCTTACCGGCAACGGGCGCTCATTCTGCGCGGGTCTCGACTTGCGGAAGGAGCGAAGCGGAGATGGCCTTAGCTCGGCCTCTTCACCGACGTCGCTAGACTTGCGCAACACGCCGCCGACGGTCCTGCAGGCGATGGACAAGCCGACCATTTGCGCCGTGAATGGTGGAGCCGCAGGCTACGGCATGGATACCGCGCTTGGGTGCGATATTCGTATTATGGCGGAATCGGCCAAGCTGGCGGCAGCCTTCGTCAAGCGTGGCGTGGTGCCGGAGTCAGGTGGCACTTGGTTCCTGCCGCGGATGATCGGCTGGGCAAAGGCGTCTGAACTGATTTTTACCGGCCGCACGCTCTCAGCGCGGGAGTCCCTCGATTGGGGACTGGCCAATGAAGTCGTGCTGGATGGAGATTTGATGAATCGTGCGCGCGAGGTAGCGCGAGAGATCGCGGCAAACGCGCCCCTGGCAGTCCAGGCCGCGAAACGCATGATGCGAATGGGCCTCAATGAGACGTTTCCGGATCATGTGCATCACGTCTATCTGCAGCTTCTCCCGCTGTTCAAAACGCAGGACATGCACGAAGGCATCAAGGCGTTCATGGAGAAGCGCGAGCCGAAATTCACTGGCCGCTGAAGCATGCCTGAGATCTTGTTCGGGAGCCTAAATGCACGCTGGTGAGCCTGAATGAATGATTTTGAGATCGGTGGCACAAATTGCAACCCCATCGCTCTGGACAAGACTTCAGCGCGTGCACCGTTAGGTTGGTACATGAGCCGGGCCCCTCGCGCCGGATGCTACCGGAAATCGTCGGCCGGCAAATCAGCGATCACGTTCTCGGGGATGTTTGTTGCACAGCAGTACGCCTTGTCGCAAAACCTTCATGTGCGACCTATACTTGCACACCGGCCGATGCTGAAATTTTCAGTACATCGTTAATCCGGAGTGAGCCATGAAGACCGTCCGTCTTGTCCTCGCCCTGTTGGCGCTATCTTTGATCGTCCCAGGGCAATCCGCCAAGGCGGCCGACATCATCTGTTACAATTGCCCCCCGGAATGGGCCGACTGGGCCTCGATGCTCAAGGCGATCAAGGCCGACCTCAACTTTGACATTCCGCACGACAACAAGAATTCCGGCCAGGCGCTGGCCCAGATCCTGGCCGAGAAGAGCAATCCGGTCGGTGATATCGGCTATTTCGGCGTCACATTCGGCATGAAGGCGAAGGCCCAGGATGCGCTCGAGCCCTACAAGCCGGCAAAATGGGAGCAGGTCCCCACGGGCCTCAAGGACGCCGACGGCTACTGGACGACCATACACTCCGGCACGCTCGGCTTGTTCGTGAACAAGGACGCGCTCGGCGGCAAGCCAGTGCCGGCCTGCTGGAAGGATCTCTTGAAGCCTGATTACAAGGGCATGGTTGGGTATCTCGATCCGTCGTCGGCCGCGGTCGGATATGTCGGCGCGGTCGCGATCAATCTTGCGCTCGGAGGCTCCCAGGCTAATTTCGATCCGGCGATCGGCTTCTTCAAGGATTTGCGGAAGAACGATCCGATCGTTCCGAAGCAGACGTCCTACGCCCGCGTGGTCTCCGGCGAGATGCCGATCCTGCTCGACTATGATTTCAACGCCTATCGCGCCAAATACTCCGAGAAGGGCAATTTCGAATTTGTGATTCCCTGCGAGGGGTCTGTGGTGTTCCCCTACGTCGTTGGCCTCGTCAAGAATGCAGCCAACAAGGACAAGGCCAAGAAGGTGTTGGACTATCTCCTGTCCGACAAGGGACAGGCGATCTGGACCAACGCCTATCTGCGCCCGGCGCGGCCAATCGAGTTGCCTGAATCCGTAAAGGAGAAATTCCTGCCCGACAGCGCTTACGCGCGCGCGAAGAACGTCGACTGGGGCCAGATGGAAAGCGTGCAAAAAGGCTTCGTAGACCGCTATCTCGCCGAAGTCCGCTGAGGCAATATGGTGCCCTTAGCGGGGCGCTATCTCCTGATGTCAAACAAGTCTTTCGTCTGGCTATGCCTGCTGCCGCTCGCGGTGGTGACGGGCGCATTTTTCCTGCTGCCGATGGTGCGACTTGTCGTGACCGGAGCGGATGGGCCGCAGGGCCTCGCGGGCTATCTGGCAATCCTGATCGAGCCGCGCTATCGCGCGACCCTGATCAATACCGTCCTGCTGGCAGCCGCGACCACGATCGTGACGCTCATTGTGGCGACCATCGCTGGAATGTTTCTGCAGCGGCATCGTTTTCCAGGCCGCGCCGTTCTGATCGCGATGCTTACATTTCCGCTGGCGTTTCCCGGCGTGGTGGTCGGCTTTATGATCATTCTCCTCGCCGGGCGGCAGGGCCTGATCGGCGATCTTTCCAACCGGTTGCTTGGCGAGAAGTTCGTGTTTGCGTACTCGATCTACGGGCTGTTTCTTGGTTACCTGTACTTCTCGATTCCCCGCGTCATTCTGACCATCATGGCGGCGGTACAGAAGCTCGATGTCGGTCTTGAAGAGGCGGCGCGGTCGCTTGGTGCCGGCCCATGGGCGGTGCAGCGTGACGTTGTGTTGCCGGCGCTGGCGCCGGCGTTCGTAGCCTCCGGAGCGATTGCCTTTGCGACCGCGATGGGTGCGTTCGGTACAGCATTTACGCTGGCGACGAACATCGATGTGCTGCCGATGCTGATTTACACCGAGTTTACGCTGGCTGCGAACTTCGCGACCGCCGCCGCTCTCTCAGTTGGCCTTGGTATCATCACCTGGTTTATTCTTGCACTTGCCCGTTCCTTCAGCGGAAGTGCCGTCGCGGCGGCCGGATGAGACGATGCGCGATCGCCTGATCTTCTCCGGCCAACTCATCTTCACTCTGTTCGTCGCCGCATTCCTGGTGATTCCTGCGATTTTGTCGATTTCCGCCGGTATCACTGTGAACTATTTCCGAGGTATTCAGTCCGGCGTGACCCTGCAATGGGTCGCGCAAGTGTGGGAGCTCTATGCAGGCACTATCCTGCTGTCATTCGTGGTCGCATTTGCGACCCTTGCCGTCACGCTGGCCGCCGGCGTTCCAGCCGCGTATGCGCTGCACGTAAGGGGAGGACGCCTGTCGCGGGTGATCGAGGAGATCATCACCTTGCCGTTGGCGATCCCGGGGCTGGCGATTGCGCTCGCATTGCTCCTGACTTATGGCGGCTTTGGCAACTTCCGCCGCTCTTGGCTTTTTATTCTCACAGGCCACGTCATCTTCACTATGCCGTTCATGGTGAGATCGGTTATGGCCGTGTTCGCGACCATCGACATCAAGACGCTGGATGAGGGCGCTGCATCGCTCGGCGCATCGCCATGGCGCCGCTTCCGTGACGTGATCGTTCCCAATGCCGTGCCGGGGATACTCGCAGGCAGCCTCATGGTGGTGACGTTGTCGCTGGGCGAGTTCAACCTGACCTGGATGCTGCATACACCGCTCACCAAGACGCTGCCGATCGGGCTCGCCGACAGCTATGCCTCGATGCGTCTGGAAGTGGCTTCAGCCTACACATTGATCTTCTTCGTAATGATCATTCCACTGCTGATTGCCATGCAGCTGTTCGCCGAGAGGGAATCGAAGAGATGAATGCGCAGGCCGGACATCAGGCCGGACATGGCGCCTCGGTACGCATCGAGGCCTGCGGCAAGACGTTCGCCGACGGAACGCGCGCGCTCGAACCCGCGACGCTCGATATCGCACGAGGCGAAACGCTGGTGTTGCTAGGTCCCTCCGGCTGCGGCAAGACCACTATGCTGCGCATTATCGCCGGCCTCGAACTACCGGACGTCGGTGGCAAGGTGCTGTTCGACGGCAAGGACATCACGCCGGTGCCGATCGAGCGGCGCAACGTCGGCATGGTGTTCCAGTCCTATGCGCTTTTTCCCAACATGAGCGTGTCGGACAATATCGGCTATGGGCTGAAAATTAGAGGCGTGCCGCCCCGAGAGCGCGCCGCGCGTATTGCTGAACTGGTAGAACTCACCAATATCTCCGGGTTGGAGAACCGCCGCATCGACCAGCTTTCCGGTGGCCAGCGTCAACGTGTGGCGCTGGCGCGCGCGGTCGCGATCCGGCCTGGCATTCTCTTGCTCGACGAGCCGCTGACCGCACTCGATGCCGCCCTGCGTGACCGGTTGCGAGGCGAACTCAATCGCCTGCTGCGTGCACTCGGCATTACCACGATCTACGTGACGCACGATCAGTCGGAAGCCATGGAACTCGGCGATCGTATCGTCGTCATGCAGAAGGGGGCGATTGCCCAGATCGGGACGCCGCGCGAGATCTACTTCACGCCGAGAAGCCGCTTTGTCGCCGAATTCATCGGTGCTGCGAATATCGTCGAGTCCGCGGTCGAGAATGGATACCTTGTTTTGCCCGGCGGACGGCAGCCGATTGGTCAGGTCGCAAATCAGGCGGCCGCAGTGGCGATGATCCGGCCCGAAACTATCCGGGTCACGAAAGACGGCAGCGCGCCGCTTTCGGGCATCATCGACAGTGTCAGCTTCATCGGTGACAGGCAACGGCTGGTCGTCAGCGGCGCATCCAACAGGTTGCTCACCGTCGACGCGCCGAATACGGTTCAAGCCAAACCCGGCGAGCGGATCGGATTATTGATTTCGCCGGACGCCGTCCGTCTGTTGCCGCCCGAGAGTTGAGAAGGTCGATGTCGTCAAGACCGGTTCATATTGCCCAAATTTCCGATCTGCATATCAAGGCACCGGGATCGCTGGCCTACGGCCAGGTCGACACCGCCAAGGCGCTCGAACATTGCGTTACAGCCCTGAACGAGTTCGACCCTGCGCCCGACTTTGTGGTGATCTCCGGGGATCTCGCGGACACGCCGACCTCTGAGGAATACCAGCATCTCGAGCTTCTGCTGGCGCCGCTCAAGCTTCCTTTCGCCAGCGTTCCAGGCAATCACGATTCGCGCGAACTGATGCGCGCCGCGTATCCTTCCTCTCCCTATGCGTTGGCATCCGGGCCGCTCAACCAGAAGATCGAAGTCAACGGGCTTGATCTCGTGTTGCTGGATTCAAGCGTTCACGGAAAGCCGAATGGCGAACTGGAAAAGGCCACGCTGCAGTGGCTCGATGCGACGCTGGCCGCCTCGCGCGACCGGCCGGCGCTGTTGTTCCTGCATCATCCACCGTTCAAGACCGGTATCTGGCACATGGATCGCCAGAACTTGCTCAACGCGGGTGAGCTCGCACCCATCGTGCGACGTCATCCGCGCGTGCAATTGCTCGCGACCGGCCATGTTCACCGTGCTGCGCTCACGATGTTTGCGGGCGTGCCGACCACCATTTGCCCGGCCCCGAACCACGCGGTCGATCTAGATCTGGCCGAGCTGCGCGAGCCTTCGTTCAAGGTCGAGCCGCCAGCGTTCCACCTCCATAGCTGGCTTCCGGGCGACGGGTTTGGCACCATCGTCACCCATCAGGTCCCGATCGGTAGCTTCGACGGCCCGCACCCGTTTTTCGGACCGGATGGAAAGCTGCTCTAGACGCGGCAGAGCTCACCGAAATGACTGGTTGCTAGTCTAGCAGGCCAGGCAGCCGCCTTTCAGGCCGATCGCAAAGTGGAGAGTTCGGGCGCAGTCGTTCCCAAGAGATGGTGGCGGCGACCGCGCAAGCCTGCTGCGCATAGGTGGGGAGGATACCTATGCGCCCGGTTTCTGCATCCTATAGGCGGTTGGTGAGAATTGTACTACTAGAGGGTCAATCGCCGATCAGCCAGCCAAGGTTGCTATCGCATTGATTAGCGGACGGATGTTGCTGGCGGCTGGCTACAGGGCTGATTGACAAAATTGTGCGTTAGCAGGTTCCTCGGTCATGTCCTGCGGCCACCAAAACGACGAGGTTCGATGCTTTCCGGTTGAAAAGGGGAGCGGCGTTGATTACGGAAGGGCTGTATCCTCGGTGATGTCCCCTGGAGTTTGACTGTCGTGCCTCAACAAAGGACGGGTGAAGCTCACGGATTCTCGAGCAGCAAGCTGTCGGTGTTGCGAAAGCATCCGTACTTTGCCGATCTTGAGCCCGAGGCGTTCGATCAGCTGTGCCGCTACGCCAAACATTCCACGCTGAAGCGGGGAGCCACGATATTCTCGAAAGGCGATCCGGGCATCAGCCTGTTCGCGGTTATATCAGGCACGGTGAAAATCAGCATTTCATCGCCAGATGGTCGCAACGCGATCCTGAACCTGATCGGGGCCGGTGAGATATTCGGCGAAATCGCGCTACTTGATAATTCGGTTCGCTCAGCCGACGCCATCGCAAATACGAATTGCGAGCTCTTCACGATTGACCGCCGCGAATTCATACCCTTCGTGCGCAGCCAGCCGGGGCTCGCGATGAAGTTCATCGAATTGCTGTGCACGCGGATTCGATGGACCAGCGATCAGGTCGAACAGGTCATTCTTCAAAACCTGCCGGGCAGACTGGCGAGCGCGTTGCTTCGGCTGACAGAAAAGCACAAGTCTTCTCCGCAGGGCCGAACCATCGCGATCACCCAGCAGGAGATCAGCGAGATGGTCGGCATGACGCGGGAGAGCATCAACAAGCAGTTGCGCGCCTGGGCGGGCCACGAATGGGTGCGGCTCGAGCATGGTGCCATCGTCGTGTTGAATGCGGAGATGCTTCGCGAATTGGCCGAAGCGGGATCCGGAAGCGAAGGCGAGGCGGGCGCGAAGTAGGGTGATCCGCAGGATCAGACAACCGCGCCCTGCAAGGCTACCCGACAAGCCGACAACGTCGTCAGGATGCTTGAGGATTGGCGCCGCGTTCTATCGTAAATTCGACGTCGATTAGTCCGCGCGAATGGTTCATGTCCGACTGCGACATCAGCAAGGTGAGATCCTTGCCCCGCAGCGATGCAAGCACCTCCGACAGCCGCTCTGACAGCGCCGGCGCGATACCTTCGAAGGGCTCATCGAGCAGCAGGCATTTGGTGCCGATGGCGAGCGCCCGGCCGAGCGCGACCAGCTTCTGTTGTCCGCCGCTTAGCAGCAGCGCCTTGCGCTGACGCATCTCGGTGAGTTCGCCGATCACCTCATAGACGAAGTCGAGGCGGGCCTGGCGGTCGAGATGATCCGAGACCCACAGCGGCAGCAAGATGTTTTCTTCCACCGTGAGCTGAGGCACCAGGCAACGGTCCTCCGGCATGTAGCCGATCCCGAGCGAGGCGCGCGCATGACGCGGACTGGATGACAGGTCGGCGCCCTCAAACCGCACCACGCCCTGGGCGGGCTTGAGGTGTCCCATGATCGAACGCATCAGTGTGGTCTTGCCGGCGCCGTTGCGGCCGACAAGGCTCACCATGGCTCCCCTGGCGATGTGCATCGAAAAGCCACGCAATGCCGGCATCGATTGGATCTCGACGACGAGATTTTCGATCTCAAGCAATGGTGCCGCCGCGCTCATCGGACGCCTCCGGTGACGTAGCGTCGAACTTCCTGATCCTTCAAGACGTCCGAGGGCACCCCATCGGCCAGAATCCGGCCCTGATAGAACGCCACCACGCGATCGGCATAGCGGTTGACGATCTCCATGTCGTGCTCGACGAACACGAGCGTCGCTGCATCGGGCGCAACGGCATGAATCACGCGCTCCATGGTCGCGAATTTCTCTTCGGCGGAAACGCCGGATGTTGGTTCGTCCAGCAACAGCAGCCTGGGGCGGCGAACCAGTGCCATGGCGATGTCGATCAGTTTGCGCACACCGCCGGCAAGCTCCGAAACCGGACGATCAGCCAGATCGGCAAGGCCAAAACGGCTTAGAAGTTCGACGGCCTGGTCATGGCGGCCCTGGGCTTCCGCCGGCGCGCGAAGCGACATTCGCGTGCCAACGCCGGATATGGCCACGGTGAGATTCTCGGCGGCCGTGAGTTCGACAAACAGCTGCGGAATCTGGAAGGAGCGCGATATGCCGAGCCGCGCCACGCTTCGGGGCGAGCGCCTGCCGATGTCGATCCCGTCGAGCGCGATCGAGCCGCTGTCCGGCTTCAGATAACCCGTGACCATGTTGACGAAGGTGGTCTTGCCGGCGCCATTGGCGCCAATCAGGCTGATCTTCTGGCTTGCCGGAATATCGAGGGAGAGCGCGTCGGCAGCGACGACCGCGCCAAAGCGCTTTTCGAGCCCCCGCACCGAGAGAACCGGCTTCACGGCGTGGCTCCTCTCTCGGCAGTGAGGGGGGCCTTTGCCGTCGAGGTGCTCCGCTTGCGCCGGTTCCTGATCCAAAGTGAGCCGATGCCGCGAGGCAGGAACAGGATGACACCGAGAAGGAAAACGCCAAGCACAAGCTGCCAAGTATTGGGCAAATAGAGGTTCGAGAAAGAACGAACCAGTTCGAGCGCCATCGAGGCCACAAAGACAGCGGCCACGCTCTGGTTGCCGGCAAGGACCGCAATGAAGACGAACTCGCCGGAGGTGGTCCAGTACGCGAATTGCGGATCGATATGCCGTTGCGCCATCAATGCAAAGGCGCCGCTGGCGCCGGCGAAGACCGCGGCGATCGCGAAATTGACCGATACGATGCGGTTGGCCGAGATACCCAGATATTCGACGCGCAGATTGTTTTCGCGCACCGCGAGGCTGGCAAGACCGAATTCGGAGCGGAACAGGAAGGTCGCGCCGATGCCGGCGAAGCCGGTGACGATGATCGAGACGGCATACAGCATGAAGTCGGCTTCGCGCGGATCGGCGAAACTCAGTCCGAACAGGGTCGGCCGGCCCACGTTGAATCCGTCCGAGCCGCCGAGCGCCGTCGACTTCACCAGCGCGCCGTAGAACACCATCGACAGGGCCAGTGTCAGCATGCCAAAGAAAATGCCGCTATAGCGCGCAATCAAGGGGCCTATGACGAGGCCGAGCAGACCGCCGCATGCCGCGCCGATGATCACCTGCGCTACTGCGTCGGTAAGGCCCCAGGCATTGGCGATCAACGCCACGCCGTAGCCGCCGGCGGCAAAGAACAGGCCTTGGCCGAACGAAACATTCCCGGTGCGGGCCAACACTACGATGCCCAGTGCAATCAGCGCATTGGAGGCGGCTACGGTCGCCAGCGACAGCGTCCAGGTCGGCAGAACTCGGCCGAAGAGCGTCACCGCCACAACGAGCGCGACCATGACCAGGGGATGCAGGTCCTTCTTCATCAAATCCGCCTTGCCGTCTCGCGCTTGAACAACCCCTCGGGGCGGAACATGAGTACGGCGGCCATGATGAGATAGATCATGAAGAGTTCGGCTTGCGGCATCAGGTGAACGGACGCCGCACGCGCCAGCCCGACCAGAATGGCGCCGACCGCCGCACCCTCGACACTGCCTAGCCCGCCAATGACCACGATAGCGAAGCTTAGGATGATGACATCAGAACTGAGGCCAGGTTGCATCGATATTTTCGGCGCGGTCAGGGCGCCCGCAAGGGCCGCCAGCAGGACGCCGAACGCGAAAGCGATCGCATAGACGCGGTTGACGCGCACGCCCATGCTGACGCTCATTTCCTCATTGTGTATTACCGCCAGCACGATCTTCCCGATCACGGTGCGGTTTAGGCCAAACCAGATCGCAAACCCTATCAGGACCGAGATCGGTATAAGCACCAGATCGTATCCGACGTAGTAGAGTCCGGCGAACTCCAGGTTTCCGAACAACTCGTATGGCTGGGTCGCGTAGATAGGATTGACGCCCCAGATCAGCTTGGTGAGGTCTTCGAAGATCAGAAACACGGCATAGGTTACGAGCAGCAGCACAACCTCGTCGCGGCCGTAGAACATCTTCAAGAGGCCGCGCTCCAGCAGGAGGCCTACGGCGGACGCGATCAGTGCCACGGAGACCAGCATGGCGACGAAGCCGACGCTGGGGGGAAGCCCCCGCGCGGCGACCATCGTGACGGCGCTCGCCGCGATATAGGCGCCGAGCGCATAGAAACTGCCATGCGCGATGTTGAGTATCTTCAATACACCGAAGACCAGCGTCAGGCCGAGGGCAACGATGAACAGCCACGAGGCCTGAATCAGGCCATCCAGAACGATCGTCAGAAACAAATTCATGGCGTTGGCGTCACGCGAATCATTGGCTGGCAGGAATCAGCGGCGCGAACTTCACGCGCGCGCTGCTTTTGCAGGTTTATCGAGCGTTTGCGCAATCTAGTTGCACTTGGCGCCCTGCATACCGCCCTTGATCCAGTCGAGCGCCTTCACGCCCGGGGGAGGATTGACGCATTCAGCGGCGAAGTACTGGATGTCAACCAGATCGACGCGCTTCAGATCCGGATTGTATTTGGTACGGCTGAACGCGATCGGCTGGATCGCCTGATGGCCGTCGGCAAGCTTCATCTGAATGAGGCCGCCGGGCGTTTGCCACTCCAGGCCGGTCATTGCTGCGACCATTTCATCTGTAGAGGGCTTCTTGCCGCCATTCTTGCTCATGGCCTTCTCGACTGCGGCCTTCAACCCCAGGATCGCTTGTGTCATGCGATAGGACGCCTGGACCGGATAGACGCCGTTGGCGGCTTCATAACCCTTGAACAGCCAGTCGTTGAGTGGAGATTTCTGCGACATCAGGCCATAGGCGCCGCGTGCGCCGATGATGGTGCCGTCGGGCATCTTGTCGCCGAGCGGCGGCAACACGTGATCGGCGGCGCTGAACACGAGCTGGCTGCGCTTTGGCAGACCACGGGGAGCCGATTGCAGGATGAAGGCTTGCAGATCGCCGCCCCACAGGCTCGAATAGACCACGTCCGATCCGGCGCCCACCAGCGCGGATATTTCGGTGCCGTATTGGCCCGCGCCGAACTTGGGCAGCAGGTCGGTCTGAACCTTGACGTTGGGATAAAGCTGTTGTGCTGCGGCGACGAAGTCGGCCCGGCTGTCCTGGCCCCATGCGTAGTCCTGATTGATCGCCGACAGCGTCTCCATCTTGATATTCTTGGCCTTCATGTACCTGATGAGGCCGACGTTATCCATCGTCGCGTGGGCGGCGGTGCGGAACACATAATTGTATTTGGATTCCTCGAAGATGCGCGGTGTGCCGCAATCCATCAGCACCAGCATCTTTTTTAACTCTTCGGCGATAGGTGCGACCGCAAGACAGTCACCGGAGCCGATATAGCCGAGCACGACGTCGACATTGTCGCGCTGGTAGAGGTTGCGCAACTCCTGCACCTGCTTGGTGGCGCCGCCGTTCTCGTCGATGATAACGGGCTCGATTTTCATGCCGCCAAAACCGACCTTCTCGTAAGGGGAGGGCGCCGCTCCCTTGTTCAACTGGTCGATGACGAATTGCCCTCCGTTGCGGGCTGGGACGCCAAAACTGTCCGCCGCCGGTCCGGACAGGAAGGTCACGATGCCAAGCTTGAATGTCTCTTGAGCCCAGGCCGGCCCGGCCAAAGCGAGCGAAATCGCTGCGACAGTTGCAGCTACGACAGTGCGGTCAGCCCGCCAAGAACCGTTCATGAATTCCTCCCCTCTGATGTCGACGGTGTTCCCGCCCGATTATGCCGTGCCGTTTTGATCGGCGCCGGCCGTCGTTTGCGACGAGTTTAAGTAAGCTTTTGAGGCGCGTCTATACGAGCCGCAGCTGGAAGGAAAGATGGGAGCGGCCGGCCGGACCCGCCCTGTCGAAGATGTCGCACCTGCTCAACGCTTCCCTTGCTTTACATGTCGAAGACGGCCACAGCGCGAATTGGCGCCGTGCCGCCGCGCCACCGACCGCATCGAGTCAATGTCGAAATGAACGATGGCTTGCTTCGCCAGCCATTCGGTCGCGGCTACATTCAAGCCATGTCGATCGAGTACTCTTCAGGGGAATCCGGCGGTCGCGGCCGTCCGGAAGACGTCGCAGCAGCAGCGCGATTCCTGTACGGACCCGGCGCGCGCTACATCCGCGGGCGTGCGAACCAACGCTGGTGCCTATTTGGGCGGCTGATGCATGGCTAAAGTGCCGTTTTTGCGGGTGTACTTCCCGACAAAGCCTCTCGGCGACCGCGGCATTTGATGTTACCTAGGTATCCATGAACCAGCATGCCAAGGTCGACATCCGCCACTCCACCTGTCCGCACGATTGCCCGTCGGCCTGCGCGCTCGACATCGAGGTGATCGAGGGCCGCTCGATCGGCCGGGTACGCGGATCCAAGCTGCAGACCTACACGGCCGGTGTCGTCTGCGCCAAGGTCGCGCGTTACGCCGAGCGTATCCATCATCCCGACCGGCTGCTGCACCCGATGCGCCGCACCGGACCAAAAGCATCGGGCCAGTTTGCGCGAATTTCCTGGGACGAGGCGCTGGACGAAATCGCCGCCCGCTTCGATCAGGCCGAACGCGAATTCGGCGCTGAATCGGTATGGCCCTATTACTACGCCGGAACCATGGGGCTGGTGATGCGCGACGGCATCAATCGCCTTGCGCATGTGAAAAAATATTCGAGGTTCTACTCGACCATCTGCGCCAACATTGCGCGTGTCGGATTTTCCATCGGCACCGGCAAGATCGCCGGTGTCGATCCGCGCGAGATGGGTGTTTCCGATCTGGTCGTGATCTGGGGCACCAATCCGGTGAATACCCAGGTCAATGTGATGACGCACGCCTCGCGCGCTCGCAAGGAACGCGGCGCAAAGATCGCGGCCGTCGACATCTACAACAACGACACCATGAAGCAGGCGGACATCAAGATCCTGCTTCGGCCCGGCACTGACGGCGCCTTCGCTTGCGGCGTCATGCACGTGTTGTTTCGCGCGGGTTACGCGGACCGCGCCTATATGGATCGCTACACCGATTGCCCCGACGAACTCGAGGCTCATCTGGCGACGCGGACGCCGGAATGGGCTTCAAAAATCTCGGGCGTGCCGGTGGAGGAGATCGAGGCGTTCGCGCGCCTGGTCGGCCAGACCAAGCGTTCGTACTTCCGCCTCGGCTACGGCTTTACCCGCAGCCGCAACGGTGCGGCGCAGATGCATGCGGCGCTCTGTATCCCGGCGGTGACCGGCGCCTGGCAATATGAAGGCGGCGGCGCGTTCTTCAACAACGCCGCGATCTGGAAGTTCAACGAGAGCATCATCGAGGGCCACGACGCGATCGACCGCAATACGCGCTGGCTCGATCAGTCCAGGATCGGGCGTATCCTGACCGGCGACCCAGAGGCTCTCAAGGGCGGCGGTCCCGTCAAGGCGATGCTGATCCAGAACACCAATCCGGTGACGGTGGCGCCCGAGCAGACGCTGGTGCGCGAGGGGTTTGCGCGCGAGGATCTGTTCGTGGCGGTGCATGAGCAGTTCATGACCGAGACGGCTGCCATGGCCGACATCGTGCTTCCAGCGACCATGTTCATGGAACATGACGATCTCTATTACGGCGGCGGCCAGCAGCATATTTCGGTCGGGCCAAAGCTGATCGATCCGCCCGGCGAGTGCCGTTCCAACCACGAGGTGCTGCAGGGCCTCGGCCGCCGCCTCAACGCGGTGCATCCCGGCTTCGAGATGACGCCGCGCGAACTGATCGACGCCACGCTGAAGCAGAGCGGCCACGGCGACATCGAAACGCTGGAAGCCGACCTGTGGCGCGACATCCAGCCTGATTTCCGCACCTCGCATTATCTCGACGGCTTTGCGCACGCCGACAAGAAGTTCCACTTCAAGGCGGACTGGGCCAATCCGCCGTTCGGCAATCCGGGCCTGGGTCCCTGGACCGAGATGCCTTCGCTGCCGGATCATTGGACCATCATCGAGGAGGCGGACGAGAAGCACCCATTCCGTCTCGCCACGTCGCCATCGCGCAGCTATCTCAATACCAGCTTCAACGAGACGCCGGGCTCGCAGGCCCGTGAGGGCTCGCCGACCGTGATGATACACCCCGAGGACGCAGCAAGCCTTTCGATCGCCGATGGCGACGCGGTGACGCTCGGCAATGTCAGGGGCGAAACCACGTTGACCGCGAAATTGTTCGACGGTGTCCGCCGCGGCGTCCTGATCGCCGAATCCATCCATCCGAACAAGGCCCATATCGGCGGCCGCGGCATCAACATGCTGACCGGAGCCGAAACGGTCGCTCCCGTGGGCGGCGCGGCGTTCCATGACAACAAGGTCTGGATCAAAAAGGCGGTGCCAGCGACTGCGCGCAAGAGCTAGACCGCACTTGCAGTCCACGGTCATCCTGCCGCAGATGTTGGCCAGCATTTGGCAAACGGGTGAGTGCGACAATGACCGATACGAATAGCGTGATACGCGAGAAGCGCGGGCAGGCGTTCTGGATCACCATCAACCGTCCGGACAAGCGCAACGCCATCAATGCCGACGTGGTAGCCGGCATCACCCAGGGCTACCGCGAAGCCCATGACGACAACGACGTCCGCGTCATCGTGCTGACGGGCGCGGGCGACAAGGCGTTTTGCGCGGGCGCCGACCTGCAGAACAGCGGCGCTGCGTTCGCAATGGATTTCTCCAAGCCGAATGTCGACTATGCCGACCTGTTGCGGCTGTCGCAGAACGCCACCAAGCCGGCGATTGCGCGGGTAGGAGGCGTCTGCATGGCCGGCGGCATGGGCCTGCTCTGCATGACCGATATGGCGATCGCCGCCGATCAGGTGATCTTTGGACTGCCCGAGGTCAAGGTCGGCGTATTCCCGATGCAGGTCCTCAGTCTGTTGCAGTCGATTGCGCCACGGCGCCTCGTCAGTGAATGGTCGCTGACCGGTGAGCCGTTCGATGCCCGCACCGCGCAGGCGGCCGGGCTGCTCAACTACGTGGTGCCTTCTGCCGAGCTCGACGCCAAAGTCGATTGGCTGGTGAGCCGCCTCGTCGACAAGTCGCCGACCGCGATCCGACGCGGCAAGTACGCCATGCGCGCGATCGCTTCGATGTCGTTCGACGAGAGCATCGCCTACACCGAGAGCCAGATCGCGCTGCTGGCGATGACCGAAGACGCCAAGGAAGGCCTCAAGGCTTTTGGCGAGAAACGCAAGCCTTCGTGGACGGGGCGGTAATTACCCTACGGCCGCTTTCAGTCCGGCGGCTTCGATGCCAGCGACGGCGCAGATCTCGTCATTGTCCGACGTGTCGCCGCTGACGCCGACAGCGCCGAGCAGGCCGCCGTCACCCTGGATCAGCACGCCGCCGGGCACCGGCACCAGACGGCCCTGTGCCATGGTATTCACCGCGCTGACGAAATAGGCCTGCTCCTGCGCGCGCTGGAACAGCGCCCGCGAGCCCATGCCCAGCGCGAGCGCGCCATAGGCTTTGCCATGCGCAATCTCGGCCCGCATCAGGCTGGTGCCATCCTGCGCCGCCGTGACCTTCACGCAGCCGCGAGCGTCCAGAATGGTGATGACCAGCGGCTTCAGTTTCTTCTCGACGCCTTTCGCAAGCGCAGCATCAAGGATCTTGCGGGCGACGTCGAGGGTGAGTTCAGCCATGGATGGTTTCCTTTGTGGCAGGGGATGGGATCAAGTTTCGGCCGAATCTTGCGGTTTTTCGGTCCTGTTGCCGCCGTTGCCGTGATCTCGTTGGATGCTGGTCAGTCTCATGCCTGCCGGCATCCGCCTTGGCAAGCAGAGCTCCGCTCCTTATGCATTGACGGCCTCCGCCGGGCGGGGGACAAGCCCGCCAAATAGTGATATTCGACCGTCGCGAAACCAAGGCTATACCGGGAAGGACGCCCATGACCGTGCATACTGGAAGGCATTTTCTGCAGATTCCGGGACCGACCAACGTGCCGGACCGGGTGCTGCGCGCCATGGACATGCCGACCATGGACCACCGGGGTCCGGAATTCGCCGAGGTCGGTCACGCCGTGCTGGCCGCCATGCAGCGGGTGTTTCGCACCAAGCAGCCTGTCATCATCTACCCGTCGTCCGGCACCGGCGCCTGGGAGGCGGCCCTCGTCAATACGCTGCAACCCGGCGACAAGGTGCTGATGGCTGAGACCGGGCAGTTCGCCGTGCTGTGGCGTGGCATCGCCGAGAAGTTCAAGCTCGAAGTGGATTTCATTCCCGGCGACTGGCGCCATGGCGCCGACCTCGAGCAGATCGAGGCGCGGCTGTCGGCCGACAAGGCGAACAAGATCAAGGCCGTCTGCGTGGTTCACAACGAGACCTCGACCGGATGCGTCACCCATCCCAAGGAAGTTCGCAATATCCTCGACCGCGTCAATCATCCGGCGCTGCTGATGGTCGACACCATCTCCGGTCTGGGATCGCTGGAATACGAGCACGATGCATGGGGCATCGACGTCTCGGTGGCCGGCTCGCAGAAGGGCCTGATGCTGCCGCCGGGTCTCGGCTTCAACGCCGTCTCGGAGAAGGCGCTTGCGGTCGCGAAGGCGAACCCCGCCATGCGCTCCTATTGGGACTGGCAGGAAGTCATTGCCATCAACAAGGCAGGCACCTGGCCCTATACGCCCGCAACCAATCTGCTGTTCGGATTGCGCGAAGCCGTCAAGATGCTCGAGGAGGAAGGGCTGGAGAATGTCTTCGCCCGCCACAAGCGCCATAGCGCGGCGACGCGCGCGGCCGCCAAGGTGTGGGAACTGGAAACGCAGTGCCAGGAACAGGGCGCGCACTCGCCTGCACTGACCGGCGTCGTCATGCCGGAAGGCCACGACGCGGATAATTTCCGCAAGGTGGTGCTGGAAAACTTCGACATGTCGCTCGGCACCGGCCTGAACAAGATCAAGGGCAAGGCGTTCCGGATCGGCCATATCGGCCACTTCAACGACCTCATGCTGATGGGCACGCTGTCGGGCGTCGAGATGGGTCTCGACCTCGCCAAGGTGCCGCATCGCAGCGGCGGCGTGCTGGCGGCGATGGACGTGCTCAAGGGACGCGATGTCGTCGCGATGCCGAAGGCCGCGGTAGCCTGAGGCGGCTTCGCGACCCCTGACACAACAACAGAAAGAGCTGCGATGAACGCTCCGGTGACTGCGTCCGAAGACCTGATCTATTCCGTCGAGGACGGCATCGCCCGCCTGACGTTCAACCGTCCGCAGGCGCGCAACGCGTTGACCTTTGCGATGTACGAGCAGATGGCCGCGATCTGCGAGACCATCAACAACGATCGTTCGATCAAGGCGCTGATCCTGACCGGCGCCGGCGACAAGGCGTTCGCATCGGGTACGGATATTTCGCAGTTCCGCGCCTTCAAGACCGCGCAGGATGCACTCGATTACGAAGCCCGCATCGACCGCGTGCTCGGTGCGCTGGAAGCGTGCCGGGTGCCGGTTATCGCGGCGATTGCCGGCGCCTGCACCGGCGGCGGCGCGGGGATTGCGGCGTGCTGTGACATTCGCATCGGCACCGAATCCACGCGAATAGGCTTTCCGATCGCGCGCACGCTCGGCAACTGCCTGTCGATGTCCAACATCTCCAGGCTGGTTTCGCTGGTCGGTCCGGCGCGGACCAAGGACCTGATCTTCAAGGCGCGGCTGGTCGAGGCTCCCGAAGCGCTGGCGCTCGGGCTGCTCAACGAGGTGGTGCCCGACGTGGCGACCCTGCAGCGCCGTGCCGATGAAACTGCGAAGCTCGTTGCGAGCCATGCCCCGATCACGCTCGAGGTCACCAAGGAGGCCGTGCGGCGCATCCGGCGGACATTGTCGCGTGACGAGGGCGAGGACCTGATCCTGCGTGCCTACATGAGCGAGGATTTTCGCGAGGGCATGGACGCGTTCCTCAACAAGCGCGCGCCCAACTTCAAGGGCAAATAGCGCTCCCTGTCGCGTGTGAGACTTTATGAAAGCGCGGGCTCCCGACGAGCCCGCGCTTTTTTGCCGCCGCCGCATTCTCATGCGAAAGTTTACGCAGCCTGGTTGCGGTGCAGCTTGAACTCGCCGGCATTCCCCAGCACAATGGAGCCAAGGGCAGCTCCAATTTGTCTAAACACAACAATTACATAGGGAAGAAGCACGTGGGACACATCCTGAAAGCCGCGGCCGCGTTGACGGCCATGATCGCCACCGCGCCCGCGTTCGCGTGGGAGCCGACCAAGCCGGTCGAAATCGTCGTTGCGGCCGGCGCCGGCGGCGCCTCCGACCAGATGGCGCGGATGATGCAAGCGGCTATCCAGAAGAACAATCTGATGAAGCAGCCGATGGTGGTGTCGCTGAAGGGCGGAGCGTCCGGCGCCGAGGCGCTGATGTACATGAAGTCCAGCGACGGCGACGCCAACAAGGTCCTCATCGCCTATTCGCTGATCTACATGCTGCCGCTGTCGGCCAAGATTCCCTTCAACTGGCGCGACCTCACGCCGGTGTCGGTCGTGGCCCTCGATCAGTTCGTGCTGTGGGACAATGCCGAGGGGCCGAAGACGGTGAAGGATTTCATCGCGGCCGCCAAGGCGGCAAGCTCGCCCTTCAAAATGGGCGGCACCGGCTCCAAACGCGAGGACCACGTGCTGACGGTGTTCATGGAGCAGAAGACCGGCGCTAAATTCTCCTACCTGCCGTACAAGTCCGGCGGCGAGGCGGCGACGCAACTGGTCGGCAAGCATACCGAGGCCAACGTCAACAACCCGTCCGAGAATCTCGAAGTCTGGCGCGCCGGCCAGGTTCGCGCGCTGTGCGTGTTCGACAAGGAGCGCATCGCCTACAAGACCAAGGTCACCGAAACGCAGTCTTGGAACGACGTTCCGACCTGCAAGGAGGAAGGGCTCGACGTGCAGTATCTGATGCTGCGCGCGATGTTCCTGCCCGGCAAAGTGACGCCGGAGCAGCAGGCGTTCTATGTCGACCTGTTCCAGAAGGTGACGCAGACGACGGAGTACAAGGAATACATGGAAAAGCAGGCGCTGAAGCCGATCTTCCTCACCGGCAAGGACATGCTGAAATTCCTCGAGGAGGATGACAAGCTCAACGCGTCGCTGATGAACGAAGCGGGTTTCGTGGCGAAGTAACACGCGTTTCCCCACGCGAGCCGGTAGCTCTCACTCGTCCGCGTGGCCGTATCCGGCCATGCGGACGCGGACCTTCTCGATCTCCGCACTCGACAGCAAAGGCGGCGTGCCGATCTGCAGGCAGCCGTGATATTGCCGCGCCAGGTTTTCGACCTCGACCGCGAGCCACATCGCCTTTGACAGCGAAGGGCCGATCGCGATCATGCCATGATGTTCCAGCAGGCAGGCTAGCCTGCCTTCCAGCGCGCGAACGGCATGTTCCGACAGTTCCTGGGTGCCGAAGGTCGCGTACGGCGCGCAGCGGATGGTGTCGCCGCCAGCGCAGGCGACCATGTAGTGAACCGGCGGAATCTCCGCCCCCATGATCGCCAGCATGGTCGAGTAGGGAGGGTGGGCGTGAACGACGGCGTGCACGTCCGCGCGGGCCTTGAGGATGTCGCGGTGAAACCGCCACTCGCTCGACGGGCGCTGGGCGGGATCGTGCGAACCGTCGAGATGCATGTAGACGATCTGTTCGGGCTGCATCGCCTCGTACGGCGTGCTCGTCGGCGTGACCAGCATGCCCTCGCCGTGGCGCACGCTGATATTGCCCGACGTGCCCTGGTTGATGCCCAGCGCATTCATGCGCAGGCAGGCATCGATGATGGATTGACGCTTTTCCTTGTCTTCCTTCGTCAGCATTTCAAGGCCCTCTTGCAACCTCCGGACAATGCTTGATTATTGCGCCGCAGTATAGTCGAACATCTCTGTGAAAAGTTGGCTAGGAGAAGTCATGACGAGCGCCGTGCTTGGCATCATCGGTGGATCCGGCATCTACGACCTGCCGGGGCTGGAAGACGTCCGCGACGAGACCATCGAAAGCCCCTGGGGCGAGCCGTCCGCAGCCGTGACGCGGGGCGTGATCGATGGGCTGCCGGTCGTGTTTCTGCCACGGCACGGCAAGGGGCATGTGCTGTCGCCCTCCGACATCAACTACCGCGCCAATATCGACGTGCTGAAGCGGGCGGGCGTTACCGATCTCGTATCGCTGTCGGCCTGCGGCTCGTTCAAGGAGGAGTTGACGCCCGGTTCCTTCGTGCTGGTCGATCAGTTCGTGGACCGCACCCTCAAGCGGGAGAGTTCGTTCTTCGGCAGGGGTTGCGTGGCCCATGTCTCGATGGCCCATCCGGTGTCGCCGCGGCTGCACGTGCATCTGGCCGCGGCCGCCAAGGCCGAGGGCATCGCGGCGGTGCAGGGCGGAACCTATGTCTGCATGGAAGGGCCGCAATTCTCCAGCCTCGCCGAGAGCCTGAGCTACAAGGCGCAGGGCTATTCGGTGATCGGCATGACCAACATGCCGGAGGCCAAGCTCGCCCGCGAGGCCGAGATCTGTTACGCCAGCGTGGCGATGGTCACCGATTTCGACTGCTGGCATCCCGATCATGACGCCGTCACCGTGCAGGATATCATTCGCGTGCTGAACTCGAATGCCAGCAAGGCCAAAGCGCTGGTCGCGCGTCTTGCCCGCGATTTTCCGCGCCAGCATGAGCCGTGTCCGGTTGGATCGGACCGCGTGCTCGACACCGCCTTGATCACGGCGCCGGAGGCGCGCGATCCCAAACTGCTCGCGAAACTCGACGCCGTCGCCGGACGGGTGCTGAAGTCATGAAGGTCGACGGCCGGCATTTCCGCAGCATCTGGCTCGAACCGGACGGCTGGTCGGTCGGGGCGATCGACCAGCGGCGGCTGCCGCATGAATTCGTGATCGCGCGCCTCGAGACCGCCGACGCTGCAGCGGATGCCATTCGCAGCATGCTGGTGCGCGGAGCGCCCCTGATCGGCGCCACCGCCGCTTACGGGATGGCGCTGGCGGTGCGGGACGACCGTTCCGACGACGGCATCGATCGCGCCTACGAATTGCTGATCGCGACGCGGCCGACGGCGATCAACCTGAAATGGGCGCTCGACGAAATGAAGCGCGCGCTCGGGCCGGCGGCGCCCTCCCAGCGCGCGCAAATCGCTTATGCCTGCGCCGCCGAGATTGCCGAGGAGGATGTCGGGATCAACCGGGAGATCGGCCGGCACGGTCTGGCGCTGATCGAGCAGATCGCCGCGGCGAAGCCGCCGGGCGAGCCCGTGAACGTCCTGACGCATTGCAACGCCGGCTGGCTTGCGACGGTCGATTGGGGAACGGCGACGGCGCCGATATACTTGGCGCACGATCGTGGCCTGAAGGTTCATGTGTGGGTCGACGAGACGCGGCCGCGCAATCAGGGCGCTTCGCTGACGGCGTGGGAACTTGGTCACCATGGCGTGCCTCATACCGTCATTCCCGACAACACCGGCGGCCACCTGATGCAGCACCGGATGGTCGATCTCGCGATCGTCGGCACCGACCGGGTAACCGCCAATGGCGATGTCTGCAACAAGATCGGCACCTATCTGAAGGCGCTCGCCGCCCACGACAACGGCGTGCCGTTCTATGTTGCACTGCCGTCGCCGACCATCGACTTTAGTATCGGAGACGGCATCAGCCAGATTCCGATCGAGCAGCGCAGCACCGAGGAAGTCGCGACCATGACCGGCCGCACCGCCGATGGTCGTGTCGAGACCGTGCGCGTGGTTCCCGACGGTTCGCCCGTGGCCAATTACGCCTTCGACGTCACGCCCGCTCGCCTGGTGACCGGGCTGATCACAGAGCGCGGTCTGCTCCGTCCCGAGCGTGCTGCACTTGCGAGCGCATTCCCGGAGCGCAGTGCGGGACATTGACGCCAGCGGCAGCGGCACGTAATCCGTGCCCACGCTGTTCCTTCCGGGTTCATCATCTCCATGTCCAACACCGGTATCGAAATCGTTGTCGAAGATCCGACCGCGCCGGAAACCAATTCGCCTGCGGTCACCAGCGTTCGCGTCGTCGACGTGGTCGTCTGCCTGCTGCTGCTCGCGCTCGCGCTGACGCTCGGCTACGACAATTGGCGCACGGGAGCCGGCTGGGAATCGACCGGCCCGCAGTCCGGCTATTTTCCGTTCTATCTCTCGGTCATCCTCGCCGGCGCCAGCCTCTATGGCCTGGTCGCCGCGTTCCTGTCGCGCAAGGAAGCAACCGAGGCCTTCGTGACGCGGGCGCAGCTTCGCCGCGTGCTGGCGGTGTTCGTGCCGACGTTGCTGTTTTGCCTCGCCATGCAGTTCCTCGGGCTCTACGTCGCGAGCTTCCTCCTGATCTCCGGCTTCATGCGCCTGGTCGGCAAGATCGCGCCGTGGAAGTCGCTGCTCACCGCCTTTGTGTTCACCGCCGTGATGTTCGTGACCTTCGACGTCGCCTTCAACGTCATCATGCCAAAGGGCCCGCTCGAAGCGGCGCTCGGCCGATAGCCGGCCGATGGGACTGACCTGATGGAAGCTCTCAGCCTTCTGATGCACGGCTTCGCCGTGCTGCTGACGTGGAAGACGCTGCTGCTGATGATGTTCGGGCTCGTGCTCGGCATCTTTGTCGGCGTGCTGCCCGGCCTCGGCGGCCCAAACGGCGTTGCGATCCTGCTGCCGCTGACATTTACGATGGACCCGACTTCGGCGATCGTGATGCTGTCCTGCATCTATTGGGGTGCGCTGTTCGGCGGCGCCATCACCTCGATCTTGTTCAACATCCCCGGTGAAGCCTGGTCGGTGGCGACCACGTTCGACGGCTATCCGATGGCGCAGCAGGGCCGGGCGGCAGAAGCGCTCACCGCGGCGTTCACCTCGTCGTTCATCGGCTCGCTGGTCGCGGTCATGCTGATCACCTTCCTGGCGCCGATGATCTCGTCGTTCGCGCTCAAATTTGGACCGCCGGAATTTTTCGCGGTGTATCTTTTGACCTTCTGTTCGTTCGTCGGCCTCGGCCGCGAGGCCAAGCACAAGACGGTCATCTCGATGTCGCTCGGCCTGTTGCTTGCCGGCATCGGCATGGACACCGTGTCGGGCCAGTTGCGCATGACATTCGGTTCTTCGGAACTGCTGCGCGGCGTCAACTTCCTGGTCGCCGTCATCGGCCTGTTCGGCATCAGCGAAATTCTCCTGACCATGGAAGAGCGGCTGGCGCTGCGCGGCCATGCCGCCGCCATCTCGCTGCGCGTGGTGCTGTCGGTCTGGAAGGACCTGCCGAAATACTGGGTGACGCTGTTTCGTTCCTCTTTCATCGGCTGCTGGCTCGGCATCACGCCGGGCGGCGCGATCGCCGCGTCCTTCATGGGCTACAACCTCGCCAAGCGTTTTTCCAAGGACCCGGACAGTTTTGGCAAGGGCCGCATCGAGGGCGTGTTCGCGCCGGAGACCGCGGCGCACGCCTCGGGTACCGCGGCGCTGTTGCCGATGCTCGCGCTCGGCATTCCCGGTTCCGGCACGGCGGCGATTTTGCTTGGCGGCTTGATGGTGTGGGGCCTCAACCCTGGGCCGTTGCTGTTCGTCGAACACAAGGATTTCGTCTGGGGCCTGATCGCGTCGATGTATCTCGGCAATGTCGTTGGCCTGGTGCTGGTGCTGACGACGGTACCGATCTTTGCTTCGATCCTGCGGGTGCCGTTCGCAGCCGTGGCGCCGATGATCGTGGTGTCCTGCGCGATCGGCGCCTACGCGATCCAGAACGCGATGTTCGACATCTGGCTGATGCTGGGGTTTGGCGTCGTCGGCTATGTCTTCAAGAAAATCGGCATTCCGCTGGCGCCGTTCACGCTGGCGCTGGTGCTTGGCAACCGCGCCGAGGATGCGTTCCGCCTGTCGATGATTGGCTCCGGCGGCGACATGAAGGTGTTCTGGTCCAACGGTCTGGTCGGCTCGATCACGACGCTGGCGATCGTGCTGTTGTTCTGGCCTGTGATCGACAAGGCTTTTGGAAGTGTCAGGCGCATGCTGGTGCCGGCGAGGGCGTAGTCGGCCGCGAAGGCAGATCGTCATCCCCTGCGAAGGCAGGGGATCCAGTACGCCGCGGACTCTCGGTTCAATCAATGCTGTCTCTGGAATACTGGTCGCCCGCCTTTGCGTCGCATTCGCGGGTGATGACGACTGAATATGCAGATGCGATCTCGCGGCCTGAAAAGCCCGAGGCTTGTATGAGCTTTGCCCCCAGAATTCAGAGGGCGCAGGGAAGACCGGGTGCACGCTGCACCCGCGGTCTCGCATGCAATTGCGCACAGCAAAAACGCACACGAGCATACAGGTTCAGCGGGAACATCCCGGCCTTCCCTGCGCCTACACAGGTGTCCACCGATTTGGGGGAGGTTCAAGAGAGTGTCAGTTCGGCAATGTCTCGCGCAGGCTGACGCGCTCGCCGCCTGGCTTGCTGACATAAATGTGCTTCGCCAGTACGGACTCCATATTCTCGAACATCGAATAGAGGTCGTCGCAATAGACCGATGGATTGTCGTAACCGTTCGTCCTGGAATAACGATGCGGAAGATAGCCGCCGCCGCAGGCGTTCATGAATTTGCACTGCCGGCATTTTGCGCAAAGGTTGATCGAAGCGTCGCGCGCGTTTTTCCAGCGCGGCTCGTTCCGGACCTCGTCGATCGCATGCTCGAAGATGTTGAACCCGGTCTCGCTGAAGCCGTTGCCGGCAATGCGCAGCACGTCGTGCGCCTCCACGGTGCCGTCGGTCATCACGGTGCAAAGTTCGATAGGCTTGTGGCCGACGCCTTCGGTCGGCGAATTGTTGCCGAGCAGGGCGGTGATCATGTCCGAAATGATCCGGATATTTGCCGCCGGCGCACTGCGATTGGCCGCCAGCCACAGGTCGAACAGACCCTTGTAGAACGCGGCGATCGATGGCGGCTTCTCGTCCACCGTCGCGTCGGGGATCATGATGTCGTAGCTGGTGATTCCGCACGCGGCGAAGAACGCGACATAGTCCTCCGGCGGGTAGGCGGGCTGGCATACGGCCAGGGCGCTGACGCCGATGTCGCGCGATACCAGCATGCGCGCCGCACGTTCGACGGCGGCATGGGTGCCGGTGCCCCGAAACGTGCGGCGGTGAATGTCGTGAATATGTGCCGGTCCGTCGATACTGATCGCGACCGAGATGTTGCGTGTCTCGAAGCAGTCGAGCCATTCATCGTCGATCAGCAGGCCGTTGGTGGTGACGGCAACGGGTATCTCGCAGCCGGTTCGGGATACGATATCCTCGCAGCCTTGCGCAAAGCGGTGAAAATTCTCGACCCCCCACAGCAGGGGCTCGCCGCCGTGCAGGATGATGGGGAAATCGACGAGCGCATGTCTGTTGACGTGCTGTTCGATGCGCTGCATCAATCGATGCAGCACGTCCGCACTCATCAGCTTCGGCTTGTTGTAGACGGATGCGTCGCGGAACCAGTAGCAATAGGAGCAATCGATGTTGCATCGCGTCGCCACCTTGACCAGCAACTGCGTGATCGGCTGATCTTGAAAGGTGGCAGGATCTGAAACGTCAGCCGACATGGCGGCACCGGGATCAACCTGATGAACTAACGATCAGTCTAGTATCCGCGAATAAATCCGCCTCTGCGGAAGGCGCCTGCGCCCGGGTAGTAGCCGCCGCCCTTGCGGAAGGCGCCTGCGCGCGCCCCGCGGACAAACCCGCCGCGTCTGAAATAAACCTCGGTAGCTGCAGGCTGATCGGGATTCTGCAAATCGCTCAGCAGCGCGTCGATACCCAGATGATCGCTCTTTGCGGTTGCGCCTGGCCCGTGCAGTTGCAGGATGCTCGCCAGAACCTTCAGCGTGGTAATCGCCATGGTCGTGCTCCTCTTTTCGCGACGTATCCAACGGATCGAACGAAAGGCTGACGTTAGGCGGCTGAGCAGAGCGGACAGTATATCTTTTCCATTGCAGCGGCAATGTGGCCGGCCGGGCTGGGCGATTGCTTCCCGCCCGATTCACACCACCTTGCGCTGTCGCAACTCGGCAATCTCGTCCTTGCCGAAACCGAACTCGGCAAGCACCTCTTCGGTTTGCTCGCCGAATTCCGGCGGGCGCGCCGCCATCTTGCTCGGCGTGCGAGAAAGCGTCACCGGTTGGCCCACCAGCTGAATGTGACGGTTCTCGTCGTTGGGCACATGCTGCGCGATGCCGAGGTGCCTGACCTGGGCGTCGTCGAACATCTGGTCGATCGAATAGATCGGGCCACAGGGGACGCCGGCGTCGTTCAATTCCCTGACCCAGGTCTCGGTCGATTTCTTTTCCGTTAGCTTGCCGATCGTCGCATTGAGCGCATCGCGGTTCTTCGAGCGCGCGGGCGCCGTGGCGTAATCGGGGTTGGTGACGAGTTCCGGCGCGCCGATCGCCTGCGCGCAGCGCTCCCATATCCTTCCGCCTGTGGTGGCGATGTTGATGTAGCCGTCGGAGGTCTTGAACACGCCGGTCGGGATGCTGGTCGGATGATTGTTGCCGGCCTGTTTAGCGACGTCCTTTTCCATCAGCCAGCGCGAGGCCTGGAAATCCAGCATGAAGATCTGCGCCTGCAGCAGCGAGGTCTGTACCCACTGGCCCTCGCCGGAAACGTCGCGCTCCAGCAGCGCGGTGAGGATGCCGATCGCGCAGAACAGCCCGGCGGTGAGGTCGGCGACGGGAATGCCGACCCGCATCGGACCTTCGCCAGGCGCGCCGGTGATCGACATCAACCCGCCCATGCCTTGCGCGATCTGATCGAAGCCCGGCCGCTTGTGATACGGCCCGTCCTGGCCGAAGCCGGAGATGCTGCCGTAGACGATGCGTGGGTTGATGCTGCGCAGGCTCTCATAGTCGATGCCGAGCTTGGCCTTGACGTCGGGACGGAAGTTTTCGACCACTACGTCGGCCTGCTCGGCGAGCCGCTTGAACACTTCGAGACCCTTCGGATCCTTCAGGTTCAGCGTCATCGCCCGCTTGTTGCGGTGTAAATTCTGGAAATCGGAGCCTTGCCGCGGGCCGCCCGGCTGCTCGCCACCGCCATCTTCCAGTAGCGCGTCGATCTTGATGACGTTGGCACCCCAGTCCGCCAGCTGCCGCACGCAAGTGGGGCCGGAGCGAACGCGGGTCAAATCGAGCACGGTGAAGCGGGAGAGGGCCTGCGAAGCGCGTGGGAAAGGCATTGAGAAACCTTCTTTTTGGGTTTTTGCCCCGGAAAGGCAGCCGCGATCAGACTTAGACAATCGGGCGCGGATTTCCAACTGCTTGTTCGGCGTGTTCAGGCCGGATTGCTCCGCCTTCCCCGCCCCAAGCCCGTCGCAGCCGCTGCCAAGCGATCCGCCCAGCAGAGGGGGCCGGGGGGCCGCCAGGGGCATCGCCACGGCTTAGAGAATGCCTCCCACCATGTGCTTCCGGCCTCGTCCCCGGGAAATCCCTCTCCTTCGAAGCCGTACGTTGGGCGGACCAGGATGGTCCCAACCCGATCGATAAAGAAGCATTAATCAAGCCTCTTTACCTTTGCCACTAGATTTCCGATTCTCGGAAGTTCCATGTCCTCGGCGGCCCTGATCGATGAAGAAGAAAGCTTTGCTCTCCGAATCCATCTGGGCCTTTGAGCCGGATGGGCCCGAAATGGGCCCGGCCGTGCTTCCGCCCGCCGGGACGAACGTCACGCTCGTGATCGATGAGGGAGAACCCTATCCGCTGGCGGTCGATGCCAGTGTCGTGACCAGTCTCACCGTAGCCGCCGCGAAGCCGGTTGCCAGCATTGCGCAACTCGCCGACTACCTGGTCAACGGTTTCTGGCAATACAGCGGCACCATCGCCCATCATTTCGCATCGAACACGATCACCTACAATATCAACGCGCTGAATTCGGCCGAGCAGTTTCTCGCTGTGTCGGCGATGCAGGCCTGGCACGACGTCGCCAACATCAATTTCGTCCAGACGACGGGCACTGCGAACATCACGTTCAGCAACTCCGGCTCCATGCAGGCCTACACCAGCGCGGCATGGTACAGCTCGGGCGCCATCGCCTACGCCAACGTCGTCATCAGCTCCGACTGGATCACGAACGACGGTGGCGCCTATGACGGCAAGACCGGAATCGACAGCTACGGCTATCAGACCTACGTCCACGAAATCGGACATGCACTCGGTCTCGGCCATCAGGGCCCGTACAACGGCAGCGCGTCCTATGCGGCCAATGCGATCTATGCCAACGACACCTGGCAATATTCGATCATGTCGTACTTTCCGGAGAGCAATTACTCCGGAAGTTCGTATCGTTACGTGGTCACGCCGCAAATGGCTGACATCTACGCCATGGGCTCGATCTACGGGGCGGCGTCTTCGACGCGGACCGGCGATACCGTTTACGGATTCAACAGCAACGCCGGCGCGGTCTTCAATTTTTCCGCCTACAGCCCGGCCCCGGCGCTGACCATCTACGACAGCGGCGGCAACGACACGCTCGATTGCTCCGGCTACTCGAACGCCCAGGTCGTCGACCTGCGTCCAGGCACATTCTCCTCGGTCGGCGGCCTCGTCAACAATATCGGGATCGCACTCAACGCCATCATCGAAAGGGCGATCGGCGGTGCCGGCAACGACACGCTGATAGCCAACGACGCGAGTTGCACGCTGTCGGGCGGCGGCGGCAACGACACCCTGATCGGCGGCGGCGGAAGCGACAGGCTGATCGGCGGCGGCGGGTTCGACACGCTGACCGGGGGCGGTGGTGCCGACTTTTTCGTATTGCAATCTGGCGACAGCTCTGCCGCAAGCGGCCAGCGCGATCGTATCGCGGATTTCACAGCAGGGGTCGATCGCATCGACCTCAGCGGTATTGATGCGATCAGCGGCACAGCGGGCTACGATCAGTTCCGCTTCATCGCGGCCGCCGCCTTCAACGGTGCTGCGGGTGAGCTCAACTACGTGTACAACAGCTCTCTCGGTGTCACTACGCTGCAGGGCGACATCAACGGCGACAGGGTTGCGGATTTTGCCGTTGATATTTCCGGCAACGTGACTGTGAGCCTGTCGGACATTCTGGGCGCCTACGCCGTTCCTGTGGTGATAGAAACCTTCGGTTCGACCAGCCTGGTGCAGGTGGGAAACAATTTTTATCTTTATCCGGTCGGCGGGAGCAGCGGCCCGCTGTTCAAGTACGGAGGCTCGGCGGTCGCGGTCGGGCAGTATCCGTGGAGCTATATCGGGGCGGAGCAGACAGCGAGCGGCTATCAAGTAGCGCTCCGTATTGCCGGGACGGACCAGTACACGGTCTGGAACACCGATAGCAATGGCAGTGTCGTTTCCAACGGGACGGGCGGCGTCATCGTCTCGGGGGCGAGCTCCGTGC
>LNFM01001066.1_pt1 | contig 63985 bp, 57 predicted proteins | sample 596031 | NCBI WGS metagenome assembly LNFM01 (sample SAMN04254537, study PRJNA301005) | activated carbon metagenome | isolation source: dual media filters at the Ann Arbor, Michigan drinking water treatment plant | place: USA: Ann Arbor
GACGTCGATGCTGTTCACGCGGAGCAGCCGTCGCACGTCGTCGGGCGAGCTGAGGTCGAGCCGATGCCAGTCGACGACGGAGTCGCCGGTCAGCAGCAGCCGGATCTCGCGGAGATCCTGGTCGCTCCACGCCGGGGGGGACAGGTCGTCCGGGCGCGAGGGGCGGGCCGGGAGGAACGCGCTCGTCCGGGTGGGGCTGGTCATGGGGTCACGTCACTCGGCCGGGCCCCGCGGCGACAGGCGGGTCCGGTACGGACCCGAGGGGCGTCACGCGCGGCGGGTGACGCGGAGGGTTGCCACGAGGAGACCGATGATGACGGACGCGGCCGCGAGATGGCCGAGGAAGTAGGCGGTCATGGACACCTGAGGGGGAGGGGGTTGGGGCGGTCCGACTTCGGGCCGGAGCTGAGCGCGTCGAAAAGGCTAGACGTAGTCAGATGTAGGTTGGCTTCGTGAGCCTACGCGAAGTCGTGGGCCGCCCGCCAGAACCCGTCCGAATTGCTCGGGGGGTCGATCCGCGGACGCGGGGCGGTGGGTATCACATTCCCCAAGGCCTTGAAAAGCGCTTTCTGGCGCGGTGAGACGTGGGCCTAACTACTAGAAATGGCAACGCAAATCCCTTGGGCACAGGGCCGGGATCCGCGCCGGCTGCGTGGACGCGGGCCCACGGGGCGCACCCGATCTCCCATGCAGGCCGGATCGGCCCCTGGGATCCGCTATGGTTCGCCCACATGACCGACGAACGGGACGGGCGGCGCGGCGACGAGGACAAGCGGACCCGGCTCGGCCGACTCGGCGAACAGCTGACCGGCCTGCTCGACCCAGAGGCCGCGCTGCGCCGCGGTCAGGACCTCGTCACGGGGGTCACCCAGGCGACCAAGGAGGAGCTCATGCGGATCGCGACCTCCGAGCTCCGCAGCTTCCTCGACAAGATGGACGCGGTCGACCTCCTGCAGCAGGTCATCGCCGGCCTGGTCGTCGACGTGCACATGCAGGTGAAGTTCTCGCGGGGCGCCGACGGCACCACGCAGCCGAAGATCACCAAGCAGTCCTCCGAGATCAGCGTTCGGGACGAGCCCGACGGCGACGGCGGCTGACCGAGTGGGGCTAGTCCCCTTGGTTCGCCGCGGGCACCGAGGGGTCGGCGGGGATACCCTCGGGGATGTCGGTGTCCGTCGCGGCCGGGGCGGGTGCGTCCTTCTTCTTCCAGCCCAGGCGGTCGATGACGTAGCGGCCGAGCTCGGTGCCGAGCTTGTAGCCGAACCCGGTGATGATGGCGCGCAGCAGCAACTGGGGCATGGGTCCTTCGGCGCGGCGTCGAGGCCCCGCGCGCCCTGATCATGACACAGCCGGTTTCTTGGTCCACGCTGGCTTTCCTGGCAGGCTGTGCGGGCGACCAGTACAGCGGGGTCACTGCGCTTGACCCGATCGCTGCCTTGCAGTACACACGTTCAGTGTCGCGCACCAGGCGCCCACCTGGCCCCGCCGCGATGCTGAACGAGTGCTCGACATGTTCAGGCCAGCGACCCCGCCCACCCCTCAAGGAGATCGCCCCGTGCGACCGGATTTGACCGATCGGCAGCGACAGGCCCTGGACTACATCACCGATTGCCTCTCCGCGCGCGGGTATCCCCCGACGCTGCGCGAGATCGGCGAGCACATGGGCATCCGCTCGACGAACGGTGTCAACGATCACCTCAAGGCGCTCGAACGCAAGGGCTACCTCGTGCGCGAGGAGCTCAAGAGCCGCGCGCTGCGGCCCGTCGACGTGCGCGAGCCGAGGGATGACTTCGAGATCGACATCCTCGGCCGCGTGGCCGCAGGAGCGCCGATCCTGGCCGAGGAGAACGTCATCGACCGCGTGGTCGTCGATCGCTACTTCCTCGGCGCGGTGCGGGCGAAGGACGTCTTCGGCCTGGTCGTGCGCGGCCAGAGCATGATCGACGACGGCATCTTCGACGGCGACTACATCTTCGTGCGCAAGCAGAGCACGGCAGAGTCGGGCGAGATCGTCGTCGTGCTCATCGATGGCGAGGCGACCTGCAAGCGGTACTTCCCCGAGGGCGACCGCATCCGACTGCAGCCCGCGAACGCCGCCATGGAGCCGATTTACGTCCGGCGATCCGAGTTCCGCGCCGTCGACATCCTCGGCAAGGTCGTCGGCGTCTACCGCCGGATGCACTGACCGACCCGTGTGAGGTGCGGTCGCGGGCCGCCGCTGGTCCCGCGGCCCGATCCGGGCGTCGGCCCCATGCTAGGCTAGCGGCACCGTGAGTCGTCGACGTCGCGCCGGTTGGCTCGCCGTGCTGGCCTTCGGCGTCGGCTCGGCTGGCGTCAACGCCGGGCTGGTGTACAGCCTCACGGTGCTCGTGGAGGCCAAGCCCCTCGAGCCGCCGCCGCCGCGCGAGGAGGTCACGTACCTCGAGCTGCAGCCGCCCGAGCCCCTGCTCGACGAGCCGGAGGTGCCGGAGCCGCCGGATCCGCCGAAGCCGAAGCCGAAGCCCAAGCGCCTGCCCAAGCCGAAGATCCCGGACCTGAAGTTCGAGGAGCTCCCGGTGCCCGAGCCCGAGAAGGAGCCCGAGCCCGAGAAGGAGCCCGAGCCCGAACCCGAGGCGCCGAAGGAGCCGGTCGAGTTCGTGCTGCAAGAGATGAAGATGGTCGAGCAGCCCGACGAGCTCGACGAGAAGGATGCGCCGAAGGACGTCGAGTACCTCTCCAACATCAACCGCGATGTGAAGGAGCAGACCCGCGCCGCGGTAACGAACCTCGAGAAGGACGCGATCAAACCCCAGGCGTCGCAGGTCGAGCCGAGCCCCGACAAGAAGCCCGGCACCGCGAACCAGGAGAAGATCGCCCAGCAGCGCGAGCAGCCCGCGGCCGCGGCGAAGAGCTCGCCGAAGGCCCCACCGTCGCCCGTCGAGGAGCGCCCGCAGCAGGACGATCCCAAGCCCAAGAGCCTGCTCGCGATGCGCGAGACGGAGCACCGTGATCACCACATGGCGCAGGACGCCCACGAGGCCCTCGCCGAGGAGGCCGCCGACGGGCAGCTCCAGCGCGACAAGAAGAAGGAGGCGTCGATCGCCAAGCGCGACGCCCAGGCGCGGATCGACAAGAACGATCCGATGTACCGCTTCCGCCCGCGGCCCAAGGACCTCGTCGCGCTGTTCGGCAAGGACAAGAACGCCCCGCAGCGGCCCGACGGTTCCCGCGAGTCGAAGACGAAGGGCGTCTGGGAGGACGTGCGCGCCCACTACCAGTCACCGCTCGAGAACATGGTCTCGGAGGTGAAGATCGGCAATCAGACCGCGCTGCGGTCGCGCAAGCACCCGTTCGCGCGGTTCATCGCGCAGATGCACCGCTCGATCCACGACGCGTGGGCGTGGGGCTTCCTCGAGCAGCTCGACACCCGCGGCCGTTCCCACCCGCTCAACGACTTCAAGCTGTGGTCGCGCGTCGAGATCGTGCTCGATCGCGACGGCAACATCGAGAAGGTCAGCACCGTGCGGCACTCGGGCAACCTCGCGTTCGATGCGGCGGCCCGCGAGGTGATCCACTCGGCGGGTCCGTTCCCCGATCCGCCGCAGGAGATTCGCTCGGGCAACGGCAAGATCTACCTGCACTGGGCCTTCCACCGCGACGAGCGGGCGTGCGGGACGTTCGGCGCGTCGCCGTTCATCCTCGACAACGCCGGCGCTGGTGACCGGCCCGACCCCGACGCGGTCGTCCGCGGTGGTCGCAGCGAGCAGGAGTCGCTCGGCCGTCGCCTCGGCAAGCCCAAGGCCGAGCGTGGGATCGCCGAAGGCCCCGCGCCACCCCCGGGCGCGCACGGCCCCGGCGACGGGCACAACCACGGCGAGGCCGAGCCCGAGCCCGCGCCGGCCGAGCCGACGGCGCCCGCGGGCGAGGACGTCGACGCCGAGGATCCCGAGGCGAAGAAGCTCGCCAACGAGTGGCTGCACTACTTCTCCGTCGGCGAGCTCGAGCGGACGATCGCCCGCACGAGCCTGCCCTTCTCGGCGGGCGACACGGTCGCAGCGCGGACCAAGGAGGAGCTGCGCGACGTGCTCTCGACGATGCAGGCCGAGGCCGCCGCGGCGGGCAAGCCCAAGGCCGCGAGGGTCTACACCGCGGCGGGCCTGCGCAAGGTGTTCGGCAGCGTGCCCGCGGGCGTGCAAGAGGGCGCGGGCAAGCTGTTCGCGCTGACCAAGGTCGGCGGCGAGTACGTGATCCTGATGCTCGAGAAGAAGTTCGGCAGCTGGCGCGTCGTCGGCGTCAGCCGGTAGTCCACGTCAGCCCGCGGGCGGCGGCAGGCACACCGAGCCGCCCTCGATCTGCGCGTTCGTCCGGTACGTGCCGAGCAGCTCCCACGAGCGCGGCTCGACGGCCGGGATGGTCCCGTCCTCGCGCACGTTGGTCACGTGATACGTGTGCTGGTTCCAGATCCGCCGGGCCTGGATCCACCGATCCTCGGCGTCGCGGATCACCTGCACGCTCGGCGCGGTCTGGTTCTCGTCCCAGTCGTTGCTCGACACGACGACGATCTCGGCCGAGCCGTCGTTGTCGACGTCGGCGACGACGGGGTACTCGATCAGCGTCTTCGAGCTCCGCGCGACCGCCAGCAGCGGGGCGCCGACGTCGTCGAATACGAACAGCGTCGCCTCGTCGGCGTACATCGCGTCGGCGAACCCGTCGCCGAGGAAGTCGAACGCGGTGCCGGCCGCCCAGCCGCTGCCGTCCTGGACGTCGGCGCTCCAGTGCACGCCGAGGTCGCGATCGAACACGCTGTAGCTCGCCGCGGAGCTCACCGCGAAGTCCGACTGACCGTCGCCGTCGAAGTCGTGCACCGTCGCCGGGCGGAACCAGGCCCCGAGGCCGCCGTCGCCGGTCGGGCGCTCGTCGAGGTACTTCACGGCCCCATCGTGCTCGAGGATCGTGATGCCGCCGTCGTTGTTCACCAGCACCTCGGGGTCGCTGTCGTCATCGAAGTTCGCGATCTGCGGGTACCCGGGTTTCACGTCCGGGTTGTTCCAGATGACCGTGCCGTCGTGGTGGTACGCGGACTGACCGAGCACCAGCTCGAGGTCGTCGTCGCCGTCGAGGTCCGCCGCCGCGGTCGCGGTGTTGCGCTGGGCGAAGAACCACCCGGTCTGCGCGGGTGCCATCATCACGAGGCCGCCGGTGGCGTCGAGGATGAAGCCGTCGGCGTACACCTCGGGTGAGCCGTCGTTGTCGAAGTCGGCGATGCCGAGCGCGCCGCCCTGGTCCTGCGGCCACACCTGCTCGGAGGTCCACAGCACGACGCCGGTGCGATCGAAGGCGACGACGCGGAGGCTGCCGAGCAAGGGGCCGCTCGCCGCGACGATCTCGGGGACGCCGTCGCCGTCGAGGTCGCCGATCGCCGGCGTGACCGACGGGTTGACGGGCGTGGCGAAGCTCGCGTGCTGACTGCCGGTGGCGCCATCGAGGACCACCACCGCGCCGCCCAGGCCCGCGCCCGCGACGACCACGATGTCGGGCGTGTCGCACAGGTCGATCGAGCCGTCGGCGTTGTCGTCGGTGAGGTTGGCGACCAGCGGCGTGACCGTCACCTGGCCGCCGTTCCAGCTCCACTGCACATCGGGCTCGAACGCGTCGGGCGGCGCGGTGATCGTGCAGTCGCCGACCGCGTCCATCCCGTCGACGACGTGGCACGACGGCGGTGGGACGACGGGTCCGCCACCGTCGGGGAAGGAGAGGTCGAGCTTGGGAGGCTCGCCGACCTCGCCGCTCTCGTCGGCCGCGGGCCCGGTCGACGACGCGCTCGCCGTCGCGGTCGCACCGCTCGAGCTGCTGCCTCCGCCGGTCTCGCCGGCGAACGGATCGCTGTTGCCACTGCTGCCGCACCCGATGCCCGCGAGCGCGAGCAAGAACTGACCTCTTCGCATGCTGTCCACCCCACCTTGGAGCGTGCCGCAGCGCGGGACGCCCGAGAACCCGCGGCCCGCGTGAGCTAGCCCGCGAACGCGCGCGCGGCCAGGTCCGTGGCCGCGAAGCGTGGCGGCTGCGCCGATCGGATCGGCCGCGCCTCGCCGCACAGCGCCGCGGCCAGCCCCGCGAACACGGTCTGGTACGCCGGCAGTGTCCACTTGCCGAAGTGGGTGCTGGCGCCCTCGTAGTCCTGCAACGCGTACTCCTCGGGCGTGGTCACGTAGCCGGCGTAGGCGTTGGCGTAGCCGACGAGGATCGCCCGCGTGACGCCGAGGGGCTCGAGCGCCGCGCAGACGCTCGCGCACAGCCGCCGGCCCGCGACGGTGGTGAACTCGTGCGGCACGGCGACGAGCGCCACGTCGCCGAGGACGACGAGGTGGCTCGGCAGCACCTGCGGCGTCCACGGCGTGCCGGCGACGCGATCGCGGTGCAGCGCCCGGAACATCCGCACCGCCTCGGCCGCGCGGCGGGGCAGGGGGATCCCCGGGATGCGCTGCAGGGCGGCGAGGCCGAGCACGCGGTGCTCGGTGCCACGGACCCACGCGACCTTCTCGCCCTGGGCCAGGGCGCGCACGGGGTCGCGCGGCGCGAGCCGGTCCGCGGCCGCGGCGACCCACCGCTGCAGCCGCAGGCCCGCGCGCGGCAGGCCGGGACCCTCCTCGGTGCCGAAGAACATCGCCATCCCGATCTCGCCGGGGGAGGTGCGCAGATCGGTGCGACCGCCGACGAAGTGTGGGTCCACGGCGACGTCGCCCATGTCGACGAAGGCATGCGCGCAGCGGATCCGCGTCGGCATCGCGGGGGCCCGCGCCGCGTCGTCGTGCACCGCGGTCGCGAGCTGGGCCTGCAGCGCGCCGTTGTGCCGCGCGCTGGCGTCGTCGTCGGGGAACTGCCCGCGCACGAACGGACGGCCCGGGTGCTTGCAGAAGTTCGGCGTCACGTCGCCGCTGGCGCCCTGGGCGAAGGCCGCGATCGGATCCCCGCCGTCGCGCTCGCGGAGCGTGGCCTCCAGATCGGCGGCCGCATAGCCCTTGTTGTCGAAGTGCAGCGCGTGGTTGTCGCTGTGCACGCTCGTGCAGTGCACCGCGAACCAGTTGATCGAGCCCAGCGCGCGGCCCGAGGCGTCGTCGAAGCGGAGCAGCCGCAGCTGGCGATCGATCGCGAGGTGCTCCTCGCCCTCGGTCACCGGCGTGACGTCGGGGTTGCGGTTGTACGCGGCGATCGATCGGTTGAACGCCACCGGCACGTCGTTCGCGAACTCGCCCTGGTTCCACCGCAGCGTCCCGGGCACGCGGGCGTCGTCGGCCGCGACGATCGCCGCCACGATGTCGTCCGCGAGCCCGTCGAGGATCTCCTGGGCGAACCCCGGGATCGTGACGTTGTAGAACGCGTAGTGGGTGAAGCCGCCGGGCCCGCTGTGCGTGTGCGTGGCCATCAGCAGCACGCGCTCGACGTCGAAGCCCCGCGCGGCGTGCTGGGTCTGCAGGCGGGCGCACACCGCCTCGCGCAGGGCCAGCGAGATGAACGCGAGCTCGCAGACCACCATCGCGAGCTTGTCGCCCGTCGCAGGGTCGCGCAGCACGAACGCGCGCGCCGACAGCGGCGTCGCGACGGACGTCGCGTAGTTGTCGAGCATGCCCCAGCCCATCATCCCGAGGCCGGGCGTCCACCGCGTCAGGTCGTGGCGGGAGACGCCGATCTCGTAGGTGGTGGGCATGGAGCGGAGGGTAGCAAGGGGGCGGGCGTGGGGGCGTGCCCGCCGCTGGAGGCCGTGCGAGCGGGTTACGGGCGGGCTCGGCCGCGGTGGAGCAGGCGCCGGCCACGTACCGCGGGACAGGGGCGCAGGCGGTGGGCTAGGCTTCGGAGTATGGCGCTGGAGCTCACCATCGAGACCGATCGCGAGCAGGACGGTCGTTGGATCGCCGAGATCGTGGAGCTCCCCGGCGTGCTCGCGTACGGCGACAGCGAAGCGGATGCGGTCGAACGGGTGAAGGCGATCGCGCTCGTCGAGGTCGGGGATCGGCTGCAGCACGGGGATCCGATCCCGGGTGGTGCGGGGCTCACCGGCGTCTCGTTCCGCGCGGCGTGAGATGGGCGCGTGGTCGACCACGAAGGCGCGGCGCGTCCTCGCTGCGCTGCTACGGATCGGTTGGGTGATCGTGCGGCAGCGCGGCTCGCATCGCCGGCTCTCACATCCGACGCGCGGGCTGTACGGCGCACGCGGACATCGACCGCGTTCCGCCAAGCGTGTGCCAACGATCGGGGCGCTAGACTCGAAACCCCGGTGGAGGATAGGGGATTCGAACCCCTGACCCTCGGCTTGCAAAGCCGATGCTCTCCCAGCTGAGCTAATCCCCCGTCGTGCTCTCGCCGCGATCCTCCGGGGATCTGCGGCGATGTTCGTGGGCGTGGGGGGACTTGAACACCCGACCTCTGCCTTATCAGGGCAGCGCTCTAACCAACTGAGCTACACGCCCGCGTGTGTGCCCCCGTCCTGGTGAACGGGAGCGCGTATGTACTGCGGTCGGGACCGGCCGTCAAGCCGGGTCGTCACCGGGACCGACGGAAGGGCGTCACTCGGGCGGGGCGCCGTCGGCCGGGTCGGACTCGACGCTGCCGGAGGCCTCGACCTCGGCCCCGCGGCGCCGGGCCTTGCGCTTGCCCCGGCGGCCGGTGTCGAGGGCGCCCTCCTGCCGGGCGTGGGCGACGAGCGCCCGGATGTACGCGACGATGTCGTCGTTCGCGGGCATCAGGTGGTGGTGGTAGGCCGGGTCGTTGCCCGGCGCCCAGCGCAGGAAGAGCACGAGCTGCTTGCCCTGGAGATCGGCCGGCGTGTCGTCCTCGCCGCGCAGGCGCAGCATCTGGCTGGCGCGCGTGCCCTTGGGCAGCTCGCCGAAGAGCACGTCGCCGAGCTCGACGTCGATGTACTGGGCGTGCTTGCCCCGGTAGCGACCGCGGCCCCAGACCTGCTCGACCTCGACGAGGGCGACGATCGCCGCGTGGCCGAGGCGCGCGGCGAACAGCCGCTGATCGAGGACGTCGTGCGGCGCCCGCCCGCGCAGCTCGAGGTCGGCGTCGGTGTAGTCGTCGTCGAACGCGACCGCGAACCGCTCCTCCCAGGCCGGGGCGTCGTCGGGCGGGCTCAGCTCGCCCCGGTTGCCGCGGCGCGCCTTGCAGCCAGCGATGGCAGCGGCGCAAAGTGCGATGAGGGCCAACCGCGCGACGAGCTTGGGCATGGATCCGCGGGGACGCCTTCCGCGGGCAAGCCTAGAGATGTCATCCATGGAAGTCCACCACGCGTCGGTCGCCCATCGACCGGGGCCATGGTCCTTCCCGCGACCGTCCGTGGCGCGACACTCGAACGGCCCGCGGATCCGGCAGTTGTGTCACATCGGGCGGCCACGCGTGCAACCCGCCCCGGCTAGAGATTCGCCGCGGCGTGGGGTACATCCCAGGCGTGCGCGCGCCGCCGCGCCGCAGGGGAACACTACCGTGAAGCCGATCTCGTACGCAGCTGCCACTCTGCTCGCCCTCGCGGTCTCGTGCATGGGCGAGGCGAAAAATGGCGAGGTCCCGGCCAAGACCGCGACCAAGGACGTCAAGCCGGCGAAGGGCGACGGCAGGGCCAAGGCCGACGCCAAGGCGGACGCGAAGCCGGACGCCAAGGCGCCCAAGGCCGACGACAAGGCCGCGGCCAAGCCCGCCGAGGGCGACGCCAAGCCGGCGCGCACGTTCAGCAAGGGCGACATGGCCCAGCCCAAGATGACCAACGAGGAGGTCCTCGCCTACAACGCCGCCCAGGGCGATCCCCGCGCCAAGGGCCCGTTCACCCTCGAGGACGCGCTCGCCGGCGACGACAAGCTCGCGGTCGGCAAGCCCGGCAAGCTCACCGCGATCTTCGACACCTCGATGGGCAAGTTCGAGTGCGAGCTCTACGAGGAGAAGTCGCCGCTCACCGTCGCGAACTTCGTCGGCCTCGCCCGCGGCACCCGCGAGAGCTACGACAAGAAGTCCGACGCGTGGACCGGCAAGAAGTTCTTCGACGGCGTCATCTTCCACCGCGTGATCGACGGCTTCATGATCCAGACCGGCGATCCGACCGGCACCGGCAGCGGCGGCCCCGGCTACGTGCTCGCCGACGAGTTCGACAAGTCGCTCAAGCACGGCAAGCCCGGCCTGCTGTCGATGGCGAACCGCGGTCCGAACACCGGCAGCAGCCAGTTCTTCGTGACCGTCGCGCCGACGCCCCACCTCGACGGCAAGCACGTGATCTTCGGCGCCTGCGATCCGGCGCTCCCCACCGAGATCAGCAAGGTCAAGGTCGACGCCCGCGCCAACCACCGCCCCTACGAGCAGGTCACGATCAAGACCATCGAGATCGTCCGCAAGTGAGCCGAGAGGAGCCCGACATGACGAACGCGACCAACGACGTGGTGATCCCTGCGACCGGCAAGGTCTTCGTCACCGGGGGCTCCGGCCATGTCGGCGCCCACCTCGTGCGGCGCCTGCTCGCCGACGGCGAGGACGTCCGCTGCCTCGTCGAGCCCGGCGGCGATCGCCGCGCGTTCGCGGGGCTCCCGGTCGAGCTCGTCGAGGGCGATATCCGCGACGAGGACGCGATGGTCCGCGCGATCGCGGGCTGCGAGCGCGTCTTCCACGTCGCGGCCAAGATCTCGATCCTGAGCCCCAGCGCCAACGAGTACAAGGACATCTTCTCGATCAACGTGACCGGCACGCGCAACGTCATGCGCGCGGCGCTGGCCAACGGCGTGCGCCGTGCGGTGCTCACCGGGTCGTTCTCGGCGGTCGGCTACGACCCCGACGACCCGAGCAAGCCCAGCACCGACGAGATGCCGCACTGGCCCTTCGACAGCGCGGTGATGCCGTACGCGCGCAGCAAGGCGCTGGCCGAGCACGAGATGCTGAAGGTCGTCGCCGACGGCCTCGACGCCGTGATCGCGACCTCGTGCGCATGCATCGGCGCCTGGGACTACATCCCGTCGCGGATGGGCCGCACGATGTGCGACTACACCAAGGGCAAGGTCCGTGCGTACGTGCCGGGCGGCTTCGAGTTCGTGGCCGGCCGCGACATCGCCGACGGCCACGTGCTCGCGATGGCCCGCGGTCGCAAGGGCCACAAGTACGTGTTCGCGACGGCGTTCCACACGCTGTCGGATCTCATCGAGATGTGGCAGTCGGTCGTCGGCCACCGCGGCACGCCGATGCGGATCCCCGCCGGGCTCATGTCGGCGGTGTCGTCGATCTACTCGGGCGCGCTGTCGCGGTTCTTCCCCAACGTGCCGCAGCGGCTGACGCCGGGGTCGATCCGGATCCTGACGATGCAGCGCCACGCCGACACGACGCGGGCGCGCACCGAGCTCGGCTGGCAGCCGACGACGATCGCCGAGGCCGTGCGCGCGGCGTACGAGTTCTTCGCCGAGCAGGGGATGATCGAGCGCAACGCGCTGGTGTCCGTGCCCGCGGCCGCCGAATAGGGGTCACGGCGCGTCGCCGTCGAGGAGGTCGTCGAGGGAGAACTCGACGTCCGCGAACGGCTCGGCCCGGATCCGCTCCGCGCCTGCGGCGGTCTGCACGAGCAGGTAGCCCTCGACGCCCCAGCGATACACGGTGAGCGTGCGGGACTCCGGGTCGAGCACCCAGTAGTGCCCGACGCCGGCGCGCTGGTAGGTCCGCAGCTTGCGGATGAGGTCGTTGCTCGCGTTCGAGGGCGACAGGATCTCGCAGACCCAGTCGGGTCGCACGGTCACGGGCGCCTCGTCGGTCAACGCGGGAAGGTGCTCGCGTCGCCACCCGGCGACGTCGGGCCGATAGACCTGCGTGGGCTCGAAGAGCACCTCGGTCTCGCTTGCGAAGATCCAGCCGCCGGGGCCGCGGCCGCGGGCGCGCGGGCCGTACGGCCCCGTGATCACGTCGCCGAGGCCGAGCTGCGCGACGCCGTGGCGCAGGCTCGGGAGCGCCTTCGGGAGCAGCTCGCCGTCGATGATCTCGTGGAAGCGATCCGACATCGGGATCGCCAGGAGGTCGTCGACGGTGGCCAGCGCGGCGGCGGGGCTCGCCATGATCCAGAGGATAGGGCAGGGAACCGGGCCCGGCCAGATCACTCGCCGACGGCGTCGCTGGCGGTCTTGTCGACGTCGTCGGCGACGCCCTCGACGGACTCGCCCGCCTGATCGATCTCGGTCTCGACGTCGCTGGCGGTCTGCTCGACGAGGCCCGGCGTGTCGGTGTTCTTGCGCTCGCAGGCGGGCGCGACGACGAGGGCGAGGGTGAGGAGGGCGGCGCGGATCATGGGCGAGAGCCTACCGCCCATGACCGCGTCGGGCCGTGACCCACCGCTCAACCCGCCGCGTCCTGCAGCGCATACTTGGCGGCGCGGAGGCCCACCAGCATGCTCGGGGCGTTCATCGCCGACACCGGCGTGAACGGGACCACGGACGCGTCCGCGATGCGCACGCCGGTGACGCCGCGAAGGCGCAGGCGCGTGTCGACCGGGGCCGACGGCGAGGCGCCCATCTTCGCGGTGCCCGCGAAGTGATACGTCGTGATCGCGTTCTTGCCGACCCACTTCGCCAGGGCCTCGTCGCTCTGGTTCCAGGGCCCCGGCATCAGCTCCTGGCTGCGCCACGCCCCGAGGCCGCCGCTCTTGCTCATGCGGCGCGCGAGCTTGATGCCCTCGACCATGGTCTGCATGTCGCCGGCCTCCGAGAAGTACGCCGGGTCGACGATGGCCGGCGTCTTCGGATCGGCGCCGCCGAGGCGGACGCTGCCGCGGCTCTGCGGCTTGCCGAGGATCACGACGATGCCGTAGAGGTGATCGACGATGCGGTTGACCGCGCCGATGCCGAACGCGAGATCGAGGCTCCCTCGGATCGCGCTCTTCAGCGGCCCGTCGTAGAGGCCCGGCGGCAGCACCTTGCCCGGGAGCATGCGCTGCATCGCCTGCTTCATCGCCGACGGCGCGGGCCAGAACACGTAGCAGGTGTCGCTCTGGCCCTCGGGCAGGTCGGCGTCCTGCCGCGTGCGGTGGAAGCTGTACAGCTGCGGGTACTGGCAGTCGACGTGGCCGCGCGAGACGAAGAACAGCGGCACGTTGGGGTGGTCGTGCAGGTTCTGGCCGATGGCGGGCGCCTCGAGCAGCGGCGTGATGCCGCACGCGCGCAGGCCCTGACCGGGGCCGATGCCCGAGAGCATGAGCAGCTTGGGGGTCTCGAGCGCGCCGGCGGCGAGCAGCACCTCGCGGCCGATGCCGACCTGACGACGCGCGCCCTCCCACTCGTACTCGACCGCGATCGCCCGCTTGCCCTCGTCGAACACGATGCGGTGCACGCGGGCGCCGTTGCGGAACACGAGGTTGGGCGCCGCGGCGTCCTTGACGAACGCGACGTACGAGCTGCGCCGGCGATCACCCTCGTAGCTCATCCACTCGTAGCCGATGACATTGCCGAGATCGCCGTCGTTGAGATCGTCGGCGCGGCGGAATCCGTTGGCGACCGCGGCCGAGATGCATGCCTCGGACCACCGCGTGGGCGGGCGACGACGCGGCCGCAGCGTGGCCTCGAGCCGCTCGAAGTCGGGGACCACGTCGGCCCAACGCCAGCCCTCGGGCCACTGCGCGTAGTCCTGCACCGCGCCGCGGGTGTAGACCATGCCGTTGACCGAGCCGCTGCCGCCGGACACCGAGCCGGTGCCGACGAAGAACCGCTGATCGCCGCTGTGCCGCTGCGGGACGGTGAAGCGCTCCCACATCACCGCGTCGTTGGCGAACGCGTACTTGTAGCCCTCGGCGGAGAGCGTCTCGGGGTGGGCCTCGGCCGCGGGGCCGGCCTCGAGCACCAGCACGCGCGCGGCCGAGTCACCGCGGGCGAGCTCGCCGGCGGCCACGCAACCGGCGGAGCCACCCCCGAGCACGACGTAGTCGAAGGTGTCGTTCACTTGGGGTCCTTCTTGCCGCGCACGAGGTCCACGATGGCGCCGAGGCGGGTCTTGGCGCCGCGGCCGTAGACGGTGCGCAGCACGCCGAGGATGCGGTCGAAGTCGCCGTCCTTCACCGGGTACAGCTTGTTGGCGAAGTGCAGCGGCATGCGGTCGTCGAGCACCGCCTTGACGTTGCAGAACGAGCGCAGGCCGTCGCGGCCGTTCATGCGGCCGAAGCCCGAGTGCTTGACGCCGCCGAAGGTCAGATCCTGGGCCATGTAGGTCATGCCGCCGAAGTCGTTGATCGCGGTCATGCCCGAGTTGAGGCGATCCGCGATGCGCCGCGCGCGGGCGTGGTCCTTGGAGAACACCGACGAGCCGAGGCCGAAGTCCGTGCCGTTGGCGATCGCGATCGCCTCGTGCTCGTCGCGCACGCGGCAGAGCAACATCACCGGGCCGAACGTCTCCTGCGTCATGATGTCCATGTCGGGGGTGACGTCGGCCAGCACCGTCGGCGCGAAGTAGTCGCCGAGCTCGGCGTGCACGCGCGCGCCGCCGGCGAGCACGCGGGCGCCCTTGGCGATCGCGTCGTCGACCAGGCGCTCGACGATCTCGAGCTGCATCGGCGTGACCATGGCGCCGACGTCGACCGTGCCGCGCTTCGGATCGCCCTGGCGCAGCCGCCGGGTGAGGTCGCCGACGAGCTCGGCGAAGCGGTCGTAGATGCCGTCCTCGACCAGCACGCGCTCGGACGCGACGCAGTTCTGGCCCGCGCTGATGAAGCAGCCCGACATCGCCGCGTGGGCGGCCTGCTCGAGGTGCGCGTCGTTGCAGACGATGAACGGGTCCTTGCCGCCGAGCTCGAGCACCACGGGGATGAGCTGCTGCGCCGCGCTGGCGAGGATCGCCCGGCCGTTCGCGACCGACCCGATGAACACGAGCTGCGCGATGCCGCCGTCGATCAGCGCCTTGCCGGTCTCGGCGTAGCCGTTGACGACCTGCACGAGATCGGGCGACTGGCCCTCGGCGACGAGCGCCTCGCGGGCGATCTCGACGATCCGGTGGGACGACCACGCGACCCACTCGGACGGCTTGATCACGATCGCGTTGCCGGCCATGAGCGCCGGGATGAGCGGGTTCATGATGTTCTGCAGCGGATAGTTCCACGGCAGGATCGCACCGACGACGCCGAGCGGATGGAACTCGAGGCGCGCCCGCTTGTGCACGAAGATGCCCGAGGACACCGGCTCGGGCCGCAGGTGGCGCTCGCCGTTGGCGATCGTCCAGCGCAGCTTCTCGAGCACCGTCCAGAGCTCGCCCATGAGCACGTTCTCGCGGGTCTTGCCGGAGTCGCGCACCACGACGTCGACGAGTTCCTCGGCGTTCGCGAGCAGGTGGTCGACCATGCGGCCGAGCACGGCGCGGCGCCGTGCGAAGTCGGTCTCGGCCCAGCCGATCTGGGCCGCGCGGGCGCGGTCGATCGCGGCGCGCACCTGCTCGGGCCCGTCGACGGCGACGGTGCCCAACGGCTCGCGGGTGGCGGGGTCGAAGCAACGGATGCTGCGGTTGTCGGCCCGCAGATCCACGACGTTGGTGTTTGCAGCGCTCATCGCACGAGCTCCTTCGCCGACACCACGTTGCCGCAGCTGGCCTCTTCGTTGGGGGCGGCCTTGCGGCTCGCGATGTAGTTCTCCCACTTGCGGATCGTCAGGTCCTGGAACGCGCGCACGACCGGCGACAGCTCGGGCGCGGGCTTGTCCCAGAACTTCTCCCAGCCGGCCTGCTCGCGCTCGATCACCCAGACGTCCTGGCCGAGCAGCGGCTGCAGGGTGATGAAGCGCTGCGCCTTCATCATGCGATCGACCAGCCAGTGCGGCAGGCTCGAGCCCAGCAGCGGCAGACGGATGGTGTCCGGCCGCACGTAGAAGATGAACATGTGCCGGTTGTGGTTGTCGTTCTGCGGCAGCGTGAACAAGAAGTGCTTGATGCGGCCGTCGGTGTTCGACCAGTGGTACGGGTAGTCGTAGCAGGCCAGCATGTGGTCGCAGTCGGACTCCGACCGGTTGATGAACATGTTTTGGAACCGGCCCGCGGCGATCTTGGACTTGTACTCGACCTCGATGCGGTCGCCCATGTCCTCGCAGCGCAGCACCTCGGTGCCGTAGAACGGCTGGTACTTGCGGTGCAAGAAGCCGTGGGTGAAGTCCGAGACGTTCTCGAGCAGCATCGAGTGGTGACCGGGGCACTCGAACTGCACGATCACGTGGGGCCAGGGCTTGGGCCCCTCGAGCTCCGGGATCATCGGGATGTCGCGCGTGGTCGCGAGCTCCGGATCGCCGGGGAAGATGAACACGAGGCCGTAGCGCTCGCGCACCGGCACCGAGGCGATGCGGATGTTCGGGGACTTGTGCCCGAACAGATCGTGGCTGATCGTCGCTCGGCCCTCGCCGTCGTAGGACCAGCCGTGGTACGGGCACACCAGCTCGCAGCCGACGACCTTGCCCTCGGTGAGCTTGACGTGGCGGTGGGCGCAGCGGTTCTCGATCGCGCGCACGCGGCCGTCGTCGCCGCGGAACACCGCGATGGAGCGGCCGAGGAACTCGACCTCGACACGATCGCCACGGCGCAGGTGCTTCGACTGCAGCGCCGCGTACCAGTAGTTCGGATCGAGGCCCGCGGCGCGGGCCTTCTGGCGGCGGTTCTTCGCCTGCTCGAAGGTGGGCGGTGGACCGGGGGCGTGGCCGCTGAGATCGTGCATGGTGCCTCGCGTGCAAGAAGGCCAGCTCTGCCGCCCCGCTCGCGGGCGCGTGCAGAATGGTGGTTCTGGAACGGGAATCCTGTATTCTGCCCTCCACGCCGTGTCAAGCCGGATCCAGCCGCCCCCCTCCGCGCCCGTCCCCAGCCCGCGGGCCCGGCTCGCCGAGGGGCGGCGCGAGCTCTACCGCCACGCGATCGTCGAGGCCGCCGAGGCCGAGTTCGCGGCGCGCGGCTACGACGAGGCCCACGTCCAGGCGATCGCGAAGCAGGCGGGCGTCTCGCTCGCCACCTTCTACAGCGTGTTCGGCGGCAAGTGGGAGGCGTTCCGCGCCGTGCAGCAGGATCGGCTCGCGCTGCTGATGCAGCAGGTCGGCACGCTGGTGTTCGCCGCCGATGATCCCTTCGGTCGACTGCGCGCGGGGCTCGAGGGGTACCTGCGTTTCCACATCGAGCACCCGAGCTTCCTGCAGATGCAGCTGCGCGAGCACGTGCCGTGGGGCACGACCGACGAGCTGCGCACGCCCGAGCAGACGCGCGCGTGGGAGACCGGACTGCAGATGCTGACCGCGGCGTTCCGCGAGGGGATGGCCGCGGGGCTGCTGTTCGACGACGATCCCGAGCTGTGCGCGCGCACGGCGACGGCGATGAGCCAGGTTCGCCTGGTCCGCTGGATGGATCGCGGGATGGTCGACGCCGCCGACGATGTGGCGCGCGCGGCGATGCTGCAGTTCGTCCGCACGTTCGCCCGGCCCGATCGCGTCGCCGAGCTGACTGCCCGACTCGCGTAGGCCCGCGGCAAGTCGGCCAGCGCCTCGCGGTCGTGCCCTGACGCGCGCGTCACTCGGCGGCGATCGGTGCTGCGGTGGTCTCGACGAGGTCGAGCCCCACCTTCTTGGTCCACCACAGCAGGCCGACGAGCAGCTGGCGCTTGTCGCTGACGAAGCTCGGCTTCTTGCCCTCGAAGGCGTGGCCGACGAACTGGAACGTCCAGCCCACGCCGAACATCGCGGCCGCGAGCGGTAGTCCGACGATGGACATGCCGACCGGGATCGACGCGGCGATCAGCGGGATGCCGACGCTGTGGCAGGCCTGGTTCACCTCGTTCTGGTGATCGGCAGCGTAGATGTCCATGAGGTGGGACCACTCGGGGTCGAGCTTGATGGCGGCCATGGTGTCGGGCTCTCCGGTTCGGGGTTGGGACTACGACTCGGGCGGGGTGACGCCGACGATGCGCAGCAGGGCGTCGACGAGGGCGGTGGTGAAGCGTTCGTCCGACACGACGGGGGTGCCGAGGACGTGGGCGTGGACGGAGCCCTCGACCATGCCGAACACCACGAAGGCGCGGGCGAGGGGATCGTCGCCGTCGCCCCAGCGCGACAGGACCGCGGCGATGCGGTCGAGCAGCGCCCGCTCGCCCGCGCTCCAGATCGCGTCGAGCTCGGCGTCGGCGTGGCGTCGTTCGGTCATGACGGCGTGCAGCGGCGGATCCTCGCGGTGCAGGGCCATCACCAGCTCGACGATCGCGCGCAGTCGGACGCGCGCCGAGATCGGCGTCGTCGCGCCGTCGTCGTCGCGGAGCAGCCCGAGCGAGGCCTCCGCGATCCGGGCCAGGCGCGTGGCCGCGAGCTCGCGCAGCACGACGTCCTTGCTGGCGAAGTACTGATAGAAGCTGCCGGTCGCGGCGCGGGCCCGATCGGCGATCGACTTGCTCGTCGTGGCGGCGTAGCCCCGGGCCGAGAACTCGCGCGCCGCAGCCTCGACGAGCTGCGCGCGGGTCCGCAGTGCGCGGGGCTGCGAGGGCACGCGACTGCGGGGCGAGGCGACGGTCATCGGCGCGCCGAGCCTGCCTCGACTTGAAACCGACGTCGAGTTCAGTTTATGGGACTGTCCAACACTTGGGAATTCCAGGCGAAGATCTCCGCTATGCCCGGCGGGTCAGGAGCCGCTCGAGGTCGCGACGGGCGGTCACCGGGGCGACCACGACGAGCCTGTCGCCCGCGGCGAGTCGCCGATCGGTCGCGGGGTTGAGCACCGCCTTGCCCGAGGCCGGCTCGTGGCGGAGCGCGGTGATGCGGCCGTCGCCGAGCTCGCGCAGCGATCCGATGCTGCGCCCGTCGAGCGGAGCGCCGGCGTCGACCGGCAGGGTGATCGTCAGCATCAGCTCGTCGCCGAGCTGGAAGCTGCCGACGACGGAGGCCTCGAGGGCGGCGAGGGCGAAGGCCGGCGCCGCCAGCGTCGAGGTCGACAGCGCGGTGGTGATCCCCAGCGACGACTCGAGCCTTCGCGCGAGCCCCTGGTTGAACATCCGCAGGACCACGCGGATCGAGCCGTTGACGGCACGCGCGGCGAGGGCGGCCTCGAGGTTGGCGAGGTCGTCGTTCGAACACGCGATGATCGAGCGGGCCTTGGCGCAGCACGCCTGCTCGAGCACGACGGTGTTGCGCATGTCGCCGACGACGAGGTCGACCCCGAGCTCGCGGGCCCGCGCGACGAACCGGCTGTTCTCGTCGTGCTCGACGACGACGACGTGCTCGCCGATCTCGAGCAGCCGCTCGAGCACTCGCACGCCGACGTTGCCGAGGCCACAGAGGATCACGTGATCTTGCACTTTCTTCCTCCGGCGTCCGAAGAGCGCGTCGAGTCGGCTGCCGACCAGGAAATCGGTCATGACGCCGAAGCCCGCGGCCATCGCCGCCGTGCCGGCGAGCATGACCACGTTGCCGTAGAGCTTGAGCCACCCCGGCGACTGCAGCAGGCTGATGTCGCCATAGCCGGTGCTCGTCGCGGTGGTGATGGTGAAGTACGTCGCGTCGACCCAGGACAGCCGCATCGCCGAGGCGAACACCGCGATGGACGCGACGAGGAAGGCGCAGATCGCCGCCAGGAACCAGATCAGCCCGCGCCGCACGGGGCCTCCGCGGCGCGTCGGGTGGGGGAGCCTCGGCGTTCGCGGGACATCGCCGCGCCGAGCGTATCACCCGCCGCGTCGCGGGCCGATGGCGGCGCGCGCCGGCCCGCAACGGGCCCGTGGCGCGCCGGGGCCGAGCGCCGCATATGCCGAGCATGGGCGAACCCGCGAGCGTCGCGAACGAGGTGCCGAGCGAGGAGCAGCTGCTGTGGGATGCCTACCACCGCCTGCTGCTGGGGCCGGACGTCGAGCGCATGCGCAAGCTGCTGGTGCGCTACGACTTCTTCCGGATGGCGGCGGATCTGCCGGGGGACATCGTCGAGTGCGGGGTGTTCAAGGGCGCGGGCTTGCTGACGTGGCTCAAGTTCCTGCACATCCACGCGCCAGGATCCGCGCGACGCGTGGTCGGCTTCGACACGTTCGACGCGTTCGCCGAGGCGCGAGGGGCCGACGCGAGCGCCGTGACGGCGTTCGTCCGCGAGACCGGCCATCGCGGCACCTCACCGGCGTCGCTGCGGGCGATGTGCACGGCCGCGGGGATCGACCCCGCCCACCTCGACCTCGTGGCGGGCGACGTCCGCACGACGGCGTCCGACTACGCCCGCGACAACCCGGGCCTGCGGATCTCGCTGCTGCACATGGACCTCGATCTCGGCGAGCCGACCTACTGCGTCCTGTCGGCGCTGTGGCCCCGGGTCGTGCGCGGCGGCGTGGTCGTGTTCGACGAGTACGCGTCGCCGCGGTGGAGCGAGAGCGACGGCGTCGACCGGTTCTTCGCCGACACCAAGGTGCGGCTGCGGACGCTGCCGCACGCGCGCACCCCGACGGCGTACGTCGTGAAGGAGTGATGCGACGGCGGCGCGCGCGGGGCGTCAGTCGACGATCCGCAGCACGCCGAGTCGCTCGCCCCAGCCCAGGATCGCGTCGAGGGACGCGGCCGCGTGGGCGCGGCGCCTCGACCGATCCCAGCCCTGTCGCTCGCACAGCTCGAGCAGTTCGCGCTGACCCGGGAGCACCGTGCCCTCGGGGAGCTCCGCGGGGCGCTTCACCGTCAGCATCGGCAGCTCGATCGGCGGTTGCGGGTCGTCGATGAACGCCGGGTCGAGGCAGCTCGAGAGATCGTTGGTCGCTGTCACCCGCGTCGACAGCGGCTCGAGGCCCCACTTGCGCGTGATCGTCGACACCACCGAGACGTGGTCGAGCTGCGTGGCGTTCACGCAGCCCCGGCGGACGCGGGCGCCGATGACGACCGCCGGCACCCGGAAGCCGAGCTGGCGGAACTCGGGCAGGTCGTCCTCGGTCTGCGGCGGCGGCACGTGGTCGTACATCCCGCCATGCTCGTCGTAGGTGAGGACGAGCAGCGTGTTGTTCCACTTGGGCGAGGCCGCCAGCGCCGCGTAGATCGACGCGATGAAGGCCTGGCCGAGCATCGGATCGCACGGCGGGTGATCGTCGTTGCCGATGTTCTCGCCGATCGTGAACACCGGATCGACCATGCAGAAGCTCGGCAGGGTCCCGGCGGCCGCGGCCTCGAAGAACTCGGTCATGCTGCCGAAGCCGGTGGTCTTGCCGTAGGAGAAGGCGAACGGCAGGCCGGCGTTGTAGTAGATGTTCGAGACCCCGGCGTCGTCCAGGCGATCGAAGACGCTCGGCACGTCGGTGATCGGGTCGTTGGTCATTGCGCCGTGCGAGGTGCCGAGGTTGAGGTGGAAGCGGTTGGGCCAGGTCGGGCCCATCACGGACGCGAACCACCGCTCGCACAGCGCGTAGTTGTCGGCGAGGGCGTAGCTGACCGGCAGGCGCGCGCGATCGTAGTAGCCCATGATCTGGCCCGGGTCGGGGGCGCCGGCGGCGGCGAACGACGTCACGAACCCGTCGTTCGCACCGTCGTTCCACTGGGCGTGCGAGCCGTCCCAGCTGTGCGAAGGGTCGGTCTCGATGTTGGCTGCTCCGAGGTTGAACACCGCGACGGGGTCGCCGTTGCTGTCGGGGTTGGTCTCGCGGCCGGTCAAGCCGTCGACGGCGCGGCCCTCGAGCAGCGACAGGGAGCCGAAGAGGTGATCGAAGGAGCGGTTCTCCATCATCAGGACGACGATGTGCTCGATGGGCGCGAAAAGCTCGTCGAACGTGGCGGTTGCGGTGGACTCGCAGTCGGACTGCGGAGGGTCGACCTCGCCGGTCGAGCTGTCGCTCGACGATCCGGTGGTCGACGTCGTGTCGGCGGCCGAGGTGGAGCTCGTCGTTCCGTCGGAAGACGACGTGCCCGAGGAGGTGCCTTCGGTGCCGGCCGCGTCGGGGTCGTCGTCGGTGTTGCAGGCCAGGCCTGTCAGGCCGACGGAGCCGAGGGCGCCGAGGGCCTCGCGGCGGGACCAGAGGTGGCGGAGCTCGCGGAGGCGACGGCGGTGCATTGCAGGAGAGGTTAAACGAAAAGACGGGGCGGCTGGGGGGCCGTCCCGTCACGGTGGGGTGTCATCGAAGCTGGGGTACGGGCACGGGCAGGGGCACGGGCACGGAGGAGCGTGCCCCTGTTGGGGCGCGCTCCTAGTGCTCGAACTGAGCGTTCTCCGTCGAGTTGTCCATCGCCAGCGTCGACGCCTGGCCGCCCGACACGATCTTCGAGACGTCGTCGAAGTAGCCGGTGCCGACCTCGCGCTGGTGGCGGGTCGCCGTGTAGCCGCGGGCCTCCGCGGCGAACTCGGCCTGCTGCAGATCGCTGTACGCCGACATGCCGCGGTCCTTGTACGCCGACGCCAGCTCGTACATCCCGAAGTTCAGGCTGTGGAAGCCCGCGAGCGTCACGAACTGGAACTTGTAGCCCATCGCCCCGAGCTCGCGCTGGAACTTGGCGATGGTCGCGTCGTCGAGGTTCTTCTTCCAGTTGAACGACGGCGAGCAGTTGTACGCGAGCAGCTTGTCCGGGTGCTGCGAGCGAACGCCCTCGGCGAACTGCTTGGCCTCGGCGAGGTCGGGCGTCGAGGTCTCGCACCACAGCAGGTCGGCGTACGGCGCGTACGCGCGGGCGCGGGCGATCGCCATCTCGACGCCGCCCTTGATCTGGTAGAAGCCCTCGGGCGTGCGCTCGCCGGTGATGAACGGCCGATCGCGCTCGTCGATGTCGGCGGTGAGCAGCCGCGCGCTGTCGGCGTCCGTGCGGGCGATGATGATGCTCGGCACGCCCTCGACGTCCGCGGCGAGCCGCGCCGCGACCAGCGAACGGATGAACTGGCTGCCCGGCAGGAGCACCTTGCCGCCGAGGTGGCCGCACTTCTTCTCCGACGACAGCTGGTCCTCGAAGTGGACCGCCGCGGCGCCGGCGTCGATCATGCCCTTCATGATCTCGAAGGCGTTGAGCGGGCCGCCGAAGCCGGCCTCGGCGTCGGCGACGATCGGCGCGAACCACTGGCGCTTGACGCCGCCCTCGCTCGATTCGATCTGGTCGGCGCGCTGGAGCGCCGCGTTGATGCGCCGCACCAGCGACGGCACGCTGTTGGCCGGGTACAGGCTCTGATCCGGGTACGTGGCGCCCGCGAGGTTGGCGTCGGCGGCGACCTGCCACCCGCTGACGTAGATCGCGTGCAGCCCCGCGCGGACCTGCTGCACCGCCTGGTTGCCGGTCAGCGCGCCGAGGCCGTGGACGTACGGCTCGGAGTGGATGAGATCCCACAGCCGTTCGGCGCCGAGGCGGGCGAGCGTGTGCTCGACGACGACGCTGCCGCGCAGGCGCAGCACGTCGTCCTTCGAGTACGGGCGGGTGATGCCGTTCCAGCGCGCGTCCGTGAAGGTGAGGGAACTGGTGGTCTTGGCTTGGGTCATGGCGTCTCTCGCTTCGCTTCGGGTCACTCTCATCAGGACCGCGTCGGCGCGCGGTCGATCGATCTTCGCGCTACAGCGACAGGATGTGTTCGTAGGCCGGCAAGGTCAGGAAATCCTCGAGCGCCTCCGCCGTCGAGATCGACTCGAACAGGTCGCGGGCCAGGGGGAATCGGCCGCGCTCGTAGCGGAGGTCGCCGACCTCGCCGCGGATGCGCGCCATCTCGTCGTCGAGGATCGAGCGCACGCGGGCGGTGGTCAGCGGCGCGCCGTCGATGGTGGCGCCGTGCCGCAGCCACTGCCACACCTGCGTCCGCGAAATCTCGGCGGTCGCGGCGTCTTCCATTAGATCATACAGCGGCACGCAGCCGTTGCCGCGCAGCCACGCCTCGAGGTACTGCACTCCGACGCGGACGTTGTGGCGAAGGCCTGCCTCGGTGCGGTCGCCCTGCGGCACGGCGAGCAGCGCAGCGGCGTCGACGACGACGTCCTCGCGACCGCGCGCGATCTGGTTGGGGCCCGGCATGTTGGCGTCGAAGATGTCGCGCGCCAGCCCGATGAGCCCCGGGTGCGCCACCCACGTGCCGTCGTGACCGGCCTGGACCTCGCGCAGCTTGTCCTGGCGCACCTTCGCCATCGCGGCCTCGTTGCGCGCGACGTCGTCCTTGATGGGGATCTGCGCCGCCATCCCGCCCATCGCATGGATGCCCCGGGCGTGGCACGTGCGGATGACGAGGCTCGAGTACGCGGCCATGTTCGGCTGCGTCATCGTGACCAGCGCGCGATCGGGGACGATGGCCTTGGGGTCGGCCCGCAGCGTCTTGATGAACGAGAAGATGTAGTCCCAGCGGCCGCAGTTGAGCCCGGCGGAGTGCTCGCGGAGCTCCCACAGGATCTCGTGCATCTCGAACGCCGCCGGCAGCGTCTCGATCAGCACGGTCGCGCGGATGGTGCCGCGCGGGATGCCGAGTCGATCCTGGGCGTACTCGAAGACCTCGTTGTACCAGCGCGCCTCGAGGTGGCTCTGCAGCTTGGGCAGGTAGAAGTACGGCGCACGGCCGCTCGCGAGCAGCTCGCGGGCGTTGTGGAAGAAGAAGAGCCCGAAGTCGACCAGCGCGCCCGGGGCCGGCGCGCCGTCGACGTCGATGTGGCGCTCGGGGAGGTGCAGCCCGCGCGGGCGCACGAACAGGGTTGCGAGCGGGGCGTCGTCGCGCAGGCGGTACTGCTTGTCGCGGGCGGCGTCGTCGAAGACCAACGTCCCCTGCACCGCCTCGCGCAGGTTCATCTGCCCCGACATCATGTTGGCCCACGTCGGCGCGCTCGAGTCCTCGAAGTCGGCCATGTACACGTTGGCCCCCGAGTTGAGCGCGTTGATGATCATCTTCGCGTCGACGGGACCGGTGATCTCGACGCGGCGATCGGCGAGCGCCGCGGGGATCGGCGCGACGGTCCATGGTTCGGCGCGCAGCGCCGCGGTGTCGGCGAGGAAGTGCGGCCGCTCGCCCGCGTCGTAGCTCGCCTGGATCTGGCGGCGTCGCTCGAGCAGCGCGGTGAGCCCCGGTCGGAATCGCCGCACCAGATCCCCGAGGAAGCCCAGCGCCTCGGGCGTCAGGAGGCTTGCGTATTCGGCGGTCGGACCGAGGGGGCGCGCGGGCGCCGACGGTGGGGTGGGTTGGCTGGTCACGGGGTTCGGCCTCGGCAAATGGTTTTCCTAGCAGCCCCGCAGATCAACGGAAAACGCACTCTCTGCGGCAGAAACGTTGTAAAAGCCGCGCCGCATCGGGACGGTCAATCTGTAAATGTAGTAAAGTTCCGAGGTGTCTCGCACCTCGTTGCTCGGGGCCCGGGTCCGGCGCCTCCGTCAGCGCCGAAAGCTCTCCCAGGTGGAGCTGGCGCGCGTTCTCGGGATCTCGCCCTCGTACATGAACCTCATCGAGCACGACCAGCGGCCCCTCACGGCGCCGCTGCTGCTCAAGCTCGCCGAGGCGCTCGGGGTCGATCTCCGGGAGTTCACCGGCGCCGCCGGCGGTGAACTGCACGACGATCTCGTCGAGGCCTTCAGCGACCCGATGTTCGAGGAGCACGGCGTCGCGGCGCGCGACGTCGACGAGTTCTGTGCGCAATCCCCCGCGATCGCCCGCGCGATGCTGCGGCTGTACCACGCCTTCCGCGACGCCCGCGGATCCGCCGACATGCTGGCGTCGCAGATCTACGACGACCAGCAGGTCCCCGGCGAGCGCTCGCGCATGCCGTCGGAGGACGTCAGCGATTTCCTGCAGCGGCGCGGCAACTACTTCGAGGCGCTCGAGGAGGCCGCCGACCGATTGCACGTCGAGGCGCAGCTCGATCCCCACGATCCGCAGCGCGGCCTCGTGCGACACCTGACCGAGCGGCTCGGCGTCGAGGTCCGCATCGGCCGGCAGGGCCACCGCGAGGGCGTACTGCGCCGCTACGAGCCCGAGCCGCGGCGCCTGGTGCTGTCCGAGCTGATGCCGCCGTCGTCGCGCGCGTTCCAGCTCGCGGTGCAGATCGGGCTGATGCAGGAGCGCGCGTTGCTCGATCGCCTCGCCGCCGAGGCCGACCTCGGGGACCCGGCGTCCATCGCCCTGGGTCGCGTCGTGCTCGCGAACTACTTCGCGTCGGCGGTGGTGATGCCGTACGCGACCTTCCTCGAGAGTGCCCGCGCCGAGCGCTACGACATCGAGCTGCTGCAGAACCGCTTCGGCGCCAGCTTCGAGCAGGTGTGTCACCGGCTCACGACGCTGCGCCGCCCCGGGGCCGAGGGCGTGCCGGTGCACATGATCCGCGTCGATCTGGCCGGCAACATCTCGAAGCGCTTCTCGGCCTCGGGGATCCGCTTCGCCCGGTTCTCCGGCGCGTGCCCGCGGTGGAACGTCTTCACCGCGTTCATGTCGCCGGGGGTGATCCGCGTGCAGGTCTCGGTGATGCCCGACGGCGTGCCCTATTTCTGCCTGGCCCGCACGGTGCCCAAGGGCCGCGGCGGCTACCTGGCGCCGCACACCCTCCACGCGATCGGCCTGGGCTGTCGCCTGGAGCATGCGCCCGCGCTGGTCTACTCCGACGGCGTCGATCTCGACACGCTCGACGGGGCGGTGCCGGTGGGCGTGACGTGCCGGCTCTGCGAGCGCCGCGACTGCGAGCAGCGGGCGTTCCCGTCGATTCGCGCCGGAATGGCCGTCGACGAGAACGTACGCGGGCCGTCGGTCTACGCGCCGCGTGGACCCGAATGAGCCGACGCGCGTTGCATCGAGGCGCGCCGCGGCCGATCCGGCGGCTGGGCGAGGGCGGCGACCCCATGCTACAAATCGATCCGCGTACGCGATCGCCGATGCTCGACGTCCTCCACCACGGCCCCGCTCGCGACCTCGGCCCTGCGCCCCGGTCTGCCCGACGCCGCCGACCATGGTTCGCGCTGCTGGCCGTCGCCGCCGTCGCGACGCTGACCGGCTGCAAGGACAAGTACCCGAGCTGCAAGAAGGACAAGGACTGCAACGCGGTGCTCGCCGAGAAGTGCGTCGCGAACGTGTGCCAGGGCTGCACCGTCGACGCCGACTGCGTGGGCAAGGCGCCCGAGGGCAAGCCCGCGTACGTGTGCAAGGATCTCCGCTGCCAGGATCCCGCTGCCGCCGCGCAGCAGGCCGCGGCGGCGGCAGGCGGCGGCGAGGAGGGCGACCCCTGTGCCGCGCGCAGCGACTGCCTCGGCGGGCTGGCGTGCAAGTCTGGCGTCTGTGGGCTGTGCACCGGCGACGCCGACTGCAACGGTGTGCCGTGCACGATCGAGACCGGCCGCTGCAGCCCGGTGAACTCGTGCACGACCGACGACCAATGCGCGATGGACGAGATCTGCGACGGCGGGATGTGCATCTTCTCGGGCGACCTCGGCGACGAGGACGGCGGCCCGTGCGGCCTCGCGGCGGTCTACTTCGCGTTCGACAGCGAGGTCCTCACGCCCAAGACGCAGGAGGACCTGAAGGGCGTCGCGGCGTGCATCGCCGACGTCTCGGGTGGGCAGGGCAAGCTCGTCTACCTCGAGGCCCACGCCGACAACCGCGGCACCGAGGAGTACAACATCCTGCTCACCGAGCGCCGCGGCACCAGCGTGAAGAACTTCCTCGCCGAGCGGGGCGTCGGGGCCGACGCGATGCAGGTCATCGCGAAGGGGAGCCTCGAGGCGGTGGGCAGCGACGAGGCCACGCGCAGCAAAGAGCGGCGCGTGCAGTTCATCTGGCCGTGATTCACGGGGTCGCGAGCGGGTCGTCCTCGTCCACGGCGGCTGCAGCGGGCTCGGGTGCGGGCGGTCCGCCGCGGGTCGCGAGCGCGACCTTGCCGAGGCCGGCGCCCTTGATGCGATCGAGCAGCGCGACGACGCTGGCGTGATCGACGTCGGGCGTGACGTCGAGCAGCACCCCCGTGAGCCCCGGTCGCGACGCCGCGGCGCGCAGGGCCGCGTCGAGCTCGTCGGTCGCGATCGGGGCCCCGTCGATCGTGACGCCCCAGCGATCGACGCCGACGCGGACCACCGGGTGGGGGGCTGGGCGAGGGGCCACGGTGGCGGGCGGGGGCGCGGGCGGGGAGAGCTCGGGCGCGGGCGTGGGGGCCCGGCTCTCCACCGCGTCCAGGCGCCGCTGCAGGTGATCGACCCGCTCCTCGAGGGCGGCGACCGCCGCGGCGTCGCCCCGGCAGCCGGCCAACGCGAGGAGAATCACCAAGACGCGCACGCAGGGCCATCTTAGGGCACTTTCGGGCCCGGCGGCGTGAACCGATGCGGCCGCCGACGCACTCCATCCAGACCGAGACCGACATGTCGGAACGCACCGCCCTTCGTTTGCCCGTCCTGCGCCTCCTCACCGTCCTCGGTCTGGTCGCCGCGGCGGGGTGCGCCGCCGAGGGCGGCGGCCGGGGCGGTCCGGGCCCGTCGAGCAGCGGTGGCAAGGGCGACAACCTCGGCGAGTCCGACACCGACGCGACCGACGGCGGGGGCGACGGCCTCGACTCGGATCACCGCGCGGCGGTCCTCGAATGCGAGGCGATCGCCGATCACATCCGCGAGCACGTGAACGCGGCGCGGGTCGACGCGATCGTCGACCTCGAGCGCGATCGCAACGACTGCCTCACCAGCGCGAACGACGGGGCCCTCGGCTCGATCGAGGCGATCCTCCAAGCGGCGGGCGATCCGTACGCGGGGCAGGGGCTGCCGGCGTGGAAGGCCCACCGCACCGCGGCGATCGCCGCGTGCAACGCCCTGGTCGAGGCGCACCCCGACGCGGGTGGCGAGGCCCTCGCGGGCGTCGCAGCGACGTGCATCGGCGACGTCGAGGCGCAGTTCGCCGCCGTCCTCGACGCCCACGCGGACTTCGGCGTCGCCCCCTTCTCGATCCCCGGGGCCCGCGATCGCTACCCCACGTGCTACGCCGCGTTCGACGACGAGACCGCGAACGCCCCGGGCGTCGATGCGGTGGCCGAAGCCGCTGCAGCGAGCGACAGCCTCGCGGCGTGCATCCGCGACGTCCACGACGGCCTCGTGGGCGAGCTCGCCACGCGCGTCGCGGCGACGTTCCCGGGCCGCGACGCGGCGACGATCGAGCAGGAGATCCGCGACGCGGTCGTGGGACTCGCGGAGGCGCGCGCGCGGGTCTGCGAGGTCGCCGTGCACGCCGGTCCCGGCCGCGCGTCCGGTGGGTTCCTCGCCAGCATCGCCGACTGCGGCGTGGATGTGGCGATCCAGGCCGGCGACGCGCTCGACCTCGCAGCGCCTGGGCTGTTGCCCGGGGCGCCCGAGGTCGGTGAGACCGACGGCGGCGTCGGCACGGACGATGGCGGCTCCGAGAGCGGCGGATCCGGCGACACGACCGGTTGAGGTCGCGTCGCCCGCGTCACTAGTCGGCGAGCAGCGCCTTCAGCTCGGTGAGCGCGAGATCCTTCTCGACCACCTTGGTCTTCTGGATCGCGCTGCGCAGCACCGTCTCCCACTGCTTCTCGGGGAGGTCGGCCTTCATCGTCAGGAGCAGCTCGAACACGTCGTCGTCGTCGCGCGTGTTGTAGATCTGCTGGTCGTCGTACTGCAGGAGCGCGAGCAGGTTGCGGACGTACTCGCTGACGGTCAGCCCACCGACCGGAGCCGCCGGGGCCGCCGCGCCCGCCTCAGCGGGGGCGTCGCCGGTCTTGCGCTCGGGGGTCTTCGCGTGTTTCTCGCGCCGCTTCAGCTCGCGCTCGATGCGTTCCTGATCCGTGCGTTTCATGGACGTCTCCGGCGGTGGTCGGCCGACGAACACCGTTGCCCCCGAGGGGACACCGTTCGTCGAGAGCCTCCGCGCGGCCGGGTGGTAGCACGAACGCGGGGGCGAACCCAACCCCCGGCAGTCGGACGTCGCGAAAAAATCACTCGAACGCCCGCGTGCGGGGCCGTGCACGGCCCGCGCTGGTACCGCGGGGCTCGGGCGTGAGCGGAGTCGCGCCGGTCACTCGTCGGCGTAGACGGTGAAGTTCAGATAGGTCCGCATCTCGTCGGGCGTGAGCTCGATGCCCTCGTTGGTGAAGACCAGCGAGCTGTCCTCGATGTCGAGCGCGGAGAAGTTGAGCGCGTCGGCGAGCTGCGCGGCCAGATCGGCGCGGAAGGTCTCGATGAGGTCCTGGTTGTCGTCGACGAGCTGCTTCTCCTCGAGGGCGGCGGCGCCGCTGCCCTCGCCGGCGACGAGCACCGCGGCGCCGGGGGTGACGTCGATCGAGCCATCGTTGGGATCGACCCCGAGCGTCAACGGCATCACCGCCTCGGCGTAGCCACAGTAACCCTCGCCCACGCGCCACACGCGGAAGGTCGAGTCGAGGGACTCGTTGCCCGCGGCGTTGGCGTCGATCTGCTCGAGCGTCACGCCGTAGATCCCGTGGGGATCGGGGTTGCCGTTCTCGTCGTAGATGCGGGCGATGTTGCCCTCGGCCAGCATCTGGTGGGCCATCGGCAGCAGCAGTCCGGGGTCCATCGACACCGCCATCGTCGAGCCCTCGGGCAGCGCGCCGGCGAGGTCGAGGCCCACGCCCTTGCCCAGGGGGAGGTTCGTGTGCATCGCGAGCACGAGCTTGTCGGCCTCGGCGTCGACGACGAGCTTGCGGACGAGGAGGTTCACCGCGCCGTCGCCAACCTGCCAGCTGCCGACCTCGAGCAGGAGCAGCTCGTCGTAGTTCGCCGCGATCTCCTCGGCGAGCAGGAGCTTGAGCGCGCCGGCGAGCATCGTGTGCGTCTCGGAGTCGAAGCCGAACACCTGCAGGTACCAGTCGCCGATCGTGGCCGCGCCGTAGTCCGCGATGAGGCGCGACTTGCCGGCGGCCGCGTCGACGTCGAGCCGCAGGGGGACGTAGAGATCGACGAAGCCGGCCCCCGACGAGAGATCCATGTCGGGCGACGACAGTTGCACGCCGAAGTCGAGGTGGAACACCACGCAGTTGGGGCAGCCGGGGACCTTGGTCAGCGCGATCGTCGGCAGCGACGTCGGCTCGAACGCGGCGTCGGCCGGGCCCTGCGGCAGCACGCCGAACGGTACGGTGCCCGAGAACGGGACGTCCTCGTCGATGATGCTCGCGAGGAGCTTGTTCACGCCCGCGCCGGTGAGCTGCATCGCGACCGGGTAGGGGCCCGCCTCGGGGACCTCGGCGGCCAGCGGCAGCTCCTCGTCGCTGGCGCGGTCGTCGAACTTGCCGCGCTGGTTCTCGCAATCGAACGAGATGTCCTTGCCGCGACAGCCCGACCCGAGCAGCAGCGTGCCCGCCGCGAGGGTGAGCACGGGCGCGAGCGAGCGGAGGGTCGGCAACGACGAAGCAGTGCGGACGCGCGTCACCGGGGTAGTTTGGACCGGCGCCGCCGCAAATGACAAGCGAGGTCGCCCGGCGAGGGCGCCGCCTCTCGCTCCATCCCTCGGTACGCCTGACCCCGCGGGGTGGCCACCCGTGCGAGCCCCGTGGTAGCGTTCGGTCGATGACCTATCGCTGCGCCAGCTGGGGCCTCGTCGCGCTGCTCGCCGCGGCCCCCGCGTGCTTCGACTCGGACGAGACGTTCAAGGCCGCGGCGACCACGACGACGGGCGATCCGACGACGACCACCGCGGACCCAACGACGACGACCGACCCGACGACGTCGACCACGACGACCACGGGCCTCGACTCGACCTGCCGCGACGCCGTCGACTGCATCTTCGATTGTGCCGCCGCCGAGCAGGTGAAGGTCATGATCGACCCCGACTACGAGCCCGATTTCTCGTGCTTCCTCGACCAGTGCGTCGAGATGCTCCCCGTCGGTGAGGTCTACAAGCTGCTCAAGCTCGGCAACTGCGCCTCGGAGCAGTGCGGGGCGATGGGGAAGTGCGACGACGGCATGGGCGAGAGCACGGGCGGCTCGAGCAGCGAGGGTGGCTCGAGCAGCGAGGGCAGCTCGAGCAGCGAGGGCGGCTCGAGCAGCGGCGGCAGCAGCAGCAGCGATGGTGGCAGCAGCAGCGAGAGCGGGACGCCTCCGCCCCCACCGCCCGACGACGGTCTCCTCGACCCGTGCATCGAGTGCATCTTCACCCTGATGCTCGACGAGGATTTCCGCGGCTGCCTCGAGTACTCGCTCGTCTGTGAGTGAGCCCTCCGGCCTGGGCTCGAGGGGTCCGCTGCGCCGCCTGGGCGGGGCGCACCGCCACGGCCTTGCCGCAGGCCGCTCCCGGGATCGCGCGTGGTTCGTGGTGACCCCCGCCACCCGGGCGCCCGCGCCCCCTTTCGTGCGATGGCCACAGTGCGATAGAACCGAGCGAGATGAAGCGTTCGCTCGCTGCGTGGGCCGTCGGCGTCGTCCCCATGAGTTCGATCGCCAACCTGGCGTCGGCAGCGGAGCCCGGCGCGGCCGCCGAGGTGGGCGCGTCGACGACGGCGGCGCCCACGGCGAACGCCGACGCGGCGAAGCCCGACGCGGCGAAGCCCAAGGGCAAGCGCGTGCGCGTGCGCAACGCCGACTTCAAGCGCCTGCCGTGGATGCGGCGCTGGGCGCCGCAGCGCAACCTCGGTGAGCTCGGCGTCTCCGGCGGCGTGTTCATCCCCAACGAGCAGCACGACCTCTACGATCCCAAGACGACGCCACCCGAGCCGTTCTGGCGCGTGGGCGGCCTGCTCGCCGTGCGCGGCGGCTTCTACCCGCTGCGCTCGCTCGGCGTCGAGGCGGAGTTCAGCGCGATGCCGACGCGCATCCGCAACATCACCGACGACTTCGCGTTCACCTACGGCTTCCAGGGCCACGTGGTGTTCCAGCTGCCCTACTACTCGGTGGTGCCGTTCTTCCTCGTCGGTGGCGGCCTGCTCGGCGTGCGATCGAACGCGCTCATCCTCGGCGACGACGTCGACCCCGCGCTGCACTACGGCGGCGGCGTGAAGGTGCAGCTCACCAAGGTCATCGGACTGCGCGTCGAGGCCCGCAACATCATGTCGGCCAACTCGGCGCTGCAGAACGCCGGCGGCGCCAACCTCCAGGTCATGGGCGGGATCACCTTCACGCTCGGCCGACGCCCGCCACCGCCCCCGCCCGAGCCGCCGCCGCCGGTCGATCCCGATCGCGACAAGGACGGCTTCGTCAACGAGAAGGACGACTGCCCGGATGTCGTCGGCGTCGCGCCGCACGGCTGCCCGGACACCGACGGCGACTCCTTCCGCGACAGCGAGGACGCGTGCCCCGAGGCGCCCGGCGTCGCGCCCGACGGCTGCCCGGTCAAGGACACCGACAACGACGGCTTCCTCGACCCCGACGACGATTGCGTGTTCGAGCCCGAGACGAAGAACGACTACAAGGACGGCGACGGCTGCCCCGACGAGCTGCCGCCCGAGGTCGAGGTCTTCCAGGGGACGATCGAGGGCATCGAGTTCGACACCAAGAAGGACACCATCCGCCCGGTCTCGCGGCCGGTGCTCGACAAGGCCGTCGAGGTGCTCAAGAAGTTCACGGACATCCGCGTCAACATCGTCGGCCACACCGACGACGTGGGCGTGCCGGAGTTCAACCTCGATCTGTCGCGGCGGCGCGCCGAGGCGGTCAAGAAGTACCTCGTCGATCACGGCGTCGATCCGTCGCGGGTCACCACCGAGGGCCGCGGCATGAACGAGCCGCGCGTGCCCAACGACAGCGACGCGAACCGGGCGAAGAACCGGCGCATCCAGTTCGAGGTGCGCTCGGTCGAGACGCCCCCGGCGACGTCGCCCGACGCCGCGCCGAGCGACGGCGGCGCGGCCCCGAAGCCGACCGAGGCGACCAAGCCGGCCGCGCCGACCAAGCCGGCCGCGCCGACCAAGCCCGAGCCGCCGAAGTAGCGCTCGGGCGGCGTCGCGCTCGAGGTCGCGGCCGAAGGGCCGCCGGCGGCGGCCGACCGCCGTCGACGGGGCGCGCGCGGGTTGTGTCCCGGTCGTCCCGTGCCCTACCGTGGTCGCATGCGTCGCCGTCGCCTCGCCCCGTTGTCGCTGCTCACGCTCGCCTGGGGCTGCGGAGGTGGTGACGCCGCCGGCCGCGGCGAGGCAGGGACGGCCGATCCGACCCTCGACCCGACGCTCGGCTCGGCCACCGATGCCCAGACCTCGACGTCGGGCTCCTCGGCGGTCGACGACACCGGCCCGTCGCAGTGCAGCGAGGACGACGATTGCTCGCCGGGTCTCGTGTGCGAGGACGGGGCGTGCGTGCCGGGCTGCACCGCGGCGCAGCCGTGCCCCGAGGGCGAGGCCTGCTGCGATGGCTGCGTCGATCCGGCGACGGACCCGGCCCATTGCGGCGGCTGCGACATGCCGTGCCCACCGGTCCCCCACGCGATCCCCAGCTGCACCGATTCCGTCTGTGGCTTCGCCGCGTGCGAGGACGGCTTCGCCGACTGCGACGGCGACCCCGCCAACGGCTGCGAGTTGGACCTCGAGAACGACGGCGAGTGCGGCTGCGAGCCCGGCGCGGTGCAGGACTGCTACAGCGACGCGCCGGAGACGATGGGCGTCGGCCCGTGCGCCGCGGGCACGCAGACCTGCAATGAATTCGGCACCGCCTGGGGTCCGTGCGAGGGCGAGGTGGTGCCGGCGCCCGAGGCCTGCGCCAACGTGGTCGACGACGATTGTGATGGCGTGGTCGACGAGGATCCCGACGACGACGCCGACGGCTGGACCGCGTGCGGCGGCGATTGCTGCGATGCCCCCGGACGCATCTGCGCCGATCCGGAGCTGGTGAACCCCGGTGCATTCGAGGTCGCGGACAACGCCGTCGACGACGATTGTGACGGGATGGTCGACAATCCGCTGCCCGCTTGCGACGCGGGTCTCGCCAGCAATTCTGCGGTCGCGCTGCAATATGCACAGGCCATGGATCTGTGCCAATTCACGGACGAGGTCCCGGACGACCCGGCCGAGCGGATCTGGGGTGTCATCGAGGGGACGTTCAGCCTGGCCAGCGGCGCCGGCAACCCGGCCTCGCAGTCTCGATCGATCCGCGACGGTTTCGGCGACAATGTGGACAATCGCTTCGGCGATCGTCTCGCCGTGCTCTCGACGGGGCGCGCCGCGGACAACTCAGGAGACGTCAACCCGGGCTTCGCGGCGTTCCAGGCCGGCCAGAGCATGGCGACGTCGAGCGGGTTCCCTGCGGACTGGTACGCAGCGAACGGCAATTCCCTGCCCAACGCGCCGGGGTGCGTCGAGCCGATCGACGGCGACGCCCAGGATCCGATCATGTTGACGCTACGCATTCGTGCCCCCACGAACGCCAATTCGTTCTCCGTGGACATGTTCTTCTTCTCGGCCGAGTACCCGGAATACGTCTGCACCGCGTTCAATGATTTTTTCGTGACCTTGGTGGATTCGACCGATCCTGGGAACCCTGCGGACGGGAATATCGCCATCTACGACGACGGGGTCCAGGCATGGCCAGTGGGTGTCAACATCCTCGCCGCGGCAAATGGCCTGTTCACGGCGTGCACCGATGGCACGATCAGCGATTGTGGCACCCCGGAGAATTACGCCGGGTGCGTGAGTAACGCCGAGTTGTCCGGTACCGGATTCGACCTGCCTGGGCAGGTCACCTACAATTGCGATTACGACGGCGAGGCCGGCGGCGGCACCGGTTGGCTGACCATGAGCGGCAACGTGACGCCGGGCGAGACGATGGAGATCCGCTTCGCGATCTGGGACACCTCGGACGAGTTGTTCGATTCCCTGGTGCTGCTCGACGACTGGCAGTGGTCGGTGCAGGCCTCGCAGCCCGGCGTGCGGCCGGGCTGACCGCAGCGCTGCGTCACCAGTGGCCGTGCACGCGGATCTCGTCGACGCCGCGGAGCACGGTGTCGACCTCGAGGGCGAGCGGCGCCCAGGTGGCGCCGAAATCGGCGGTGCGCAGGGCCGTCCCCGCGTCGCCGACGGCGTGCCCCTGGCCCTCGCCGTGCAGATGGAGCCCGCGCAGGGACAGCGCAGGATCCAGGTGCTCCACGGCCGTCGCGCCGGAGGCGTCGACGCGCACGACGACGCCGGCCTCGCCCACGGCGACCAGGGCGTCGCCGTCGTGCGAGGTGCGGACCGCCCAGAGATCGCGGGTGGTCGGCGCCGCGACCATCGACCAGTTCTGCCCGCCGTCGATCGTCTGCGCCACGAAGCCCTCGGCGCCCACGACGACCGCCTGCTCGGCGGTGCCGGCCATCGCGACCGCGCTCAGGCTCTGGCCCTCGAACCGCGCCAGCTCGACCAGCGGCCCGTCGCCGTCGGCGCGCCAGATGCCGCCGTCGTCGGTGACCGCGAGGAGGTGCGCACCGTCGTGGTCGAGGGCGACCGCGCGCCAGGGCACCGCGTCGGTGGCGAGCGGCGCGAAGGCACCGTCGCCGCGGCGCGAGAGCAGGGCGCCGTCGCCTGCGACGACGACCCGCGTCGGGGTCGACTCGCTCACGGCCACCGCTTCGAGGTCAGCGGTCGTGCCGACGTCGTGGGCGTCCCAATGCTCGCCGGAGTCGGCGGTCGAGAGCACGACGCCGCTCTCGCCGACGACCCACGCCGCCGTCGTCCCGACGCACGCGATGGCGTGGAGATCGGCGTCGGTGTCGAGGGGATAGGGCGCGGAGCGGCCGTCGTCGGTCAAGCGCAGCATCTCGCCGTCGTCGCCGACCAACCACGCGCTCCCGGTGCTGCTGCTCGGCGATCCCGTGGTGGTCGGATCGTCGTCGTCGTCATCGTCGTTGCCGCAGCCCACCGGCAGCGCGAGGGCGATCGAGCAGGTCAGGGCGACGCGTGACAGGCGCATCGCGGCAGCATGACAGCGTCACGGCCAGCGGGCAACGCAGAGCGCGCGGGGCTTGCTGTCGGTGGCGGCGACCGATCGCTTCTCGCCGCTCGGCAACGCGATGGTGATCGCGTTGCCTCGCCACAGCGCGGAGGTCCAGTACCGCGCCTTGCGGAGGCCGCGGGCCTCGGCGAACTTCGCGGCGACCGCCGGGTTGGGGAGCTCCCAGCGGCGGATGCCGAGGTGCGCGGCCGAGGCGAGGCCCTCGCAGAAGTCGTCCGCGGCGCGGAGCGTGCCGGTGGGGCCGGGCTTGATCGGCGCGACCCAGCGACCGACGCGGACGACCCCGGCGGGATCCGGAGGCGGGGGCTCCGTCGGCGCGGCGCCGGGCGATCGATCGGCCACTGTGTCGCCGTCGTCGTCGTCGATCACGATCGGCGCCTCGGCCATCGGCGGCGGTGGAGGCAGCGCCGGACGCTCCATGATGCGCGCGGGCTCGACGGTGGGGGTCACGTCGGGGGCGGGGCCGGGCGTCGTCTCGGCGGCCGCCAGCGCCGTCGCATCCGGTGGGCTCGGCGTGTCGCCCGGCGCCGCGGGCTCGCCCACGGCGGCCGAAGGATCGATCGGCGAAGCAGCGTCGCCGGCCGGACTCGCGACCGGCTGGCTGTGCCCGTTCGAGGTCCGCAGCTGCCAGATCGCGAAGCCGGCCAGCGACGCGAGGGCGATACCCGCGGCGACGCGACCGCGCCGCTTCGGCGTGACCTCGACGGGACGCGCCGCCGAGCCCTCGTCGGCGGTCCATCGCCGCGTGCGCTCGGATCCGGAGATGCCGGCCTGCTCGGCCTCGCTCGGCGTCACGGCGTCGAGCATCGCCGCGCTGCTGGTCTCCGTCGTCCGGGTCACCGCGCGATCGAACACCGACACGTCGCGCACCGGGGCGTCGAAGGGGGCGAGCGCGGCGTCGAGCTCCGCGACGTCGGCGAAGCGGCGCGCGAGGTCCTTCTGCAGGCAGCGATCCACGATGTCGGCGAGGCCGCGGGGGGTCTCCGGCGCGAGCTCGGTGCACGGTCGCGGCTGCTCGGTCGCGACCATCAGCAGCGTGGCGGCGACCGTCGGCCCGCCGAACGCGTTCGCCCCCGTGAGCGCGCGATACAGGATCGCACCGATTGCCCAGATGTCCGTGCGCGGCTCGGCGAAGGTGGCCCCGCGGAATTGCTCGGGGGCCATGTACTCGGGGGTGCCGAGCAGCGCGCCGTGCTCGGTGCGTGCCTCACCTGTGCCGTCCGTGAATTTCGCGACGCCGAAGTCCATGAGCTTGACCATCGGCGCCCCACCCTCGGGGTGGTGCAGGAAGATGTTCTCCGGCTTGAGATCGCGGTGCACGATCCCGGCACGGTGGGCGGCCTGGAGCCCGCGCAGCGCCTCGCGGACGATCATCACGGCGAGCGGTGGCTCGAGGCGATCGCCGCCGGCGAGCAGGTCCCCGAGGCTCTGGCCCTCGAGGAGCTCCATCACGATGTAGGGCCCGATCGGCGAGCGCCCCGAGTCCAGGATGTCGCAGATGTTGGGGTTGCCGATGCGGCCGGCGGCGCGGGCCTCGGCGCGGAAGCGGGCGACGAGGCCCTCGTCGCGGGCGACGTCGGGCCGGATGAGCTTGATCGCCACGCGCCGATCGACGCGCTCGTTGACGGCGAGCCACACGGACGCCATGCCGCCGCGACCGATGCACTCGAGGAGCCGGAAGCGGCCGTCGAGCAGTCGCCCGGCGAGCGGCAGCATCACATCGGTGTCGGGGCAGCGCAGGACGCTCGCCGGGTGCGCCGCGCCGCACTGCGTGCAGCGTCCCAGCGTCTCCTCGTCCACCGCACTCACGGCCGCGAAGCGTAGCACGGCCCCCGCGCGACCAAGCGGCGGCGCGCCCGGGCCGCCCGGCCTCGACTGCAGTCGCGGCGGCTTCGACCGATGTCCGCGGGTGATGCCCAGCGTCGCGCCCCTGCGTTGGAGGTCCGTGGTCCTGGCCGCCGCGGTGCTCACGGCCTGCGCCTCGTCGCCGCCGCCGGGCCCCCCGAGCGCGCCGCGTCGCGCAGGCCCCGAGCTGCCCCCGGCCCTCGCCGAGGCGATCGCGGTGTGGCACGACGACGGCGACCTCGGGCCGCTCGCGGGCTATGTCGCCGCGCACCCTGACGAAGAGCTCGGGGTGTGGCGAGAGGTCGTCGCGCTGCACCGCTACGAGGCGTGCGCGGCGGCGCAGCCCGACCGCGAGGGGCTCCGCACCGTCGCGCGCGAGTTCCCGGACACCGTCGGGGGCCACATCGCCGCGGTCACGCTGTTCGGCGACGGGCTCGGCCGACTCCACGCCGAGGTTCCCGGTCCCCTCGTGATCGACTTCCTCGAGGGCGGCGATGCCTGGGCCCGCGACGAGCAGGGCGCGGCCACGATCGGCGCTGCGGACCTCGAGCGCGCACGCGAGCAGTACGCGCCTGGACTGCGCCGCCAGCTCGCCGAGGCGGTGCTCGCCGAGGGGTGCGATGCGACGATGGGCTACTGCAACTGGTGGCTGTCGCGGCAGGCCGACGCGCCGCAGAGCTCTGCCGTCGCCGCGGCGGTGGCCGACACATGGTCGCGTCGCGCCCATCCCAGCTGGCAAGGTGGGGATCACGCCCGTTGCGCGGCGCGCTGTGTGAAACGCTGTCGGCCCCGCGCGGCGCCGCTCGACGATTCATGCTTCGCGCCCTGCTACGCGCGCTGCTGAGTCGCCACGCGAACCTCGCCCCGGAAAGCTCGCAGCTCGCCACGCAAACCAAGAAGAAAGCCCCCGCTCGCAGACGCGGCGGGGGCTCGATGGATGCGCGACGGAGCGCGCATCGGGGATGATCACGCACCCGTATACGTGGTGCCGCGGGCCTGGCCGTGGGCCTTGATCTTCCCGTCCTCGATCAGGCGATGCAGCGCAGCGCGGATCTGCAGCGGTGTGCCGCCGAGCTTGCTGCGGAGATCCGCCGCCTTCACCTTGGACTTGGCGCCGCGAATCGCCGCGAGGACCGTCTCGTCGTACTTCGCGCGGCCGGCCGCGGCGCGCGTGTCGACGGCGGCCTTCTTGGCGGCCGGAGCGGCCTTCGCCGCGGCCTTCGGGGCGGCCTTCGCCTCGGCTTTCGCCTCGGTCTTCGGCGCTGCAGCGGCCTTCGCCTTGCCCTTGCCGCGCTTGCCCTTCTTCGCGGCGCCTCCGGGGGGCCGGCCGGGTCCACGCTTGGTGGCGGTAGCCGTCGATGCTGCGCTCGATCCGAATGCGAGCTCGACGAGTTGAGAGACACTTCGCCCGCTGCGCTGGGCGAGCTCGGCGACCGTCATCTGGGCCACCAGGATCTCGATAGAGGTACTCACGAAGGATGGGTTATCACATTCCGCACCGGAGTTGAACGGCTGGCATCGCGCAAAAAGCCCCGAAAGCGCGGGCGGGCCGCGATTCGGGGCATGCGGACCACATCGATTCGGGCATGGAGATCTCCCCGATGGCGCCCGATGTGTCGGAATGCGCCGAGATCCCCGGACTGTGGCAACCCGCCTCAGGCGGCGGGATCGGCCACTGCGGGGCCGGGCGCCGCGGCCTCGTCGGACGCGCCTGCACCGGGCTCCGGGGCGCCCACGGGCTCGGCCTCGGGGGCGGACACGGGCTCGGCGTGAGTGGCCGGTGCGGGGGCCGGCGCCGGCGCGATGGGGGGTGTCGCTGCGGGCGAGGGATTCTTCGCCTTGGCCTCGGCGCGCCGCGCCCGGCGGCCGGCGAGCAGCTCCGCGAATCGGATCTCGAACCCGAGGTTCAGCATGTCGAAGCTCGACCGGAAGCGACCTGCGTTCGCGGGCACACCGGAGAGTCCGTCGCATTCGGCCGGGCACGGTGCGAGGGGCCGCTGCTGGAACACCTGACCCTGCGCCTCGCTGACATTGCGCGCCTGCTGGAACACGTGCATGTAGCCGATGGTGCCGTAGATGCCCTTCGCCCCGGCCGTGAGCCCCGCCCCGACGCCGCCGCGCAGGAACGCGGGGAAGTCGAGGTGCGCATACTCGGGATCTTGCGTCGGTGTCTCGACATAGCCGCCGGCGCGCAGCGTGAGGTACGGCGGCAGGGCGAAGAAGTCGCCGCCGAGGCGTACGGAGACGGTGTCTTTCCACTTCTTCGCGATCTTCAGGTCGCTCAGCTCTTGGCCACTGATCGATCCGCTGAGCTCGAGATCGAAGGAATCGATCGAACTCCAATTCTCGTAGACGACGTCGAGCTCGAGATCGAACCACTTGCGCGAGTGGGCGCCGGTGCCGACGTCGTGGATGTAGCGCACACCGCCGCGCAGCGTCGCCGGGAGCACCAGCGGCATCGACACGCGGATGTCGCCGGTGACGAGCTGGGGCTTGTCGACGCTGACGCCGCCCTCGGGGCGCAGGTAGACCGGGACGACGCGGCTGGCGAGGCCGAGCTCGACCCGGCGGTGCGGCCGGTACCACAGCCCGACCTGCGCGGTCGCGGCGGTGCGGTCCTTCAGATTGAGCTGGGTCTCGAGCTGCGTGCCACTGTCGTCGGGCGTGGGGTTGAGCCCCGTCACGGCGCGCGAGTCGACCACGAGCGCGTACTTCATCTGCAGCATGTCGACGTATTGCACGGTCACGCCGACGCCGAATACGTCGCGGAGTTTCCACGCCGCCGCGACGCTGTAGTAGGCCATCAGCACGTCCATCCGCGTGAGCTGGAACGACTGCGCGCCGTAGGCCGGGTAGTCGTGGCGACCGACGGCGCTCGGGCCGTACACGCCCGCGGCGAAGGTCCAGTTGCGCAGCCCGAAGTCGGAGCTCACGACCGCGAACAGGCCGAGGGGAAAGACCTTGCGCCGATCTTCGACGCGATCGAAGCTGCGATCCTCACCCCACACCTCGGCGGTCAGCGGCGCGCGGGTGAACGACGCGCGATGGAAGATCAGGTTGTGGTTGTAGAGGAAGTTGGTGCCGCGCTGCCGCGCGAGTGCGCCCGGGTTGTAGTGCAACGCGGTGAGGTCGTCGGCGCCAGCCACCATCGCCCCGCCGCGCCCCGCAGCGCGGGCGCCGGTGTCGGGGATCTCGAACCCTCCCGCGTGGGCGCTGCCGCTCGCGATCACGCCCGCGAACGCGATGCCGAGCGATAGGGCGTGCGCGGCGATCCGGGGTCCGGATGTGCGGCCTCGACGAGTGCGACGCGAGCGGCTTGGCATCGCCGCGGACGGTAGCATGACCGCCCGCGTTGGCGGGGCAGCACACCCCTGATAGGCTTCGGCCCGATGTCTTTCGTCGCACGCCACGTCTGGTTTCGTCCTCGGAGATCGCCCCGGCTGGCCGGGTCCACCGCTGCGCTCGTCGCCCTGCTCGGCGGGGGCTGTGGCAGCGACGACCCGGAGGGCACCGACAGCAACGTGTTGCCGACACAGGGGGCCACGGACGACGACAGCGGCTCGTCGTCGTCGCCCACCGGCGCGAGTATGAGCGAGACCTCCGCGGACACCACCGCGGGCACCGGCGGCGAGCTGCCGCTGCCGGTCGCCTATCGATTCGAGTGCATCGACATCCAGGTGCTCGGCGACGCCGACGGCACCGCATTCCAGGCCAGTCTGCTCGAGGACACCTGGAGCTCCGACATCGACGACTACAAGCTCAACATCATCTTCGAGGTGGTCAGCCGCGATGCGGCGGCGTCGTCGGGCGAGGTCGCGATCCGCTCGGGCATCGGCACGGGCGCGGCGGATCAGTGCGCCGAGCCGACGTCGGCGAGCGACGTCATCTCGGTCGCGTACGACGCCTCGTCGGCGCTGTGGGCTGCGAGCGATGCGGAGGGGACGTGCAGTGCCCCCGCGGCGGCCGGCACGGCGACCGCCGGCAGCTACACGATGACGCTGGGCCCGGACGTGCTGGTGTACATCTATGCCCAGGACACCGACGGCACGACGTTCAATTGCACCGAAGACGCCGCGACGCCCGACGCCGTGCCGGTGCGCGCCGTCGAGGCCCAGCTCACCACGTCGCCGGACGGGGCGGACGTCGCCGGCCAGCTGACCGGCTGTCTGTTGAGCACCGAGGCGGCGGCGTTGTGCTCGTGCCTGGGCGAGTGCAATCCGGCGACGATGAACGAGAACTGCGGCGGCTGCCCCGACGGCAGCGTCCCGCTGCAGAGCCTGCTGCAGGGGATCAATCCGTCGCCGCGCTGCACCGATCTGCTCGGCGCCGACGCATTCGATCTGACCCTCGGATTCTCGGCGAAGGCGCTGCCCAATGTCCCGACCGAGTGCGGAGGTTGATCGCATGAACCGCGGCACGGCACGGTGGGTCTTCGCGCTGCTCGCCGGCGCCACGGGTTGCGATCGACTGACGGGCGGTGGCGAGGCCGAGCCCGCGGCGGCGAAGGCCGACACGGAGGCGAAGGCCGCCGACGTCGAGACCAAGGCCCCCGATCCCGACGCAAAGGCCGACGCCAAGGCGGACACCGTGGTTCCGCCCGCGTCGACGACCGCGTGCCCCGACGGCGGCACCGCCAAGGGCGCGGCGCCGCCGGCGGGCAGCGAGCTGTGGTGCGAGCTGGTCGAGGGCGGCAGCCCCGTGCGGCACGGTCGCTGGACGCGCTGGTACGACGGCAGCACGCAGAAGTGGCACGAGCAGGAGTATCGCCGCGGCAAGCGACACGGTCGCGAGACGTCGTGGTTCGACAACGGCAAGCTCTCCGCCGAGGGCGACAACGCCGACGACGAGAAGCACGGTCGCTGGACGCTGTGGTCCGCCGAAGGCAACAAGTCCGAGGAGGGCGAGTACCGGGCCGGCAAGAAGCAGGGCCGGTGGACCAAATACTGGCCCAACGGCAAGCCGCGCGAGGAGCTCGACTTCCGCGACGACGTCGAGGACGGGAGCTTCACCGCCTATCGCGACGACGGCCAGCGCTCGGAGACCGGGAGCTACCAGGCGGGCAAGAAGCACGGCACCTGGATCGCCTACGACGCTGCGGGTAAGGAGTCCTCGAAGCGGGAGTGGGTCGCCGGAGTCGAGCAGGCCTCGCCCACCGCGCCCGCTGGGTTCGCGTGCCCCGATGGCCTCACCGCGGCCGGGGCCGCGCCACCCGGCGGATCCGAGGCGTGGTGCGCTGGCGCCGACGGGAAGCGACAGGGCGCGTATCGCAAGTGGCAGGACGCGACCGCGACGGCCCGCGTGGCGCTGCAGGGCGAGTACGCCGCCGGGAAGAAGGTCGGCCGGTGGCAGGAGTTCTACTCGACCGGTGACCCCAAGGAAGAGGTCGAGTGGCGCGACGACAAGCGCGAGGGCGAGTTCGCCGCGTGGTGGCGCAACGGGCAGAAGCGCGTCGAGGGCGAGTACTGGTCCAACCACCGCCAGGGCATCTGGCGCTGGTGGTACGACGACGGCCAGCGCAAGCTCGAGGGCGAGTACAAGCGCGGCGACAAGCAGGGCGAGTGGGAATCGTTCTACGCCGACGGCGTGCGCGAGTCGAAGGAGCTGTACAAGGACGACCAGCGCGACGGCAAGGCCGAGTACTGGCATCCGAACGGACAGCGCCAGGCCACGGGGCAGTGGACCGCGGACAAGAAGCAGGGCCGGTGGTTCTTCTTCGACGACACCGGCAAGCGCACCGAGGACATCACGTACAAGGACGACGAGCCGATCGGGAAGCCGCCGCGCGCCAAGCCGCGCTTCCGGAAGCCCGACACGGCAGAGTGACCCCGTCCGCGAGCGGCGGGTGGCGACGCCTGTAGCCGGTGGGCCGCCGCGAGTGGCCAGCCGGCCGGGGCAGGGGGCAACGCACAACTCCCTGGAATTCCAGAGACCGCCGACGCGCCTACATGTGGCACCGAGTGTGGAAGAGGAGGGCAACCCCGACCGGACTTCCACGCATGAACCGCTCGATTCTGCTCGCGTCCCTCGCCCTCTCGCTCACCCCCGCCTGCGCCGACGTCGACGACGCGACGCTCGAGCTCGAGGACGGCGACTACCAAAAGGGTGGGATCTCGGGCAAGGCGGACTCGAGCGTCGAGGCGGTCATCGTCGACTTCGAGTTCGACGGTTCGGTCCTCGCGAGCTCGCAGTTCGGTGCGGAGAACACGATCGAGAGCCAGATGCTCTACACGATCGGCCACCTCAACGGCAGCAACTCGGTCGGTCGCCTCGACCAGCTGGTGCTGAGCGACGTGACGACTCGCCGCGAGGGCAACCTCTGGCGCATCGACTACCACGCGACGCTGCCGGTCGCGTGGGGTAACAAGAACGCGGTGCCGGCCACCTACGCGCTGACGCTGCCGCTCGATGCGACCACCGCCGGTCAGGAGCGCTTCACCGCGAGCTACTCGACCAAGTGCGTGGACTTCGGCGCGCACGACGTCGATGCCGGCAGCATGTGGTACTACTATCGGCCGTCGCGCTCGGGCTGCGCGCTCGCCGACGCCGACGTGGTGCGCACCACCGCGACCGTGTCGGTCAGCGACGTCAACACCACCGGCAAGTACCCCGAGTACGACAAGGTCTGGGAGGACGACGTCCTGCAGGTCGTCGCGGTGTTCGGCAAGTACGAGGACGGGGCGAAGACGGCGAGCGACGCCGGGATCTCGGCGTACAACAAGTTCGCCAAGGCCGTGCGCACCGAGCTCGGCACGTCGGTCACGACCGTGCCGGCGATGGTGCCGACGAACCCGGGCGTCGCGGTGCCGGACATCACCTGGTCGGTGACCCGCCCCGACGGCCGCCGCGTGCAGGTCACGGCGCTCCTGGTCGACAACGTGCGCACCGCCGGGCCCGCCTTCGATGCCCGCTACGGCGAGCTCTCGACCCGCGCCGACCTCATCGTCTACGGCGGTCACGCGGGGCTCGGCGCCAACGTCCGCGCGCTCGCCCGCAAGGGCCACTGGGTCGCCGGCCAGTACACCATCGTCTTCGAGAACGGCTGCGACACGTACGCCTACGTCGACGGCGCGCTGTTCGACGCCCACGCCGCCATCAACCCCGACGATCCGAACGGCACGCGCTACGTCGACCTCATGATGAACGCGATGCCGTCGTTCTTCGCCGAGATGTCGAACGGCACGATGGCGATCATGCGCGGCCTGCTCAGCTACGAGGACCCGCAGACCTTCGAGCAGATCATGGCCAACATCGACTCCGACGAGGTCGTGCTGGTGTCGGGCGAGCAGGACAACACCTTCGTGCCCGGCGGTCAGGGCGGCGAGGGCGAGGGTGACTGGGAGGGGCTCGAGGCCTCGGGCACCGTCACGCGCAACCAGGAGCGTCGCTTCGAGACGCCGGTGCTCGCCGCGGGCAGCTACGTCTTCGAGATGACCGGCACCGCGGACGCCGATCTCTACGTCCGCACCGGCGCGGCGCCGACCGAGCAGAGCTTCGAGTGCCGCCCGTTCAAGACCGGCTCGAACGAGGCGTGCACGGTCACCCTCAACACCGACGCGGCCATCCACGTGATGGTCCGCGGCTGGGCGGCGAGCTCGAACTTCACGCTCGTCGGCGCACAGAACTGAGCTCCGCACCGAGGGTGCGCACCGAAGGCCGGCCTCCCCGCGTGGGGTGGTCGGCCTTCTCGCGTTTTCGCGCGATGCCGACTGCGTAATTCGCCTGACCACATGGATTTCCACGTCCTTTCGGCCCTTTCCTGCGCAGGTCGGGAGTCGTAAGACATCGGGGTCCATCGGGGGTCATGTATGCAGAAATATCCGTTGATCGCGCTCAGCTTCGTCCTCGCCTGCGGTGATTCCTCCGAGGAGGCGCAGGGCACCCAGTCGGGCTCGATCGGATCCGCCGACGAGACCACGGGGGACCCGGACGCGACGACCGACGCCTCGGTGTCGCAGGGCGACGACAGCTCGAGCGGCGACGCCAGCGACTCGATGGACGAGAGTTCCTCGGGCGCCGACGGCTCGTCGTCGAGCGGTGGCGGCGAGTCGTGCAAGCAGGCGGACTACGACTTCGTCCTGCAGCCGACGCCGCCCAACGTGATGCTCGTGCTCGACAAGTCGCGCAGCATGAGCAACCTCTGGGATCACGACAACGACGCGTCGACCGAGACCATCTCGCGCTGGCACAGCCTCTACAATGTCGTCGAGTCCCTGACCGCGGAGTTCGGCGGGCGCATGAACTTCGGCGCGCAGCTGTTCCCGTCGGCGTCCGCGTACCTCGACGAGCCCACCAACGCGTTCTCGTGTCTCGTCGAGCCCGAGCCCGAGGTGGCGGTCGGGGCGGACACGGCGGCGGCGATCCTCGCCGCGATGCCGCCCGCGGGTGACTTCTCGATCTCCGGGGGCACGCCGGCGGTGGCGGGGATCAGCAGCGCGCTGTCGCACCTCCTGACGCTGCCGGCCGAGGCCCCGCGCGTCATCCTTCTCATCACGGACGGCGCGGCGAACTGCAGCCCGGACGAGGCGCCCGACGACACGCTGTTCGTCTACGACGACGAGACCCAGGCGGTGGTCGCCCAGGCCTGGGCCGACCACGCAATCCCGACCTACGTGGTCGGCATCAACATCCTCGACGAAATGGGGACGAAGCCCGCGGTGAACCCCTACGAGGCCCTCAACGAGGTCGCCGACGCCGGCGGCGTCGCGGCCCAGGGTGCGGATCGCTTCTACAACTCGTTCAACGAGCTCGAGCTGGTCGCCGCGCTCGACGTCGTCGCCAACCAGATCGAGTGCACGATCCCGCTGCAGGACGAGCCGCAGTTCCCCGACCACGTCGACGTCTCGGTCGACGGCCAGCCATGGACTGCGGTCGGCGATTGCGAGGGGCAGGACGGCTGGACGTACACCGCGCCGGGCGGGCCGTTCAACGCGGTGCGGCTCTGCGGCGCGGCGTGTGAGGCCCTGCAGGGCGGCGGCACGGTCGAGGTCGACTTCAACTGCCCCGAGTGATCCGTCGGCCCGAGTGATCCCGCCGGGATCAGGCGAACCAGCGCTCGACGCTCTGCGCCGGGACCGACACGGCCCAGGCGACGTCCAGGTGGCGCGCCTTCGCAGCCGCGGGATCGGCCGAGCGCCGGGCCGCGTCGACGCAGCGCTGCATCGCAGCGATCCGCCGCGAGCGGCCGAGACTCCCGAGATCACGGGCGGCCTCGTCGCGCGTGGTGGGTGCCATGGCCCGCGCGATGAGCTCGTCGCGCAGTGCCTGCTCGCAGGGCGTGGCCCACAGGGCGTCGCGGACGGCGGCCCGCTCCCGCTCGAGCACGGGCGCGCCACCGCCGAGCACGAAGCCGAGCACGGTGGCGACGGTGGTCGCGAACTCCCGCTCGGCGACCGTCCATGCGTCGCGCCAGTATTCGAGCTGCACCGGCTCGACGCCGAGTCGCGCGGCGAGCCGCTCGATCATCGCGCCCTCCTCGGGGGTCCGGACGCCGTCGACCACGGCCATGACCCACGCGCCCTCGAGGAGCTCGCGGTGGTGCTCGCCGTCCGGCGGCTCGAGCACCTCGAGCAGCTCCTCGAGCCGCGCCGGGCTGCCGATCGCCGACATCCACGCGCCGTACTCGTCGCCGTCGACGCCGTCGGCCGCCTCGAGCAGCCCCATCAGGCGCTCGCACTCGCTGCCGTCGAGCACGCCGTCGGCGTGGGCGACGAGTCCACCGCACACCAGGGTCCACTGTTTGACGGGGTCGAGCGTCACGCCGGCATGATAGCGTAAGCGGACGCGCGGCATGGCGATCGCCCACGTCCACCTCGGCGGCCCCGTGTGGAGCTGCCCCGACTGGGTCGGCTCGCTGTATCCCGATGGCGCGCGTCCGCCGAGCTTCCTCGCCCACTACGCGCGGGTGTTCAACGCGGTCGAGGGCAACAGCACCTTCTACGCGGTGCCGCCCCGCGCCACGTTCGCGCGGTGGCGCGACGCGACGCCGGAGGACTTCCGCTTCTGCCTCAAGGTGCCGCGGACGGTCACCCATGATCGCCTGCTCGTCGGCGCCGAGCGGCCCTTCGCCGACTTCCTCGACGCGAGCGCCGAACTCGACACGCGCCTGGGTCCGACGATGATCCAGCTCCCGCCGGCGTTCGGGCCGTCGCGGCTGCCCACGCTGGCGCGCTGGCTCGACGCGCTGCCGAGTGATCGCTCGTTCGCGGTCGAGCCGCGGCACCCGGGGTTCTTCGACGGCGGCGCTGCCCATCGCGACCTCGACGCGGTGCTCCGCGAGCGGCGGATCGATCGCGTGATCTTCGACGCCACGGTGCTGCACGCATCGCGGGATCCCGACCCGGCAATCCGCGCGGCGCAGGAACGCAAGCCGCGGCTCGCGGTGCCCGCGGAGGCGACGGGCGATCGTCCCGTCGTCCGCCTCGTCGGCGTGGGCCACCCCGGCGCCTTCGATGCCGCGTTCGATCGTTGGGCCGTGCGCCTCGCGGCTTGGATCGCCGAGGGCCGCGCGCCGCTCGTGTTCGTGCACACGGCGGACGATCGCGACGTCCCGCGGCTGTGCGTCGAGCTCCACGGCACACTGCGGCGGTACGTCGACGTCGGCACGCTCCCGGCGTGGCCGAGCACACGGCGCGGACAGATCTCACTGTTCGATCGTTGAGCCCCGGCACGTCGGCTGCGCGCGGCCGGGCCGTCGGGCGCGCCAGCGGCCCGCCGATGGCGTCTGCCGGACGGCGAGGGGGGCGGCCATGGCGTGGATGGCGGCGGCGGGGCCCTGCCATTCGTGCGTCGGATCAGTATCATGGCGCCCGCCCACCATGCCCGGACGCATCCACATGGCTATCTTCGTGCTCGCGTGCCTTGCCGGGCTCGCGTTCGCGTCGGTGTCGACCTTCGACTTCGCGCAGCACCTCGATCGCCAAGTCCACGATCTCCACTGTTCGTTCATCCCCGGCCAGCGCACCGCCGCGGTCGAGGGCGAGGCCGTCGGCTGCCAGGTCACGCTGATGAGCCCGTACTCGTCGGTGCTGCGCACGAAGATCTGGGGCGGCCTGCCGATCTCGCTCGCAGCGATGGGCGTGTTCGCGTTCCTGGCCTTCCGCGGGATCGATCTGCTCGGCCGCACCGGCGCGGCGAGGCGGCGCGCCGCGGGGTGGCTGTTCCTGTTCTCCTTCGTGCCCCTGGGCGCGTCGATCGTCATGGGGGCGATCGCGCTGCTCGAGCTCGAGGCGGCGTGCAAGGTGTGCATCGGCATCTACGGTGCATCGCTGGTCGCGGTGCTCGCCGCCGGCCTGGCCTACGCGAGCTGCCGCCGGCTCACGGACGACGTCGAGCCCGACGCGGTCGCCGGCCGCCCCGCCGCGACGGGCCCCGGCAACGGCGTCTGGGCGCTGGTCGGCTTCGCCCAGCTCGGCGCCTTCGTCGGCGTCCCGACCCTCGGCTACATCGCCATGATGCCGGACTACTCGCGCTACGTCGGGACCTGCGGGAAGCTGGCCGACACCGAGGATCCCGGCGGGGTGATGGTCGCGCTCGACCAGAACAACGCGACCGCGGTCGCGGTCGAGGTCTTCGATCCGCTGTGCCCGGCATGCCGCGCGTTCGACCGCCGGCTCGCGGCGTCGGGCCTCGATGCCCAGCTCCACCGCCGCGCGGTGCTGTTCCCCCTCGACGACACCTGCAACTGGATGGTCGAGGGCGCCGTGCATCCCGGCGCGTGCACGATCAGCGAGGCGATCCTGTGCGCGGATGGTGCCAAGGGCGGCGGCGCCACCTCGAAGATGGTCATCGACTGGGCGTTCGAGGCCCAGGACGCCATCCGCGGCGCGACCAAGGACGACCCCACCGCGGCCAAGCGCATGGTCTCCGAGCGCTTCCCCGAGCTCGCGGCGTGCGTCGGCTCGGCCGAGGTGCAGCAGCGGCTCAACAAGTCGCTGCGCTGGGCGGTCGCCCACAGCATCCCGGTGCTGACGCCCCAGCTCTACGTCAACGGTGTGAAGCTCTGCCCCGAGGACACCGACCTCGGGCTCGAATACAGCCTCACCGGGCTGCTCAACCGCCGAGGTGCACCATGAATCCGATGGTCTTGCGCGTGGGTCTGGGGCTGGTCCTCGCGATCGCCCCGACGATGATGGCCGGCAGCTGGGTCCGCGGCGCGGGCAAGCGGCTGGCCAAGATCGAGGCCGGCGAGGTCGTCGCCGACGACGCCGACGACGGCGAGGTCGCGATCGCGACGGCGGCCGACGAGGGCTACTGCAACGGGGATCTGCGCAAGATCCTCCGCCGCGTGCTGCAGAGCTGCGGTCTGCTCGGCTCGGGCGAGGTCCGCGGTTGCCAGCCGGTCCAGGCCAAGAACGTCGCGACGATGACCGGCGCGGACTTCAACGCGCTGTTCCTGCCGCTGTCGCAGCGCGCCGGCATCATCCAGTTCGACAAGGATTCGGCCGAGCTCGACCCGCAGGACACCGGCCTGCTCGACAAGGTCTTCGCCGATCAGCGCGGCGCCAGCTACTTCTTCGTGGTCGCGCGCAGCTCCCCCGAGGGCAGCGCCGATCACAACCGTGATCTGTCGCAGAAGCGCGCCGACGCGGTGATGAACCACCTGCGGTCCACGTTCAAGGATCCCGATCTCGATCGCGAGGTCGGGATGCTCTGGCTCGGCGAAGAGTACGCCCAGCTCGATCAGGATTTCTGTCAGTGGTCGCGCTCGGGCGCCGCCGACAAGTGCAAGCCCAAGGATCTCAACCGGAGCGCGTTCGTGGCATGGATCGACTGTCGCCTGTAGTCATGCTGTTGGCCCTGTCGCTCGCCGGCTGCGACGACGACGATGCGCCGGTCTCGAAGGCCGGCGGATCGCGCGTGGACGCGGTGGTCGCCAAGGCGCCGAAGATCGATCTCGCCGGGTTCTGCGACGTGCACGCCGAGCCGGCCACCGCCAAGCCGATGGTGCTGCCGGAGCTGGCCGAGCCGGCGCCGAAGGCCGGCTCGGGCTGGCGTTGGATCAACGTGTGGGCCACGTGGTGCAAGCCCTGCGTCGAGGAACTCCCGATGCTCGACGGGTTGCGCAAGCGCTTCACCGAGGATCACCTCCCCCTCGAGCTGCAGTTCCTGTCCGTCGACGCGAGCAAGGCCGACGTCGACGCGTTCCGCACCTCGCACCCGAACACCCCGGCGAGCCTGCGCATCGGCGACGCCGGCACGCTCGCGGACTGGCTCGGTCGCATCGGGCTCGATGCCAACAGCGCGCTGCCGATCCACATCTTCGTCGACGGCGACGCGAAGATCCGCTGCGTGCGGATGGGCGCGGTCGAGGCAAGTCACTACGACACGGTGCGCGGCATGGTCCGCGCGGGGTAGCCCCGCGCCGACATCCGGCGCCGATCAGCGCTCGCGCTGGCGCAGCCCGGTCATCTCGGAGGTGCCCCAGCCCCAGAACCGCTTGATCCCTGGGCTGCGCTTCGCGAGCTGCTCGACCACGCGGAAGCCGTCGCCGTAGCCGGGGAACGTGTCGACCAGGGCGATGTCGCCGGTGAGCTTCGGGATCACCTCGAACGCGTCGCCGACGATCACCTCGAGCGGCTTGCGCACGTGGGGCCGGATCACCGGCAGGATCCAATCGACCAGCTCTTGGTCGATCTCGACGACGACGATCCGCTTCACCTGCAGCCGCTTGCTGACCTCGATGAGCTGGTGGCCGAGGCCGAGGCCGGCGATGATCACCTTGCCCTTGGACTGCCGGGTGCCGGGGCGAAGCGTCATGATCTCGCCAGGGGTGAGCGACATCCACGGCGCCTCGTTCCACGGCGGTCCACCGTCGTCGATCTCCTTCACCTGGTAGAGCGCGGGGATGATGACGTCGCTGTCGAAGATCACCGTGCCGACCTCGGCGCCCCACCACGTCAGCAGCGGCTGGCCGGCGCGGTGCAGCCGCACGCAGTAGCGGAAGCGTCGGTTCGGCGAGTCGACGAATTGACCGGGTTCGAGCAGGTGAACTGGGGCGTCGGAGGCGACCACGCCGGCGAACAGCTCGAGCACCTCATAGGTGTCCCCGATGAAATTGAGCTTGGGCGCCCAGGCCACGGCGGGCGACCACGGCACACACTGCCGCATGCGCGCGAGATAGTCGTCGTTCAGCGCACGGGCCTGTGCCGGTGTGAGGCGGACCGGTGACATCGACGCATCGTAACTCGGCCGCCGGCCGAAGGGACCGACACCGTTGCGGGGACCGAGCCCGCATTCCGCGGTATGGTCGGGGCGCGAGCGCGATGACCCAGGGGCCACCACCGGCCGCGGATCCCGGAGCGGTGTCCGCGGACAGCGTCGAGGACTTCACCCTCGACGACGGCACGCGGCTGCGCCTGAGGGCGTTGCGGTCCTCGGATCGCGACAAGATCGCGGAGGGCCTGTCGCGGCTGTCGCCGCAGTCGCGGTACCTGCGGTTCTTCACCGCGAAGGCCCGCCTGACCGACGCCGAGCTGCGCTACCTCAGCGAGGTCGATGGTCACGACCACTACGCGATCGGGATCTGCTTCCTCGACGACGACGGCGCGGAGGGCGACGGTGTCGCGGTCGGCCGCTTCGTCCGCCTGCCCGAGAACCCCGAGATCGCCGAGCCCGCGATCGCCGTCGTCGACGACATGCAGGGCCGCGGGCTCGGGCGCCGGCTGATGGAGCGGCTCGTCGCCGCGGCGGCCCAACGCGGGGTGCTGCACTTTCGCACCGAGTTCCTCGCGGTCAACGACTCGATGCGCGACCTGGTCGCCAAGCTCTCGCCCGAGGCGCGCTTCGTCGCCGAGGGGCCGGTGGTCGTGGCGGAGTTCCCGATCGCGCCGCACCCGGTGCCCGCGGGGACGGTGCCGCCGATGTACCAGTGGCTGCGGCTGGTCGCCGAGCGGGCGGTCGAGTTCCGCCGCGCGTTCGCCATGATGTTCGACGCGGCGACGATCCGAGCGGCCCTCGAGCGCGCGCGCCGGGAGCTGACCGAGCGCGTGCGGGGCCCGGCGGACGAGTAGGTTACCATGGCGCCATGACGGCGCCGATCCGGATCCTGCTCGATGCCATGGGGGGCGACCGAGCGCCGAGCGAGCCGGTGCGCGCGGCGGCGGAGATCAGCCGGACGACCGCGATCCACGTGGTCCTCTGCGGCGAGGTGGCGGCGATCGAGCGCGAGCTCGCTACGGTCGAGCATGCCCGTGAACGCATCGAGATCATGCCGGCCGTCGGTGCGATCGGGATGGACGAGAAGCCGCGCGAGGCGATCGCCGCCAAGCCCGACGCCTCGCTCTGCGTCGCGATGCGGGCGCTCGGCGAGGGCAAGGGCGACGCGCTGGTCTCGGCCGGTTCGACCGGCGCGCTGGTCCTCGCGTCCTCGCAGTGGGTGCCGCGCATCGAGGGCATCGAGCGGGCCGCGCTCGCGGCCGTCTACCCGACGCAGCAGCGGGCGAACAATCGCGACCGGTTCGCGCTGCTGCTCGACGTCGGCGCCACGGTGCATTGTCGGCCGCAGGACCTGCTCTTCTTCGCGTACATGGGCCACGCCTACGCGAGCCGCATCAGCAAGGTCGAGCGCCCGACCATCGGCCTGCTGAACATGGGCTCGGAGCCGACGAAGGGCGGAGAGACGCTGGTCGCGGCCCACGCCCTACTGCGCGGCGAGCCTCGCCTGAACTTCATCGGCAACGTCGAGGGCAACGACATCCCGCTGGGCAAGGCCGACGTCATCGTCTGCGAAGGGCTGCTCGGCAACGTGGCGCTGAAGATGGCCGAGGGCACCGGCGAGCTGTTCCGCAACCTCGGCACGTGGGCGTTCAAGCAGAGCCTGTTGTGGAAGCTCGGCCTGTTGCTGTTGTCGTCGGGCCTGCGTCGGCTCAAGGACCTCACGGACTACAGCGAGTACGGCGGCGCGCCGCTGCTAGGGTTCACGCGGCCGATCATCAAGGCCCACGGACGCAGCAGCGCGCAGGCGATCGGCAACGCGATCAAGGTCGCGGCCAAGGCGGCGCGCGACGGCGTGTGCACGGACATCGCCGCGTGCGCGCGGGACTTCGCGGCCAAACAGGCGCAGGCCTGAGCGCGTTCAGCCCGGGACGTGGATCTCGACGAACTCGTAGTCGAAGTTCCCCGAGCCCGTCGGGTCCGAGTACTCCGAGATGTACGGCACGCCCACGGTGCCGCCGGTCGCCGATGCGACGCCGGGCGTGCTGTCGAAGTTCGGCGAGAGCCCGAGCTCCCACGCCCCGTCGTCGTCCCCGGCCGCCGAAGCGTCGGTGCGCGCGAGCACGGTGGCGAGGTCGAGCGGCGGCGTCGGGCCCTCGACCAGGTTCTGGTCGGGGTCGAGCAGCGAGTACGTCTCGGCGCCGTTGATGGTGGGGAACACGTCGAGGCCCTCGAAGTAGACGACCTCGTCGCCCCAGCTCTGCCCCCAGAAGTCCTGGAACGTGGCGGACGACGCGTTGCGCCCGATGACGATGACGGTGCCGACGTTGACCAGCGTGTTGTCGGGGATCACGAACTCGCGGGCCGAGTCGGTCTGGATGATCGTGTAGCCCGAGAGATCGACGAACTCGACGCCCTGCGTGTCGGTCTCGGTCGCGTCGGTGGTGGTGCCTGGGTCGGTCGTCGATGTCGAGGGATCGGTGTCGGTGGGATCACCCGAGGTGCCGTCGGAGCTCGACGCGTCGGCGGTGGGGTCGGTGCCGTCGCTCGACTCGGCGGGTTCGGTCGCACCGGACTCGCCGTCGACGCCCGCGGTCGGGTCGACGCCCGTCGAGTCCTCGGCGTCGCCGCTGGTGCCCGGATCGGTGGTGACCGGCCCGTCGCCCTGCGTGTCGGCGCCGCTCGATCCGCCCTCGCCGACGTCGTCGCCGGAGGACGCGCCCCGGTTCATCTCGGCGCCGGCGCACGCGGTGGTGCCCACGAACAGGAGCAGGGTCGCGACGAACGGAGTCGGGGTGCGCATGGGGGTCCTCTCGAACGAGCTGGGGTGCTCCCAGGACGGGCGCGGGTTCACGAGGTTGCGCCCAGGGCCGGGTGTGGTGACTCATGACCGCCGACTTGGATTCGAGCGTTCCTGACGTGCGGACGTGGCGCCGAAACAGGAAACCTTCGAGGTCGGTGGAGAAACCGCGTTTCTCGACCTTTGGTGCGTCTTGTTGGATTTGGTTGTCTTATCCGCGAGAACAGGTCTACAGTCGCACACATGCGGATGCCCTCGATTTTCCACGCCGGGTTGGTCTTCACGTCGGCCTCGCTGCTCCTCGCGGCCTGCGGCGACCCCAAGAGCAACGACAACCCGACCACCACCAACGTCGATCCGACCAACACCTCGGAATCGGACACCGACGCGGCGACCACGGGCGTGGACTCGGAGACCGATCCGACCAACGCCTCGGCGGAGAGCGACCCCACCGACGCGAGCGCGACGATGGGCGACTCCTCGAGCGACGACGGCGGCGTCTCCGACTCCGCGGTGTTCATCATCGATCCCGACGGCGCGGGCGTGAACAACGAGTGCGACATCTGGGCCCAGGACTGCATGAAGGGCGAGAAGTGCATGCCGTGGGACAACGCCGGCGGCAATTCGTGGAACGCCACGCGCTGCAGCCCGGTCGACGACAACCCCGGTCAGCCGGGTGACTCCTGCACCGTCGAGGGCAGCGGCGTCAGCGGCATCGATGACTGTGCGCTCAGCTCGATGTGCTGGAACGTCGACGGCGAGACCAACATGGGCGTCTGCGTCGGCTTCTGCCAGGGCAGCGAGGCGAACCCGATCTGTCCGGATCCCGACACCGGGTGTTCGATCACGAACAACGGCGTCCTCATCCTCTGCCTGCCGTTCTGTGATCCGCTTCTGCAGGACTGCGCCGAGGGCGAGGCGTGCTACCCGGAGCCCAACGGCTTCTTCTGCTCGCCCGATGCCGGCGGCGAAGAGGGGGCGTTCGGTGACCCGTGCGAGTACCTGAACGTCTGCGATCCGGGCCTCTTCTGCGCCGACGCGGCGACGGTGCCCGACTGCGCCGGCTCCACCGGTTGCTGCAGCGAGTACTGCGACACCAGCGAGCCCGACGCGATGTGCATGGGCAACGGCCAGATGTGCACGCCGTTCTACGAGGAGGGCCAGGCCCCTCCCGGCTACGAGAACGTCGGCATCTGCATCATCCCGCAGTAGCCCGCGGTGAGCGAAGGCGGCCTCGGCCGCCCAACTCCATCCGCCTGCGAAGGGGCGACCGGTGCACGACCGGCCGCCCCTTTTCCGTGGCGCGGCCCTGGCGTTGGCCGCGGGGGGGGGCCCAGATCGCCGTTCGAGACCGGTCTCGGCGCCAAAGTGCGGTGCGGCGCGTGCACCCGCCGCCATTTGTGGTCATAGAACTAGCAAAGCCGTGACGTCGATCTCCGTCCTCTCCACCGACGCGTACAAGTTCTCGATGGCGCAGGCCGGGTTCCCCCTGCGGCGCGAGACCTTCTACTTCTCGTTCCGCCGCGGCGGGATCCACTACGTCCCGGTCGATCTCGAACGATCGGTGCGCGAGCTGCTGGCGTCGCTCGCCGGTGGCTCGCGGGCCCACGAGTTCGCGCGGCGCCACGGCTACGGCTTCACCGACGCGATGGAGGCTGCGCTCGCGGTCCAGGGTGGCATCGAGATCGAGGCGGTGCCGCGGGGGTCGTGGGTCTGCGAGCGCGAGCCGATCCTCACGATCACCGGGCCGAGCTTCCTCGTCTCGTGGCTCGAGCCGATGCTGCTGTGGCTCAACTATCCGATCCAGCTCGCCACGGCGTTGCGCGGGCTCGAGGGCGCGCCGGTGCCGTCCGCGTGGGTGACCGCCACGTGTGCCGAGCACGCCCGCGTCATCGAGTCGGCGCTCGCCGACGCCGATCGCGGCGACGTCGAGGTCGTCCGCGAGGACGAGGCCTATCGCGGCCGCGTGCAGCAGGTGGTGGCGGACCTCGTGCGTGCGGTCGGCGATCCCAACCGCGTGTTCGAGGTCGGCATGCGCTCTGCGGTCTGCCTCGAGCAGCATCGCATCGCCCTCGAGGCGTGCCGCGCCGAGGGCGTGCTCCGGACCAGCCACGTGGGCCTGGCCCTCGAGCTCGACATGCAGCCGGTCGGGACGATGGGCCACGAGCACGTGCAACGGTGGGGAGCGGACCTCGCTGCGTTCGGGGCCATGCGAGACATGCGGAGCTCGCCGCCGAGCTACCTCCTCGACACCTTCGACACCATGGGCTCGGGGATCCGCGCCGCAGTCGCGGTGATGCGCGAGCGCCCGCACGCCTGCGCCATCCGCTACGACTCGGGCAACAAGTTCATCCAGTACCTGCACTCCTGCGAGCTGCTCCGCGAGGAGGGGCTCGAGCCCACGCACGTGCTCGAGGACGGCCTCGATCTCGAGGCGACGACGCACTTCGAGCGGCTGCGCGGCTTCACCGGCTGGCCGGCGGGCGCGCAGGTCTACGGCTACGGCGGCTCCATCGTCGCCGCGCCGATGACCAACCCGTTCACGCGCGACCGCGTCAGCGCGGTGTTCAAGCTCAGCCAGACCGGCAACGTGCCGCGGATGAAATTCGGCAACGAGTCCGGCGCCGGCAAGCAGAGCGTGCCCGGACGCCCCGTCGCGTGGCGGAAGCTCCGCGGCGAGGGCCCCGTCGGCATCATCGGGCAGGTCGGCGAGTCGGTCGCGGAGAACTACGTCGCGCTCGGCGGCAACCCCGACTCAGTCGAGCAGCTCCGCCTGTGCAACATCCTCGATCTGCGGCGGTCGCGGGCGATCCCGGCGGCCGATCTCATCGTGCAGCTGTCACCCCAGACCGCGGCACTGGTCGCCCAGCTTCGAGCGACCACTCCCCACGCGTGATGCCCGTGCCACACCCCGCGACCCGCGGGCCGACCCAGGAGAAGTCATGGCCAACATCATCGTCGACGTCGACACCCAGCGCGACTTCATGCTCCCCGACGGGAGCCTGTTCGTCCCGGCGGAGCCCGCCGTGCGGATGGCGATCGCTCGCGTGCTGCAGCAGGCGCAGCGCGAGGGCACGCCGATCCTCGGCTCCGTCGACTCGCATGCCCACGACGCATGGGAGTTCCAGGCCAACGGCGGCCCGTTCGCGCCGCACTGCGTGAAGGGCTCGCCCGGCTGGCTGCGGGTATTCCACGACATCCCCAGGCGCACCCGCTTCGTGCCGATGCAGGCGGTCGACGCGACCGTCGCCCCCGCGCTCGTCCGCAACCTCGTCGGCGAGGCGCACAAGGGCGCCGGCAACCGCGAGCTCGGTGCCGCGGCGCTCGCCGCCGAGGCCCTCGACGGCGTCGGCGTGTACTTCGAGAAGGAGGTCTACTCGCTGTTCTCGAACCCCGCGGCGGCGCCCGTCGTCGACGCCCTCGCCGCGGCGATGGGCGGGCCCGAGGCGGTGACCTTCGACGTGATCGGCTACTGCACCGGCGGCTACTGCGTGGACGCGGCGGCCAAGGGCCTGCACGAGCGCGGCTACCGGGTCCGCGTGCTGGCGTTCGCGACCGCGCCGCTGGGTGGCGCCGCAGGGGCGCAGCGCTCGGCGAACGAGCTCACGCAGGCTGGCATCGAGTGGGTGGCCGCTCCGTGAGCCGCGCGCCGAAGGCCGCACCGAAGGCCGCCCCCGACCCGCGCGGCAGCTACACGTACGAGTACCCGCGGCCGGCGGTCACCGTCGACATGGTCGTGCTGGCGATCGTCGGCGTCGAGCTCCGCGTGCTGCTCATTCGTCGCGGCGAGCCGCCCTTCCGCGGGCGCTGGGCCCTGCCGGGCGGCTTCGTGCGCACGCGCGACGACGCAGCGCAGGGCGAGAGCCTCGACGACGCCGCGGCGCGCGAGCTGCAGGAGGAGACGGGCCTGCGCCGAGAGGACGTGCTGCTGCGGCAGTTCCATGCCTTCGGCGAGCCGGGTCGCGACCCCCGCGGCCGGGTGATCTCGATCGGCTACTTCGCGCTCGTGCCGGCCGACCTGATCACGCGTACGCGCGCGGGGGACGACGCCGCAGCGGCGCAGTGGTGCGCGGTGGCCGACTGCGCCCAACGCAAGCTCGCCTTCGACCACGACGAGGTCCTCGCCCGGGCGCTGCAGACGATCCGCGAGCGCCTCGTGCTCGAGGTCGGCATCGCCGCGAGCCTGGTGCCGATGGAGTTCACCAAGGCCGAGCTGCGCCGGGTGTTCGAGGCGATCGCGGGGCAGGCCTACGACAAGAGCAACTTCAACAAGCGGTTCAACCGGATGATCGACGACGGCATCATCGTCCAGGGCCCGGGCGTGCGCGCGCTGCCGGGGCCGGGCCGGCCGTCGTCGCTGTACCGCTTCGCCGACCCCTGAGGCGGATCGGCACGCTCGGTCAGCGGCGCTCGACGTCGAAGCGGTAGCCGATGCCGCGCACGGCCCGGATGTTGAACCCACACCCGTCGTGCCAGCCGAGCTTGCGCTTGAGGCTGGAGATGAAGTTGTCCACCGTGCGTTGCTCGACCACGATGCCCTTGCCCCACACCTGGTCGAGGATCGCCTCGCGCGTGAGAGCCTCGCCGACGTGGTCGATGAGGCACAGCAGGAGATCGAACTCGGTGCGGGTCAGGTCGATCTCGGCGCCCTCGCGGACGACGACGCGGGCCTTGCGATCGATGGCGATGCCGGCGACGACGTCGCGCTTCTCCTTGACCGGGCCCGGGGCGGTGGTGGTCGGGGGGCCGGCGGTCCCGCGCCGCGCGAGCACGCCGATCCGCGCGAGCAGCTCGCGCAGGCGGTAGGGCTTGGCCAGGTAGTCGTCCGCGCCGGAGTCGAAGCCGCGGACGACGTCGTCCTCGAGCGTGCGCGCGGTGAGCATCAGCACCGCGGCCGTGCTGCCCTGCTCGCGGAGCTTGCGACACACCGAGTAGCCGTCGCCGTCGGGCAGCATGATGTCGAGCACGACGACGTTGAACGCCCGGGCGGACGCGGCCCGCAGCGCCGCTGCGGCGCCGGACACCGCCTCGACGAAGTAGCCCTCGTCGGCGAGGTTGTCGGTCAGCGCGAGTCTGAGGTTCTCGTCGTCCTCGACGACGAGGATGCTCGGACCGCCGGAGTTGCTCGGGCCGTGGGGTTCGCCGGTCGCGTTCATCGCTCCTCCAACGCAGCCAGGGGGAACTCTAGCGCGAACGTGGTGCCGAGGGGACTGCTCGCGGCGATGCGGATCTTGCCCCCATGGGCGGTCATGGTCTTGCGGCAGATGGCCAGGCCCAGGCCGCTGCCCCGCGAGGTCGGCGTGCCCCGGCCGCGGTAGAAGTCGCCGAAGATCCGCCGGTGCTCGCGGCGCGGGATCCCGACGCCGTTGTCGGTGACCAGCACCGTGACCCCGCGTCGCCAGCCCCGGGTCGCCACGCGGGCCCGGACCTCGAGCACGACCGTGTCGCGATCGCAGTAGGTGCAGGCGTTCTTCCCGAGGTTCCGCAGCAGGAGGCGCAGGAGCTCGGGATCGGCCCGCAGCACGAGGTCCCCGAGCTCGCCGGTGCGGACCTCGACCGGTCGGGCCGACCACTGGGCCAGCTCGCGCGCGACGTCGTCGACCAGCGGGCGGAGGTCGACACGCTCCCGCCGCGGCCGCCAACGCCCCTTGTCGAGGCGGTTGAACGACAGGATGTTGTCGACCAAGAAATTGAGATCGTCGATCTCGCGGACCATCCGGGCCGGGTAGTCGCGCGCGGCGGCGATGCCCGCGGTCTTGCGCTCGATGGTCTCGGCCATCAGCCGCAGCGACGCCAGCGGCGTGCGGAGTTCGTGCGAGACCGTGGCCACGAAGTCGTTCTTGAGCTCGACGAACCGCTGCTTGCGCGAGGCGAGCACGACCGCGAGCACGACGATCACCAGGGCCAGACCGATGCTGCTGACCAGGAAGATGCTCTTGATCCGGTAGTTCTCGTGGGCGTCGACGATGCGCGCGACGAACCGGGGCGAGGTCACCGAGATCGGCAGCGAGGCGATGGGCGAGATGGTCGCGTCGAGGGCGGGCAGGTCGACCACGTCGTCGGGCTCGATCAGCGCGCGGCCACGCATCTGGTCGTCGATGATGCCCATCAGGGCGTCGACGTCGACGGAGGTGCCGATCACGATGCCATCCGCGTCGGAGCGCGCGAACCACTGGCCGCCGAGCAGCAGCGATGGCCCGCTCAGGCTGACGGGCATGCGCAGGGGCGTCGACAGGGGCTCGCCGGCGCGGGCGCGGAAGTCGTCGACCTCGGTCTGGGCCCGCTCCGACAGCGCGATCACGCGATCGGACAGGAAGCGGAAGTCCTCGGCGGTGAACCGATCGCGCCGCCGCAGCAGCGCCGGTTGCAGGCCCTCGACGACCAGGATGCCGCCATCGCGTAGGCCGTCGCGCAGCAGGGCGGCGACGAGCCCGAGGTTGGGCTCGGCGCGGTCGAACAGCTCGTCGAGTGCGGCGATCATCGACGGCAGGTCGACGGTGCTGTCGATGACGTAGCGGGTGCGATGGCGCAGGAGGTTTCGGAACGCCTGCTCGATGGGACCGTGGCCGCCCGCGGCGAGGGCCGAACGGAGCTGGCGGAGCAGCTCGAGGCGCTGGGCCCAGGGCGAGCTGGGGTCGTCGACCGCGATCGCGCCGCCGCTGCGCACCGCGAGGTAGAGCTCGCGGCCGGGGCGGCCGTCGCCGGCGGCGAAGCTCACCGGCCGAGGGAATCGCTGACGTCCGTCGACCACGAGCAGCAGCGTCGAGGTGCCGACGAGCGGATCGTCCAGGGCGCGACCGATCTCGTCTTCGGCCGGGTGGAGCTCGCCGACGAGGAGCTGCTCGAGGGTGCGGCGGGCGTACTCCTGCAGCGCGCCGCGCTCGGCCTCGACGCGCGCCTGGGCCTCGTCGCGCTCGGCGATGAAGATCCCCTGCAACGACGCAAGCCCCCACAGCAGGGCCGACAGGCCGAGCATGAGCACCAGGACAGTGGGCCACAGGCGACGCATCTACTGCAGGACCGGCATGCGATCGAACTCGAGCGGGGAGCCGGCGAACTCGCGGTCGGGGTTGGGGTTGCGGCGATCCTGGCGCGCGGCGGCGTCGATGAGCTCGCCGAGCTCGGCGACCTCGGCTCGGGCGGTGACGTCGGGCGGGAGCTCGGCGAACCACCGCTGGATGTCGGCCCAGGCGACGTCGCGGATCCAGTACGAGCCGCGGAGCTTCTCGGCGAGGGCCGCGACCACCAGCGCGACCCGGACCGGCGCGCTGCCGCGGGCGTCGAGCGGCCGGACACCGTCGAGCACCAGGGGCAGCTCGAGCGTGCGCGGCATGCCGGTGTACGGCAGCAGGTAGCGCAGGCGGACCTTGCCGAACGCCGCGAGGTCGTCGCGCAGCTGGACCTCGTAGAGCGCGGTCACGCTGTGACCGGGGCCGATCTCGCCGGCGTCGGTGTTGTCGTTGGCGAAGGCGTCCGTCGACAGCCCGCGGTTCTCGTAGCCGAGCAGGCGGTAGCGCGCGACGATCTTCGGGTCGAACTCGATCTGGATCTTGGCGTCGCGCGCGACGACCTGCAGGGTCCCGCTCAGGTTGCGGACCAGCACGCGCTCGGCCTCGGCGAGGCGATCGATGTAGACGTAGTTGCCGTTGCCGCGATCGGCGAGCTGCTCGAGCAGGACGTCGTCGTAGTTGTCGACGCCGACGCCCATCGTCGAGATGGTGACGCCGCGCGCGGCGGCCTCGGCGACGTGGGCCAGCAGCTCCTCGGCGGCGTCCGGCCCCGAGGTCACGACGCCGTCGGAGAAGAGCAGCACCCGGTTGATGCCCCCGACGAGCATCGCCTTGCTCGCGAGGGCGTAGCCGAGGCGCAGGCCGGCGTCGACGTCGGTGGAGCCGCGGGGGGCGAGCTTGGCGATGGCCTCGGCGATGGCGTCGTGGCGATCGCCCGGCGTGGGCTCGAGGACGACCTCGGCGGTGGTTCCGTACGAGACGATCGCGATCCGATCGCGCGGCCCCATGCGGGCGAGCATCGCGGTCAGGGCGTCCTGCACGAGCTGCAGCCGTGACTCGAGCGCCATCGACGACGAGACGTCGATGACGAACACGAGGTTGGCGGGGGCGCGGTCCTTGTCGGCGATCTCGCGCGCCTGCAGCCCGACCTGCAGCACGTGGTAGCCGGGGCGGTGGGGTGAGGGGACCACCTCGGTGAACACGGCGAAGTCGCCCTCGCTCGGGGACGGGTAGTCGTAGTCGAACGCGTTGAGGAACTCCTCGATGCGGATCGCCGACTCGTCGGGCATCTCGCCGCGCTCGAGCGCGGCGCGGGCGAGGGCGTACGACGCGGTGTCGACGTCGAGGGCGAAGCTCGAGAACGCCTCCTCCTCGGTGTCGATCGTCGGGTTGATCCCGTAGTGCTTGAAGTAGGTCTCGGTCAGCGCCGCGGGCGGGAGCACGGGCCTCGTCGACTCCGCGGTCGGCTCCTTTCT